>VYLE01000130.1_pt1 | contig 70116 bp, 56 predicted proteins | sample 5114391 | NCBI WGS metagenome assembly VYLE01 (sample SAMN12291771, study PRJNA351875) | freshwater metagenome | isolation source: freshwater lake | place: USA: Michigan, Kent Lake | collected 2013-08-15 | reverse complement strand
AGCCGCAAGGAGACGCGACGAAGCGATATTGGCCGAAATACCGCGAGTCGCGTCGACGCCGCGGATGGCCCATCAGGCTTGGCCGCAGCCCGAATGGAGTTTCTTAGCGGCCTGTTAGGGCGTCGGAATAGTCGGCTTCGCCTCGCGGATCCGGGCAAGGCCTGACGACTTCCACTCCGGAAGACGGAACTCCCACGCGGCCATGCGATCGTTCCATGCCGCCCAGTCGAACGCCTTCGCCCCGTCGGTTGCAGGCGGCGATTCGGGCGCCCCGGGCGTCACGACCGCCGAGACGCGCACCCAGACGGCGTCCTCCTCGCGCATGCCTTCGATCGTGACGGTCGCATTCGATAGAAAATAGGTCAGCGTGAGCGAGGCGTCGCTCGTCCAAGCCGCTCCCTCGCGGTCACGACGGCGCACATCCTCGAGATCGAGTCGCGTCGCCCAGCTCGGCAGCGTCTGGATCGCCGCGGTGCGCTGCTCCTCGGGCCATGCGCCATCGGCGAGCGGCCCCGCAAGCTCGGCCTTCCACGCAGGAATCGGCGCCTCGTCGGAAGCGGCCTCGCGAGCGAGCACCAGGCCGTCGTAGGCGATCGAGCGAATGTCCTTCTGGTCGATGAAGAGGACTTCGGGCTCGACGAAGCTTCGTACCGTCGTCTCGACCGAAACGCCGCCGCGACATCGATAGGTCTGATCCTCGGAGAGCCGCCGAACATACCGTGACCGCGTCGCCGGTCCCTCCTCGCCGATCACGATCTCGTGCAGCGGCTGGCCGCCCGCGTCGAGCAGTCGCAGAAGCGTCGCACGACCCGACGCGTCCGGCCACGCGAGTCCGAGATCGCCGTGTCGCTCGCGCTTGGCCGTCAGCGGCTCGTCGATCACGAGCGACTGCACACCGGCGACGATCTCGCGCACCGCATCGGTCCTCGCGGGATATCCGCCAGCCGACGCCACCGTCCACGCGCTCTGATCATCGCCGACGCGCACGAGCTCCACCGACTCATCGCCGCGGGCGATCTCGATCGTTGCGACGCGAGGAATCGAGTCCGCGAGCGTCGACACGAAGGGCTCGAGGCTTCCGCCTCGCTCCGGTTCGCCGCCGCGCTTCAGCAACACGCCCGCGCCGATGACCAGCACGACCGCAACGCCCACGATCACTCCGTTCCGTGCGCTCATCGTCCACCTCCGGAACCCGCCGAGCGCCGCCGCTGGGCGACCGATCGTCGCACCGTCCACGCCGACGCGAGCAGCGCGACCAGGGCCGGCCACGCCGCGACATTGAGAAGCATCAGTCCGCTGGAGAGCCGATCGATGTCCTGCCGCAAGCGGAACTGCACCTCACGGAGCTTCTTGCGGCTGTCGGCGACGGTCGCCTCGAGCTTGTCGAGCTCGGCCTTCTGCTCCGGCGAGAGAATGAGCGCGTTCTGACCGGCGCCCTTCTCGCGCTGAAGTTCGCTGATGCGGGCCTGGCTTTCGCTAATACTCCGCTGAAGCTCCTCCTCTTCGGCGAGATAGCGCTCTTCGGCCGCCTGCCGAATCGCCTCGACGCGACCGAACGGCCGTCGCGACTCGCCGCGACCGCGCAGCGACGCGAGTGCCGAGCCTCCGCTCAGCGTCTCGACCGCGTTCAGCACGAGTCCGCCGTTGTCGGCGATCGTTCGATAGCCGAGAAGCTGGTTGCCGAAGCGCTCCTCGGTCACCCAGGTCTGGTCCTGCAGGAGATCCGCGTCGGCGACCACCATGATGTTCGCCGTGCCCTTCGAGGGTTCGGAAGGCGGCGCGCCATCCGCTGCGGGCGGCGCAAACGCGCTGGCGATCGGTCCGGTCACCCGCGCTGCGATCGTCTGCGGCGCCTCCAGCGAAACGAAGTCGGCGAGCAACTGATCGGGCTGCCCCGTGAAGCCGAGCTTCATGGTCGGAATGAGCTGGACGCTCGACGAACTCGTGATCACCGGCTCGATTGAACTCGTCGCGCCTTCGCGCTTGCGAATCGAGCCTGCGCTCATCATGTTGATCGTGGCGAGCGTGCCGACGACGGGATCGCCCGCCGCAAGCGACGCCTTCGGCAGCGCGATCCACGGCAGGTAGGTGAGATTCAGCGTGCGGCCCCCCTGCGTTCGGCTCTGCACGCGAAGGGCGTTGTCCTTATCGCCGACGACCGAGTCGGCCGGTATGTCGAGCCCCCAGCTTTCGAGGAGTTTCGCCGCCTCGAACGAGGATCCGCCGGGCATGCCCTGCATCATCATCTGTCGGGCCTGCGGATCGCTCTCGTACCACGGGTCGAGGAACGCGAGCGTCGGCTTGCCCGCGACGGCCCAGGCATCGATCGCCCGCAACGCATCCTCGGAGAGTCCGCGCGGCTGCACGACCATGAGCACCTTCGCCTCTTCGGGAATCGTCGGCGCCTCGGGCGGCACGACGCGCAGGTCGAAGAGCTGACGAAGCTGCTGGAAGACGACGGGCGGCTCGCTCGGGCGCTGCGGATTGCGCGGATCGAACGCCTGCTCGACCGGAATCGAACTCATCACCGCGACGACCGGCTTCGCCCCGCCGCGCAGGGCCTGGATGCGCCGGGCGACCTCATATTCAAGAAATGACTCCTGCGCCGGATCGAGATAGGCAATCACATCGGTGCGATCGGTCGGTCCGCGCAGGACGAGGCCGAGCGAGAGCGTGCGTCCGGTGCCGTCGACCTGAAGCGCAGCGATGCCCGCCGCGCGAGCCTCGTCCTCGGCTTCTGAGGAGGGCAGCGGATCGATCTGTCGCAGCCGCAGCATGCCCTTCGACGAACCGACCAGTTCGTCGAGAAATTCGCGAACGCGCTGGGCGTGGCTGCGGAGCTGCGGCACATCGTTGCCGAGCGAGGCGGACCAGTAGAGGTCCATGCGCACCGGCTCGTCGAGCGACGCGACGAGTTCGCGCACGCCGGAAGAGACGGTGTACAGGCGATCCTCGGTGAGGTCGACCCGCACGGTGCGACCGACGAGCGAGAGGATCGCGTTGAACGCGACGGTCGCGGCGAGCGTCGAGAGGACCGCGACGGTGACTGTGGTGCGTCGGGTGGCCATCAGTGCGCCTTTCTCCAGTCAACGATCACGACGGTGAGGTAGAGGAACGCGGCCTTGATCGATATGAAGTAGAGGAGATCGCGAAGATCGATGACGCCGCGCATCATCGAATCGAAATGACTCATCGCGCTGACCGAGCCGAGCGCCTGGGCGAGCGGCTCGCCGAATGAGGGCGGAAGCCACGAGCGGACGAGATCGAGCGCTGCGGGGAAGCCCGCGAGCAGGATGAGGAAGCAGACGACCGCACAGAGGACGAAGGCGATGACCTGGTTCTTCGTGCAGGCGCTGACGCATCCGCCGATCGCGAGAAACGCACCGCTCAGGAGCGCCGTCGCGAGATAGCCGACGAGGATGACGCCGTGATCGGGGTCACCAAGCCACGCGACAGTGATCCAGATCGGCAGGGTGAGAAGGAGCGCAAGCGTCGTGAACGCCCACGCGGCGAGGAACTTCCCGAGCACGAGATCGGCGATCGTGAAGGGAAGCGTGACCAGCAGCTCGATCGTGCCGGTGCGGCGCTCCTCGGCCCACAACCGCATCGAAACCGCGGGCACGAGGAAGAGCGCAAGCCAGGGCTGAAACTGGAAGAAGGGCCGGAGGTCGGCCTGGCCCCGTTCGAAGAGCCCGCCGACATTGAAGGTCATGAATGCGGCGAGGAACAGGAAGATGACCAGGAAGACCGCGGCGAGCGGCGTCGTGAAGTACGCGCGGAACTCGCGGCGGGCGACGGTCAGCATGCGGGCTGCGCTCATCGAAGCACCTCCCTCGACGAGGGCGATGACGCCGGCACATCGGCCGTGGTGAGTTCGCGAAACACCCAGTCGAGCCGGTTGCGAGTCACGCTTGCGGGCGCCCGCGACTCCATCTCGGCTGGCGTCCCGTCGAAGACGATCCGCCCGAGGTTGATGATCACAGCACGCGTGCAGACCGCCTCGACCTCCTCGAGAATGTGCGTCGACAGCACGACGGCGCGCTCGCCACCGAGCTGACGGATGAGCTCGCGCACCTCGTGCTTCTGATTCGGGTCGAGTCCGTCGGTCGGCTCGTCGAGGACGAGCACACGCGGATCGTGGAGGAGCGCCTGGGCAAGCCCCGTCCGACGCTTGTAGCCCTTCGAGAGCGTCTCGATCGCCTGCCCGCGAACCGAGCCCAGGTGGACGCGCTCGATCGCCGCGTCGACCCGTCTCGTCCGCTCGGCGCCGCGATAGCCGCGGGCCTCGGCGATGAAGAGTAGAAACTCACCGACGGTCATGTCGGGATAGGCGGGTGCGCCTTCGGGCAGGTAGCCGATCGAGCGCTTCGCGGCGATCGGATCCCGGGCGATGTCGACGCCGCAGATCGAAACGCTTCCCTCGGTCGGTTCGAGGAAGCCGGTGATCATTCTCATCGTCGTGCTCTTGCCCGCCCCGTTCGGTCCGAGGAAGCCGAGCACCTGACCGGCCGGAACGCTGAGATCAATGCCACGGACCGCCCAAATGCCGCCGGCGCTGGCGCCACCAGAATTGCTGCCAGCACTGATGCCAGCACTCCCGCCGAATCGCTTTTGAAGGCCCCGCGCCCGAATCAGTTCGACGCCGGATCCGGCCGGCGGTGCGTCGGTGCGTGGACCGCTACCAAGCTCTGCCATGCTGAGTCTCTCCATGTCCGCTGCCCGTGGGATCGGACGACCGAGTCGGCGACACGACCTGCGGGCGGCGGAACGATACGGATGCCCGCCGCAAGGTCAAGCCGTCACCGGGCTCAGGAACCAATTCTGTAGGAGCATCGCCAGACCCAGGAAGGTGAAGAACGAAAAGCTGTCCGTCACCATGGTGAGGAAAATGGTCGAGGCCGTTGCCGGGTCCGCGCCGAACCGGCGTAGCAGGAGCGGCACCGAGGTCCCGACCACGCATCCGACGGTGAGGGCCACGGTCATGGCGATCGCGACGACCGCACCCAGCCCCCAGGCATTGGTTCCGGGAACGAGGAACCACTCGAGGAGAGCCACGATCCCCCCGACGAGGATGCCGTTGCAGGTGCCGTTCAGGAAGCCCACGAGTCCCTCGCGGAAGATGAGGGAACGCACCGTCTGCGGACGCACCTGATCAAGGACGATGCCGCGAAGCGTGACCGCGAGCGACTGTTGCCCGGCGTTTCCGGCCTGATTGGCGATGACCGGCATGATCGCGGCGAGGATCCAGATCGCGTCGAGGATCTCGGCGAATTGGATAACGACGATCGCCGCGAGCGAACTCGTGAAGAGATTGACGATCAGCCAGGGAAGCCGACTCTTGAACTTCTCCGCCGTGGTCGAGAAGACCGCCTCTTCCTTGCCCGCGCCGACCATCATCTGGGCATCTTCGGTCGACTCCTCGCGAATGGAGTCGATGATGTCGTCGACGGTGATGACGCCGAGAAGCCGGTGCTGCTCGTCCACGACGGGAAGGACGAGATAATCATATTTTTCAAATTCGCGGGCGACTTCCTCGCGGGGCATGTCCGGATGCACCGCATCGACGGGCGAGTCGCAGAGCTCGATGATCTTCTGCTCCGGTCGCCCGAGCAGCAGGCGACGCATCGTGACGCGTCCCTTGAGCGTCGCCCGCCAGTCAACGACGAAGACATAGATCCACTCCGTCTCGGTCTCGGCACGACGGATCGCCTCGATCGCCTCCGCAACGGTCATCGAGTCGCGGACGGCGAGATAGTCCGTCGTCATCATGCCGCCGGCGGAGCGCTCGTCGAAGTCGAGCAGCCGGCGGAGCTTCACCGCCTCGACCTTGCCGAGCATGCCGAGCAGCCGATCGCGGTCACCGTCGGGCAGCGCCTGGAGCAGGTCGGTCGCGTCGTCGGGGGCCATCTCCTCGATGAGCTTGCCCGCGTAGGCGGGGTCCTCGTCGATGAGATCCTCGAGGACGCTCACGCCGAGCGCGGTGATCATGTGGGCGAGGGCCTCGGCGGCGCTCTCGACATCCATCTCGGCGAGCACTTCGGCGGCCTGCTCGCCGCCCTCCTCGAGCTGGATGTGCTCGAGCGTATCGGCGGCGTCAGGCGCTTCCTGCTGCTCGACGGCCTCAGCGAGCTCCTCGGCGTCGATCGAGCCCTGGAGCAGCTCGCCGACGCGGCGGTCTTCCGGCGTTTCGTCGGTCGGATGCTCGATGGCCGAGTCCGTCGGGGCGTCCGGGTCGTGGTGGCCCACATGATCGCCCGCGGCGAGCGGTTCCTTCCCGGAGGCAAGGGGATCGCGCTCGTCGCCCGGCCCATCGCGACCTGGGAACTTCGTTTCGGCCATGCGCAGCGGAGTGTAGCGACATCGGAGTTCGGCGATGATGAAAGCATGGGCGAACCGCGCGATCGCGACGAACCGAATGACTTCGCGCCGCCGACGCGCGGAGCGATCGTCGCGATCGACGCGCTCGATGATCCGCGCGTCGCCGACTATGCAAGCGTGCGCGATCGCGACCTGCTCGGGCCGACCGGACGCGCTGGGCTCTTCGTCGGCGAAACGCGCCTCGTCGTCGACCGCATGCTCGAGCGTCCGGGCATGACGCGATCGGTCTTCGTCGAGCATCGGCACGCGGCGGCCATGCGCGAGGCGATGGACCGCTCCGACAACGGGGGCGTCCCGCTCTACGCGGCTTCCGAGAGCACGATGGAGGCGATCGCGGGCTTCTCCGTCCATCGTGGCGTGCTGGCGATCGGACATCGCCCGGACGCCGCCTCGCTTGAGCTCGACCGACTCCCGCGCGACGGTTCGCTGCGGACGGTCCTCGTCTGCGAGGACATCACCAACATCGACAACATCGGAGCGCTCTATCGCAACGCGGCGGCGTTCGGGGTCGACGCGGTCGTCCTCAGCCCGAGCTGCCATGACCATCTCTATCGCAAGTGCCTGCGCGTCTCGCTCGGGCATGCCTTGGCGATTCCGACTGTCCGATCGCGCGACTGGCCGGCCGACCTCGTCCGCCTGCGAAAGGAATGGGGACTGCACCTGATCGGCTTGGCGATCGACGGCGACGCCCGCCCGATCGACGAGATCGCCGTGCCCGAACGGGTGGCGATCCTCGTCGGGAGCGAGTTCTCGGGTCTGTCGGAGCGGGCCCGCCACGCCGCCGACCGTCTGGCGAGGATTCCCATGGCCTCGGGCGTCGACAGCCTGAATGTCGCGGTCGCCGCGGCGATCGCGCTGCATCGATTTTCGCGGTCGATGCGTATGGAGGTGGGCCCCGACCGGTCGGCGGCGCGTCGCCCTCCCCTATCCTGTCCGGACTCGTGACCTCCAGCCCGAACCGACTTTCCGCGCCGGCCGACGGCGATCTGACCGCGACCGGCAGCGTGACTGAACGCTTCGAGGTCGCCTTCGCCCATCGCGTGCGTTTCACGAGCGACCTCTTCGATCCGGCGAACCCGACGCTCGCGGACGCGCTCGATCCGGAGCGGCGCGGTCGAGGGCCCTCGCGGCTCCTTCTCGTCATCGACGACGGCGTTGACCGTGCCTGGCCGGGACTCGCGGAGCGTTTCGCGCGATACGCCCAGGCCCACGCCGAGCGCGTTCCCGCGGCGGCAAGCGCGATGGTGGTCCGCGGCGGCGAACGAACGAAGAACGACTGGGAGACGGTCGAGGCGGTCATCGAGGCCGTCGACCGGCATCGCATCTGTCGGCAGAGTTTCGTGCTGGCGATCGGCGGCGGAGCGATGCTCGACGCGGTCGGATTCGCGGCGGCGACGGCCCACCGCGGCGTGCGCCTGGTGCGCGTGCCGACGACGACGCTCGCCCAGGATGACGCGGCGATGGGCGTCAAGAACGGTATCAATCGCAAGGGCAAGAAGAACTTCGTCGGCGCGTTCGCGGTTCCGTGGGCGGTCCTGAACGACGAGCGCTTCCTGACCACGCTTCCGGCAAGCGAGTTCCGCGCCGGTCTGAGCGAGGCGGTGAAGATCGCACTCCTCCGCGATCCCGGGCTTTTCGCCCGCATGGAGCGCGACGCCGAAGCGATCGCGGCGGGTGATCTCGCCGCGGCGATGCCGGTCATTCGGCGCAGCGCCGAACTGCATCTGCGGCACATCGTCCGCGGCGGCGATGCGTTCGAGACGAGCGAAGCGCGGCCGCTCGACTACGGTCACTGGTCCGCCCATCGGCTCGAGTCGATGACCAATTTCGCACTCGGACACGGCGCGGCCGTCGGCGTCGGCGTCGCCCTCGACACGACCTACGCTGCGATCGAAGGGCGCATCGCCGCCGATGATGCGAATCGGACGATCACGCTTCTCGCGCGGCTCGGCATTCCGACCTGGCACGCGGCGCTCGACGAGACCGACCGGCTCGTCGCGGGGCTCGAGGAGTTTCGCGAGCATCTCGGCGGAAAGCTGACCATCACGCTGCTCCGATCGATCGGCGCGGCCGACGAGGTGCACGCACTCGATCCGGCGGTCGTTCGTCAGGCGATTGCCCGACTTCGCCCGCGATGATTTTGAATCATGAGTTCGTAGCATGCGGCGATGATGTCCCTTGCGCTCATCGGTGTGCTTCTCGCCTCGCAGCCGCATGAGGAAGCGTGGCTTCGCGTGCCGGCGCCGGGCCCGTGGGAGCGTTCGGCGCACGAGGCGCTCAAGGCCCATGACGGATTCGCGTGGTATCGGGCGTTCATGCGACTCGGCGCGGACGCTGCGAGCGGCCCCGCGACCATCGAACTTGGCGCGATCGACGATGCCGACGAGTGCTTCGTGAACGGCGTGCGCGTCGGAGGACGCGGTTCGATGCCGCCGAATCCGCAGAGCGCGTGGAACGAGAGTCGACGCTACGACATTCCCGCGGGCACGCTCGTCGAAGGCTGGAACCAGATATCGATACGCGTGCATGATTCGGGCGGCAACGGCGGCATCCATCGCGGACCGCTGCGGCTGACGACGGCGGAGGGCGTGCGATCGCTCGCGGGAAGCTGGGAACTTCGCATCGGCGACGACATGGCGTGGGCGCGGTCGTCGGACATCGCCCGTGACGCCGAGCGATTTGTTTCAGGCGACGGCAACGCCGCCGGCGTGCGAGAGGAACTCGTCGTGCGCGGCGGCACCGTCGATCCGCACCATCCGACCTGGCTCGCTCCCGCCGAGGAGTGGACCGAGGCACTGCCGGTCGGCAACGGCCGCACCGGCGCGATGGTCTTCGGCGGCATCGAAGTCGAGCGCATCCAGGTGAACGAGATATCGCTCTGGGCGCGCTCGCCGCAGGGACGCCTTCGATCGCCGGCGCCGGGACTGCTCGAAAAGGCTCGGGCGATGTGGTTCGCCGGCGACATCCGCGGCTGCCAGGATCTCATGCAGCGCGAGTTCATGTCGACCGATCTCGAGGCCTCGCATCAGACAGCCGGAGATGTCCGGATCCACGCGCGGTTCGGCGGCCCTATCACCGAGTATCGGCGCACGCTTGATCTCGATCAGGGCGAGGTGCGCACGAGCTTTCGAAGCGCCGAGGGCGTGACGGAGCGCCGCACCTTCGTGACGCCATCGTCGGTCGAGATGGTGATTCGGCCCGCGGATCCGTCGAAGCGGACGATCGTCGAACTCAGCCGCGCGGAGGTCTTCCGTGGCGAGTTCGTGACCCGTCCGGCCGGTGACGGCGCCGTCGAGCTGTCGATCGAGGGAACGGCCCGCAACGGCGACCACCACGGCGTGCGCTATCGCACGACGCTTCGCGTCACCGCACCGGGAGGCGTCATTGCGCCGCCTCGCGCAGCGGACGGTCCATTTGCCAGCGCCGGCATTTGGCTGACGGTACGCGACGCATCGGAAATTCGCCTGCGGATCGTGACGGCGACCGACTTCGAGGGCGGCGACCTCGATCAGATCACCGCCTCGCGCCTCAACGAGGCGAGCGCTTTCCTGAGCGCGCTGCACGCTGGCGAGGCGCAGCGTTGGACTGACGAGATTCCAACTTCCATCCGCATCGGCAACGCGACGCTCGACGCGCCGATCCCGACGCTCCTCGGGCGGGCGAAGAGCGGAGCGTCGACGCCGCAGGAGACCTCGCTCCTCAACGCGTATCTCCGCTTCGGCCGCCATCTCCTCCGCACCGCCTCACGCGGCGAGCCGGGCGTCAACGATCTTCCCGCGAATCTGCAGGGAATCTGGAACGAGCATCTCCTCGCTCCGTGGAACGCCGACTACCACACGAACATCAACCTCCAAATGAACTATTGGCCGGCCGAGGCGATGGGGCTCGGCTCGCGCGTCGATGCGCTCACCGACTACATCGACCGCCTTGCCCGCGATGGTGCGACCACGGCGAGCCGGCTCTACGGCGCGAAGGGCTGGGTCTGCCATCACACGAGCGATGCATGGGGCATGACGATGCCCATGGGACTCACCGTCTGGGGGCTCTGGCCGCATGGAGGCGGATGGCTCGTGCGCCACTGCTGGGAGCACTATTGCCACACGCTCGACGAACGCTATCTGCGCGAGCGGGCCTTTCCGCTCATGCGTGGGGCGAGCGAGTTTTATCTTGACTGGCTCACCGTCGATCCCGCGACCGGCAAGCTCGTCGGTGGGCCGTCATCGAGCCCGGAGAACACCTTCGTCCTCGCGGACGGTTCGCGCGCCGATGTCGGCATGGGCAACGCGATGGACCAGCAGATCGTCTGGGATTGCCTGACGAATCTCGTCGATGCGTCGCGGGTCCTCGGACTGGGCGAGGATCCGGTCGTGGTGCGCGCGAAGGCGGCGCTCGAGCGGCTCGCGTGGCCTTCGATCGGCGAGGACGGAAGGCTCCAGGAATGGTCGCGGCCCTTCCGCGAGGCCGAGCCCGGCCATCGACATGTGAGTCACCTCTACGGCATCTATCCGAGCGCTCAGCTTCTCGATCGCTCAAAGCCCGCATATCGCGAGGCGGCGCGGGCGAGTCTCGCGTTCCGACTCGCCAACGGTGGCGGCCACACCGGCTGGAGTCGCGCGTGGCTCATCAATCTCGCCGCGCGGCTCGGCGACGCCGAAGCGGCCCGCGAACATGTCGAGAAACTCCTCGCACACTCGACGCTGCCGAATCTCTTTGACGACCACCCACCGTTTCAGATCGACGGCAACTTCGGCGGACTTGCCGGTGTTTGCGAGATGCTCCTCCAGTCCCACGAGATGACTTGGGAGGAGAACCGTCCGGTGTTCGCGATCGAGCTCCTGCCCGCCCTGCCGAAGGCCTGGAGCGACGGCGAGTTCACGCTCGTCGCCCGCGGCGCGATCTTGGTCCGCTGCGCGTGGGACCGCGGCGAACTCCGGCGCGTGACGCTCACGCCGCTCTCGGGGGATGGCTTTCCCGAGCGGCTGATCGTGCGCGTGCCGAAGGGACGCGGATCGCCCACGACGCAGCAGGGCTGCGCCGCCACCATGACCGCCGACGGCCTGGTGCTCACAAAGCTCGAGGGCCCGATCGCGCTCAGCTGGTGATGGACGCTCCAGCGCCCCTTTGTTTCGGCTGCGGCGGAGCGCGGCCACTTTGGACAGGCACAGTCGGAGGCACGGGCAACGACGCTGAACCGCCGACGCGCGGATCCCCGCGGATTCCGGTCTGGTGGAAAATCCACCAGTTGCTGGTGGATTTTCCACCACCGCCGGCACACTCTCCCCGTGCACCGCCGGACGATCGAAGATTCGCTCGAAGCGGCCCTGCGATTGGCACGACGAGCTCCTCGAACTCATTTGGCGAGCTTCTTCGGCTCACCGACCGGAAGACGCGTTCGATGGAACGCAGCCCCACTGGGCAAGGTTGTTGGAAGGAACGGTTCCAGCAATCCCGAAGAGGCCTCCGGCAAAGATCGATGGACCATCGTCCGTCCCCGTGTCACGGGCTGTCAATGCAAGAACCCAGTTCGCCTCGCCGCTGAATGTTCCGCCATTCATCGAAGCCCAGGCCCCGTTGCTCCAACTTGCCACCCCGCGCGATGTCACTCCGGCGGCGGACACGAATTCGCCCCCAACATAGAGGGTCGGTGTCCGGTCTCGACGACCGTCGACGGCGACGAGCGAGAAGACGCGATCGTCGACTCCATTCGACTCACCACTTGCCAACGCGGACCAGGTCTCTCCATCCCAGCGGGCGATGTGGTTCGCGGGCGTACCGCTCACTGAGACGAAGTTCCCACCGACGATGAGGACCGGGCCGGAACCGTCGTCAAAGGCGGTCAGTGCGAAAACGGCGGCGCCTCCTCCAGTGATCCCTCCGCCCAGGAGTGACCAGCTCGTCCCATTCCAGCGCGCAATTCTGTTTGCTACAAGGCCGCCAGCCGTGCTGAAGGTTCCGCCTGCAATGAGACCAGGACCAGCGCCTCGGCCGTCATCGAAAACAGTTAGCGCCAACACACTGCTACTCACCCCGTTCGTAGCCGCGGTCCCGAGCGCCGACCACGATCTGCCATCCCAGCGAGCCACCCGAGAAGCCGCGACATCCCCCGCCATCGTGAACGACCCTCCCACATACAGGCCGTGCGGTAGGGGACCGGTGCCGTGATGTCCTGCAATCGAGAGAACGCTGTTGTTGAGACCATTTCCCAAAGGTGTCCAGGTGGATCCGTCCCATCGTGCAATTCGATTGGCGGGTTGGCCGCCTGCCTCGGTGAACGACCCTCCGACATAGAGCGCTGTGCCCCGTTCGGGCTCCTCGACGACCGCCAACGCGGCGACACCACCGTTGACGCCCTGCGACGCGCCATCGCCAAGAGCGCTCCATGAATCTCCGTCCCATTTCGCAATAAAGGATGCGGGGACCGATCCGACCCGCGTGAAACTACCACCTGCGTACAGCGCAGGGCCACTTCCGTCGTCATACACCGCGAGCGCCAACACCCGATCGTTGACGCCGTTGCCTGTCGCGCTTCCAACCTTGGCCCAATCAGTGCCGGTCAAGCGGGCGATTCGATTCGCTTTCTCGCCACCCGCCATCGTAAAGTCGCCTCCGCAGATGAGGGATCCTGCTTCTGACCCCGCACTTTCAAACGAGACGATGGCGAAGATTCCTCCGTTCACGCCGTTCTCAGGGCCCTGCGCGACGGCGGACCAGCCGGCGTCACTCCATTTCGCGATTCCCTTCGCCTCGTCGCCACCAGCCGTCGTGAACTGTCCACCGATGGAGAGCGACAAAGACGGAGCGGAAGGATCATCCAGAACCGTCATCGTCCAGACTGCGGCGTTGACCCCGTTCGCGCTGCCTGATCCGAGCGCACTCCACGAAACGCCATTCCACGCGGCAATGTTGTTGGCCGCCAGTCCGCCAGCGGTTGAGAACGACCCTCCGACATAGAGTTCCGCGACGCCGTCAGCATCTCGATCAAACGACGCGAGCGAGCGAACGATGCCGTTGACGCCATTGACGGTCGTCGAACCGAGTCGATTCCACGCTCGACCATCCCACTTCGCGACACGCATAGCCGAGGCGCCGTCCGCAAGAGTGAAAGTCCCACCGACATACAGCGCTGGCCCTGTGCCGTCGTCATGCACCGTCATCGCCGAAGCGCTCCCGTTCAGGCCCGCTTGCTCTCCGCTTCCTACCGGAGACCATGCTGTTCCACTCCATCGAGCGATGCGGCGAGCCGTCGCGCCTCCTGCCTCCGTAAAGGCACCGCCAACATACAGGGCTGGACCAGTTCCACTCCCGTCATCATGCACGGCGAGGGTGTTGACAACGGCATTCGTTCCGTTCTCCGGACCGGTACCGAGCGAAGACCAAGAAACACCGTCCCATCGCGCGACTCTCTTCGCGGGTAAGCCGCCAGCCGTGAGAAAGCTCCCACCGGCGTAGAGCGCCGGCCCGCTTCCGTCGTCGAAGACGCAGAGCGCGTAGACCGCACCATCAACGCCGTCGTTCGATTCACTTCCCCGCGTTGACTTCAGTGCAGTCCAGTACTGCCCATCCCATCGAGCGATCCTGCTCGCGGAGACCCCGTCGGCCGTCGCGAACATGCCGCCCGCGTAGAGTGCCGGTCCCGTGCCTCGGCCGTCATCAAAGGTCGCGAGGGCAAAGACGCTTCCGTTGACTCCCGGCAACTCGAATCCGGGTAGCCAGCCGAGCTCTTCGCCACAGTCGGGAAGGTCGTGGAGAATCATGGTCCCGACTGGGGTGATCCCATTCGTCGAGATGGAGTCAACCGACCTGGTGCCGGTGTAGGTGATGCCATCGACCGTCGCGACGGCGGTCAGCATCAGCGACGCCGTCGACGGGTTCAACTGGACCACAAAGGAGAACTCGCCGTCGCCGTTACTCACGCCGCTTCCGCCGAGCTCGCTCACGATCACCGCGCCCGGTGCAGCGGAGCCATCGGCGAACGCGACTCGCCCCGAGATCGTGGTCTGGTCGCAGCTCTCGACGCAGGCTCCCCAACCGCCAAGAACCAGCGCGATGTCCGCAGCATCGACAATGCCAGAGTCATCAAGATCCTCGGGTGCAGATCCATGTGCAGCTCCCCATGCACCCAGAACGGCAGCAAGGTCACTCGCCCCGACGATGTGATCGCCGTCCAAATCGAGCGAACAGCACTCGCTTGTCGACTGACCTCTTGCAAACGAAGCAGACGCGAGAACGAAAATTGCAACGATAGTCGCAAGCGGTGAATTCGTACGCATTGTAGCGCCAATCTAGAGATCGCCATCGAGGCAGTCAACACAATTCCCCGACCTTGAGCACCTCATCAAACGCTGCCGCGTTGAATCAACTCGATGAAGATCTCGTTCGCAGGCGTGGAAGCACCCGACTCGCCCTCTCGCGAGCTCGGCGTCTCGACCCAAGGCTGCTCGCCCACATCCACCATACGGCTGTCTGGAATGGCTCAGGATGCCTCGCCAGTCCGCGTACGCCCGGTACAAGTTGGATGTCCCAGCATCAAGGAGCAGCCCGAATCCCGTCGCACGCTCCTTTCGAGCACGATGACCGCGGCGCTTCGCGAGAGGATCGGCCGCAGAGAGCGGAGCAGCAGCCTGAAGCCCACGCGGCTTGGGCTAATCGGTTCGCCTGGTACGCGATGCCGTTGGCGAGGCGAGACAGCAGGACTCCATCGCACCTTCGCTGGCGGCGTCGAGGCCAGCGCTGAAGCCGGGTCTCGAACCGCGACGGGGCGCGAGTGTGCTCGACCCGACTACACTCGCCGCGCATCACACGCTTCGAGCTTCCCATGCACATCACCGCACTCAACGATTTCGTCACCCTCGGCCGCTCCGGCCTCCGCGTCTCGCCGCTCTGCCTCGGGGCGATGACCTTCGGCGAGGAATGGGGCTTCGGCTCCGATGTCCCGACGAGCGTCGCGGTCATCAGCCGCTATCTCGAGCGCGGCGGGAATTTCATCGACACCGCGAATATGTATACGAAGGGTCACTCCGAGGCGATCCTCGGCGACTACTTCACGACCGGTCCGGGCAAGGGTCGCCGCGATCGCGTCGTGATCGCGACGAAGTTCATGGGGAACATGTTCCGCGGCGATCCGAACGGCGGCGGCGCGAACAGGAAGAGCGTCATCGCGGCCTGCGAGGCCTCGCTCCGTCGCATGAAGACCGACTACATCGATCTCTACTGGGCGCACTTCTGGGATCGCCACACGCCGATCGACGAGCTGATGCAGACCCTCGACACGCTCGTGAAGTCTGGCAAGGTTCGATACATCGGCTTCAGTGACCATCCGGCGTGGGTCTGCGTGCAGGCCCAGTACGAGGCGATTCTCAAGCACTGGACGCCGCTCGTCGCGCTCCAGATCGAATACGGGCTTCTCCAGCGCACCGTCGAGCCGGAACTCATGTCGATGGCGAAGGCGATGGGCATGGGCGTGACGCCGTGGAGTCCGCTCGGCGGCGGCGTCCTGAGCGGGAAGTTCTCGCGGCGCAATCCGCCGAAGGACGACGGGACGAGCCGCATCAAGAGCGACAACAAGCGCCTCACCGAGCAGGCGTGGGCAATCATCGATGTCTGCGAGAGCGTCGCCAGCGCGCGCGGCTGCACCGTCGCCCAGGTCGCGCTCCGCTGGTGCATGCAGCGCGAGGGCGTCGCAAGCACGATCATCGGCGCCCGCACGCTCGCCCAGCTCGACGACAACCTCGGCGCATGTTCGATCGATCTCAGCGCCGAAGAGATGCGACGCCTCGACGAGGCGAGCGCCGTGCCGCGGGCGTTCCCGTGGGACTTTCTCGACTTCGTCCGCACGGGCATCCACAACGGCACGCGCATCAACGGCGTCAAGACCGACGAGTGGCCGCTCAGTCCGGCGAACGAGTCTGAGATGTGGTGAGTCGGGGATGTGGTGAGCTCCCGATCGCTCGCGCTCATCCGATCGTCGGCCGCTTCGACCAGACGCCGAGCTCGCTCTCGATGGCATGAGCAGCGCGCAGCAGCGTGCCCTCGTCGAAGAGTCGGCCCATGAGCGTCATCGCCTGCGGAGCCCCGGTCGCATCGAATCCGCCGCGAATCACCGCACAGGGATGACCGGTGCCGTTCGTGAGCGTGAGCAGGTTGCCCGCGAAGGGCGGCGCGAGAACGACATGGAGCTGGTCGAACAGGTCGTGCATCGCCAAGCAGTAGCGGCGACGGATGCGATCGGCGTTCACGAAATCAATCGCCGGAATGAAGCGGGCCTTGCGAAAGGTGTTCGGCCACGCCTCGTCGTCCTGCCAGCGAAGCTGATCGTCAAGATCCTGCCGCGTGAGCTGGTCGAAGGAAGCGGCCGCCTCGGCGGTGAGCGAGACGATCACGGCGCTCGGATCGATGCGCGGGAGGCCGATCTCGATCACCTCGAACCCAGCGCGCCGCGCAGCCTCGACGGCCTTCGTCGCCGTCTCGGCGTGCGCGCCCTCACGACACCACTTCGGGTCGTAGCCGAGCGTGAGCCCCTTGGCGTCGCGACCGGCCGTCCAATGAAACGGCTCATCGACGCTCGACGGATCCTGCACATCGGCGCCGTTGATCGCGGCGAGCACGAGACCGCAATCCTCGATGCGTCGGGTGATCGGTCCGATCTTGTCCATCGACCAGACGAGTGACATGACGCCGGTTCGCGCCACGCGTCCGAAGGTCGGCCGGAGGCCGGCGGTGCCGCAGCGATCGCAGGGCGAGACGATCGAACCGAGCGTCTCGGTGCCGATCGCGAAATGAAAGAGCCCCGCGGCGACGCCGCTCGCCGAGCCGGCGCTCGAACCAGACGAGCCCATCTCGACATTCCACGGCGAGCGACACTGCCCGCCGAACCAGATGTCGCCGTAGGCCAGTGCGCCGACGGCGGTCTTCGCGACAAGCACCGCACCGGCCGCGCGAAGCCGCGTGGTGATGACGGCGTCAAGCTGCGGCACGCGGTCCTTCCAAGGCTCCGCTCCCCAGGTTGTCGCGATGCCCTGCGTGTCGACGATGTCCTTGAGGCCATAGGGCACGCCATGCAGCGGCCCGCGCCATCGCCCCGCAGCGATCTCGGCGTCGGCGGCGCGGGCGTCGGCCATCGCCCGCTCGCCAAGGACCGTGATGCACGCGAGGAGCTTCGGATCGAGACGAGCGATGCGGGCGAGCGAGATCTGGGTGAGGCGCTCGCTGGTGATGCTGCGATCGCGAAGCCAGCGTGCGACATCGAGGAGTGGCGCGAAGGCGATGTCCTCATCCGATGCGGGCACGGGCGGCGCGCCGGCGGGCAGCGCGTTCGGGTCCCCCTCGGCGGTCAGAAGCGGCGATCGAAGTCCCGGCACGCGGGGCGAGAAGATCGAGGCCGGCGCGAGCTCGTTCGGGAGATCGCGGGCGACCCGCCGAAGCGTTCGGGTGTGTTCCTCAATCGTCCGGACGATCTGCTCCCGTTCGGTCGCGGTAAAGCGAACGCCGGTGAGCTTCTCCGCCTCGCGGATCGTCTCGACCGTGATCGGGTCGCTGTCGGGTTCCGGCGACTGACGGACGATCTGGCCGGCGGTCGGGTCGGCCGCCGAAGGCCCAACGAGACCAGCCCTCGCCGCGGCCGCTGCGGAGGCTGCAAGGGCTGCGGTGGCAAGGAGAAACTCGCGACGGTGCTCGGTCATGACGGATGGTCTCACGGTCGGGTTGGGAATCGCCGCGGAGCGTACCCGCGGGGACTTCCTCGGTTCGAATGAGGGACTTCAGGAAAGTTCGACTTTCCTGACTCGATCGCATCCGACGCTCCGAAACGCCGACGCGGCGAAGCACAGACGCCGCACGCGTCATCTGGATGGTGACGCACATCGAGAGGGCCCGCGAGGGCCTGAACACCAGAAAGAGAGAGGATTCGATGGCATTGCATGCGACGAAGGTCCGTCAACGGACCGCGCGATCCCATGGCAGCTCAACGCTCCTGGCGCTCGCGGTGACGACGCTCGGGATCGCCTCAGGCGCTCAGGCGGAGCTCATCTATGGCGTCACCCAAACGGGATTTCTAGCGAACTGGAACAGCACGACGCCGGGCACGATCAACGCCGGCGTGGCGATCCAGGGACTTCAGACCAACGAGAAGATCGTGGGTCTCGACTTCCGCCCCGCAACGGGCGAGCTGTACGGAATCGGCAGCTTCAGCAGGCTCTACAAGATCAACAAGATGACGGGCATGGCGACGCAGGTCGGTGCGCCGCTCTCGCCGACGCTGACGGGAACCAGCTTCGGCTTCGACTTCAATCCGGTCGTCGATCGCATTCGCCTCGTCAGCGACGCCGATCAGAACCTGCGCCTGCATCCCGACACCGGTGCGGTCGTCGGAAACGACGGCATGCTTCAGTATGTGATGGGTGACCAGAACTTTGGATTCAATCCAAACATCACCCACTCGGCATACACGAATAACTTTGCAGGAACGACCTCGACGACGCTGTACGGAATCGACAGCTCGCTTGACGCTCTCGTCATCCAGAATCCCCCGAACGCCGGCGGACTCATGACGGTCGGGTCGATCGGCACGGACATCACCGACATCGGCGGCTTCGACATCTCGGGACTCACCGGGATCGCCTACGCCACCATTCTCGATGCCCAACTCGGCAAGAGCACCTTCTGGAAGATCAATCTCCAGACCGGCGCGGGCACGATGGTCGGCGAGATCGGCGGCGGAGCGGTGATCACCGCGATGTCGGTGGTTCCGGCCCCGAGCGCGCTCGCGGCGATGGGACTCCTCCTCGGTCGGCGCTCCCGCCGTCGGAACTGAGCGCCGTCGACCACGCAGCGATCGGGGAACGCGATCCTCTACTCAGAGGGGAGTACGGACGGCGGGCCGAAAGGCCCGCCGTTCCTGCGCGCGTCTGGTGCTCCGCTCTTTGTCAATCGGGGTGGCCGGATTCGAACCGACGACTTCTTGCTCCCAAAGCAAGCGCTCTACCAAGCTGAGCTACACCCCGGAGTGGATCGACGCATCGTACCGCGAAGCCGGATTCGAAACGCCGCCGTCGCGGTACTCTCTCGTGATGGATCTGGTTTCAGTCGCCCGAAAGCTGCGTCGCGAAGTCGCCTCACTTCGCTTCGCCCCGCCGGTGGCATGCGTCTACAACCCGCTCGAATACGCCTGGAAGCCGCACAAGGCCTATCTTCTGCGCTACGGGGAGCGCTACGGCGATCGCTACGGACACGCTGGCGGACGCAGCGGGATCGACGCCCTCTTCGTCGGCATGAATCCCGGTCCCTTCGGCATGGCCCAGACCGGCGTGCCCTTCGGCGAGGTCGCCTCGGTGCGCGATTTTCTTGGCATCGTCGAACCGGTCGGGCGGCCCGATCCCGAGCATCCGAAGCGGCCTGTCGATGGCTTCTCCTGCACCCGATCGGAAGTGAGTGGCGCGCGGGTCTGGGGTTGGGTGCGCTCGCGATTCGGCACACCCGAGGCATTCTTCGAACGATTTTTCATCTGGAATTGGTGCCCGCTCGCGTTCATGCTCACGACCGGCGCGAACCTCACCCCCGACAAGCTTCCCCCCACCGAGCGTGATCCGTTGCGGGCCGCCTGTGATCGCGCGCTCCTCCAGGTCGTCAGGATCCTCGAACCCCGCATGGTCATCGGTTTTGGCGGCTTCGCTTCGGCCTGCGCCGAGCGGGCCCTTGGGTCAAACGCGCCCCCGGTCGCGACCGTCCTGCACCCCAGCCCGGCAAGTCCCGCAGCCAACCGGGGCTGGGTTCCAGCCGTCGAAAGCGAACTCATTCGGCTCGGCATTGCGCTTGATCGACCGGTCGCGCGTCCGCGCGAAGACGACAAGAATTATGCGCCGCTCTCCCGAGGGGCTGGGGTACATTCAACGGCGCGGCGGCGAGGTGGGGCGATCTAGGCTCTGTCTGAGCCGCGGTGCGTGCGGAAGGAGCATTCGATGGCGGGGCACCCGAACAATGACACGGCGCGCGTCGCAGGCGACACGACGGTTCGGCCTGACGAAGCTCAGGCCATTCACGAGGTGCAGGTCGCGACCGGCGGCGTGGTCTGGAGCGAGTACGCAGCGACCGATGTCGAGGAGGCCAAGCGATTCCTCTGCGGCCTCTTCGGCTGGCAGACGCGCACCAAGCACTTCGGCATGGAAGGCAGCTACACGACCTTCTTCATTCGCGACGGCCAGCGGATGCGCGATGTCGCCGGACTCCTTGCTCTCAGTGACCTGAACGGCCCGCGGACGCGCAGCGCCTGGTTGCCGGTGATGCGCGTGCAGAGCGTTGATCAGGTGACTGCGAAGTCCTGCGAGCTCGGCGCGAGCGTGCTCGCGCCGCCGTCGGGTTTCGCGGGACTCGATCGCCACGCGATCCTCGCCGGACCGAGCGGCATCTCCTACGCGGTCTTTGACGCCCGTGATGGTCATGTCCTCCGCGGACCCGGCTGCATCCGCTGGAGCGAGCTGCGTGCAACCGATCCCTCGAAGACAGCACTCTTCTGCTGGCAGACCTTCGGTTGGCTCGCCGAGAGCGTCCGCGACACGGACTGGTCGCTGCGCGTCGTCTTCATGCACGGCGGCGAGCGCGTCCTCTCGATGTGCAAGGCGGGGCCGGGCGAAATCAGCCGATGTCTCCCCTGCGTCGAGGTCCCGAACCTCGATGCGGCGATCGCGCGGGCCGTCGAGCTCGGCGGCACCCTCGCAGAACGCCGCAACGACGATCCGATCCACGGACACTGCGCCCGCGTCATCGATACCCTCGGCGAAGGCCTGATGCTCGTCGCGTCCTAACGATCCCGACCGCCCGATACAGTGTCGGACATGCTCTCGCCCGACACCGAAACCACCCGTCGTGACCTGCTTCGCGGAGGACTCGCCATGACCGCCGGCGCGGTCGCATTCGGCGCCACCTCCGCCCACGCGTCCCCGGCCGCGTCCTCCGCGTCAACCCGCGAGCCCGGCAAGGCGATGCGGCTTCGCTATGGCCCGCATCCGGGCATGTTCCGCGAGCACGCCGGCGATTCGATCGTCGACCAGATCGCGTACTTCGCCGATCAGGGCTTCACCGGCTTCGAGGACAACGGCATGAAGGGCCGATCGGTCGAGGAGCAGAAGGCGATTGCAGCCGCGCTCGAGAAGCGCGGCGTGAAGATGGGCATCTTCGTCGCGACGGACATCGACTGGTCGAACCCGACGCTCACCACCGGCGATGCCTCGCACCGCGAGAAGTTCGTCGCCCAGATGCGCGAGTCGGTCGAGGTCGCGAAGCGGATGAACACGAAGACCTGCACGATCGTGCCGGGTGTCGAGCACAGGAACATCCCGCACGGCGCCCAGACCGCCCACCTGGTCGAGACGCTCAAGCAGGCCAGCGCCGTCTGCGAGGACTACGGCCTCGTGATGGTGCTCGAGCCGCTCAACTGGCGCGACCATCCCGGGCTCTTCGTCCGGTACAGCGACCACGCCTACACGATCATGAAGGCCGTCGGTCACCCCTGCTGCAAGATTCTCTTTGATATGTATCACCAGCAGGCGACCGAAGGAAATCTCATCGAGAACATCGGGCGCTTCTGGGACGAGATCGGCTACTTCCAGATCGGCGACAACCCGGGCCGCCGCGAGCCGGGCACCGGCGAGGTGAACTATCGCAATGTCTTCAAGTTCATCCACGAGCGCGGCTACACCGGCGTGCTCGGCATGGAGCACGGCAAGTCGAAGGGCGGCAAGGAAGGCGAGCTCGCCCTGATCGAGGCGTACCGGGCGGCTGACGCGTGGTGAGTTCGGTCGCTATCCCGCTCAACCAGGCGTCGATCACCTCGTCCCCGAGCTTTGAGGCCCGTCTCCAGCGGAGCGAGCTGCGCGGGGCGACGATCCTCGCCGCCTGCTGGGCCGTCGCGGTGCTCACGGCGATCATCCGTCGCGAGCTTGGCGGCCTCGTGATGACCACGAATGCCGTCTTCTTCCCGTATGTGGGCATCTTTGCGGGCGCTCTGGCATACGAGACGCTCCTGATCCTCTCGCTGCGCCGACACCTCCGCGAGGGCAAACCCTTCGCGCGCTGGCGCCGGCTGCTTGCGGTCACGGTCGAGCTCGCCATACCGACTGCCGCGCTCGTCATCCTCGAGCTTTTCTCGCCGCGCAGCGCCTATGCGATCCTCAACGCCCCCATCCTGCTCGCGCTTCCGATCGTCGTTCTCCTCTCGATCCTCCGGCTGCGACCGAAGCTGACGCTTGCGATGGGCCTGGCAACGGCGCTGATCCACGCGGCGCTGGTCACCTATTCGATTCGCGCCCACGACATCGATGTGCACCAGTGGCCACTCCTCTACACCTACGCAGCGATCCTGGCACTCACCGGCGTCGCCGCTTCGCTCGTCGCCGCACAGGGGCGGGCGAATGTGATCGAGGCGGTGCGCGAATCGATGTCCGCCGAACACGAACAGCGGGCCCGCAACGCGATCGAGCGCGATCTCGACATCGCCCGCGACATCCAGAGCGGCCTCATGCCCTCGACTGCGCCCGACATCGCCGGGTTCGACATCGCCGGCATGGCCCGTCCGGCACAACAGACCGGCGGCGACTACTACGACTGGCAGTCAACGGCGGAGGGTCGGCTCATCGTCGCACTCGCGGATGTGACGGGACACGGCATCGGACCTGCGCTCGTGATGGCGGTCTGCCGCGCCTACGCCCGGGCCACCGCGGCGTCGGCCACGGATGCGGCTGCGCTTCTCAACCAGGTGAACGCGCTGATCGTCGAGGACATCGGGCAGTCCGGCCGCTTCATCACCATGGCGATCGCGATTCTCTCGCCCGACGGCACCGTCGAACTCGTCTCGGCCGGTCATGGGCCGACGATGCTCTATCGAAAGGCGACGGGAGATGTCACGACATTCGGCGGCGACGGGCTGCCGCTCGGGGTGATGGCCGACGAACGCTACGGTCCGTCGACGACCTTCCGGATGGAGTCGGGCGACATGCTGGTGCTCGCGACGGATGGTTTTATGGAATGGCCGCGGGCAGGCGACGGCCAACAGTTCGGCAGCGAGCGCCTGTCGGAGACGGTCGCCCGCGGAGCGCGGGGTACGGCACGCGAGATGCTGACCGAGCTCGATGCCTCGGTCATGCGATTCGTCGGCGGCGGCCCGCAGCAGGATGACACGACGGCTGTCGCGATCAAGCGCATCTGAGCACTTCCACCTGTTTGCGAAGCTGGTGCCCTGAACCTCCGGCGGACAACGACGAACGAGTTTCACCCATGCAGTCGGAATCGCACAACGCGAACGCTGGACGCCCAAGCGACTCGGAGATCCTTCAGCGCCTCCTCGGAGCGCTCGAGGCAAACCAGAAGCGAAGCCGACTCGAGCTCGCGATGGCGATCGTCCTCTCGCTCGCGACGCTTGCGTCGACCTGGTGCGGCTATCAGGCGACGCTCTGGACGGGAGCGGCCGGAGACGCCCAGTCCGCAGCCGACACGCACGAGCGCGACGCATCGACGGCGACGATCGAGGGGCTTCAGCTTCGGACCTTCGATGCGATCGAGATACTCGCGTACTGGCAGGCGATGCGCGCCAAGAGCGAAAGCGATATGCAGGCCGTTTTCGCCCGGATGCGCCCAGAGCTGAAGCGAGCGCTCCAGGCGAGCATCGACGAGGGTGTCCTCACCGACCCGACGGTCGCAGGCCCCTTCCGTCGTGCGGAGTACAGCCTCGAGGTCGAGCGACAGGCGGCCGATCATCGGCAGAAGGCCGCCGACGAGCGCGAGGCGGCCCGCACAGCCGGACAGCGGGCGTCGACATACATCCTGATGACGCTGCTCTGTGCCTCGGTCCTCTTCTTCGGAGGCATCACTGGCACGATCTCGTCGCGCCGCATCCGGCTCACTATCGGCATCGCGGCGATCGCGCTCTTCACCATCACGCTCATCGTGCTGGCGACCCTGCCTGTCACGATGGGCTGACCGGCGTGCGAGAGGCTCTCCATCGTCGCACGCCGGTCTGCCCGATCGATCAGCCCGTCCACGCCCCGAGCAGAAGCCCAAGATCGGCAGCGTCGACGATGCCGTCGTCATTCAGGTCGGACTGCGCGTCGCGGGTACCCCACGCGCCGAGCAAGATGCCGAGATCGGCTGCATTCACGGCGCCGTCACCGTTGATGTCGCCGACGAGCGCCTGAAGGTCGTTGATGAGCCGCGCCGTCGTGATGCCGCCGACGACATACAGCGCCGACTGGTCGTCGCTGAAGGCCATGGCGTTCGCATAGCCGCCGGGAAGCGTCTGCGTCCACGCCGAGCTGCCGTCCGCGCGGACCTTGCAGACGGCCATCTCGAAGAGCGTTCCCGCCGCGAGATACGCCGAGTTCTCGTTGTCCATGAGCATCTGGGCATGCAGCAGAAGTCCGAGCGGTCCGTCGGCGTCGAGGTTCGCCCAGAGCTGCGTGCCGTTCTCGTCGGCCTTCAGGAACGCTGCGCCGAACGAACCGGAGCTCGGCATGCCGCAGACGACCGGACGATGGTCGGTGCCGACCTCGATGCGCGTGCCGGTGATCGTGTATTCCTGCTCCCAGACCGTCGTCCCGCCGGGACCGAGCTTGCGAATGAGCGACTGCGTCGGGTTGGCGACATACTTGCCGTTGACGATGTATGTATTGCCAAAGGCATCGCCCGCGGCGTCACCGACGGTCAGGCTATTGATGCCGGCGAGGCTCCAGATCTCCTGGCCGTCGAGGTTGATCTTCGCGAAGCCGTTGACGCTCCCGATGATTCCCCGGCCGACGATGAGAATGTGATTGTCGGGCGTCAGCTTGAAGTTGATCGGCGCGCCGATGCCGGCGGCGTTGAAGTAGGTCCAGACCGTGCTGCCGTCGGGAGCGAACTTCTTGACCTTCGTGACGAAGCCCGGAGGGCCGCTGCCGATGCCGAGCACATAGATGTTGTCGTCGGCGTCGACGAGGCAGCGTCTGGTCGACGAGCCGTCGAAGTCCGACTCATAGACCTTTCGCCAGAGCAGCGCGCCGCTCGGGCTGAACTTCATGAGCACGCTCGCGGCGCTGACCGGATTCGAGAAGCCCGAGAAGCGCCGACCGCTGACGAGGATGTTGTCCTCGCTGTCGGTGGCCATCCAGGTCGGGACTTCCCACTTGGTCGAGTCGGTCTGGTCGAAGGACACCTGCCAGAGCAGGTTGCCGTCGATGTCATGCTTCGTGACGAAGATGTCGCCGCCGGGATTCTGAACGCCGTAGGAGGTCGAGACGCTCCCGACCGAATCGACCGCCAATGCGAGGCCGCCATCTTGGGCGACCCAGTCGACGGTGACCTGGGCCTGCGCGCCGGTTCCAAGGAACGCCGATGACGCAATCGCGACACCTGCGATACCGACAATCGCCCGACGCACACGGGCGCCGGACATGGTGATGCTGCTTCTTTTCATGACTGTCTCCTGCGAGCGCTCTCCCTGCTCCCGCGACCGAGACGGTCGCACGGAGAGTGGAGAGGTCCTGCTCGCCTCAATGGAGCGGAGGCCTGAGCGACTCCGAAGATACGACATGGATGCAACCAAACGAAACGACGGCACGCCGTTTCGCACCCCATGCGCAATCTCGGAACCCGGAGGATCGATCGCGAGATGCTAAAAAAACCGGGGCGTCCGTTCGATCGATCGAACGGACGCCCCTTCATTCGTCGGAGATGCAAGCCGAGCGCTCTGCGCTCAGCCGAACTCACATGTACTCAGCCATCGGCGGACATGCGCATACGAGGTTGCGGTCGCCGTATGGATTATCGACGCGACCGACATGCGGCCAGAACTTGTAGTCGCGCAGCCACTTCGCCGGATACGCGGCCTTGAAGCGCGAATAGGAGTGCTTCCACTCGTCGCTCGAGACCGCGGCGGCGGTGTGCGGGGCGTGCTTCAGGACATTGTCCTCCTTCGGCGCCTTGCCCTCCTCGATCTCGCGAATCTCCTCGCGAATCGAGATGAGGGCGTCGCAGAAGCGATCGAGCTCTTCCTTCGATTCGCTTTCGGTCGGCTCGATCATGAGCGTGCCGGGCACCGGCCAGCTCATCGTGGGAGCGTGGAACCCGTAGTCGATGAGTCGCTTGGCGATGTCGTCGATCTTGATGCCGGCGCTCTGGTCGAAGGGACGGCAATCGACGATGAACTCGTGGGCCTGACGGCCGTTTCGGTTCGCGTAGAGCACCTTGTACGAGCCCTTCAGCCGATACGCCATGTAGTTTGCGTTGAGGATCGCAACCTCAGTGGCCCGACGAAGCCCGGTCGCCCCCATGAGGGCGATGTAGACCCACGAGATCGGCAGGATGCTCGCGCTGCCGTAGCCCGCTGCGGAGACCGGCTGAATCGCATGACGACCTGCGGACTCCGGCCGCGAGACCGGATGGCCGGGCAGGAAGTCGGCGAGATGCGCAGCGACGCCGATCGGCCCCATGCCGGGACCGCCGCCGCCGTGCGGGATGCAGAAGGTCTTGTGCAGGTTGAGGTGGCACACATCGGCGCCGATGTCGCCCGGACGGGTGAGTCCGACCTGGGCGTTCATGTTCGCGCCGTCCATGTAGACCTGCCCGCCGTGCTTGTGCACGATCTCGCAGACTTCCTTGATCGACTCCTCGAAGATGCCCGCGGTCGACGGGTAGGTGACCATCACCGCCGCGAGATCCTTCGCGTGCTCCGCGGCCTTCGCCCGAAGATCGGCGACATCGATGTAGCCCATGTCGTCGCAGGCGACCGCGACGACCTTCATGCCGGCGACGACGGCGCTCGCCGGATTCGTGCCGTGGGCGGTCTCGGGGATGAGGCAGATGTCGCGGTGGCTCTCGCCGCGGTGCTCGTGATAGGCGCGAATGACGAGAAGTCCCGCGTATTCGCCCTGCGAGCCGGCATTCGGCTGGAGCGAGACGGCGGCGAAGCCGGTGATCTCGCTGAGCCAGCTCTCAAGCATGCGGAACATCTCGGCATAGCCCTGCGCCTGCTCCTTCGGCACGAAGGGATGCATGCGACCGAACTCGGGCCAGGTGACCGGAATCATCTCGCTCGTCGCGTTCAGCTTCATCGTGCAGGAGCCGAGCGAGATCATCGACTGCGCGAGCGAGAGGTCGCGCGACATCAGCTTGAAGATGTAGCGAAGGAGCTCCGTCTCGCTGTGATAGCGCCCGAAGACCGGGTGCCGCATGAACGCGCTCGTGCGACGGAAAGCGCCGATCGGCGAGGCGGCCCCGCCGAGCGTCGCGACGCCCGGCGCCGGCTTGCCCGAGGCGAAGCAGCCAAGAAGCGTGGCGAGCTCCTGTTCGCTCGTGCATTCGTCAAGCGAGACGCCGACGGTGCCGTCCGCATAGTGGCGCAGGTTCATGCGCTTCGCCGCAGCAGCAGCGTGCACATCAGCGGCCTTGACGCCGCCACCGAGCCTCACGCGGAGCGTGTCGAAGAAGGGCCTCGCGCCGACATCGTGGCCGAGCTTTCGGAGGCCTTCGGCGAGCGCGCAGGTCATGCGATGGACGCGCGTCGCGATGGCCTTCACGCCGTCGGGGCCGTGGTAGGTGCCGTACATGCCCGCGATGATCGCGAGCAGCACCTGGGCGGTGCAGATGTTGCTCGTCGCCCGCTCGCGGCGGATGTGCTGCTCGCGGGTCTGGATCGCCATGCGAAGCGCGGTGTTGCCGTGACTGTCGCGGGAGACGCCGATGATGCGGCCGGGCATCTTGCGGACGAACTCCGTCTTCGTCGCGATGAACGCGGCGTGCGGACCGCCGAAGCCGAGCGGCACGCCGAAACGCTGGGAATTGCCGACGCAGATGTCGGCGCCCCACTCGCCCGGCGGCGTGATGAGCGTGAGGGCGAGAAGGTCCGCGGCGGCGATCACCATCGCGCCGGCCTCATGGGCCTTCGCCGCGATCGCCTTGTAGTCCTCGATGCGGCCGTCCGTCGTCGGGTACTGCACGATGACGCCGCAGGTCGCCGCGGAGAAGGTGGCGCTCGCGATCGGGCCGATCGTCACCTTGATGCCAAGGTGCTTCGCCCGACCCTCGATCACCGCGATCGTCTGCGGATGGCAATCTTCGGCGACGAAGAACTCGTTGCGCCCGGCGGTGCCCTCGGGATCGACGATGCCGTGGGCCATCGTCATCGCTTCGGCGGCGGCCGTGCCCTCATCGAGCAGCGACGCACCCGCGAGCGGCAGGCCGGTCAGGTCGGAGATCATCGTCTGGAAGTTGAGGAGCGCCTCGAGGCGTCCCTGGGCGATCTCGGCCTGATAGGGCGTGTACTGCGTGTACCAGCCCGGATTCTCGAGAATGTTGCGCAGGATCACCGGCGGCGTGATCGTGTCGTGATATCCGAGGCCAAGGAAGCTGCGGAAAGTCTGGTTCTTCGACGCGACGCGCTTCAGCGCCTCGAGCGTCTCGAACTCGCCGCGCTCGCCGAAGCCCGATCCGTCCCAGCCGCCGGCGTTGGTCGGATCGGCGATGTCGAGCGGGCGTCCGAGTCGGATCGCGTCGGGAATCGTGGCGCGGAGGAAGTCCTCCATCGAGCCGAATCCCAGCGTCCGAAGCATCGACGCGATGTCCTCATCGGAGGGACCGATGTGGCGGTGGCGGAAGGTGTCGGCGGGCGGGAAGGGATGCGTCGCGGTGGCCGCGGCGATATCCAGGGTCGACTGGGGCATTGGAGGTGGTGGGTTTCGACCGTATCGCGCGGCAACGCATGCCGCGGGATGCAGGTTCGACTGCGAGAAACCCTGAGTATAGGGAGATTGCGGCGAGGATCCGTGCGGCGAGGTCGCGGTTGCGCGTACCTTGTGGGGCCTCCGGGGCGACCGGCCCCGGAACGCCGCCCGCCCCGACGACGCCCCGACGACGACTCGGCGCGTCCGACCGATGCAGGACCCCCGCATGCAGCGATTCCCACTCGTCCGCCCGGCCCTTCTGTGCTCGCTCGCCCTAGTCGCTTCTGCCTTCGGACAGGACGCGCCCGCCCAAGACGCCCCGCCGAAAGAGGGGCCGCGCCGCGGGGAGATCATCCGCGAGGCGGTGAATCCCTACGCCTTCCGCCCGGCCGAGGATGCGGTGACCGTCGACGCGGCAAGCGCGAACCTGCGCCAGCTCTTCGAGGATCTCGGGCCCGACGCGATCGAGTGGTACCAGCATGTCCAGACGCTCTCGAATCCATGGTTCGAGGGCCGCGCGCCGGGCAGCGAGGGGCATGATCGCGCGGTCGACTATGTCGAGTGGTGGATGCGTCACTATGGGCTCTCGCCAGCCTTCACGGGCGGCAGCGCCGGCACGCCGCCGAGCTATCGACAGACCTTCGAGCTGACCGGGCGCGAACGGCAGGTGCGCACCGCAAGCGTGACGGTCGACGCGACGAATCTCGTTCGCGGCACCGACTATGCGGTGATGGGCTCGTCGGGCACCGGCTCGCTCACCGCGCCGCTTGCCTTCGCGGGCTATGCGATCAGCGCGGGCGAAGAGGGCTATACGAGCTTCGACGGCGACGAGGACATCCGCGGCCGCGTCGTCCTCTTCATGCGCTACGAACCGCTCGACGCGGAAGGCAAGAGCCGCTGGGCCGGCAACCGCTTCTCGCAGTGGTCGAATCTCGGCGGAAAGCTCGCCGAGCTCGCGAAGCGCGGCGCCGCGGCGATCGTGATGATCAATCCGCCCGGCGCGAAGGAGGGCAAGACCGAACTCGAGTCGCTCCGAACGAGCCGCTGGGGAAACGATCTCTCGATTCCTTTCATACAAATCGACGCCGACCGGGCCGACGCGATCGTGCGCAAGGCCGATCCCGAGGGCCGCGGACTGCTGGACCTTCGAAAGCTCTGTGACGAGGGAACGCTCAAGGATTTCGCCATGCGCGACTCGGTGCGCATGACCCTCGAGGTCGAGGTCGGCGACGGCTCGGTGCCCGCCACGAATGTGGCCGGCGTGCTCGAGGGCAAGGGCTCGCTGAAGGACGAGTGGGTCGTCATCGGCGGCCACCTCGACCATGTCGGCATGGGGCAGTTCGGCAGCGATCCCGCGAACCGCGGCCAGTTGCATCCCGGCGCGGACGACAACGCGAGCGGCACGGCCGCGGTGATCATCCTCGCCCGTCAGCTCGCCGCCGAGTATGAAAAGGCCGGCGACGAAGCGAGTCTCCGCAGCGTTCTCTTCATCGGCTTCAGCGCCGAGGAGAGCGGGCTCGACGGCTCGCGTTACTTCGCACGCAATCCGAGCGTGCCCGTCGATCGCATGAGCCTCATGCTCAATCTCGACATGATCGGCCGCCTGCGCTCCGACACGATCGCCGTCGGCGGCACCGAGAGCGGCGAGAACCTGATGGCCATGCTCGAGCCGATCTTCCGATCGAGCGGACTCGAGATCCACGCCGATCCGAGCGGCCGCGGCCCGAGCGACCACGCGAGCTTCTTCAACGCGGGCGTCCCGGTTCTTTTCTTCTTCACCGGCACGCATGACATCTATCACCGACCGGGCGACAAGGGCTACACGGTGAATCCGGCCGGCGCTGTGAAGGTGATGAACCTCGTGCGGACCGTCGCCCTCGCGGCGGCGAAGGGCGAGCGCATCCGACACCAGTCTGGCGAGAGCCGCGCCACCCCCGACCGCGGCTATGCGGCGGTGCGTCTCGGCGTGATGCCCGGCATGGGCGACACCGATGTCGACGGCGTCCTCGTCGAGAGCGTTTCGGCCGACACCTCGGCGGCCGACGCGGGCATCAGGCCCGGTGACATCATGCTGAGCTGGAACGGCAAGGAAATGACGACGACCGGCGAGATGATGGCCAACCTCCGCGAGCACAAGCCGGGCGACGAGGTCATCATCCGCATTCGCCGCGACGGCAAGGAAATGGACCTGACCGTGAAGCTGAAGGCCGGACGCCCGCGCGGCGAGTGACGAGCGCCCCCGCCGCCCGAGGATGCCCCCCATGACCGCACCGCCCATCGACCGAACCGCCATCGTCGATCGCTACTTCATCGAGCATCGCGCGAAGCTCATCGATCTCGCCGCGTATCTCGATCGCGTCGAACGGGCAGCGCCGCGGGCGGGGAGCGACGCCGCCGACTTCCGCCACGACGCCCTCGTCCGCGCGATCGCGATCCTTCTCGACGGGCGCCCCGAGCGGGCCCGCCGCGTGCTCGAGCACTTCAGCGACCACTCCACCGAGCCGATCGCCAAGGCCCCGATGAAGGGGGCGACGGGAGCGGTGCCGCTCGGCGGTTCGGCGACAGGAGGCAAGGGCTCATGACCTACATCGACCCGCACATCCATATGGTCAGCCGCACGACCGACGACTACGAGCGCATGCGGCTCGCGGGGTGTGTGGCCATCACCGAACCCGCGTTCTGGGCGGGCTACGACCGATCGAGCGCCCAGGGCTTTTTCGATTATTTCACGCTCCTCACCGACTTCGAGCCGCGTCGCGCGGCCGCCTACGGGATTCGGCATCACACCTGGCTCTGCATCAATCCGAAGGAGGCCGAGGATCCGGCCTTCGCTCGCGAGGTGCTCGCGATCATCCCGAGCTTCCTCGATCGGCCGGGCGTCCTCGGCATCGGCGAGATTGGCCTCAACAAGAACAGCCGCAACGAGCTCATCATTCTCGAGGAGCACCTCGAACTCGCAGCCAAGCACAACCTGCTCGTCCTCGTGCACACGCCGCACCTCGAGGACAAGCTGAAGGGAACGAGGCTGATCCTCGACGCGATCCGCAACCACGGGAAGCTCGATCCGGGTCGCGTCCTCATCGACCATGTCGAGGAGCACACCGTGCGACAGGTCCTTGACCGCGGATTCTGGGCCGGCATGACGCTCTATCCCGATACGAAGTGCACGCCGCAGCGGGCAGCCGACATCATCGAGGCCTTTCACGGCGAGCGCCTGTGGATCAACTCGGCGGGCGACTGGGGCGCGAGCGATCCGCTGGCCGTGCCGAAGTGCCGCATCGAGCTGCGCGGGCGCGGCCACGGCGAGGATCTCATTCGCAAGATCAGTTTCGACAATCCGGTGCGATTCCTTTCGCAGTCCGGGCGATTCCGAATCGCGTAACGGAGTCGCATCACGCGACGGCGCATCTCGATGACCACCATGCAACGCCCACTCATCGGCTTCACGCCCAGCGTCGATCGTGACGGAGAACGCTTCCGCATTCGCGTGAACGCCGCGTATCTCGAGATGCTCGCCGAGGCGGGCGGCGTCGGCGTGATCCTCGCGCCCGATCCCGCGCTCATTCCGAGCTATCTCGAGCGACTCGACGGCTTCATTCTCACCGGCGGCCCGGACATCGATGTGCGGCCCTTCGGCGGCACGCTCCATCCGAAGGCCGAGATCATGGAGGCGAAGCGACAGGCCTTCGACTTCGCCCTGCTCGCGGCGCTCGACGGACGACCGGCGACGCCGACGCTCGGCATCTGTCTCGGGATGCAGGAGATGGGCGTGCACGCCGGATGCCGACTCATCCAGCACATCCACGACGAGATCGCCGACGGCGATCGCCACGGCGGCGACCGCGTCCACGATGTGACGAGCGATTTCGGCAACGGGCCGGTGCGCAGCTATCACCATCAGGCGCTCGGCGACGCGGCCCGCTTCGAGGTGATCGCGACGAGCGACGACAAGGTCATCGAGGGGATTCGCGATCCGCGGCGGCCCTTCTATGTCGGCGTGCAGTGGCATCCGGAACGCACCGAGAATCGCACGCTCGGGCTGGATGTGATGCGGCGTCTGGTGGAGGCGGCGCGAGGCGCATGAGCTCGCGAGGAATCGCCTACTGCACGAACGTGCACGCCGGCGCGGATGTCGCCGAGACGCTTCGGCAGCTCGAGCTGCACGCGACGCGCGTGCGCGAGATCGTCTCTCCGACGGAAAGGCTGCCGATCGGGCTCTGGCTCTCCGCACTCGCCGCGGGCGAACTCGATTCACCCGCGCGCGTCGCCGAGCTTCGCGAGCGCATCGACCGACTCGGTCTTGAGGTCGTGACGCTCAATGGATTTCCGTTCATTGATTTTCATGGCCACGCGATCAAGCATGCGGTGTACGAGCCGCACTGGGCGCGACCCGAGCGACTCGCCTACACCGTGCGGCTGGCGAACATCCTGGTCGACCTGCTTCCGCCGGGAACGCGGCACGCTTCGATCTCAACCGTTCCGATCGGCTGGCGCCCGACCTTCACGAACGAGGGTTGCGCGGCGAGCGTCGGCATGGCCGCGGCGCAGCTCGAGGCGACCGCCGCGCATCTGGCCAGGATCGAGCGCGAGCGCGGCGTTCGACTCCATCTCGATCTCGAGCCCGAACCGGGCTGCCTGCTCGATCGTTCCGGCGATGCGGTCGCGCTCTTCGAGCAGTGCTTTCCGCGGTCGGAGCTCGCCCGACGGCACATCGGCATCTGCCACGACATCTGCCACGCCGCGGTGATGTTCGAGCCGCAGCGCGTTGCGCTCGCCGCCTATCGCGACGCGGGCATTCGCGTCGGCAAGGTGCAGGTCTCGAGCGCGATCGAGGCCGACGGCTCGCGCGAGTCGCTCGCGATGCTGCGCCGGTTCGACGAGCCGAAGTATCTGCACCAGACCTGCATTCGAATGGACGCGCCGGGCGCGTCCGGCGCGCACGGCGCGCACGGCGCAGAAGTCCGCTTCTTCGAGGACCTCGGCGCCGCCCTCGGGATGCCCCCGCGAGGCACGGCGCGCACGCATTTCCATGTGCCGATTCACCTCGCGACGCTCGGCGCCGAGCTCGCGCCGTTGGTGACGACGCAGCCGGAGATCGTCGCCTGCATCGATGCCCTACGCGCGCTCGATCTCCTCGACGGCGAGGACGCGCCGACCCTTGAGATCGAGACCTACGCGTGGACGGTGCTGCCCGAACCGCTGCGCCCCGCGTCGCTTGCGGAGGGAATCGCCGAGGAAATCCGCTGGTTGGCCGAGGCGCTGCGATGAGCGCGGCGACGACGGCGCGGGCGTATCTCGAACTCGCCCGCATCTCGAACGCCCCGACCGTCGTGAGCAACGCCTTGGCCGGCACGGCGCTCGCCGCGTTCGCCCACGGCGGCGCGCCCGACACGATGCCGCGCGCCGCAGCGTGCAGCGCGATCGCTCTCGTGTGCTTCTACTCGGCGGGCATGGCGATGAACGATCTCCTCGATCGCGCGATCGACGCCCGCGAGCGGCCCGCGCGGCCGATTCCCTCGGGACGCGTTTCGCCCGCCGGCGCGATGGCGTTCGTCGCGTCGCTCATCGGCGCCGGACTCGCCCTCCTCCTTCCGAACGGCGTCGCCGCCGCGGGCGCCGGTCTCGCGCTCGTCGCACTCATCGGTCTCTACAACGCACTGCATACCCATTCGCGCTGGAGCGTCCTCATCATGGGCGGCTGCCGAGCGATGGCGATCGTGACCGCGGGGCTCGCGTTCGGTGTGCCGCCGACCCTCATCCCGATCGTCGGCCCCGCAGCGCTCTTGGCGATCTTCGTCGCCGGCTTCAGCCTGGTCGCCCGGCGCGAGGCGGCGTTCTCGACCGAGGCGCCGGCTTGGGTCTGCGGCGGATGCGCATACCCCGTGTCGCGCGCGGCCGGTCGCTGTCCCGAGTGCGGACGCGGACTCGATCCCGACCGTGCGGGCGACATCGTGCGGCCGAGCGACGCGCCGGTCCGTCGACGATTCCGGGTCGCGCCCTTCATCGGCATCGTGCCGCTGCTCGGCCTCGTGTTCGTCCCGGTTCCGGCGCTCGTGAGACCGCCCAGCGACACAGAGAGCATCGCCCTCGCCCTCGGCCTCCTGGTCGTCGCGGCGTTCATGCTCGCCTGGAGCGCGGCGGCGGCCCGCCTCATCGAGCGAACGCCGCCCCGCATCGGCCCCGCGATTCTCATGTGGATCGCCGCGATCTGCCTCATCGACGCCTATCTGGCACTCCTCGCCCGCTCGATTCCGCTCGCCCTCGGCTGCATCGCGTGCTTCCTTGCCTGTCGCGCTCTCCAGCGTCGCATCGCCGGAACATAGACTCCCGTGGTGCGCCCCGTCGCGGTCCTCAACATCGTCGCGCTCTCGCCGTCGCTCCTCAACGACGATGCGCCGCAGCTTCGTGACTTCGCCCGCCGTTCGGGCGGCGTGCGCCTGCTGCGACCACCGCTGCCGGCGGTGACCTGCACGGCCCAGTCGTCGATGCTCACCGGGCGCGAGGTGCGCGATCACGGCATCGTCGCCAACGGCTGGTTCGACCGCGATCTCCAGGAGGTCCACTTCTGGAAGCAATCGAATCGTCTCGTGCGCGGCCCGAAGATCTGGGACCGGCTGCGCGAGCTCGATCCTTCGGCGACGACCGCCAATATGTTCTGGTGGTTCAATATGTATTCGAGCGCGGATCTCTCGGTCACGCCGCGCCCGATCTACTGCGCCGACGGCCGAAAGCTACAGGACTGCTATTCGCACCCGCCGGACCTGCGCGATCGGCTTCAGGAGTCGCTCGGCGCCTTTCCCCTCTTTCGATTCTGGGGTCCGGGCGCGGACATCCGCTCCACCGACTGGATCGCCGCGGCGACGATGGCGGTGCACGCCGCGCACGCGCCGACGCTCACGCTCGCGTACCTGCCGCACCTTGACTATCCGCTTCAGAAGCTCGGGCCGGAACACCCCGAGATCCGCCGTCATGTGCGCGAGGTCGACCGGGTCTTCGGCAAGCTCTACCGACACTTCTCCGAGCGCGGCGTGCGCGTGCTCGTGGTCAGCGAATACGGCATCGTGCCGACGACCGGCGCTGTCGAGCCGAATCGGGCGCTCCGCGCCGCCGGCCTTCTCCGCGTGCGCCGCGAACGGGGCGGCGAACTGCTCGATGCCGGAGCGAGCGATGCCTTCGCCGTCTGCGACCATCAGGTCGCCCATGTCTATGTCCGCGACCCCGGGCGCATCGGCGAGGTCGCGTCGATCCTGCGGGCACTGCCGGGCGTCGAACAGGTGTACGACGCGAGCGCCCAGCGAGCGCTCGCCGTCGATCATCCGCGGGCGGGTGAACTCCTCCTCGTGAGCGCGGCCGATCGCTGGTTCGCCTATCCCTACTGGAGCGAGGGACACGAACCGGATTTCGCCCGCACCGTCGACATCCACCGCAAGCCTGGATACGACCCCTGCGAACTCTTCATCGATCCGGCGATCCGCCTGCCGGCGCTCGCGCTCGGTTGGCGACTCGCGAAGCGAAAGCTCGGATTCCGCACGATGCTCGATGTCATTCCCATCGATCCCTCGATCGTGCGCGGCTCGCACGGCCGCGTCGCTCAGGCCCGCGGATTCGAGCCGGTGCTCTTCGGCGAGGGACTCGACGCCTTCGATCCGCCGACGGACGGTCCCTTCCTGCCGATGACCGCCGTGCACGACGCGATCCTCACCGCGATGCGCGCATGAGGCGCATGACGCGCTTTTCGTCGCGGCCGGAGTGGTAAGGTTCCGCCATGCGCGTGAGCCCGTTCGTCGCCATTCTTCTCGCCTCGGCATGCCAGGCCGGCGAGCTGCCTTTCGATTTTCGCGAAGGCCTCGCCATCGGCCAGATCGGCCGCTCGGCCCGTTCGCCGATCCGCTTCGACGCGGTGGAACACCAGATCGTGCTCGGTTCCGGCGCACGGCCCGCGGAGGGGGGCACGGTCACCGCTCCCGACGGAACGGTTCGGACCTGGTCGGCGCTGCGCGCCGCGACGCGCGGCGAGGGCGAGAGCGCCGTTGCGGTCTTCGAGGATCAGACGCTCGCCGGCGGATATCTCTTCGCGACCTACGACAGCGACGCGGATCGCACGCTGCTTCTCGAGTCGCGGAGTAACGGCATGGTCTATGTGAACGGCGAGCCGCGCGTCGGCGATGTCTACGCCTACGGCTGGTTTCGCGTGCCGATTCGCGTGCGGAAGGGCACCAACGAGTTTCTCTTCGCCTGCGGGCGCGGCTCGCTACAGGCTCGGCTCCTACCCGTCGCGTCCGACGGACCGCATTTTCTCGGCGTCGACGACACGATTCCCGATCTCGTCGCCGAAAGCGACCACGAGCTTCCGCTCGGTCTCGTCATCGTGCAGCCGGCCGACGAACCGCTGCGCGACGCGGCGATCCGACTCACATGCCCCGACGGAACCGTGACGACCACGCCGCTCCCGACGATCGCGGGCGTCACCGCGTTCAAGGCCACCGCGCTCCTGCGGCACCGCGCAGGCGCCGTCGGCGCCGCCCGCGTCGCGTGTGCGCTCCTCGTCGGCGAACGCGTCGTGGCCGAGCGATCGCTGGAGGTTCCCGTCGTCGCGGCCGACGCGCGGCGGCGTGTGACCTTCACGAGCCGGATTGACGGCAGCGCCCAGTATTACGCGATCGTGCCCGCCGCGCGCGACGCCAAGGAAGCGAGCGCAAAGGACGCGGGCATCATCCTGTCGCTGCACGGCGCGAGCGTCGAGGCAACCTCGCAGGCCGGCGCGTACGCACCGAAGACCTGGGCACATGTCGTCTGCCCGACGAACCGCCGGGCGTTCGGATTCGACTGGGAGGACTGGGGGCGGCTGGACGCGCTCGAGGTCCTCGCCGACGCGGAAGCGCGGCTTCCGAACGACCCGCGACGGCGCTGGCTCACCGGTCATTCGATGGGCGGACATGGCACCTGGCAGCTCGGTGCGCACTTCGCGCATCGCTTCGCGGCGATCGCACCGAGCGCCGGCTGGATCGCCTTCTCGACCTACGGCGGTGTGACGCTCGGCACCGAGGGACCCGAAGGGATGTTCGCGCGAGCCACGAGCGCGAGCGACACGCTTGCCCTCGCGGGCAACTACGCCCGACTCGGCGTCTACATCCTCCACGGCGACGCCGACGACAATGTGCCCGTCACGCAGGCCCGCCGCATGCGCTCCGTCCTGGCAGGCGGCGACGGCGCGTTTCACCGCGATTTCGCCTATTTCGAACAGCCCGGCGCCGGACACTGGTGGGGCAACGAGTGCGTCGACTGGCCGGCGCTGATGTCCTTCCTCGAGGCGCGCTCGCTCCGCGATCCCGCGACGATCGATCGGATCGACTTCGTCACCGCGTCGCCGAGCGTCTCGAACGCCTGCGACTGGGCCGAGATCGACCAGCAGGTCGAGCCGTGGCGGCGAAGCGGACTGTCGATCGCGCTCGATCGCACGAAGCGAACGATCGCGGGGACCTCGTCGAACGCCGCGCGGATCGGAGTTCGTCCGCCGATCGACGCCGGGCCGCTCGCGATCACGCTCGATGCGACGACCGTCGAGACGACCTACGACCCGGGCTCGACGCTCTGGCTGGTGCGTGACGGCGAACGCTGGACCGTCGGCGGAGAGCCCGATCCGCGCTCGAAGCGCGCGGCACGCGGCGGCGCGTTCAAGGATGCCTTCCGCAACGACATGGTGCTCGTCTACGGCACCGCGGGCGATGCGGAGAGCGATGCGGCACTGCTCGCGAAGGCCCGATTCGATGCGGAGTCGTTCTGGTACCGCGGCAACGGCGCGATCGATCTCGTCGCCGACATCGACTTCGATCCGGCGCGGTTTCCGGACCGCGGCGTGATTCTCGTGGGCAACGCCGAAACGAACGCGGCATGGACCTCGCTGCTCGGCGCCTGTCCGATTCTGGTGCGCAACGGCTCGATCAAGTTCGGCGACCGCGAGTTCGCCGGCGACGACCTCTGCTGCCTCTTCACCTATCCGCGCCCCGACAGCGATGTCGCATCGGTCGCGGTCGTCGCCGGCACCGGTCCGATCGGCACGCGACTCACCATGCGACTGCCCTACTTCGTCTCCGGCGTCGGATATCCCGATCTGGCGATCATCGACGCCGGGACGCTGCTGTCCGGCGCCTCGTCGATCCGGCTCGCTGGTTTCTTCGGGAACGACTGGTCGATCGAGCGAGGAAGCTGGGCCTCCTCGCCCTGACGGGCCGCGAGTACGATCGCGGCGTGCCGCTTCGCATTGGTCCGCTGACGCTCGAAACGCCGCTTCTGCTCGCGCCGATCGCGGGGCACTGTGACCTGCCCTTCCGCATTCTCTGCCGCGAGCAGGGCGGCGTCGGGCTCGCGTCGACCGATTTGCTGAACGCCCGGGCGATTCTGAAGAGCTCGGCGAAGACGCTCGACCTTGCCTCCACCAACGGACTCGACCAGCCCTGCGGGATGCAGCTCTACGGAAACAGCGAGGATCCGCTGCCCGAAGCCGCGGTGTGGGCGATCGATCACGGGGCCCGCCTCATCGACATCAACATGGGCTGCCCCGTCGACAAGGTGGCGAAGAAGAACGGCGGATCGCTTCTGCTCTGCGATGTCGGGTCCACCGTCCGCCTCACCGAACGGATCGTGCACGCCGTCGAGAAGCACTCGAACGGACGCGTCCCGGTCACCGCGAAGATGCGGCTCGGATGGGACCCGGACCATGTCGTCGCCCCGACGCTGGCCCGGGCGCTTGAGGAGATCGGCGTCGCGGCCGTCACCGTTCACGGCCGCTACACGGTGCAGTTCTTCTCGGGAGAGGCCGACTGGAATCGCATCGGCGATGTGGTCGCAGCGGTGCGCCGGATTCCCGTGATCGGCAACGGCGACATCAACTCAGCCGAGATCGCCCGGGATCGTCTTCGACAGTCGGGCTGCTCCGGGGTCATGGTCGGACGGGCCGCGCTTCGGACACCATGGCTCTTTCGGCAGGCGGCGTGGCTTCTCGAACGCGGCGAGTCGCTTCCCGAGCCGAGCCTGAACGCGAAGTTCCGGATGATCCTCCGGCACATCGATCTCTGCGAGCGTTATCAGTCCGAGCGGCACGCGGTTCTCTCGATGCAGAAGCGCATCGCCTGGTACGGGAAGACGCTGGGCCATGTCCATCCTCTGAAGGAGGCGATCCGGACAGCCCCAGACCTGCATGTCATGCGCGCGGCGGTGCGGGAGTGGATCCGCCCTGAGTTTGATGCGGTCGCGTCCGCACCCCGGTATGCGGCCTCGATCGCCAACGACCTATCGGATCTGTCCCCGTGTCCGGATGTGTCCGGTCAACCGCCGCTTTCGTCCGAGAACGGTGGGTCCGAAGAGATCCGCCTCGGTCGGGCCGACTCGAACTGAGTTCTCGGAACTGCCGGTCCGCACGATTCACGGGTGCTTCAGCCGACAGATTGTTCAAAGCTCAGAGTTTGACTTGCGGCAGGTGGAAGACCGTGCTACCTTCCGGTTGGGAAAAGGGCGGCGCTTCGGCACCGCCGGAATTCGTTTGCGCTCCTTGGGAGGGAGCGTGAACGGACCCTATCGGAGGAAGGGGTCTCAATGGCTGCCGGAATCAACAAGACTGTTCTTACGGGTTGTGGCTGCGCACTCATCGCTTTCGCTTCGGCGACTGCGAGCGCAGACACGACAATCATTCCTGACCTGATGATGCGCATTGGCGTCGCGGGACAGACCTACCAGTACAACGCTGCTCAGACGGGCAACGCTTGGTCGAACGGCGACAGCACGTTCGGCTTTGCCGGTGCCGTCACGAGCCCGTTCGACGGCCCAGGCTACAACCTGAGCTGGGGTCTGCTCGTGAATCCCGATCCATTCATCGTCGGGAACATCGTTGTCACCAACACCAGCAACGCGACGCAGACTTTCTTCTTGGAAGTCACGCTGCCGATCAACGTTGCCCTCGCCACGAGCGTCATCGGCGGTTCCGTCACCGGAACTGTCACCGACCTCAACGGCGATGGCGCTACGGTCGCTGCCGCTCTGTCGCCGACCGGTGCTCCTGGTGCCATTTACCAGGCGTTCACTGATGTTGCCCCGGATTTCTCCACGGGCAACCTCGCTGGATCGCTCCTCGTCGGCGCGTCGGCTTCGGCCGGCTCGTTCCTGAGCCAGACGATCGGTCCGGACTCCTTCGGGAGCCCGATTCCGTCGCTGCCTTACGGCGCGGTCTCGCAAAACATCGCGATCCGACTCGCCTTCACCCTCACTGCGGGTGACTCGGCGTCGTTCACGAGCCTCTTCGTCGTCGTGCCCGCTCCGGGTGCGATGGCCGTCGCGGCTCTCGGACTGATCGCTGGCCGCGGTCGTCGTCGTTCGGCGTGATCGGTGCGGCTCGCCCTCGTGGGCGGGTCGTCTTTTCACGCTCGTTCGTTCTGGCTCGACTCTCGGGAAAAGGGTCGATCCGACAATACCTGCCCGCACGCCCCTCGCATGCGGAGCACAGGAAGGATTGAGGGAGGGAACTCACATGCTTCGTAACTCTCTTCGCAGCTCTATCGCTACTGCGGCGTGCATTTGCGCCGCCGTTGCGACCATGTCTGCGGCGGCAGATGGGCCGACGGTCACCTTCGGCATCTCCGCTAATGGCAATGCCCAGTCGCAGAACCTCGCCGGCGTGGCGACCGCGACCCCTGATGTTTTCAACTATCAGGGCTCGACGATCGACGGCTCCGGCAACTGGTCGCTCGGCTGGAACTTCAACGCGTCCAACAACCAGGGTGGCACCAAGGCGTTCACCGCTGGCAACTATGTCATCCAGAACCTCTCGAGCGAAGCCATCTTCTTCGAGCTGACTGTCTCCCTGCCGGTCGCCCTCCTGGGCAGCACCGTCTACGGCGGCTCGGTCAGCGGTGGTCTCACGACCACTGCGGCAGGCTTCATCGAGGCTTCCGAAGGAGCGCTGTGGACCGGTTCGACCGGCGGCAGCTTCATCGGATCGCTCTTCAACAGCCCCTTCAGCGTCGTTCGCTCGGAGGCGGGCAGCTCGTCGCTCGGCTTCGATTCCTTCGGCACGCCGATCCCGAGCCTTCCCGGCCCGGATCTCGGCTCTGACCTGAAGATCACCTTTGCGTTCCTCCTCGGCGCGAACTCCTCGGCTTCGTTCACCAGCGTGTTCGTTGCCCAGGTTCCCGCCCCGGGTGCCGCTGCGGTCCTCGGTCTCGCTGGTCTCGCCGGCCTCGGCCGTCGTCGCCGGGCGTAAGCCGAACCGCCCGAGTCAATAGCGAGTTTGCGAGCACGCTCGCGACCTCGATAGACCCTCGATCCTTCAGCCCCGACCGGCGCTTGCCGGTCGGGGCTTCTTTTTCGGACCGCTGGAGGGATCGGCTCGGAGCAGGTCTCCCGGAGTGACGCTCGGAGCATGCTCGCCGCCGGACGCTCGAGCGGAAAATCCCATCACCCCGTAGGTGACGCCGACATCGCGTCGCCTTCGGTATCATCCGCGGCCCCCCGCTGTCGCCACCTGCGACACTTGCATGACGCGCCAGAGCGTGATTGCTTTGGATCTCAGAGGAACCACCCGTGCCCGCGACCTTCCGCTGCTCGATCGTGACGCCCAGCCAAGCCCTCCTCACCGCTGAAGCGAGCTATGTCTCCTTCGAAGCGTGGGACGGACAGCGCGGTGTCATGTCCGGCGCGAGCCCGTTCCTCGCGAATCTGGGCATCGGTGCGGCCCGCGTCGAGTTTCCCGACAAGGGCGCCAAGGTCTTCCTGATCGACAGCGGATTCGCCCAGATGCAGGGGAACGAACTGACCCTCGTCACCGACTTCGCGGAGGACGCCTCGACCTTCACCCGCGCGGACGCGGAGCGCGAGTACGCCGAGGCGAGGGCGAAGAGCACTGAGTTCGGGCACACCTCCGCCGAAGAGCGGGCTCGCCTGGAGCGGGCCCAGCGACTCGCGGCGACGAAGGTTGCCTTGGCGGCTCGCTGACGGCCCCAATCGGGACCCGAATTGCGCGGCCCGAGTTGGACGGCCAGCTTTTCGGCCGGATCTGGCCACGGATTTGGCCACGGATTTGGACAGGCACACACCGAGTTCGTGGCGGTCGCCGCGGCAACGCCCTCTCGCACGCCAGCGCCGACAGAGGGCGCTTGCGGGCAGCCTGTCGGAAACCCGACTGGTACCGGCGGGTGTGGTAGCGTCTCGCCATGGTTTCGACTGCCGAAGAAACGACTCCGCACGCGGACGCCTTCGCCCATGAGGAGGCGACGGGAGCGGCGTGCAGCGAGTTTCCGATCGAGCAGCGGCTCGAGGTCCTGCTCCTCGCCTCCGACCGGCCGCTCAACGAGTCCAGACTGATCGAGCTCCTCGGCCTCATGCCCGCGCCGAAGGCTGCTCCGGTCCGACGCCGCAAGCCGAAGCCATCCGATGCACAACCGGCGAGCGCAGCGAATGGCGTCGCGGGTGAGGACGGCGAGGCCGATCCCATCCCTGAGGATCCGGCAACAGCGCGAGCCCGCAAGCACGCATTGGCGCGACTGGCCGAGGCGGTCGCCAAGCTCAACGCAGACTACGAGTCGACAGGACGAGCCTTCCGCATCGAGGCCCTCGCCAGCGGCTACCAGGTGCTCACGCTTCCGGCGTTTGGCCCGCTTCTCGGCCGCCTGCGCGGTGAGCGTCAGCAGGCCCGGCTCAGCCAGGCCGCGCTCGAAACGCTCGCGATCATCGCGTATCGCCAACCCATTCTCCGCGCCGACCTCGAGTCCATTCGTGGCGTTGCCTGCGGCGAAGTGCTCAAGAGTCTGATGGATCGACGGCTCGTCCGCATCGTGGGCCGCGCCGAGGAAGTCGGTCGGCCGATGCTCTACGGCACCACCCGCGAGTTCCTCCGCGTCTTCGGTCTCGCCAGCGCGACCGACTTGCCGCAGGCAAAGGACCTGCGTGCGAACCCAAGCTGACGGCGTCACGCCGTCGGGAATCCAGGAACTACCCGTATCCGCCGCTCGACGCTCAACCGCGTAGCGCAACCAGCACGCAGGGACCGCCGGCGATGACCGAAAGCCCAAGCCGTGCTGCCTTCGACAGCACGGCTTCATCCTCCGCGCCAGGTTGGAGCCAGAGCCGCCGGCACCCAGCCGCGACGGCATCGTCGAGGATCCGCAGCGTCACTTCCGGCGGAACGATGATGGACACGCCATCGACCGGCTCGGGCAACTCCCGAAGCGACCCGACGGCCGGAATGCCCTCGACGACCTGCTCCCGCGGATGAACGGGAATCGCCCGCCGACCTCGGGCGATGTAGTGGCGCAGAACCCGATTGCCGAACTTCGACCGATCGTTGCTCGCACCGACGACAGCAAAGACGCGACCGGCGAGAAACGCCTCCACCGCCGCATGCGAGTCGTCCAATTCGCCGCGTCCCTCATCGCCGCGCTCGCCGAGCTCGCCTACCTCGGTCACCGGCGCCCCGGGCGGCAGCCCCTCGATCGCGAGCGCCGCGTTGCGATAGCGGGCGTCCTCCGTGACCTCCCGAACGACGAGCGGCGCTGCCCACGACGGGAGCGGCGCCGCATGCGACGCTTCGGGCAGCTCGACCTCGAGCATGACGAGCGGCAGCGAGTGGAAGCGGTCGAGCTCCCAGGTCAGATCGCCATCACGCACGCGGTACCGCGTCTTCTCGACGCGGCGACCTGCGGTCATCGGCCAGAGACGCTCAAACTCCTCGCGCTCGATCGCCCGCTCCACTTCCTCACGCACCATGCCGCCGCCGCGCTTGATCGTGTGCCGGTACATCGCCGTTCCGTCGGGCCGCAGGATGCGCCGAAGCCTCCCCTCGGGCCCCTCGGGGAAGCCTGGCTCTGTCGACGCCCCCCGCTCGCCTGGCAGCGGCAGGTAGCCCTGCTGAATCGTCCATCGCTCGGCACCGGCCGGCACGACCGGCATCGCCCGCAAGACCCAGACACGCTCAATCTCAAGCGGTCCGCTCATGGCCGCCCCGCTCGCATACCGGCGTCAACACCGCCGAGCGGCGCGCGCCGGACTTCCCAGGTGGCCACCCAGCGGGCCACGAGAAGCGCCAACACCTGCTTGAGGTTCAGGCTGCGGCGCACCTGCTCATCCGCCTCGACGAGCACATCCGCGATCGTTCCCCACCGCTCGGCGACATCGAGATCACCCGCCGCGACCGCGGAGGCGATGCCGTCGCGCACATGCTGACCGAGCACGCCGAAGAGAAGCCGCGTGCCAAGGCGATTCGCCGCCTCCTTGCTCGCGCGGTCGTTCTCCTTCACGACTGCCTCCGCGCAGGAGGCGATCCGTTCCGCCATGCGATCGCCAAGGCCGGCGACGAAACGGCCGCGCGAGATCGCCTCCAGATCCGGCGCCAGCTCCTTCGCCCAGAGATGCACCTCATGCCTCACCGCAACGACGGCCGCACCGGGCGAACCCTCCGCATAGCGCTCGACCCAGGTCCGGGCCTCGCCATCGATCGGAAGATCCGCCTCGCGGAGCCACCGCGTCATGGAGGCCGCATCGAGCGATCCGAAGGCAATCCGCTGACAGCGACTGCGGATGGTCGGAAGAAGCCGATCCTCACGCGTGGTCACGAGGATGATCGTCGTGCCCGCCGGCGGTTCCTCGAGCGTCTTCAGCAGGGCGTTCTGGCCGATCTCATCGAGCAGTTCGGCCTCGTCGATGATGAAGACCTTGCCATGCCCGCGATAGGGCGTGCGCCAGACGCTCCCGTCGAAGCTCTTGCCGTCGATCATGCCGCCGAGCATGAGCTCGCGGAGTAGATCGACCGGAATGTTCGTCTGCTTCTTGTCGCGCAGCGAGGCGATCTGCGATTCCTCGGTGCGCTCCTTGCGGATGAGATGCAGGTCCGGATGCGTGCCGGCGGAGATGAGCCGGGCATCGTCGCTCTCGCGCGGCGGAGCGAACGCGGCGATGTGTTCGCGCGTCACCGTCGGATCGAGCAGCAGCCGCGCGAACTCGATCGCCGTCGTGCACTTTCCGACGCCGAAGGGCCCGTGGAAGATCCAGGCGTGATGCACATGACCGCCGAGCATCGCCTTCGCGATGGCTCCGACGGCCCGATCCTGTCCGAGCATGCGCGATGCGTGTCGAGCCGCCTCCATGGTGATCCCTCTCGCTCAGAAGAGCGGCACTTCGACGAGCCGACAGCCCTGCGGCCTCTTCGCGCCCTCGGGGCGACGCGGATCGACCGGCACGAGCACCTCTTCGCCGTTGACGAGGTGACGGGGAAACCGCTTCATGAGCTGCTCGACCTCCGGAGCGAAGAGCGTGCTCTTCGAGTCGTAGGCGCTGCTGTCGAAGGCCCCGACCAGCACGCTGCTCGTGCCGGTGTCGTCGTCATGATGAACCCACGCCTCGATGTTCTTCAGGCGCAACTCCTTGCAGAACTTCTCGGCGCTCTGTCGCATCTCGGTGCGCGAGACCTTGGCGTCGCCGAAGGTGCTCCACACCGCGACCTGAAGCGTGTAGAGCGGCTTCACCTGCGGATGCCGCTCGCGCAGCCGGCGGAGGTCGTATGGACCGGGCGGTCCCGCGTCGGTTGTCGTGCGGGTCAGCATCACGCCCGTGAAGGGGCGCTGACCGTCGACGACGATGGCCTTCAGTTCCTTCAGCTTCGCCTGCGCAGCGGGATCGCTCGGCCCGCTGTAGCGACCGACGAGAAGCACCGAGCCGCGTGAGACGCGCCGCACGAAGCAATCGCTCACTTGGGGGAAGCGTGCGACAAGGCGAGCCTTCGCAGCGTCCGCAGCGGCCGCGTGATCGTCACCGGTGAAGGTGCCGAGCAACACCGACCACGCGGGGCCACCGTCGTCAGCGCTCGTCCCCGAAGTCCCACTCGGCGAAGCGGCATCCTTCCCGCTTCCCGTGCCCTTGTCGCCGGCCTTGCCCGTCCCGCGTCCGCCGGGAAGCGGCTTTGGCGGAACGACCTCATCGCCCGGCTCCCACAGTTCGGGAGGCGCGTTTGCCGGCGGCGCCTTCGTCGGCGGCGTGGCACCTTGCAGCGCCACGGCGTTCGCCGAGCTCAGTCCGAGCGTCGCCAGCGTGGCGAGAACGGCCCATAAGAGGGCGAATCGGCGTGCGTTCATTCGACTATTACCAGCCATCGAAAACCTCATCGTCAGGCTTGCGCGAATCCAAGAGGGCGGCCACAAGTGGCTATTGGACCAACGCTTACAGGCTCGCACACGAAACGCTCAAACTTCAAGGGTTCTGAGCCCAACCGCCGATCACTCTGCCCGGGCAGCACTGCTCGAGCCGCACAGTTCGGGCAGCGACCGTACCAACGGCCGCAACCGCGAAACAGCAAGAGCTTCGAGCAGGGACCCAAGCAGGACACTGGGGCCGACTGCGATCAGCCGGTGCTCGCCCGACGATCTTCACGATCTGGTTGCCAGGACGGTAGAGACCCTTTTCGAACCTCGGGCGCATTCTACGATTGCGCCGCGCGGTGGAGTATCGCTCCATGCCTGATCTAGGCAACATTGGCGTCAGCATGAACACCATCGGAACCACCATCAACTACACGAACGTCGGGGCCATCAACCGAGTCGCTCAGGCCGGGGCGACCGGCCAGGCCGAGCAGTCCGGACGAACGCCACCCCAGGGCGTCGCCGGGACCCAGCGAACCGGCGGAACGGACCGCGTCGAACTGAGCGAACACGCTCGCTTCATGGAGAAACTCCGCTCGATGCCGCCGGTCCGGGCCGACAAGGTCGCCCAGATCCGCGCGGAGATCGAAGCGGGCACCTACGAAAGCGACGAGAAGCTCACCGTCGCGATGAATCGCCTCCTCGAGGATCTCGACACCATCTGAGTTTTCAGGCCGAGCATGTCAGGCCGATCGCCTCAGGCTGATCGGACCGGATGGTGTACACAAGCTGTCGGAGTCAAACGGGAAGCGGCGAGCCGAAAGGCTCGCCGCTTTCGTTCGGTCCGCGTGAGCGGGAACTCGCCCCGCACCGCATCGTCGCCGACGACGCTCCTCACAGTCCGTGGCACAATCCGCCGCGTGCAGCGTCCACGATTCCCGGGCCTCCTCGCCCTCACCCTCGTCTTCGCCTCGAGCATCGCCCCCACGCTCGTCACCGCTGACCTCCACGCGCAGGTCGGTCCGGTGAACGGGATGCGCGAGGCTGACCCAGGACCACAAGCGCTCGTCGGCGCAACGGTCGTCGACAGGCCAGGTTCGCGCATCGAGCGCGGCGTGGTGCTTGTCCGCGACGGGCGCATCGAGCGCGTCGGCGGCCCCGAGCTTGCGGTGCCCGCCGGATATCGCATCTGGCCGTGCGAAGGACTCACGCTGTACGCGGGTCTCGTGGAACCGGCGCTCTTCATCGACGCCTCGAGCGCCCAGAGCGCAGCGAGCACCGCGAAGGGCGCGCACTGGAATCGTCGGATCACGCCACAGGTCGGCGGCGAGGATCTCCCGCCCGTCGGGAGCGACCTGCGCGAATCGCTTCGGGCGATCGGCTTCACCGTCGCCCAGGTGCTTCCCGATCGTGGCATCGTGCGCGGCGTCGGCTCGATCACGCTCCTCACCGACGACACCGAACGCGGCACCGCGATCGATCCCTCGTCATGGCTCGTGATGAGCGCCGAACATGGTGGCGGCGGCGCCGCGGGTTATCCCGGTTCGCTCATGGGCGCCCTCGCCCTCGAGCGCCAGACCTTTCTCGACGCCCGCTGGTATGCGGCGGCACGCGACGCCTGGACGCTTCATCCGACGGGCAACGAGCCTCCGCCCGATGCCGCTGCGCTCGAAGCGCTTCTTCCCTTCGCCGCCGGCGCAGAGCGCGTGCTCCTCGACGGCGCGAACGAGCGCGATCTCCTTCGACAGTCGCGCGTCGCCTCCGAACTCGGTCTCGATGCGGTTTTCCTCGGCAGCGGCACCGAGTTTCGTCGACTTCGCCAGATCCGCGAGCTCGACCGGCCGCTCCTCATTCCGCCGCGACTGCCGCGGACGCCGGACGCATCGACGCCCGCGAAGGCCGAACAGCTCGACTACACGGATCTCCTCACCTGGGAGCTCGCGCCGACGAACGCCGCGCGGCTCGATGCGGCGGGCGTTCCCTTCGCCTTCACCACCGCGAAGCTCGAGGACCGCAAGGAATTCCGCGCAAATGTCCGCGTCGCGATCGACCACGGCCTCTCGCCCGATGCGGCGCTCGCCGGCGTGACCACGCGACCGGCCGAGCTGCTCGGTCAGTCGGCCTCGCTCGGCACGATCGAAGCCGGCAAGCTCGCCAATCTCGTGCTCGTCGACGGCGAGATCTTCGGCACCGAGGACAAGGAGCCCGGACCGATCCGCGCGGTCTGGGTCACGGGGCGGCGACATGTCGTCGAGGACGCCCCGATCTTCGCGCTCGACGGCCGGTGCCAGATTCTCGTCGAGGGCCTGGCGCCGCTCCAGGCGCAGCTCGATCGCAAGGAAGGGACGCTGATCGTCGCGCGAGCCGACGGCACGCGCACATCGATCAAGCCCTTCCGCATCGAGGGCGATCGCTTCGGCTGCACGATCGACGGCGAACTCTTCGGCCGCGAGGGAACGCTGCGCGTCGGCGGCGTCGCGATCGGCGGCGCGGTCGAAGGCACCGCCGAAGCGGCCGACGGTTCGATCATTCGATTCCGCATCGAATCGGTCAATGCTCCGCCGCTCGAGAAGGAAGCGCCGCCCGCGGACGACGAGGCCAAGGCCAAGGCGGAGGCGAAGGCCAAGAAGGACGAGGAGGAGAAGGCGAAGCTGACCGCCGAAGCGCGGGCCGAGCGGCTCGCCCTCGCCGAGCGTCCCCTTCCCTTCCCATTCGGTCCCTACGGATTGCTTGAGCTTCCGCCGCAGGAGACGGTCCTCTTCCGCAACGCCACGATCTGGACGCAGGGACCGGCTGGCCTTCTCGCCGAGAGCGATGTCCTCATCCGCGACGGCCTGATCGTCGAGGTGGGCCGCGGACTCGCGACGCCCGAGGGGGCCCGCGTGATCGACGCCGCCGGCCGTCACATCACGCCCGGGCTCATCGACTGCCACAGCCACACGGGCATCGACGGCGGCGTGAACGAGTTCATGCAGACGAATACGGCCGAGTGTGCGATCGCCGACTGCATCGATCCCGAGGATGTGAACTGGTATCGCCAACTCGCCGGCGGACTGACCGCCGCGAATCAACTGCACGGATCGGCGAATCCGATCGGCGGCCGCAACAGCGTCGTCAAGCTGCGCTGGGGCGAGGACGACACCCGCTTCCCGATCGAGGGCGCGATTCCCGGCATCAAGTTCGCGCTCGGCGAGAATGTCACGCGATCGGCGGGACGCTATCCCGGAACGCGCATGGGCGTCGAGACCTTCATCCGCGACGCCTTCGAGGCGGCCCGACGCCACGACGCGGCGCGCTCGCGATGGGCAGCCCTGCCCGACGCCGAGCGGAAGCGCACCGCTCCGCCGCGCCCCGATCGCGAACTCGACGCGCTCGTCGAGATCCTGAAGGGCGAGCGCCTCATCCATTGCCATTCCTATCGGCAGGACGAGATTCTCATGCTCATCCGGCTCGCCGATGACCTTGGCATTCGCATCGGAACATTTCAGCATGTGCTTGAAGGCTTCAAGGTCGCCGACGAGATCGCCCGTCACGGCGCCGGCGCGAGCAGTTTTAGCGATTGGTGGGCCTACAAGATGGAGGTCTACGATGCGATCCCGCACAACGGAGCGATCCTCGCCGAGCAGGGCGCGCTCACGAGCTTCAACTCCGACTCGAACGAACTTGCGCGACATATGAATACCGAGGCGGCGAAGGCCGTCCGCTACGGCGGCATGGATCCGCACGAGGCCCTCAAGTTCGTCACGATCAATCCCGCGAAGCAGCTTCGCATCGATCATCTCACCGGCTCGATCGAGGCGGGCAAGGCCGCGGACCTCGTCCTGTGGAACGCCGACCCGCTCTCGGTCTACGCCCGCGTCGACGAGACCTGGGTCGACGGACGCCTGCGATTCGCGCGGGTCGACGATGCCCGTCGCGTCGAGGCGACGCGCCTCGATCGGCAGCGGCTGATCGATCGGCTCGTCGCGGGGAAGGGCGAACGAAAGCCGAAGCGCGACAAGGCCGAGTCGCCCGCTCCCGCCGCCGAGCAGCCGAAGCGCCTCGGCCTGCTCGATCGCATGCTCGACCAGAGCGAGGCGATCTATTTTGAACTCGTCCGCCGAGGCATCGACCCCGACGACATGCGACCCGGCGACTGCGGTTGCGGGGCGGCGGCGATCCAGTCCCTCTTCGGAGGTGCCCGATGATGACCATGCACGCACTCCTCTCCGCCGCTGCGCTCTGTCTCGCCCAGTCTGCGCAGGTGCCAGCGCCGCCACAGTCGCAGCCGATCGCGATCCTCAACGCGACGATCCACACCGTCGCCCGCGAGGGTCCGCAGACGATCGAGCGCGGACATCTCCTCTTCGAGAACGGCGCGATCACCGCGGTCGGCGCGGGCGATCCGCCGGCTCTCCCAGCGAACACGCGAACCTACGACGCCAAGGGCCTTCATGTCGCGCCAGGCTTCATGGCGACGATGACGCAGCTTGGTCTCGTCGAGATCCTCGCCGTCGACGCCACCGACGACCGGAGCGAGGTCGGAAGCGTGCATCCCGAGGCGGTCGCGGCGACCGCGGTCAATCCCGACTCGGATCTCATTCCCGTCGCCCGCGCCGCCGGCGTCCTGCTCACGATGACGGCGCCGATCGGCGGCCTGGTCAGCGGACGACCGAGCGCGCTTCGGCTGGACGGGTGGACTCCCGAGCAGCTCACCATCGATCGCGAGGTCGGCGTCGTCGTCAACTGGCCGCTCGTCGAGCCGGTCGCGGCGTGGTGGACGCGCAAGACGCCGGACGAGCAGACGAAGTCGATGCGGCGCGACCTCGAGACGATCGAGCGCTTCTTCGCCGATGCGGATGCCTATCTCGCCCGCGCCGAAGCGCTGCCCGAGACGCCGCGCGACCTGCGCTTCGAGGCGATGCGCGGCGTGCTGCGCCCCGACGCGAACGGTCGGCGCGATCCGGTCTTCATCACCTGCGGAAGCGCCGGGCAGATCGAGTCGGCCGTCGCATGGGCGCTTCGCCGAAACCTGCGGCCGATCATCGTCGCTGGACGGGGCATCGAGCAGTCGATCCCGCTTCTGAAGCGACATGACATCGGCGTGATCCTGAGCGGCACCTATCGACTGCCCGGCCGAAGCCACGATTCCTACGAGGAGCCCTATGCGCTCCCGGCGAAGCTTCGGGCGGCGGGCATTGCCTTCGCGATCGCGAGCGCGGACGAGCCGGCCCACGAGCGCGGCCTGCCGCACGCGGCGGGCATCGCAGCGGCCTTCGGCCTCAGCAAGGAGGACGCGCTCGCGTCGGTGACGCGTTGGCCGGCCGAACTCGTCGGCATCGGCGACCGCTACGGCTCGCTCGAGCCGGCGAAGTCGGCAACGCTCATTCTCACGACCGGCGATCCGCTCGAGATCACGAGCGATGTCGTCCTCGCCTTCATCGACGGGCGCACCGTGGATCTCGGGTCGCGACAGAAGCGACTGCTCGAGAAGTATCGTGAAAAATACCGTCAGCTCGGCACGCTACCGGAGTGAGCGTCCGCCCGCGGCGTCGCCGTCGAGATACCACTTCAGCTCGCCAGCGAGCGGACGCACGCCCAGGATCGGCAGCGTGCGTCGGTCAGCCTCGCGCGCAGCGACGCGGGCGATCGTCGGGGCCTTCGACGCGCCGCAGACCATGACCGCGACAAGCCGAGCCGCATTGATGAGCGGATAGGTCATCGTGATCCGATCGGGCGGCGTGACCCGAGGTCCGGTGCATGCGACGACGAGCCGTTCGCTCTCGTCGAGGGCCTGGTGACCCGGAAAGAGACTGGCGGTGTGGCCGTCGTCGCCCATGCCGAGCAGCACGAAGTCGAGACGATCCTGACCCTTCTCGCGCCACCCGAGGTGTTCGCGCAGGTCGCGCTCGTAGCGTTCCGCCGCGTCGGGAAGCGTCGCAAGCATCGGATGCACCTGCTCGGGCGGAATGCCTGAGTGGTCGACGATGATCTCGCGGATCTGCCGGAAGTTGCTCTTCTCGTGATCGAAGGGCACGCGACGCTCGTCGACGATCCAGAGGTGCGTCCGCGACCAGGGCAGCGAGCGCAGGTTCGGGTCGTACATGAGCCGTTCGTAGAGCGGAAAGGGCGTCGAGCCGCCCGAGAGGGCGAGGTGAAAGTCACCGAAGGCCCGCACGCAATTCATGGCATGGACGAGCATGTCCGCCGCGACGGCGTCGATGACCTCCTCACGGGACCGATGCACCGACACGACGCCGGGCAGCGCCGGCGCGGGCAGCGAGTGGTCATCGAGGTCGTATGTCTCGGGCTGATGCTCTCCGCTCATGCGGACATCATGGCAGGCTGCGCTCCGTTCGGCGAGTGGCGGACGACCGGAGCCGTCCCTCACCGCGGGTTGTGCCATGCCCGACCGGGGCCGAGGAGCGCGTCGGCACTCGACGGACCCCATGATCCGACGGCGTAGTTTGCCGCGATCGAACTGCGAATCGCCGCCGATCGCTCGTCGAGGAAGGGCATCACGGCATTCCACGCCCCCTCGACCTCGATGCGGCTCTTGAAGAGGGTCTGATCGCCGCGCATCGCGTCGACGATGAGGGGACCGTACGCCTCGACGGGCTCGACCTGGAAATGCCTGTCGTAGTCGACATCCATCTCGATCGAGTCCACGCGCAGGCCGCTGCCGGGCACCTTGCATTCGAAGCGCAGCGAGAAGGCTCCGCGCGGGGCGATCTCGATGATCATGCGGTTCGGAGGGCGCGGCCAACTGCGCATCGCCGACGCGCTCGTGCGGAAGAGATTCGCCGCGGGCGGCTTGAACTCGATGACGATCTCCGTGCGCTTCGCCTTCATCCGCTTGCCGCTGCGAATGAAGAAGGGCGTGCCAGCCCAGCGCCAGTTGTCGAAATGCACCTTGATCGCCGCGAAGGTCTCGGTGGTGCTGCCCGGCGTCACGCCCGGCGTCGCGTGATAGGCGGGCTCCTTGCCGTCGGCCGCGTACTGACCGAGCGCCGCGTGCGTGGCGAGCTCGTCGATCGTCGGAATCGCCATTGCCTCGATGACCTTGGTCTTCTCGGCGCGAATCGCCTCGGGCGAGAAGCTCGTCGGCGGCTCCATCGCGACGAACGCAAGAATCTGGAAGAGGTGCGACTGGATCATGTCGCGGATCACCCCGGTCTGGTCGTAGAAGGCGATGCGCTGGCCGACGCCCACCGTCTCCGCCGCGGTGATCTGCACATGATCGACATACTGCCAGTTCCACACCGGCTCGAAGATCGCGTTCGCGAAGCGGAAGACGAGCAGGCTCTGGATGACTTCCTTGCCGAGATAGTGATCGATGCGATAGATCGACTCCTCCTCGAAGGCCCTTCCGAGCGCCCGATTCAGGCTGGCGGCGCTTGCCGCGTCATGGCCGAATGGCTTCTCCACGATGATTCGCTGCCACGATCGCGTCTCGCGGTCGATCGAGCACCAGCGCTTCCCCTCGCTCACGAGACCTGACGCCTCGATCTCGGCGACGATCGGCTCGTAGAGGCTCTCCGCGACCGACAGGAAGAAGAGCATGTTCCCGCGGGTTCCGTAGCGCTCCGCCATCGCGTCGAGATGCGTGCGCAGCGGGCCGTAGCAATCCGGCTTCACGGCATCGCCGGAAAAATAGTGAATGCGCTCGGCGAAGGTTCGCCACACCGCCTCATCGAAGCCCTTCGCGTGCTGCCGCACCCAGGGCATGAGCTCCTCGCGCCACTGCTCGTCGGTCTTCTGCGAGCGGCTCACGCCGAGAATGCGGGTGCGCTCGTGCAGCGAGCCGGCCTTGGCCATCTCGTACATCGCCGGGATGAGCTTGCGTGCGGTGAGGTCGCCGGATGCGCCGTAGATGACGAGAATGCAGGGATCGGCGTGATTCATGGAGAGGTACGCTCAGGGTCGTGGATGATGCTTGCGCACGACATCGCGCAGGCCGCTGCGGTCGACATGGGTGTAGATCTGGGTCGTGCCGATGTCGGCGTGACCGAGAAGCTCCTGCACGACGCGCAGGTCGGCGCCGCCGCGCACGAGGTGCGTCGCGAAGCTGTGGCGAAGGGTGTGCGGATGGACATCGCGAAGCTGGGCGATCGTCGCGTACTTCCGGACGATCTGCCAGACCGCGACGCGCTCGAGCGGCCGGCCGCTGAAGGAGAGGAGCAGGCGATACTCGTCGCGTCCGTCCTTCCATCGCGTGAGGTGCGGCCGACACTCCGCGAGATACTGACGCATGAGCTGCTGGGCCGGCGTGCCGATCGGCACCACCCGCTGCTTCGATCCCTTGCCCGTCACCGTCAGCATGCACAGCGTGTCGTGATATTCGTTGAGGCGAAGCGCGCCGACCTCGGATGCCCGCAGGCCCGCCGCCCACATGAGTTCGAGCATCGTCCGGTCGCGCAGCCAGAGTTCGCCATGCTCGGGCGAGGGCGCCTGCACGAGAGCCCGCATCTGGGCCGGACTCAGGACGCCGGGTAGCCGCCGCCAGCGCGTCGGGCGCTCGAGCAGCCGCGAGGGATCGGCGGGCACGCGGCGGTTCGCATGGAGATAGCGAAAGTAGACTCGAATCGAGGCCAGATGCCTCGCGACCGTCGTCGGCTCAAGACCGCGCTCTCGATGCAGCCGCTGGAGATGCTCGGCGAGCGTCTGCATCGAGACGAGTTCGGGCGCGGTGACCCCGCGCGGCACGAGATCCTCGGCGAGCTGACGGAGATCGCGGCCATAGGCCTCGAGCGTCGCGCTGGCCAGACCGGCCTCGACGCGGAGGTAGCCGAGAAACTCACGAACCGTTGGCGCGAATCCGGCAAGCGATTCCATCAGGCTGCGTCGATCCCAATGCGGAGGCGGATGTGGTGAGAGCCACGATCCTCTCGGGACCGCTTGTCGCACCGGCCACCGCGAGGGCATCTTCGGCCCGCATGCGGTGATAGGTCGGACAGCGTCGGAACGAGCCGCAGCAGAGCGCGAAGAAGGTATCCAGGGCAGCGACGGTGAAGCGCGAGGCGCAGCGAGCGTCGTTCCGATCGAGGAACGGGCACTCGAGCGTCCCGTCGCTCGCGTCGGTGTCATGGATGGGCCGGTCGGGCATGCGTGGGCGCGTCATCGCGAAGAGACGCCTTGGTGCGTCCGCTCGCCGATGACCCGAGAGTCGGGTGAAGATCGGTCGCGAGCGGGCCCGCCGGACACAAAAGGCGGCGCTGCGATTCCCGACCGGCGATGAGCGCACGACTTGCTCCCCGACCGCGCTCCGGCGCAGTCCGTGCGCAGCTTCGTCCCGCTCCTTCGCGCTTTGGCCAATAACGATCCGTGTGACGCTCGCCGAGCGTTGGCACTGCACTTGCCTTCCGACTGGCCGTTCCGCCATTCGGGCAAGGAGTGCCAGATGCGGTCAGACCTCACGGATGAGACTCACGGGCAGGATGCCCGCCCTCAGGACACCGATCGGGCCCCGCTTCGGGACCTGATTCGCGACGCGATGCGCCGCACGGACGCGGCCGCCATCGCCTCGCCGAACGCCGAGCCCGGCGTCGTCGCCCGCGCTCCGTTCGCCTTGCCGGGTCGCTCCCTTCGCTGGGAGGCCGGTCACGGCGACCTGTTCGCGCGCCTCACCGACCGTTGCACCGATCTCGCGACGATCGCGGCTGCGCTCCACCGCGGTCGTGTCGCGTCGTCCCTCCGCTCATCCGCCACAGCGGCCGCCCTCGACGGGCTCGCTCGCCGGGAGGTCAACCGATGAACTACGGAACCCACCTCGCGACGAGCGGCGTCCTCGTCTCCATGCGACGCATGGATGTGATCGCGAACAACCTCGCGAACACCAACACCGTCGGCTTCAAGTCGGACTTCCTCCTCGCCGCCGAGCGCCCCGCGGAACGGGTCGAGGGCCTCTCGCCCTTCACCGATCCCCTCGCCCCGCCGAAGGAGATGCTCGAGCGTCTCGGCGGCGGCCTCCGCTTCGAGCAGGATCGCGTCCGCCTCGGCCAGGGTTCACTCGAACGAACGGACCTTCCCACCGATCTCGCCCTGCGCGGCGAGGGCTTCTTCGTCGTCGCGCCGGCGAAGGGCGGACGGCCCGACCCGAAGGCCCCGAGCGAACTCACCCGGGCCGGCAACCTCTCGATCGACTCGGACGGCACCTTCCGCCTCATCGGAAGCGGCCGCGCCCTGATCGGCGAGAACGGCGAGCCGGTGCGCATCGATCCGAGCCGCACCTTCGTCGTCGATCGCGAAGGCCGGGTCTTCCAGAACGAGACCGAGGTGGCCCGCTTCCGCATCGTGAAGCCGCGCAACCCCGCGTCGCTCGAGAAGGCCGGCGCCAACCTCTTCCGCACCGGACAGCCCGTCGATCGCATCACCGACGGATCGACCGAGGTCGAGCAGCACATGCTCGAGCAGAGCGACGCGAATCCGATCGAGGCGATGACCTCGCTCATGCGCGAGTCGCGCATGCTCGAGGCCAACATTCGCATGATGCAGTACCAGGACAACCTGACCGGTCAGGCCATCACCGGCATCACCCGCAACGCGTGAGTGCGTGAACCACCATGAGCTACCTCGCCCTCAACACCGCAGCGACGGGCCTCAACGCCCTGAACACGAACCTCGACGTGATCGCGAACAATCTCGCGAACGTGAACACCGTCGGCTTCAAGCGAAGCCGCGCGAACTTCGAGGATTTGTTTTATATCCAACTGAACCAGCCGAATCTCCCCCGCGATCCGATCAACAGCTTTCCGACGGGCCTCGCGACCGGACTCGGCGTGAAGGTCTCCGGCACGCAGCTTGACATGCGGAGCGGCCCCGTCGAGATGACCGGCTCGCCCTACGACCTCATGGTGCAGGGTGACGGCTTCTTCATGGTCCAGACGCCGGAGTCGCTCGGCGGCGGCGTCGGCTACACGCGAGCGGGCAACTTCACGCCGAACGCCGAGGGCCAGCTCGTTCTCGCCAACGCCCCAGGCTACCGGCTCATCGAACCCGAGATCACGATTCCGGCGGACGCGTCGCAGCTTGCGATCGGCGCCGACGGCACGGTGACGGTGATGATCCCCGGCCAGACCGAGCCGGAGGAACTCGGCCAGATCCAGCTTGCCCGCTTCGTGAATCCGGCCGGACTCACCGCGGTCGGCGGCAATGTCTATGTGCAGAGCGCCGCGAGCGGCGATCCGGCGATCGGCAATCCGACCGAGGACGGCCGCGGGTCGATCCTACAGGGCGCCCTCGAACAGTCGAACAGCGAGGCGATCACCGAGCTCGTGAGCCTGATCCGCACCCAGCGTGCATTTGAAATGAATAGCCAAATGATGCAGGCGACGAACGAGACGCTCCAGCAGGTCAACAACCTTCGTCGCTTCTAAGGCCGCGTAGGAAGCCCGTACGCAACACCCCAAGGGGGACCGAACCGATGCTCCGCCCGACACACGCCACCTCGCGCTCGCTCACGACCCTTCTCTGCGGCACGCTCGCCCTCCTCTTCGGCTGCGGCGAGGCGCTGGCCGACTCGATCGTCCTCCGATCGCAGGTGCGCCTGCCGCGCGGCGTCACCACGGTCCAGCTTCGCGATGTCGCCCATCTCGACGGCGACGCGACCGCACGGCTCGCCGACACGATCCTTGCGGACCTCGGCGCCAGCGCCTCGATCGAGCTTTCCCTCGAGGAGATCCGGGCGAAGCTCGTCGCCATCACGACCACCGCGAACCTCATCGACTTCAGCGGCAAGCGCGTCCTCGTCCGGTCGGCCGATGCCGGTCGCCCCGTCGCGATGCGCGGCCTCGCCCTCGAAGCGGCGCCCACGCTTGCCGCCGGCGACTCGACCGACGCGAGCGTGGCGGCTCGCGTCGAGTTCTGGGCCGACGAGGCCACCGACATCCGCACCCCGCGCGGACTCATCGCCGAGATGATCGGCAACGCCCATGCGAAGTCGGCGGCCCGCGTGCGTCTCGTCGTGCTCGGCGCCGACGCCGCGTTCCTCGACCAGACGAGCGCGACGCGCCGCTTCGAGGTGATGCCGCTCGGGTCGCTTCAGGCCGATCGCGTTCGCATTCGCGTCCTCGCCCGCGACGGCGATGCGGTCGTCGGGCGCACCGAGCTCATCGTCGTGACGACGCTCGAGGCCCGCGTGGCCACGGCGACCGATCGCATCCGCCGAGGCGATCCGGTCGGCGGTGCGGTGGAGATCCACACCGAGCATGTCGCGCCGAGCGCGTATCGCGATCTGCCTTCGGTCGACGCCTTGGGCACCGCGGTCGCCTCCGGCCAGGTCCGCCGCGGCGAACGGATCACCGGCACCGAAGTGGTGCAGGCGGCACAGATCAGGCGCAACGAGAAGGTCACCATCCGGCGCGAGCTCGGCACGATGGCGGTCGAGATCAGCGCGATCGCCGAGGAGGACGGGGCGCTCGGCGAGACGATTCGATTCCGCGCGGTCGATCGCAAGGACCGACGCGACCAGCGGACCTTCACCGCGGAGGTCACCGGCCCCGGCCGCGCGGTGATCCGCGACGCGGTGCCAAGTCCGACGCGCACGATCGCCCGCGACGGCGCGTGAGACATTCCCTTCCGAACCGCCCTGACTGCCGGAGTTCAGCACGATGACTACGCATTCGCCCGCATCGTCGGCACGCCTCCCGATTCTCCTGACGCTCTCGATCGCGGTCGCCGCGAACGCCCAGCAAGCGCCTGCGCCGGCACCCGTTCCGGCCCAAGTTCCGGCACAGGTTCCGCCCCAGGTCCCGCCGTCGAACGGCGCGCCCATCGCGCCACCGACGCAAGGCGGCGGCGTGAGCAAGCCGCTCTCCGTCGTGGCTCTCGAGTCGCGGGCGAACGAGCCGGCGCCCGAGCGCGGCGCCGGCGGCGGCGCTCGCGGCGGACTCACCGCGGTGAGCGATCCCGAGCCGCGCTCCTTCAAGCCGCACGACCTCATCACCATCGTCGTGAGCGAGACGAGCAAGGCGAAGTCGTCAGCAAACGCAAAGACCGACAAGAAGTACGACGCTTCGGTCGAGCTTCAGCAGTTCATGAATCTCGATCCCGGCGAATGGGCGGATCTCATCACGCTCGGCGCCAACGACATGCCGCAGTTTGATGTGAGCGGCAAGAAGAAGTTCGACGCAAAGGGCGATGTCGCCCGACAGGATGACTTCACCGCGAAGATCACCGCCGAGGTGATCGAGGTGCTTCCGAACGGGACGATCCTGATCGAGGCCTATAAGCAGATCAACATGGACGGCGAGATGCAGACGATCCGCCTCAGCGGCCGCTGCCGACCGGAGGATGTCGACGCGACGAACTCCGTGCAGAGCCATCGCCTCGCCAACGCAAGCATCGAGAAGACGACGACGGGCCAGCTCAAGGAGGCGACGGAAAAGGGCATCATCGCCCGCGTGCTCGACACGCTGTTCGCGTTCTGAAATCGATTTCGATACGCTTCATCCGTGGCAGTCTGGTTCACCGCCGATACGCATTTCGGGCACGCGAACATCATTCGCTATTGCAACCGTCCCTTCGCGTCCGCCGAGGCGATGGACGAGGCGCTGATCGCCGCGATCAACGAGCGCGTCCGACCCGAGGACACGCTCTATCACCTCGGCGATTTTGCGTTTCGTTCGCATCGCGGACTCGACGCGATCGCCGTCGCCGCCTCGTATCGGGCGCGGATCCGCTGTCGCACCGTGCACCTGATCCTCGGAAATCATGACCCGCAGGATGAGGAGGGCCGGCCGCCGCCTGCGTTCGCCGCGCTCTTTGCCTCGGCGCGCAGCCTTGCCCGCATCCGACTCCCGATCGCCGGCATGCGCCGACCGGTGGTTCTTTGCCATTACGCGATGCGCGTCTGGGACGCCTCCCATCACGGCTCGTGGCATCTCTACGGCCACTCGCACGGAACGCTGCCGGACGACCCGCACGCCCGTTCCTGTGATGTCGGCGTGGACGCCCAGGGCTACGCCCCCGTTGGCGTCGAGGCGCTCGCCGCCATCATGGATCGCAAGACCTTCGTCGCGATCGACTCGCACCGCGAGAGGCCCGGCGAGGAGGCGTGAACCGGGGACGACCGGGCGACGGCGCGGTACGGTTCGGACTCCACCGACCGCCCGTCGCACGCATGTACCGATTCCGCACCCAACCGGGCGGAGCGCTCGCCCCGCTCTCCGTCCTCACCATCGACGGCCCCTCCGCAAGCGGAAAGAGCACCATCGCAGCGCGGCTCGCCCAGGCGTTCGGCGGCGCCGTGCTCTTCACCGGGAAGCACTATCGCGCCGCGACCTGCGCCCTGCTCGACACGCAGGTCGATCTCAGCGACGAACGGGCCACGCTCGCGGCCTTCGAGGCGATGCGTCCCACGCTCGACGCGGATGGCATCCTCCTCGTCAACGGCCGCCGGATCGCCGACAGCGATGCCGAGACCCAGCGGGTCGAGGATCGGGTGAGCGTGGTCGCCCAGCATGACGGCGTGCGCGATCGGCTGCGCGAGCTCCAGCGAGGCTTTATCCGAGCCCGCGCGTCGACCGAGCATCCGGTCGTCGTCGAGGGCCGCGACGCTGGAACGGCCCTGGCGCCCGAATCGCCCGCCCGCTTCTACCTCGACTGTTCGGTCGCCGAACGGGCGATCCGACGGCGGACGCAGCGACATTTGAGCGAGGACGAGACGCAGGTCGTCGCCGAACGGCTTGCCGGTCGCGACGCCCAGGATCAGGGCCACGGTCGGGCTGGACCGAACACGCCGGGACTCATCCTCATCGTCACCGACGGCCTGACCCAGGATGAGGTGCTCGAGCGCATTCGCTCGCTCATCGTGTCGGGCGGCTAACACTCCAGCTCCGATTTCTGGCGCGGCGCACCGGGAAGCGCCGATCTCACCGATACGGGTGCGCCCGGGCGCCATGCCCTCGCGCGCACCCCATCGCTGGAGATCCGCGTGAGCACTGGCCGGTCCTCGAATCCAACCATCCCAGCCGAACGGACGCGAACCGCCGAGAGCGGAACGGATGGCTCGTTCGGTCCCTGCAAGGTCGTGATCCTCGCGGGCGGCTTCGGCACCCGACTCGCCGAGCACACCGACGAGATCCCCAAGCCGATGGTCGAGATCGGCGGACGCCCGATCCTCTGGCACATCCTGAAGATCTACAGCCAGCACGGCTTTCATGACTTTCTCATCGCCGGCGGCTATCGATCGGAAGTCATCAAGCGCTTCTTTCTCGAATACCGCGAGCAGATGTCGGACCTCGTCTTCGACTTCACCCGCGGCACCGTCGACCGGCTCAACACGCACATCGAGCCGTGGCGCGTCGGCGTGATCGACACCGGTCCGGACTCGATGACCGGCGGCCGCATTCGACGCCTCGCCCCGCAGATCGGCGATCGCACCTTCATGATGACCTACGGCGATGGCGTCGCGGATGTCGACATTCCGGCGCTCCTTCGCTTCCATCGCAGCCATGGCCGGCTCGCCACCTTCACCGCCGTGCAGCGCCCGTCGCAGTTCGGCGTGCCGACGATGGAGGGCGATCGGGCGATTCGCTTTGCGGAGAAGCCGGCCGGCGAGTCGGACTGGATCAGCGGCGGATTCTTCGTCCTGGAGCCGGGTGTCCTTCGCTACATCGAGGGAGACGGCACGAACTTCGAGCTCGAGTCGCTCAATCGCCTCGCCGCGGACGGCGAGCTGATGGCCTACCGACACCGCGGATTCTGGCAGCCGATGGACACGCTCCGCGATGTCCGCAAGCTGAATGCGCTGTGGGCGGAGGGCAAGGCCGTCTGGAAGACCTGGTCCTGAGTTTCGATCGGACACCGTCCCATGCACCACCGACCGCACCAGCCCGCAGCCGCCGCAACGACACCGATCGACTGGCAGAGCGCGCGCGTGCTCGTCACCGGCGCGACCGGGGTCGTCGGCTCGCGTCTCGTCCATGAGCTCCTGCGTCGCGGCGCGTCCGTCACCTGCCTCGTCCGCGACCACGATCCCGCCTCGGCGCTCTGGTTCGACGGTGATGTCGAGCGCGTCGCCGTGGCGACGGGACGACTCGAGGCGATCGAGCATGTCCGCGCTGCAATCACCGAACGCGAAGTCGACACCGTCATCCACCTCGGCGCGCAGGCGATCGTCGGCGTCGGACGGAATGACCCGCTGACGACCTTCGAGTCGAACGTGCGCGGTACCTGGAATCTGCTCGAGTGCTGTCGGCTCTACGGCGCATCCGTGCGCAGCATCGTCATCGCCTCGAGCGACAAGGCCTACGGCGAGTGCGAGCGATTGCCCTATGTCGAGTCGACGCCGCTCGCCGCGCAGCATCCCTACGACGTCTCGAAGTGCTGCGCCGACCTGATCGCGCAGTCCTACGCCCGCACCTACGGCATGCCGATCGCCATCGCGCGATGCGGCAACATCTTCGGCCCCGGCGACATCAACTGGAGCCGACTCGTGCCCGGCACGATCCGGAGCGCGCTGCGCGGCGAGGCTCCGGTGATCCGCTCCGACGGAACGCTCGTTCGCGACTATCTCTTCGTCGATGACGCGGCCCATGCATATCTCGCCCTCGCCGCGTGGGCCGCATCGGACGCCGCCCGCGCCGACCCGGAACGCGCGTTCAATTTCAGCTCGAATCGCCCGCTGAGCGTCCTCGCGATGACGCGGCTGATCCTCGATGCCTGCGATCGTCGGGATCTCGAGCCCGAGATACGCAACGAGGCCCGCGGCGAGATTCTCGCCCAACACCTCGACTCGACGCGGGCCGCACGCCTCCTCGGGTGGAGCGCACCGACCGAGATCGCCGATGCGCTTCGGATCAGCGTCGCCTGGTACGAGCGCTACCTGCGGGCCCGCGCCGCGCGTCGTCCGACGGCGCAGCCGGCCGCCTCGGCAAGGGCCATCGCGTGAGGTGCTGTAGCTGCGGCAACACGAGCTTCGGCGAGGTCATCGATCTCGGGCCGATGCCGCTCGTCAACAATCTGCTGCACGCGGCGGACGAGTCCTGCGGGCGCTGGCCGTTGAAGGTCGTCTTCTGCCGCGCCTGTTCGCTCTGCCAGCTCACCGAGACGCCCCCGCCCGAGGCGATGTTCGAGGAGTATCTCTACTTCTCGAGCCAATCGCAGACGATGGTCGCACACGCGGGCGAGCTCGTGCGCCGGCATGTCCGTGCCGGCGATCGCGTCATCGAGGTCGCATCGAACGACGGCTATCTGCTCGAGCAGGCCCAGGCGATCGGGGCGACCGTCCTCGGCATCGACCCCGCACGCAATGTCGCCGCGTACGCCAACGGGCGCGGCGTGCCGACGCGCTGCGCATATTTCTCCGCCGAGACGGCGCGTGCGATCGCCGCCGAGTGGGGCCGCTGCGACGCGCTCTTCGCAAACAATGTCCTCGCCCATGTGCCCGACCCGAACGAGATCGCAGCGGGCATTCGCGAAGCGCTCGCGCCGCAGGGCACCGCCCATGTCGAGGTGCCTTCCCTCCGCCGCATGATCGAGTCGGTCGCCTTCGACACGATCTACCACGAGCATCGCTGCTATTTCTCGCTTTCGGCGCTCCACGCTCTCTTCAGCCGCCACGGGCTTGCGATCGTCGGCGTGCGCACCGAGCCGATCCACGGCGGATCGCTCCATCTCGAGCTTCGCCACCGCAGCACCTCCTCGGACGAGTCCGCGGCACAGGCGATGCTCGCCGACGAGCGCGCCGCAGGCGTCTTCGAGGATCACTTCTACGCGAACTTCGCCTCGCGCGTCGCAGCGCTCCGCGAGCGACTGGTGGCGACGATCGATCGCTATCGGAGCGTCGCCGCCTATGGTGCTGCGGCGAAGGGCATCGTCCTCCTCAACTACTTCGGTCTCGACGCCTCGCGCGTTCCCTTCGTCGCCGATGTGAGTCCGCACAAGCAGGGTCGCTTCGTCCCGGGCACGCGACAGGAAATCGTCGCACCCTCGGTGCTCGTCGAGCGCAAGCCCGACGCCGCACTCCTACTGCCCTGGAACATCACCGACGAGATCGTGCGGCGCAACCGCGCGTATCTCGACGGCGGAGGGCGGTTCATCGTTCCGATTCCAGAGGTCACGCTCGTATGACGACGCTTCCAGCCACGCCCCAGCGCACCCCGGGCCGCCTCGTGCAGCCGACCGGCTCGTCGATCGCGGGTGTCGTGATCGTTCCCCTTCGCCGCATTCCCGACGAGCGCGGGACGGTCATGCACATGCTTCGCGCCGACGATCCGCACTTCCGCGGCTTCGGCGAGATCTACTTCTCGACTGCGTATCCCGGCGTCGTGAAGGGCTGGCATCGCCATCGCGAGATGACGCTCAACTACGCGTGCGTCCACGGGCGGATTCGCCTGGCGCTCTTCGACGAGCGCATGGATTCGCCGACCCGCGGAGCGCTCATGGAGCGCTTCCTCGGACCCGACGACTACAGCCTCGTGCAGATCCCTCCCGGCGTCTGGAACGGATTCAAGTGCATCGGCGAGAGCGCCGCGATCGTCGCGAACTGCTGCACGCATGCCCACGATCCCGCCGCCAACCGGTCGGAGCGGCTTGACCCCTTCGACAACCACATTCCGCTCGATTGGCAGTTGCGATGCCATTGAACGAAGCGGAACGCCCCTCCCCCTCGAACGGACCGGTGATCGTGACCGGCGCCCGCGGCTTCATCGGCGCGCAGACGATTCGCCGGCTGCGCGAGCGTCGCTCGGTCGACGGTTCCTCGCTTCCCGAGATCGTCGGCATCGTGCGCACCGAGGCCGGCGAGGGGGAACTCGCCTGTGACCTGCATGACGCCGACGCGACTCGCTCCATGATCGCAGCGCTCCGGCCGTCGGCATGCATCCACGCCGCATGGGAGATCGATCCCGCGAAGTACCGCAACGACGAGCGCAACGACCGCTGGATCGAGACGACGCTCACGCTCGCCGATGCCCTCCACGAAGCCGACTGCCGATGGTTCGGCGCCTTCGGCACCTGCATCGAAACCACGGCGATCGACCCCGCTGCCTGTCGCTACGCCCTTGCGAAGACGACGCTGCGCGAGCGGCTGCTTGCCCATCCGATCGCCGATCGCCTCTGCTGGTGGAAGCTCTTTCAGCCCTACGGACCGGGCGAGGACGCCATCCGATTCGTGCCGTCGATGCTTCGCACGCTCATGGCGCAGCAGCCGTTCACGGTGAACGCCCCTGCCGACACCCGCGATTTCGTGCATGTCAGCGACATCGCCGAGTGCGTCGTGGCGAGCGTCATGCGCGAACCCGTTGGCGTCTTCGAGCTTGGAACGGGCGAAGGCACGACGCTTGAGGATGCGGCTCGACTCGCCGCGGAACTCCTCCGTGCGGATCGCAGCGTTCGCACGCGCACCATCACCGACGCCGAACGGCAGAAGGCGGCTCGCATCGTGGCCGATCCGCAGCCGCTCGTCGACGCGACGGGCTGGCAGCCGAAGATCGGTCTCCGCGGCGGACTCGCATCGCTCATCGCCCGCGCGAGGGCCCTCGGTCCGAGCACGACGAGCGGAGCTGCATCCGCCGGAAAGGGCGTGCACGCCGCATGAGCCGCGATGCCTGCCCCATCTGCCGCGGACTCGATGCGACGCCGATTCTCACGGCGAGCGATCAGCCGATCCTCCTCAACCATCTCCTGCCCACCGGCGATGCGGCCCGGTCGGTCCCTCGCGCGACGCTCGACTTCCGCGGCTGCAACGCCTGCGGATTCGTGTGGAACGCGGCGTTCGATCCGAGCGCGATCCGCTATGGCCCGGGCTATGTGAACGACCAGTCGGGATCGGCGATCTTCCGCGAGCACCTCGCGTCCGTCGAGCGGCGCTGCGCGGAGCTCGTCACGGGCATCCCGGGATCCCTTGTCGAGATCGGCTGCGGCCAGGGCCACTTCCTCACCTCTCTCTGCCGGACGACCGGGCGATCCGGGATCGGCTTCGACCCGGCTCTCGAGAAGCCCTCCGCGCCGGGCCACGAGCCGGCGCTTCATCGAGCGGCCTTTGACGCCGACACCGCCGCGTCGCTCGCGCAGCCGGTCGCCCTCATCTACTCGCGCCATGTGCTCGAGCACCTTCCGGATCCGTCGACGATGCTCGCGTCGATCGCCGATGTCCTCGACCGATCGCCGCGCGGGGCTGCGCTGCTCGAGGTGCCGACCTTCGACTGGATCGCCCGACACGGCGCGTTCTTCGATCTCTTCAACGAGCACTGCTCGCTCTTCTCGCCGCACGCGATGCGACGAGCGCTGCGGGATCGGGGACTCCACGATTGCGGCGTGGAAAGCGCCTTCGGCGGCCAGTACCTCATCGCGACCGCGCGGCAGGGCGAGCGCCAAGCCGCGCCGAGAGCAGCGCCTGAAACCCACGCCGCAATCGACTTTCACGAGGCCCGTGCACGGCTCGGCGCCGAGCGCGACGCATGGCGCGACTGGTTCGAGGAGCGCTGCGGCAGCGGTCCGGTGTTCCTCTGGGGCGCCGGCGCGAAGGGCGTCAGCCTCGTCTGTCATCTTGAGCTTGACTGCGATCGCGTGCCGGCGATCGTCGATGTCAATCCCGCCAAACAGGGCCTGCATGCGCCCGTTCGCGGACAGCCGATCATCGCGCCTGCGAAACTCTGCGAGCGCGTCGCGGCTGCGGACGGCGACGCCACGGTCCTCATCATGAATCCGAACTACGAGCGAGAGATCGCTCACACCCTCGCCGAGCTGGGCTGTGCCTGCCGCGTCGAGGTCGCGCGCGAGCGCACGAGCCGCCCCGGGAGCAGACCCCTTGAAGTGCACCGTTGACACCGAATCCTGGACGATCACGCTTCCCGACGGACGAACCATCTCGTGGTTCGACGACGAGGGATTTCGCTTCCTGAGCGACGCGTGGCTCGCCGCCTCATGGCAGCGGAAATACAGCTACCAGTTCCGCTGGTTCGGCCGGCCGATCATCCAGCTTCCGCAGGACATGGTGCTGATGCAGGACCTGATCGTGCGGCTTCGTCCGACGCTCATCATCGAGACGGGCATCGCCCACGGCGGCTCCGCGGTGATGCACGCATCGCTCCTCTCGATGATCCACGGAAGCGTCGACCGCGACCTGCACAGGCCCCATGTCGTCGCCATCGACATCGAGATCCGGCCGCACAACCGCACAGCCCTCGACGAGCATCCGCTCCGCCACATGATCACCCTCGTCGAGGGAAGCTCGACCGCACCCGAGACCATCGCCCGCGTGCGAAGAAAGGTTCGTCCGGAGGATCGCGTCCTCGTCGTGCTCGACTCGAACCATCTGCGTGACCATGTCCGCGCCGAGCTCGAGGCCTATGCGCCGATGGTCTCTCCGGGCAGCGCGATCGTCGTGATGGACGGCGTGATGCGCGATCTCGCCCGGCTGCCGAACGCGACGCCGAGCTGGCGCGAGGACAATCCGATCGGCGCGATCGAAGCCTTTCTCGCGACGCCGATCGGTCGGTCGTTCTCAATCGACTCGACCTACGACGGCTACGCCTGCACGCATTCGCCGCAGGGCATCCTGCTCCGCGCCGAGGCCACGGGATCGGACTGATGGGAACGCCGCGCGTCACGATCGGACTGGTTGTCCGCAACGGCGAGCGCCATCTCGCCGCCGCGATCGAGTCGCTCGTCGCCCAGACCTTCGCCGACTTCGAGCTGGTCATCTACGACAACGCCTCCGACGACCGCACGCCGGAGATCGCGACGCAGTGGGCGGAGCGCGACGCGCGCGTGAGGCTCGTTCGGCGCGAGCGGAACATCGGCGCGGTCGGCAACATCATCGATGCGGCCGAGCGGGCGACGGGCGAGTTCTTCGCGTGGGCCGCGCATGACGACCTGCGCGAGCCGGGCTTTCTCGCAGCGCTCGTCGAACTCCTCGATCGACATCCGAGCGCAGCGCTCGCCTGCTGTTCGGTGCGCGACATGCATCCGGACGGCCGTGACGCCGGCGTGCGCCCCGAGACGAACTCGTTGCGCACGACCGAGGGGATGCGTCGTGCCGAGCGGCTCCGCATGTATTTGCGGGAAGCGCCGGGCACGCCCTTCTACGGGCTCTTCCGCATGGCGATGCTCAAGCCATCGCTTGAGGTCCTGCGTCGCGACGCGATGCTCGACGGCGTTCCGGTCCTCGGTCTCGACATGGTCTTTCTTGCGGATGTCCTTCGCCGCAAAGATCTCGCGATCGTCGCAGAACCGCTGCTGCGCTTTCGCTTCGGAGGATGGAGCCACCGGCTCGATGTCTACGGCTCGCTATGGGCCTACCTTCGCCATGTGCGATTCCTCGCCGCGTCGCTCGCCCGCGCGACCCGCGCCGACGACGCGTCGCTTGGCGAACGCATCGCGCTGACGCGCGCCCGCTGGCGCTTCCTCTGTCGCCATCTCGCCAGCCCGCCGATGCGCCGGATGACCTGGCATTACCTCGCCCAGGCGTGGCCTTGGCTCTCGCGCACGCACGCCCGCTGGGCGAGTCGTCATCGCCCGGAACTCGTGGCCCTCGCCGAGCGCGCCCGAACGCTTCCGCGCGGCGCGACCGTCGTCCTCTTCGGAGCGGGTAAGCACACGAAGCGCTGCCTCGACGCGATCCGCCGAGCCCTCGGACCGACGACCGTCGCCGCGATCGCCGACGACGCCGCCGCGAGCGCCCCGATTGCGCCGATCGACGGCATTGCAGTCGTCGCGCCGAGCGAACTCTCGCGCATCCGACCCGCGGCGATTCTCGTGTCGAGCGACACCTTCGAGGCGGGTCTTCTGCGTCGGGCCCTCGAGTCGGCGCCGAATGGCTGTCCCGTCTGGGCGCTCTACGATCGCTCGCTCGAGGAGAGCTGCCGAGCGGAGATCTCGGCCCGCTCCACCGTGGCGACGAACGAGCGGAGCGCGTCGATCGCATCCGCTGCGTAGGCGGTCGGATTCGGCACGATCGATCGGGCGAAGGCCGCCCTGCGTCGGAGGTGCTCCGCACCGGAGCAGCTGGCGCAGAGCGCGTC
>VYLE01000129.1_pt1 | contig 70117 bp, 76 predicted proteins | sample 5114391 | NCBI WGS metagenome assembly VYLE01 (sample SAMN12291771, study PRJNA351875) | freshwater metagenome | isolation source: freshwater lake | place: USA: Michigan, Kent Lake | collected 2013-08-15 | reverse complement strand
CGGCCAGCGTCACCGCCCCCGGCATCGGGGCCTGCAGCGCGTCACAGATCGTCGGGCCGCCCGGAGCAGCGGTCCGCGCACCGGCACGCAACGACCGGCCCATGCCATCATGCCCTTCCGGCTCCACCGCCCAGATTGCCGCGCCGGGATGCGCCGCGCGCATGGCAAGCGACACGCCTCCCAGAAGACCACCGCCGCCCACCGGGCTGGCCACCACGTCGGGCACCGCCCCGGCTTGGGCCAGTTGCGCGAGGCATTCCAGCGCCGTCGTCCCCTGCCCTGCGACCACCTCGGCATCGTCGAAAGGATGCAGGAGCGTCAGTGCACGTTCGGCGGCAAGATCGCGCGCCAAGGCCGCCGCCACGACTTCGCGCGGGGCATCGCCATGATGTGACAGCACCACCTCGGCCCCAAGCGCCGCCGTCGCGCGGCGCTTCGTTTCGGGCGCATCGAAGGGCATGACGATGGTCACTGGCACCGAAAGCACCCGCCCCGCCGCCGCCAGCCCTTGCGCGAAATTGCCCGAAGAAAAGGCCACCACGCCGCGCGCCCGCGCTGCAGTGTCCAGCTGCATAAGCCGCCAAAGTGCACCGCGCAGCTTGAACGATCCCGTACGCTGCAAACCTTCCGCCTTCACGAAAAGCCGCAGGGCACCCGCCTCGGAAGCGAGAATTGTGGATTCGAGCAAGGGCGTCTCGCGCACATGATCGCGCAGGGCCGCATGGGCCGCTGCGATCCGTGCGGGCGAGGGAAGGTCAGTATGGGGCATCCACCGGCCCCATGCCCACATAGACCGACTTCACCTGCGTATAATGCTCCACCGCCGCGCGCCCGTTCTCGCGCCCGACGCCCGACATCTTGGACCCGCCGAAAGGCCCTTCCACCGGGGTCAAGTTATAGGCGTTGATCCAGCAGGTCCCGGCCTCCAGCGCCGCGATCACGCGATGGGCGCGGGTGAGGTCGGCCGTGAACACACCCGCCGCCAGACCGAATTCCGTGTCATTGGCGCGCGCGACGACCTCGTCCTCCGTCTCGAAGTCCAGCACGGCCATGACCGGCCCGAACACCTCTTCCCGCGCCAGCGTCATGGCATCGGTGACATCGGCAAAGACCGTCGGCTGCACGAAGAACCCCGTATTCAGCGCAGCCCGTCCGCCGCCGCAGACCAGCCGCGCGCCCTCTGCCTTGGCCGTGGCGATATAGCCCAGCACCTTCTCCATTTGCGCTGCACTGACCAGCGGCCCCATCTGCGTGGCCGAATCCAGCGGATCGCCGAGCGCGATCTTCGCCGTCCGCTCCGCCAGCCGATCGAGGAAGCGTTCCTTAATGGCTTTCTGGACGAAGACCCGCGTGCCGTTGGAACAAACCTGACCGGCGGAATAGAAATTCCCCAGCATGGCCGCACCGACCGCATCCTCGACCGATGCATCGTCAAAGACGATCAGGGGCGACTTGCCGCCCAGTTCCATCGTCACGTGCCGCACGCCATCAGCCGCTGCCGCATAGACCTTGCGCCCGGTGGGCACCGACCCGGTCAGCGACACCTTGGCCACGCGCGGATCGGTCACGAGTGCCGCCCCCACCGCGCCGCGCCCCTGCACGACATTGAACAATCCCGGCGGAAGCCCCGCCTCCACGAAGATCTCGGCCAGTTTCAGGGCGCCCAATGGCGTTACCTCGGACGGCTTGAACACCATGGCATTCCCAAGGGACAGCGCCGGAGCAGCCTTCCAGCAGGCGATCTGGCTGGGATAGTTCCATGCCCCAATGCCGACGCAGACGCCCAATGGCTCGCGGATCGTGTAGACGAAATCCCGGCCCAAGGGGATCGTCTCGCCCGTAACTGTGGGGGCAAGCCCTGCGAACCACTCCAAAGAATCCGCCCCGCTCGGCCAATCCGCCACCAGCGTTTCCTGAATGGGTTTGCCGGTATCCAGCGTCTCAATCCGCGCGAGGTCGTCCCCGCGGTCGCGGATCATCTCGGCTGCGCGGCGCAGGATGCGCGACCGCTCCACCGGTTTCATCGCAGCCCATGCCACCTGCGCCCGCTTGGCAGAGGCCAAGGCCCGCTCCACCACCGCCGCCGTCGCTTCATGAACGACCGCGATCACCGCGCCTGTGGCGGGATATACCACCTCAATCGGCGCGCCCGCCTTGTCCTCCACATAGGCCCCATCGACGAAATGGCTGGCCACCGGTTGCGCGATCATGCGGTCTTTCCCTTCAGTTGAGCGTTCAGATAGTCCAGCGCGGTCTGCACCGCCGCCGCCCCATCGGGCGGCCCGGATTTCAGCACCTCGCGGATGTAAAGCCCGTCGATCAGCGCCCCCAGCCCTTCGGCCACCTCCACCGCCCGCGCCCCCGCAAGGGGCCGCAGACAGGCCAGCAGGTTCGACCGCAGCCGCCTCTGATACACGGCAAGCAGACGCTTCGCCTCGGGCACCGTCTGGGCCAGGACGTAGAAATTCAACCACGCCCCCACCACCTCGCGCCGGAAATTGCCCGCGCTGAAGTTGGCCGCCAGAATGGCCCGCAGCCGGGCCTCGGGCCCTTGAGCCACAGCCAGTGCGCCGCGCACCTCGGCACCATAAAGCGTCAGGACATGGCGCATGGCGGCAAGGAAAATCTCTTCCTTTGACCCGAAATAATGATGCGCCAGCGCGCTCGACATGCCTGCGCGCTTGGCGATCTGGCTGACCGTCACATCCAGAGAGCCCACGCGCCCGATCTCGCTGATCGTTGCTTTGACCAGCGCTGCCTTTCGGATAGGCTCCATTCCAAGCTTCGGCATGTCAGGTTAAGCCCCAAGAAAATGCTTGCCAAACCGAGTAAGCGTGAAGTCTATTGACTCGTCAATCAACAAAAACCGACAGGGAGACTGCCATGTTGAAATCCACCCTCCTCGCCAGCGTCGCCACGCTTGCGTTGGCTGGTGCTGTCGCCGCCGAAGGCTGCGACACTGTTATCTTCTCGGATGTGGGCTGGACGGACATCACCGCCACCACCGCCGCCACGACCCTCATCCTCGAGGCGCTGGGATACGAGACGGAGACGAAGGTCCTGTCGGTGCCCGTCACCTATACCGGTCTTGCCGAAGGCGATATCGACGTCTTCTTGGGCAACTGGATGCCGTCGATGGAGGCCGACATCGCCCCCTACCGCGAGGCGGGCACGGTGGACACCGTCCGCGCCAACCTTGAAGGCGCGAAGTACACGCTGGCCACCAACGAACATGGTGCGGCGCTGGGGATTTCCGATTTCGCCAACATCAAAGACCACAAGGACGCGCTGGGCGCTGAGATTTACGGGATCGAACCGGGCAATGACGGCAACCGCCTGGTGCTCGAGGCGATCAACACCCCGGACTTCGGGATGGACGGCTTCGAACTGGTCGAATCCTCGGAACAGGGGATGCTTGCCGAAGTGGCCAGCAAGACCGAGTCGGGCGAGCCGATCGTCTTCCTCGCTTGGGAACCCCATCCGATGAACGCGAACTTCAAGCTGACCTATCTGACCGGGGGCGATGCCCTGTTCGGGCCGGATTTCGGTGGCGCGACCATCTATACCAACACCCGTAAGGGCTATGTCGCGGAATGCCCGAACACCGGCAAGCTGCTGGAGAACCTCGTCTTCACCCTGCCGATGGAGAACGAGATCATGGGCGCCATCCTGAATGACGGAGCCGACCCGCGCGATGCCGCCAAGGCATGGCTCACGGCCAATTCGGCGACGTGGGAGCCGTGGCTTGATGGGGTGACCACCAAGGATGGCGGCGACGCCAAAGCCGCCGTCATGGCCGCCCTGCAATAAACCGCTGCGCCCTGCGGCGACCTCCGGGGGCTTCGCGCCCCCGGACCCCCGCGGAGCATTTCTTGCCAAGATGAAAAAGGCAGGTGTCGGATGGAGTGGCTGACCGATTACAAGATCCCGGTGGGCAAGACGGCAAAAGCCATCTTCGACTGGATGAACACCCATCTCGGCCCGCTCTTCGACATCATCTCGAACGTGATGGAGGCGATGATCGACGGCATCCTGTGGGTGCTGCAGACGCCGCATCCCCTGATCATCATCGCGGCCTTCCTTGCCCTAACTTGGTATCTGCAGCGGTCATGGAAGGTGTGTCTTGGCGTGTTCCTCGGCTTTCTCTTCATCCTCAATCAGGGCTATTGGGAAGAGACGACCGAAAGCCTTACCCTGATCCTTGCCGCCTGCGTCGTCTGCATGGGCCTTGGCGTGCCGATTGGGATCGCCGCTGCGCATCGTCCGCGCCTTTATCGGGCAATGGTGCCGGTGCTGGACCTGATGCAGACCCTGCCCACCTTCGTCTATCTGATCCCCGCCATCGTCTTCTTCGGTCTGGGCATGGTGCCGGGCCTGATCGCCACGGTGATCTTCGTTCTGCCAGCACCGATCCGCCTGACGCATCTGGGCATTTCCACTACGCCGCAAGCCCTGCTTGAGGCGGCCACCGCCTTCGGCGCAACCCCGCGCCAACGGCTTTGGAAGGTAGAGCTTCCCTGGGCCCTGCCACAGATCATGGCTGGGCTGAACCAGACGATCATGCTGTCGCTGTCCATGGTCGTGATCGCGGCCCTGGTCGGTGCGAACGGCCTTGGCGTGCCGGTGATCCGGGCGCTGAATTCGGTCAACACATCGCTTGGCTTTGAATCCGGCTTCATCATTGTGGTGGTGGCCATTCTTCTGGACCGCATGCTCCGGGTGACCCGCCAATGACCGCGCGAAATGCCGTAGAATTCGACCGTGTCTCCATCGTCTTCGGCGACAGCCCCGACCGCGCGCTGCCCCTGATGGATCAAGGCATGACACGGGCCGAGGTGCAGACCGCTTGCGGTCAGGTGCTTGGCGTCCATGACTGCACCCTGAGCGTCGCAGAAGGCGAGATTCTCGTCCTCATGGGCCTTTCAGGGTCCGGGAAATCCACGCTCTTGCGCGGGGTGAACGCGCTGAATCCCGTCGTGCGGGGCGAGGTCCGCGTCTGGGACGGGGACCGCATGGTCAGCGTCACGAAAGCCGATCCCGAAACCCTGCGCAACCTGCGCCTTTCGCGCATCGCCATGGTGTTCCAGCAATTCGGCCTCCTGCCGTGGCGGACGGTGCGGGAAAATGTGGGGCTCGGCCTCGAACTGGCGGGCATCCCTCCCGAAGGTCGCCGCGCCAAGGTGGACGAGCAACTTGCACTGGTGAACCTGACGCAGTGGGCAGACCGCAAGGTCGGAGAACTGTCTGGCGGCATGCAGCAACGCGTCGGCCTTGCCCGCGCTTTTGTCACGCAGGCCCCGATTCTGTTGATGGACGAACCCTTCTCGGCGCTTGACCCATTGATTCGGGCACGGTTGCAGGACGAACTTCTCGACCTGCAAGCCAAGCTGAAACGCACCATCGTCTTCGTTTCTCACGACCTTGACGAGGCGTTCAAGATCGGCAACCGCATCGCTCTGATGGAGGGCGGCCGCATCGTCCAATGCGGCACCGCGCGCGATATCATCGCAAATCCCGTTTCCGACTACGTCGCCGACTTCGTGGCTCACATGAATCCGCTGGGCGTGCTGACGGCCCGCGACGTGATGGCCAAGGGTGCCGCCGCCACCGGGCCCGTCGTGGCTGCCGAAACCCCCGTGCGCAGAGTGATGGAAATGCTGCGCGACGGCGCCACGGACCTGACCGTCACCGAAGACGGTCGGCCCGTGGGCGCCATCCGTGCCGCCGATGTGATGGCCCGTCTGATCGATCCGCGCGGGGCCTGACCCCCGCGCCGCGCGCGGCTCAGGGCAGCCGAGTAAAGGTCACAGCGCCTTGCTCGCCCTTGAAATCGCGCAATTCCATCGTCGTGTCGTCGATGTATTCCAGCCGCCAGCAGGCATCGTCCTCCGGGTCGTCGCCATAGCGGTAAAGAGAAATCGCCATCCCATTGCCGGGTGTGATCCCGTTACCGCAGCCCTCAGCAAGCACCATCAGGAAGGCGTCGCCATATTCGCCCTGCACCATTTCGGTCCAGTCCATCCCGAAGATTTCGATGTAGAAGGGCGTTTCCTCGCCATCGGGCTGCCAGCGCCCCTGCATCGCCCGCAGGTTCCCCTCGTAGAGATCATCCGGTTCTGCCTTGACCGAAGAGAGCACGATCTCGGCCGAGCTGTCCCCCATGTTGGCCAGCGTGCCCTCGAAAGACAGGGCCGAAAGCGCAGGCAGTGCCCAGAGCGTCTGAAAGACCCCGGGCGGCGTGCCGCCCTCGCCCGTGACGAGAAGGTTCACGCCCCGTGACACGATGAGGCAGGCGGGCGGGCCTTCGTCCTCGGCGCAGTTGATCAGGTACCCGCGATCCGACATCGGATCGGCCAGCGCCGCACCGGCCGACAGGGCAAACACACACAAGACACTCGTACGCATCGTCAAAACTCCCACAGGACATGGGCCTCGACGCTAGCCAGCCGCCTGCGTGCTGTCACTTGGGAAAATCGGTCACGCCTTCGCCTTGGCCGCCTTGGGCTTGGCCGCAGCCTTCGGTTTGGCGGCGGTCTTGGGCTTGGCTGGGGCCTTGGGTTTGGCGGCGGCCTTCGGTTTGGATGCCTTCTTTCCTCCGGCCTTGCCCGCTTTCTCCGCGACCAGCGCCAGCGCCTCGTCCAGCGTCACCGCTTCAGGCTCCACGCCCTTGGGCAGGGTGGCGTTGACCTTGCCCCATTTCACGTAAGGCCCGTACTTGCCGGGCATTACCTGAACCTCACCGCCATCTGGATGCGCGCCCAGCACCCGAAGTGGGCCGACAGGGGCCGACGCGCCGCGCCCGCGCGTCGCCTTCTGGGCCAGAACCTCTACCGCGCGGTTCATGCCGATGGTGAAGACCTCTTCCACATCCGGGATATTGGCATAGACCGGGCCGTGTTTCACATAGGGCCCAAATCGCCCGATCCCCGCCTCGACCAGTTGCCCATCCGCCGGATGCGGGCCGATCGGACGCGGCAGCGACAAAAGCTGCACCGCCCGGTCCAGCGTCATGCTTTCTGGCGACCAGCCCTTTGGCAGGCTGGCCCGGGGTGGCTTGGGATTGGCCTCGCTCGCCTCGCCCTTTTGCACATAGGGGCCGAAGCGACCTGCCCGCAGGGTAATCGGCTGGCCATCGGCATCCTGCCCCAGCACCGTGCCATCGGCCGAGATGGCACCCCCCTCTTCGCCGCCACCGATCGGGCGGGTATAGCGGCATTCGGGGTAATTCCCGCAGCCGATGAAGGCCCCGCCAGAGCGGGCCGTCTTCAGATGCAGCCGCCCATCGCCGCAAACCGGGCAGGACCGGGGATCGGACCCATCGGCGCGCGCCGGATAAAGGTGGGGGGAAAGGAATTCGTCGATCTTTTCAAGCACCTCGCCGATCCGCAGATCGGCGGTCTCGGCGATGGCCGCACTGAAATCCCGCCAGAAGCGCGACAGCACCTCTTTGTAATCCCGCTCGCCTGCCGAAACGTCGTCAAGCTGCGTCTCCAGATCGGCGGTAAAGTCGAAATCCACATAGCGGCGGAAATAGTTGGTCAGGAAGGCCGTCACCAGCCGACCTTTGTCCTCGGGGATCAGGCGGTTCTTGTCCTTGCGGACATATTCGCGGTCCTGAATCGTGCCGATGATGCTGGCATAGGTCGAGGGGCGACCAATCCCCAACTCTTCCATCCGCTTGACCAGCGTCGCCTCGGTATAGCGCGGCGGGGGCTGGGTGAAATGCTGCTCGGGGCTGACGCCGCGCTTTTCGACGCCCTCGCCCTGCACGACCTGCGGCAGGCGGCCTTCATCCTCATCCTCGTCATCGCGGCCCTCGTCATAGACGGCAAGGAACCCGTCGAAGAGCACCACCTGTCCCGTCGCACGCAGGACCACCTCGCCATCGGCGCTGCCCACATCGACAGAGGTCCGCTCCAATCGCGCGGCCGCCATCTGGGATGCGATGGTCCGCTTCCAGATCAATTCGTAAAGCTTCTTCTGATCCGCCTCCGCCAGACGCAGCTTTTCCGGCCCCGCCGACATGTCGGTCGGGCGGATGCATTCATGCGCTTCCTGCGCGTTCTTGGCCTTGTTCTTGTACATGCGCGGGGCGTCCGGCACGTAATTCGGCCCGAAACGGCGCTTGATCTCGTCCCGGGCGGCCATCACCGCCTCGGGCGCCATGTCGATGCCGTCGGTCCGCATATAGGTGATGTGGCCCGCCTCATAGAGTCGCTGCGCGGCACTCATCGTGGCCTTGGCCCCCATGCCGTACTTCCGGCTCGCCTCCTGTTGGAGGGTCGATGTCATGAAGGGGGCAAAGGGGTTTCGGGTGGCGGGTTTTGCCTCGACCGATTTCACAGTCAAGGTTCGAGAAATGACAGCCTTCACCGCCAATTCGGCCGCTTCGGCCGTTGGAATGTCGAATTTTGATAGTTTCTTGCCACCCAGAACGGTCAGCGTCGCCTCGAATTCTTGCCCGCGCGGGGTGGCGAGAACGGCCTTCACCGTCCAGTATTCCTGTGCGCGGAAGGCTTCGATCTCCATCTCGCGCTCGACGATCAGGCGCAGGCAGACGGATTGCACACGGCCCGCCGATTTCGCCCCCGGCAGCTTGCGCCACAGCACAGGCGATAGGGTGAACCCCACCAGATAGTCCAGCGCGCGGCGGGCGAGATAGGCCTCGACCAGCGCCTCGTCCACCTCGCGCGGTTCCTTCATTGCCTTTGTGACGGCATCCTTCGTGATGGCATTGAAGGTCACCCGCGCGACCTTCTTTCCCTTCTTGATCGATGAGGCCAAGGCCTCCTTCAGATGCCAAGAAATCGCCTCGCCTTCCCGGTCGGGGTCGGTGGCAAGGATTAACGTGTCGTCCGTTTTCAGCGCCTCGGCAATCGCGCGGACATGCTTCTTCGATTCCGGTGCGACTTCCCATTCCATCCGGAAATCCTGCTCAGGATCGACCGAACCGTCCTTTGGCGGCAGATCGCGCACATGGCCGTAAGAGGCCAGAACCGTGAAATCAGACCCGAGATACTTGTTGATCGTCTTCGCCTTGGCCGGGCTTTCCACAACGACGACAGCCATCAAATTTCCTTCCCAAGGGCCCCAGACAACAGCGCGGCAACATGTGGGCGAAGCGCCATGCTTGTCAATGCAGCCAGATGCCCGGCCCGCCTCTGCCAGCCCGCGCGTCGTCATTGTCAAAGGAGGCCCGTATCTTCTGCCGTCAAACATCCACAAGGGGTGAATTGGCCGCAGGCTATATGGGGACGCGTGCGTCCGTTAACGGCGAAGCTGCAGCGCCGAAGGCGTGGGGGCGCACAAAAGCCTTGCGCGGCCCGTTTCGGGGCCGCGCTCTGTCTGATCACCGCCGCAACCCGGGCAGGTCAGCCAAGCCTCAGGCCCGCGACAGCATGCCCCCCGGTTGGCGCAGCACCTGCCCGTCCATCTCCAGCGCGACAAGACCGCGCGCCACCGCCTCGGCGGGCAGCGCAAGGTCCCGAATCAGCTGATCCTCCGCCACCGGACAGGGCCCCAGCCGGGCGAGGATCTGGCCATGCAGCGCCGCCGTGTCGGCCAAAGGGCGCCGGAGCGGCACAGGGCCGGGAAGGCCGCCGCCAGAGGGGGCGGGGCCGGGAAGCACCTCGATCACCTCCGCCTCCTCGGCCTCAGGTAAGGCGGTCGCCACGGCCGCCAGCCCCTCCAGCACGTCCGACACCTGCCGCACCAGCATCGCCCCGTCCCTGATCAACAGATTGCATCCCGCCGCCCGCGCATCGAAGGGGTGCCCCGGCACGGCCATCACCTCACGCCCCATGTCCAGCGCATCCCGCGCGGTGATCAGCGATCCGGACCGCGCCGCCGCCTCCACCACCACCACGGCCTGCGCCAACCCGGCGATGATCCGGTTGCGCAGCGGAAAGTGCCGCGCCTGCGGCACAAGCCCCATAGGCTGTTCCGAAACCAGACAGCCAACTTCGGCCAACCGCGCGGTCAGCGCAGCATTCTCTTCGGGGTAGACGACGTCGACGCCCCCGGCCATCACCGCGACCGTCCCCGTGGGCAGCGCGGCTTCATGTGCCTCGGCATCGATGCCGCGGGCAAGTCCCGACACCACCACCTGCCCCGCCGCGCCCAGCCCCTGCGCCAGCCGCCGCGCCATCCGCAGGCCAAGCGACGAGGCGTTGCGCGCCCCCACCAGTGCCACCATCGGCCGCGCGAGCCATGCCGGATCGCCCCGCAGCCAAAGGAAGGGTGGCGCGTCCGGAAGCCGCGCCAGCAGATCGGGATAGATGCCATCCCCCGGCACCACCATCCGCGCGCCGGCCAACCTGGCCTGCGCCATCTCGTGGCGCGCCACTTCCAGCGGGCAGGGGGTGTACTCCTCCACCCCCGCCGCCCGCGCCACTTCGGGCAGCGCTGCCAGCGCCGCCGCCACCGACCCGTGTTCGGCCACCAGCCGATGATATGTCACCGCCCCCACCCGCCGTGACCGGATCAGGCGCAGCCGATCCACAGGATCATCCGCATGAGGATCACGTCTGGCAGAGATCGTAAAATCGCGCATCGGAACACACCTTCTGTCGTCCTGTCCCCGATGTTGGAATGCAAAGCTTAATCTTGGGTGAATCCCTATCCCCGCTGCCTGCTATCCTGACGGAATTTCCCCCTGCCCCATCGCCTTCCGCATTGAAGCCCGGCGCAAAGTTTGATCAAATGCACGCAAATCGCGGGTCCGTTCCGGACCCTGTGGAATGGAGCTTGCCATGCAGAATGCCGAAGTCGCCCGCCGCCGGGATGAAGCCATTTCCCGCGGCGTGGGCATGATGACCCAAATCTATGCCGACCGCGCCCTGAACGCCGAGGTTTGGGATATCGAAGGCAACCGCTATATCGACTTCGCCGCCGGCATCGCCGTGGTGAACACCGGCCATTGCCACCCCAAAGTCATGGCTGCCGTGACCGAACAGATGTCGCGCTTCACCCATACCTGCCATCAGGTCCTGCCCTATGAGAACTACATCCGGCTTGCCGAACGGCTGAACGCCGCCGTTCCGGGCGATTTCCAGAAAAAGACCATCTTCGTCACGACAGGGGCCGAGGCCTGCGAGAACGCGGTCAAGATCGCCCGCATCGCCACGGGCCGCAACGCCGTCATCGCCTTTGGCGGCGGTTTCCACGGCCGGACCTTCATGGGCATGTCGCTGACCGGCAAGGTCGAACCTTACAAGAAGGGTTTCGGCGCGATGATGCCCGATGTCTTCCACGTGCCCTTCCCGATGGGGCCGCATGGCATCTCGACTGAGGATTCGATGAAGGGCATCGAAAAGCTCTTCAAGGCCGATCTCGACCCGGCCCGCGTGGCTGCCATCATCTTCGAACCCGTTCAGGGCGAAGGCGGCTTCTACGAAGCGCCCACCGATCTGATCCGCGCGATCCGCGCGCTTTGTGACAAGCACGGCATCGTCATGATCGCCGATGAGGTGCAGACCGGCTTTGCGCGCACCGGCAACCTTTTCGCGATGCAGATGCATGGCGTAGCCGCGGACCTGACCACCATGGCCAAGGGCCTTGCGGGCGGCCTGCCGCTCGCCGCCGTCACTGGCAAGGCCGAGTTGATGGATGCGGCCAATCCCGGCGGCCTTGGCGGAACCTATGCAGGCAACCCGCTGGGCATCGCGGCCTCTCATGCCGTCCTCGACGTGATCGAGGAGGAACAGCTCTGCTCCCGTGCCAACGAACTCGGCTCGCGGCTGAAGCAGCGGCTGGAATCCATCCGCTCCACCACGCCCGAGATCAGCGATATCCGGGGCCCGGGCTTCATGGTGGCGGTCGAGTTCGCAAATCCGTCGAACAAAGAACCCGACGCGGGCTTTACCGGGCGCGTGCGGATGGAGGCGTTGAAGCGCGGTCTGATCCTGCTCACCTGCGGGGTCTATGGCAATGTGGTCCGCTTCCTTGCGCCCATCACCATCCCGGACGCGCATTTCGCCGAAGCTATGGACATCCTTGAAGAGGCGGTGGCGGCAGCCCGTCAGGGCTGATGTCGCAGGGGGGCGTTTGCCCCCCTCGGCCTGTGGCCTTCGCGCCCAGAGGATAATTGACGACAGAAGATGAAGAGGGTCGTTTCTTCTGGAACGACCCTTTTTCTTGCGGTAGTCGCGAGGCATGGCAGCGTCGGGCGAACAGGGGGAAAGCGGTATCGTCCTTCGGGGCGCCTCCTTCGTCATCCGTGGCAAGGCGATCCTGTCAGACCTGACACTCACCCTTACCGAGTCGCGCATCGGCATCATCGGGCAGAATGGATCGGGCAAGACCACCCTCTTGCGCCTGATCGCGGGGCTGGTCGCGCCCACCTCCGGCAGTGTCACTGTCGACGGCATCGACCCCTCCCGCGACCGCAAGGCGATGCTGTCGCGCCTTGGCATTTTGTTCCAGAACCCCGATCGTCAGATTCTGTTCCCCACCGTCGCTGAAGAACTGGCCTTCGGCCTTTCGCAGCAAGGCCATCGCGACGCCGAAGCGAAGGCCCGCGCCGCGCTTGCCGCCGAGGGACGGGCCGACTGGGCCGAATTGCCTGTCTCCACCCTGTCTCAGGGTCAACGCCAATGGCTCTGCCTGCAGGCCGTCCTCCTGATGGGTCCGCGCACGATCCTTCTCGACGAGCCCTTCGCCGCGCTCGACCTGCCCACGGCTGCGCGCCTGACCCGCCGCCTTGCCGCCCTGCCCCAGCGCCTGATCACCATCAGCCACAGCCCTTCCGCGGTTGCCACCTGCGACCGCCTCCTCTGGCTTGATGCGGGCCGCCTGCGCGCCGATGGTCCGCCCGACGACATCCTGCCCGACTTCACCGCAGAGATGACCAGACTGGGAGAGGCCGATGCTGACCCTCACCTCCCCGGTTGAAACACCCCTCCACCGCCTGCCCGCAGGCCTGAAACTCGCCCTGCTCTGCGCCGCCACCGTCGCCCTCTTTCGCATCGACAGCGCCGCAATCCTTGCAGCCATCGCCGTTGCCCTTGGCGCCCTTCACCTCGCCCTCGGCCGCCCCATCGCCGCTGCGGCCCTGCGCCAGTTGCGCCCCCTCTGGCCCTTCATGGCGCTCCTCGCCCTCTGGCACGGCTGGACCGGAGAGGTCCCGCAGGGCGTCGCGATTGCCCTGCGCCTCGTCACAGCCGTCGCCTGCGCAAACCTCGTGACCATGACGACGCGGCTCACAGACATGCTCGCCGTCCTTGATCGCCTCGTCGCGCCCCTCACCCGCTTGGGCCTGCCCACCCGCCGGATGACGCTTGCCGTCGCGCTGGCCATCCGCTTCATCCCTGTCCTGTCGGACCGCATCGACGCCATCCGCACCGCCTGGTCTGCCCGCTCTCCCCGTCCCCCCGGCTGGCGCATCCTCATTCCTGCGGCACTTGCCGCCCTAGACGAGGCAGAGCACGTCGCCGAAGCCTTGCGCGCCCGGGGCGGAGCATGCTAAAGCCCATCGGCCCAGATAGGAGACCCCGATGGAACGCAGCCTGTCCCACATTGCCCTCTTCGCCGCCCTGATCGCGGTGCTGGGCTTCGTGCCTCAGATCATGCTGCCCTTCGGCGTGCCGATCACCGCTCAGTCGCTTGGCGTCATGCTCTGCGGGACCGTGCTTGGAGCCAGACGCGGGGCCTTGGCAGTGCTGCTCTTCCTTGCCCTCGTGGCGCTCGGCCTCCCGCTTCTGTCGGGCGGGCGCGGGGGACTTGGCGTCTTCGCCTCGCCGACCGTGGGCTTCCTGATCGGCTTCCCCATCGCGGCCTTTGTGGCGGGTTTGGTGACCGAGAAGCTGCGGCTCGCCATCCTGCCCGCCGCCGGGATCGGGGCCTTCCTCGGTGGGGTGGTCGCGCTCTATGCCTTCGGGATACCAGGCCTTGCGCTCATGCTCGACAAGACATTGACCGAAGCTGCACTGATGGTGGTGGCCTTCCTGCCAGGTGACCTGATCAAGGTCGTCCTCGCCGCGCTGATCACCCAAGGCATCGCCCGCATGCGCCCGGACGCGCTGCTTTCGCGCGGCTGATCCCCGGTAGGATGGTCAATCCTGCCCATCCTACGCCTCAAGAACCAGTGCCGTCCCAATCCCGCCTGCCGAGGCGATGGCCGCCACGCCCGCCCCTTGGCGCAACTCATGGAACACTCGCACCGCCAACACCGCGCCCGAGGCTCCGATCGGATGTCCCCGCGCCAGTGCACCGCCTTTCATGTTCACCCGCGCCGGATCTAGCCCAGCCCCATCGACACAGGCGATGGCCTGCACCGCATAGGCCTCCATCACCTCCGCCGCCGCAAGATCACCGGGCCGTATGCCACAGGCTGCCAGTGCCTCGCCAATCGCTGCCACAGGGGCCAAACCCGGCTCCCACGGCACGCCGCCACGCGTGACACCGCCCACGATCCGGCAAACCCGTGGCGCCCGCGCCGCCACTCTTTCCGACACGACCAGAACAAAAGCCGCCCCATCCGCAGCCACCGCCGTGTTGGCCGCCGTTACTGCCCCCGCCAGAACAGGGGCCCGCGCTGCCACTGCCATCGTCAGGTCGCGTGCAAAGACGTCCTTCGCCACCCCCCCCAGCGGCACGATCTCGCCCGCCAGATCAGAGGCAAGCGCCTTATGGTGGCTTTCAACCGCCCAGCGATCAGCACGGTCCCGCGATATCCCCAACCTCTGGCCCAGCGCATCCGCTGCCACACCCATGTCCGGGTCACGTTCCGGCCAAGGGGTGAAGGGCGCCTGCACATAAGGCGCCTCCGCCCCCGGCATCCGCCGCTCTGGCGCCTGCGAGTAGCTTTCCACACCCCCCGCGACCACCACCTCTGCCAAACCCGCCATGACCATGGCCCGCGCCAGCAGCAGCGCATCAAGGCCCCCTGCGCATTGCCGGTCCAGCGTCAGACCCGCCACACGCTCCGGCAGCCCGGCCGCCAGCGCCACCCTTCGCGCTGGATTGCCCCCGGGTCCGATGGCGTTCGACAGGATAACCTCATCCACATCCTCTGGCGTAAGGCCAGCATCCGCGAGCAGCGCCGCCACCACAGGTGCCCCGAGCCCTTCCACCGACAGCGCGCGAAAAGCCCCGCCGCGCGGGACGACCGCTGTTCGCCGCCCACCGATGATAAAGGCGTTCATGCTGCTGCCCCCGAAAGACGCCTTGCCCCCTCATCTTGGCCCCAAAAGCCAAGGACCTGCGCCACCCGCGCCAAGGTCCGGCCCCTCACAGTCCCGCCTCCGCCGCGATCCGCGTCAGATCAGCCTTGCCCGAGGGAAGTTCCGGCCAGTCCTTGCGCCAGATCACCGCCCGCGGTGCCTTCAGCGCGCCCAAGCGTGCCCGCGCGGCGCGCAGGATCTGTGCCTCCTGTGCAGGATCGCCCTGCATGACCGCCACCAGCACATGCCCCCGCATCAGATCGGCGCGCGGCAGCACTGCCACCCGCCGGACGCCCGGCAGACCGGCGAGGAAAAGCTCGATCTCTTCGGGGAAGACATTCTGGTCGGCCACCGTCACCATCCGCCCCGCCCGCCCGGCGAGATAGAGTTCTCCCCGCTCCAACCATCCCATCTCGCCGACCGAGAGCCAGCCCCCCCGCCGCAGGCTACCCAGTCCCTGCCCCCCGGCATAGCGATCGCAGAGATACGGCGACCGTACCCAGACTTCGCCCAAGCCCGCTGGTGGCAGCACCGTGCCATCCGCCGCGCGGATCTCAAGCCGCACGCCCGGATAGGGCCGCCCCACGCTGCCCGGCACCGAAGCGGCATCGGCAAGCGTGATGAAACTTGCCTCTGCCGCGCCGTAGAATTCCCGCAGTTCCGCCCCCGGCGCGACAGAGGCCAGCGCCGCGCGCAAAAGATCGTCCAGCTTCGATCCCCCCACCAGCACCAGCCGCAGATCGGGCAACCCGGCACCGCCCGCCTCCAGCATCAGCCGCAACTGGGCCGGTGTGGCATAAAGCACCTCCACCCCCAGTGCCCGCAACGCCGCCCCCTGCGCATCGGGGCGCATCCCGGCCAGCAGATGCACCTCCGCCCCCAGACAGGCCCCTTCCAACGCGCCGTAGAGCGACAGCGAATGCACCATCCGACCCGGCACCGCGATGCGCACCCCCGGCCCGATCCCGAACAGTCGCTGATTGACCAAGAAACTTGCCCACCAGCTGCGTTGGCTGCGACGGATGCGGCGGGGCTGCCCGGTGGAACCGGAGGTGAGGGTTTCGAAAACCGGCCGCGATCCGGGGCGCTTGCCTGCGTCGGGCGCGGGCAGATCGGGCGCGCCGATCCGGAAGGGCAGGCCTGCCGCGCCACGGGAAAGGGCAAGGGTCAGCGCCGCCGCGCAGGGTTGATCCGGGATCACGGCCGGCGCTGGCCCCGCCAGAGGCCACGCCTCTGCGCCATCCGGCCCGAACACCCGCACCGAGGGGTGCGGACGAAACCGATCCGGGATCGCCGCCGCCCGTGTCATGCACCCTTACTCCGGGCGGAACCGCGCAGAAAGCCCGCGCGCAGCCCCCACCAGAAGGGCGATGTCCATCCCCACAGCGGTGAAGGTCGTGCCCCAATCCATGCAGCGCCGCGCGAAATCCGGATCCAGCGTCAGGATGCCCGCGGGCTTTCCTGCCGCACGTATCGCCCGGATGCCCCGCTCGATCGCGGCCACCACATCGGGATGCGCGCTGTTGCCCGGATGACCCATGCTCGCCGCAAGATCGGCTGGCCCGATGAACAGGCCATCTACCCCATCCACGGCCGCTATCTCCGGGATGCGGTCCAGCGCCTCGACGGTCTCCACTTGCAGGATAAGGCACAGCTCCTCTTCTGCCCGCGTCGCGTAGCCCGCCACCTGCCCGAAAAGCGTGGCCCGCGTCATCCCAGCCACGCCACGGATGCCGCGCGGCGCATAGCGGATCGACGCCACCGCAGCCCGTGCCTCTTCCGCGTTCTGGATATAGGGCAGGATCAGCGTCTGCGCCCCGAGGTCAAGCACGCGTTTGATCAGCACCGGGTCATTCGCCGCAGGGCGCACCACCGCATGGCTGCGATAGGGCGCCATCGCCTGCATCATGGCCAAAGTGTCCGGAATGTCGGTCACCGCATGTTCGGTGTCGATCACCACCCAGTCGAAACCGCAGGTCGCCAGAATTTCCGCAGCCAGCGGCCCGGGGATGGAATTCCACAACCCGATCTGCTGCCGCCCCTCGCGCAGCGCTTTCTTGAACCGGTTCTGCGGCAGCATCATCGCGCCACCAGCGTCTTCATCCGTCGCAGCGCCAGAAGATAGCCCTCCGTCCCGCAGCCCGCGATCACGCCCTCGGCGCGCAGGCTGACATAGGAATGGTGGCGGAAGGCCTCACGCTTGTGGATGTTCGAAATGTGCACCTCGATCACCGGCCCCTCGAAGGCATTCAGCGCATCAAGGATGGCGATGGAGGTGTGGGTATAGGCGCCCGGATTGATCACGATCCCCGCCCCGGCCCCGCGCGCCTCGTGGATCCAGTCCACCAACTGACCCTCATGGTTGGACTGGTGAAAGCGGATCGCAAGGCCCAGATCTTCCGCCAGCGCGCCACAGGCTTCGGCCACGTCCTCAAGCGTCTCGCGCCCGTAGATTTCGGGTTGGCGCAGACCCAGAAGGTTCAGATTCGGGCCATTTAGGATGAAGATGGGCTTTGCCACGGCTTGCGGTCCTCGGATCACTGTCGCGGGCGAGGTTAGTCCTCCCTCGCCGCTGCCGCAACCGCACCTATGGCCGGGCGGCACCCGAAAACCCCCAACTCCAGACGATTTCCCCTCTCCCGGCCAAAAACGGGCACCCAGTCCTTCAGGCGATCCGCCCACCATCCCGCGGGAGCCGTGCAGGATGGCAGTCCAGATCAGGACCGGGTGCCCAGTCAGCCACTCCTCTGGGGACAGAGAAGTCCCGTAAAACTCAGGCCACTTTCTCCAGCGCGACCTCGGGCGTGATACCCAGCGCGCGCACGACGGCCTGCGTCAGATGCGGGCGATTCAGCGTGTAGAAATGCAGATCTTCCGCACCGCCCTCGATCAACCTCGCGCACATTGTGGTGCAATGGGTCAGCGCCAGCAGATCTTCACGCCCGTCGCGCGCCGCGACGCGGAAAGCCTCGTCCAGCGCGCCGGGCACCTGCGCCCCACAGCGGGCAGCGAATTTCTTCGCCCCGTCCCAGCTGATGATCGGCAACACACCGGGAATGATCGGCACATTGATCCCGGCCTTCACGCAGGCATCGCGAAAGCGGAAGAAGGTGTCGACGTTGAAGAAGAACTGCGTGATGGCACTGGATGCGCCCGCATCCACCTTGCGCTTCAGATGCTCCACATCCGCACCGCTATGCCCCGCATCCGGATGCGGCTCCGGATAGGCGCCGACACGGATCTTGAACTTGCCAGTTTTGGCCAGCGCCGCGACCAATTCCACCGACGAGGCGAACCCTGCCGGATGCGCGGTGAACCGCTCCGCCCCTTTCGGCGCATCGCCCCGCAATGCCACGATCTCGGTCACGCCCGCCGCCGCATAGGCTTCGGCAATCTCCAGCGTCTCGGCCTTGGTCGCATCCACGCAGGTCAGATGCGCCGCGACGTTCAACCCGTAATTCCGCCCGATCGCCCCCACCGCCTCATGTGTCAACTTCCGCGTCGTGCCGCCCGCCCCATAGGTGACTGACACGAAAGAGGGTTTCAGCGGCGCCAGCATCTGCACCGTTTCCCACAGCCGGAAGGACGCATCCAGCGTCTGCGGGGGGAAGAATTCGAAACTGATGCGCGGCGTGGACATGGGCAACTCTCCATTCTGATGCCCTCTTGTCCCATATCGGCCCATGTGAGACAAATTCATAATACTCATCATCAACATGAATATGGCGCATCATACATGCATCTCGAATTCCGCCATCTCCGCACCATCCGCGCCATCCATCAGGCCGGCGGCCTTGCCCGTGCGGCCGATATCCTGAACATGACGCAATCCGCCCTCTCCCATCAGGTGAAGGGGCTTGAGGATCAGGCGGGGATCGAACTTTTCGTCCGCCGTTCCAAACCCATGCGCCTTTCGGCAGCGGGGCTTCGCATGCTGAAACTCGCAGAACGCATCCTGCCCGAGATTGACGCGCTGGAGGAAGAATTTCGCGCCCTGAAGTCCGGCAAGACGGGGCGGCTGCACATCGCCATCGAATGTCATGCCTGTTTCGACTGGCTTTTTCCCGTGCTGGAGCAGTTCCGCCACGCCTGGCCCGAGGTGGATGTGGACATCCGCGCGGGCCTCGCCTTCGACGCCATCCCCGCCCTGTTGCGCGAGGAAGTGGACCTCGTCATCTCCTCCGATCCCGTCCGCCTCGACGGCGTGGTCTATAACCCGCTCTTCGACTATCACCCCACCTTCGTGGCATCCAAGGACCACCCGCTCGCCCAAAAAGACTGGATCGGGGCCGAGGATTTCCGGGATGAAATCCTCATCACCTACCCCGTCGCCCGCGACAAGCTCGACATCTTCACCGAACTCCTGACCCCGGCCCGGATCGAACCGCGCGGGCAACGCCCGGTCGAACTGACCGCCGTCATCCTGATGCTGGTGGGGTCCAATCGCGGTGTGGCGGTCCTGCCCGACTGGGTGCTCCGCGACGTGCGCAGCCATGCCGATTACATCACCCGACCGCTGGGACCCAAGACGATCACCCGCCGCCTCTATGCTGCCACACGGGAAGAAGACGCCGCCAAACCCTTCATGGCGCATTTCCTGCGCTTGGGCCGGACCGAACCGGTCAAGCTGCAGCGCCAGTAGGGCCGGGTTTACCCGGCCTTCGTGACGCGCTTTCCCGTAGGATGGGCAATACTGCCCATCCTACGCGACAAGCCCCTTATCCAGACCACACCGCCGCCCGTTCCCGCGCCAGCGTCGCTGCCTCCACTTCTGCCAACCTCTGCAGCGCGCCATCCACCCCCGACCGCCGCACCTCCCGCTCCCAAACCCGCCGCGCGCTTTCTGCCGACCACGGCAGCGCAGCCTGCTTCAGCCACTGCCGCAACGGTGCGGGCAGCGCGTCATGCGCCCGCATCGGGCAGCCCTGCCGCCATCGCGCCCGAGGCGACCGCAGGTTCCCGTTCATGCCGCGCGCCACAGCGGAAATGGGTCCGCCATCCCTTCCCACGCCTCGGGTACAAATTCGGACGCCTTCACCAAGGCCCCCTCCAGAGCGGCAAGGATCGCCGCGCGGTCCATCCCATGCCCGATGAAGACGATCTCCTGCCGTCGGTCCCCCCACGGCTCCGACCAGTGCGCCCTGACCGCGGCCAGCCCCTCGCCCCCCTGCGGCCAACGCGACGGTGGCACCGCCGCCCACCAGCGGCCCAGCGGCGACACCGACGACACCGCCCCCGCCAGCGAAAACTCTGCCGCCCAATCGGGCCGCGTGGCCAGCCAGAAATGCCCCTTCGCCCTTATCACCCCCGGCAGTTCACCATTCAGCACCGCATGGATGCGCGCCGGGTCAAAGGGCCGCCGTGCCCGGAAGACAAAGCTTTCGATCCCGTATTCCTCGCTTTCCGGCACATGGCTGGCAAAGCCGTACAATTCCTTCGCCCAAAGCGGATGCTCGGCCGCCCTGTCGAAATCGAACAGCCCGGTGCCCATCACGCTGCTCAGATCGACAAGCCCATGGTCCACCTCGATCACCCGCGCATCGGGGTTCAACGCCGCGATGATCTTGCGCGCCGCATCCACCCTATCGGGCCCCGCATCCGACACCTTGTTCAGCACCACGACATTCGAGAATTCGATCTGCTCGGTCAGCAGATTGACCAGTGCGCGCCCGTCGCCCTCAGGCGTTTCCACCCGCGCAGCCAGAAAGTCGTGGCTGGAGAAGTCCTTCAGCAAATTGATCGCGTCGACCACCGTCACCATCGTATCCAGCCGTGCCACATCCGACAGGCTGTCCCCCTCCGAGTCGCGGAAGTCGAAGGTCGCGGCCACGGGCAGCGGTTCGGAGATACCGCTCGACTCGATCAGCAGATGGTCGAAACGCCCCGCCTCGGCGAGCTTTCGCACCTCGCTCAGCAGGTCATCCCGCAGGGTGCAGCAGATGCAGCCATTGGTCATTTCGACGAGTTTTTCCTCGGCCTGATGCAGTTCCGCCCCGGCACGGATCAGATCAGCGTCGATGTTCACCTCGGCCATATCATTGACGATCACCGCCACCCGCAGCCCCTGGCGGTTGTTCAGCACATGCGACAGAAGCGTGGTCTTCCCTGCCCCCAGAAACCCCGACAGGACAGTGACGGGAAGGCGGTTGTCTATTGGCTGCGGGCTGGGCATGGCGCGATTCCGTAATGTTATAATATAACGTATATGTCGCAGCTCCTCGCGCCTGTCCAGCCCCCGGCGCAGCACAAAGGGGCGGCGTCGTGCACCGCCCCTGTGATCCACACCGAGATCCAAAGTCAGGGCGAAAGCTCGAAATCCGTTTCAGCGAGGCGGGTGACACCCGTCAATGTGGCAACAAGGAAGGCCGCGTCGCCCCCGAGCCCATCTGCATCCCAAAACAACCGATTGGTCGCCCCGTCGAAGTAGAACCATGCCTCCCCTGCCGTCCCAGCACTTGTTCCGTTCTGGAAGCGAAATTCCGAATCCATGGCCCAGTCCAACTCCAACTTGTCGGTGCCTGAACGGAAGTCCGTGATGCGGTCGCCCCAAACCGCGCCTGGGCTGACACCATCGAAGGTGACAAAACCGTCAAAGACAAAGACATCGGCCCCTGCCCCGCCGGTCATGAGGTCAAACCCGAGGCCGCCGATCAACCTGTCGTTTCCGCCCCCGCCAGACAGGGTGTCATTGCCATCATTGCCGACCAGCACATTGCTCCTCCGGTCACCGGTGAAACTGTCCGCCAGCGCGCTGCCCCAAAGGTTCTCGATGCTGGCCAGCGTCTCGGTATTGCCATAGCCGTCATTGACGACCTGACCTGACCTTCGCCCAAGGTTCACGACGGCGCCCGTCTCGATGAACTCCCAGTCGAAATCGACCCAGTCCTGACCGGCGCCCCCCGTGAAACTGTCCGTTCCGTCCCCCCCGATAAAGGCATTGTCCTGACCGTCGCCGATGAAGCGGTCATCCCTTACGGTTCCGATGGCACCTTCGATCCCAGCCAGCCTGTCGGTATTCCCCCAGCCATCCGTTGCGGTTCGACGCGCAAGGTTGACCGTCACGCCGAATTCTCCGCCCAAGAACACATCCCCATCATGGGCGACCATGTCGAACCCGTCACCACCACTGATGGTGTCATTGCCCCGAAGTCCGGCAAGGGTCTCGTCCGCCGCCGATCCGGTGAATCGGTCGGCCATGCGCGACCCAAGAACAACTTCAATCCCCTCAAGCAGGTCCGTTCCGCCCCAACTGTCGGTCGCGACACCCGTGGCAAGATTGACCACCGCCCCCCGATAGGCCATCCCATCATAGAAGCTGTCGACCAAAGTATAGCGATCCCGGCCTTCCCCGCCGAACATCGAGTCATTGCCGTGACCGGCCCAGATCAGGTCATCCCCGTCGCCGCCATAGACGGCGTCATTCCCGCCGTTCATCCCGTTGATCAGCCGGTCATCACCCGCAGATCCCCAGATCGTATCTGTCACCCGCCAACATTGTCGAAAGAAGCGCAAAGCCGTTTGGCGCCTGATAGCGATCGAAACTGAACCAGCCGAACATGAAGGTGGCAAGATCGGTCACATCGGTCGCCAGACCGGTGATCGTCATCCAGACCTCGCCATTCACGCGCAGCGTCACGCTTTCGACCGTGCCAGTCAGAGGCCAGAGCACACGCCCGTTCTCGGGGTTCTGAAAGAAGGTGAAGTCGCTGCCCGTGACAGAGACCTCCACTTCATCGGGCCCAAGCATCCGCGTGACGGTGGACGAGGTTGCTGTGAAATCCGTCTGCAGATCGAGATTGGGATCGCGCTGGTTGATTTCGAAAAAGCCAGACAGGCGATAGCCGATCGTGTCGGACAGGTTGGTAAGGGTGAGTGTTGTCATCCAGAAACTCCCGGCAAATCGTTACGACAAAAAGTGACCCCTAAGGTTCAACCCGCAGAGAAAGGGTTGATCCTTAAGGCCGGCGAAAACGCCCAGCTGCGACGCCTTCTGCGCCTGCCAGACCTTCCAAAAAGGGCGGCGCGCAGCCCGCGCCGCCCTCAGATCAGACCGTTTTCAGGTCCAAAGATCGAAATCCGCCGCCGTCAGTGCGTTTACCCCGTTCAGCGTGGCCACACGGACAGCCTCCGCGCCTCCGATCCCATCTGCATCCCAGAACAACTGCCGCGTGCTGGTGTTGAAATAGAACCACGACTCCCCGCTCCCCCCGGCCGAACTTCCGTTCTGGAAACGCAGCGTGGCGTCCATCCCGGCGAAGTCCGCGACCTCAAAGGCAAGCCGGTCGGTCCCGCTGACAAAATCTGTGATCATATCACCGAAGGGCGGGCCCGATCCGTCGTCTTCAAAAACAAAGACATCGCGGCCCGCCCCGCCGATCAGACGATCCGATCCACCGCCGCCGGCCAGCGTGTCATTCCCCGCCCCACCGTTCAGCGTGTCGTTGCCACCGTCCCCGCCGATCCAGTTCGCCCCCCGGCTTCCGGTCAGACTGTCGGGGCGGAACGTGCCGTAGAGGTCTTCGATGCTGACCAGCGTTTCGACATTGCCAAAGCCATCATTCTGCACCTGCCCTGTCCGGCGCGACAGATTGACTACCGCACCCGCCGTCACGTCATCGGCCCAGAAATCAACACCATCACTGCCGCGGCCGCCGTTGATGGAATCAACGCCGGCCAATCCCTGAAACCAGTTGTTGCCCGAATTCCCGGTCAGCGAATCCCCGGAATTCGTGCCCTGCACGTTCTCAATGCCGATCAGGGTATCGCGCTGCCCCCAACCGTCGCGCGCCACGCCGGTTTCAAGGTTCACCGTCACGCCCAAAAGACCGCCGAAATCGGCATCCCTGTCATAGCGCACCTGGTCCCTCCCGGCACCGCCGTCGATTGTGTCGCGGCCCTTCATCCCGGCAAAGCGCTCATCGGCATCAGACCCGGTGATGCTGTCACCGAACCGGGACCCTTGCACCCTCTCGATCGAAGTCAGGCTGTCCGTTCCCCCCCAACTGTCCGTGGCTGTGCCTGTGGCAAGGTTTACCACCGCCCCACGGAAGGCATTCTCGTCCCAAAAACTTTCCATCAACGAATAGGTATCGCGGTCCGCGCCACCATCGATCACGTCATTTCCCGCATCGGCCTTGATGAAGTCATAGCCCGCACCCCCGAAGATCGTGTCGTTTCCACGATTTCTGCCACCAATCAGGTCGTCATCGGCATCGCTGCCCGTGATCAGGTCATCTCCGCGCAGCAGAGCGTTGAAAAGGCTAAAAGTGCTGCCTTCGCGATAGTCATCGCCGCGGAACCAGCCCATCCAGATGTGGTCAATCGTCTCGGCCGGGAAATCCAAATCCGTGCCGGTCAGCCAAATCTGTCCGTCCACCCGCAGCGTCATGGACGAAAGCGTCCCCTCGATCAGCCGCTGCCCTTGCGGAAATGTGCCGCCCGTATAGGTCAGCCCAGTGCCCGTAAAGGCGACCTCAACCGCGCCCCACTCGGGCGATGTCCAAGCGACGGAGAAACTCGTCGAAGACCGCGTGATGGTCGGCGCACCGTTCAGAAAATCCACTTCGAACACGTCGGGCCAAAAAGGATTCCTGCCCCCAGTCGATTGTATAGTGATCACCGCCATCGTTACCTCCCTGAACTCATGAAATGGTGCCACAACCCTCACGGGTCCGTGATGGTCGCCCGAATCGCCCCTGACTGGCAATCCCGGGTGATTCGACCCCGGCCCTTGGCCAATCCCCCTTCCCTTCCTGCCCGCCCCCGTGTAATCCCCCGGCCCTGACCCACCACGCCCCGGAGCCCCTGCAATGCAAGGCAGCGCGAACCTCAACCTGATGATCAAGGCCGCGCGCAAGGCGGGCCGCTCGCTCGTCAAGGACTTCCGCGAGGTGGAGAACCTTCAGGTCTCCGCCAAAGGCCCCGGCGATTTCGTCTCCCGCGCCGACCGCGAGGCGGAACGGCTGATCAAGGAAGACCTCATGGGCGGCCGCCCGACCTATGGCTGGCTGGGCGAAGAGACGGGCGGGCAGGACGGGCAGGATCCGACACGGCGCTGGATCGTCGATCCGCTGGATGGAACAACCAATTTCCTGCACGGCATGCCGCATTGGGCCGTCTCAATCGCACTGGAACATAAGGGCGAGATTATCTCTGCCGTCGTCTACGACGCCGCGAAGGACGAGCTGTTCTGGGCCGAAAAGGGCGCGGGCGCTTGGATGAACGACCGCCGCATCCGCGTCTCGGGCCGCCGCCACATGCATGAGGCGGTCTTCGCCACGGGCATCCCCTTCGGCGCCAAGACCACGCTGCCCGCGATGATGAAGGATCTCGCCCGCCTGATGCCAGCCTGCGCGGGCGTCCGCCGCTGGGGCTCCGCTGCGCTCGACCTCGCCTATGTCGCTGCCGGGCGCTATGACGGCTATTGGGAACGCGAATTGCAGGCTTGGGACATCGCCGCCGGCATTCTGCTGGTCAAAGAGGCGGGCGGTTTCGTCACCGGTCTTCGCGAAGGGGACGACCCGCTTGAAAAAGGTGCGCTCATCGCCGCCAATGACGCGCTCTGCGGTCCCTTCACCGCGATCCTGCGCGACGCCTGATCAGCGCGGGTCCCACGGACCTATCTTGCCACCCCGCCGCACGCGCGGGATCCGGCTTTGAACCGCTGCGTAACTTGCCACCGGATGCGGCGGCACGCCATGCGTCCGCCCCCAGAACCTCGGCCCACCACGTCGCAGCCAAAGCGGCACAGTCACCGCCAGCCCCGCCACGAACCCACCCGCATGCGCCCAATAGGCGACCCCGCCCTGATCGGCGGGCGTAGCCCAGCCGCTGCCCAACTGGATCGCGAACCATATCCCCAGCACGATGAAGGCCGGGATCGGGATCACCCGGAAGAACACAACGAAGAAAAAGAACACATCCACCCGCGCCTTGGGGAACATCAAAAGATACCCCCCCATCACCCCGGCAATGGCCCCAGAAGCCCCCACCATCGGGATCACAGACGCAGGCTCCGCCAGATACTGCGCCCCCGCTGCCGCCACGCCAGAAGCAAGGTAGAAGAGGAGAAAGCCCAAGTGCCCCATCTCCTCTTCCATGTTGTCGCCAAAGATCCACAGGAACAGCATGTTGCCCGCCAGATGCATCCAGCCGCCATGCAGGAACATTGAGGTGAGGAAGGTCCCAAACCCCTCGCCATAGCTGATGCGCGCGGGCACCAGCCCCCAAGTCATGAAGAATCGCCCCAGTGCCAACTCGGAGTCGATGGAAAGCCAATAAAGGCAGAAAATCCCGACATTCGCCCCGATCAGGGCAAAGGTCACGAAGGGCACCCGCCCAGACGGATTGTGATCGCGGATCGGCAACATTGCGAAAGGCTTGCCGAAGCCCAGCCCACGGTCAAGACCCTGCTTGTTCTTCGGGCCAGACCGTCACGCTCCCATTTTCTGGCCCCAGTTATCCTTGGGGGTGAATGGGCCGCATGGCCCAGAGGGGGCGCAACGCCCCCTGAACCGCCCCGGACCGCCCGCTTGGCGCGGGCCGGGGAAAAAGGGCGTGCCTGCGGGGGCCTGCCCCCGCGGGCTCCGCTCAATTCGCCTCCACCAGCAGTTGGGCATTCCCGCCGGACGCGGTCGTGTCGATGCAGACATGCCGCTCCAGCCGCGCATGGCCCCGGTCCGGCTGCCCTCCGATCAGCGGCAGTATCGGCCCCACCCGCCCGGCCAGAGCCTGCGCATAGGCGCGGCCGGCCTCCACCCCGCCCCACCAGACGGCCCCGGCAAAGCCCCCAAGCCGCCCCAGCGCAGCAGGCTCCAGCGACGGCGCCTCCACCGCCACCCCGCCAAGGGTCCGGATCGCCGCCGCCTGCTCTATCGCCGCCTTTGCCGTCGGCCCGAGGCAAAGCACCGGCTCCCGCGCCACCGATGTCAGGCGGTTCGATTCCCCCGTCGGCCCCGGCAGATCATGGCTCTCCGGCCCGGGCACGGCCCCCGGCGCGCGCAACGCAGCCGCCACCTCGGCCTCTGTCGCCACCCGGTCGCCCCCGCCAACCTCCGCCACATCGGCCCGCGTGAAGCGCATCAGGTAATCCGGACCGCCCGCCTTTGGGCCCGTGCCCGACAGCCCTTCGCCGCCGAAGGGTTGGCTGCCCACCACCGCACCGATCTGGTTGCGGTTCACATAGGTGTTGCCCACCCGCAGCCGCTCCACGATCCTCTGGACACGGTCATCGATCCGCGTGTGAAGCCCGAAGGTCAGGCCATAGCCCGTTGCATTCACCGCCTCCACCACCGCGTCGATCTGATCGGCACGGAACGTCGCCACATGCAGCACCGGCCCAAAGATCTCACGCCCCAGCGCGGCGATCCCGTCCACCCGGATCACCGCTGGCCCTACGAAAGTGCCGCCTGCAGGCGCCGCCATCTCCTTGACCACGCGCCCCGCCGCACGCGCCGACGCGACATGGTCGCGGATCACACCCGCCGCCTCGGCATCGATCACCGGCCCCACATCCGTCGCCAGATGCCACGGATCGCCCAGCACCAACTCATCCATCGCGCCCGACAGCATCTCCAGCACCGTCTCGGCCACATCCTCCTGCACGTAAAGGCAGCGCAGGGCCGAACAGCGCTGCCCCGCGGATTGGAAGGAGGAGGCAAGGATGTCCCGCACCGCCTGCTCCGGCAGGGCCGTGGAATCCACCAGCATCGCGTTCAATCCGCCGGTTTCCGCGATCAGCGGCGCAGTCGGGTCCAAATGCTCCGCCATCGCGCGGCGGATCGCCTGCGCCGTCTCGGTCGACCCGGTAAAGCACACGCCCCCCACCCGCGGATCGGAGGTCAGCATCCGACCCACTACAGGCCCCTCGCCGGGCAAGAGTTGCAGCGCCGTCACCGGCACCCCTGCCCGATGCATCAATCCCACCGCGAAGGCAGCGATCAGGGGCGTTTGCTCGGCGGGCTTGGCCAGAACCGCATTCCCCGCAGCCAAAGCCGCCGCGATCTGCCCCGTAAAGATGGCCAGCGGGAAGTTCCAAGGCGAGATGCAGCTGAACACCCCCCGCGCGGGTGCCGTCAGACCTGCCGCGCCATCGGCATAATAGCGCAGGAAATCCACCGCTTCCCGCAGCTCCGCCACCGCATCGGCCTGCGTCTTGCCCGCCTCCCGCGCCAGTAGGGCAAAGATCGGCCCGAACTCCGCCTCGTACAAATCCGCGACCCGGCGCAGAACTTCGGCCCGCTCAGGGGCCGCCGCGGCCCAAGGTTCGGCCAGCCGCAGCGCCGTCTCCACATCAGGGCCAGCCGCCTGCACCACATGCCCGACCAGATCGCCGGTCGCGGGGTTCCGCACCTCTACCCGCAAGCCGCCCGCAGGCCGCCCTGCGATCATCGGCCCCGCCTCAAAGCGATGGGTGGCCCAAGGCGCGCGCGCCGCCTCGATCGCCGCCAGATGCCCCGCATCCGTCAGATCGAACCCCTTGGAATTCACCCGGCCGCCAAACAGCGCAGGCCCCGTCTTCAACGCGGGATTGGCTGCCGCCACCCCCTCCATCGCCGTCAAAGGGCAGGCCGCCACCACCTCCGGCGCGACCTCGTCATTCACGATCTGATTGACGAAGGACGAATTCGCCCCGTTCTCCAACAACCGCCGCACCAGATAGGCCAGCAGGTCGCGATGCGCCCCCACCGGCGCGTAGATCCGGCAGCGGGTCCCCTCATCGGTCAGCACCAGATCATGCAGCCGCTCGCCCATCCCGTGCAGCCGCTGAAACTCGAAGGCCCGCTTGTCGCTGGCCATTTCCAGGATCGCCGCCACCGTATGCGCGTTATGCGTGGCGAATTGCGGATAGATGCGGTCCGTCATCGACAGCAGCTTCTTCGCATTGGCGATGTAACTCACATCCGTCGCCTGCTTGCGCGTGAACACCGGGAAAGATGTCAGCCCCAGCACCTGCGCCCGCTTCACCTCGGCGTCCCAATAGGCGCCCTTCACCAGCCGGACCATGATCTTCCGATCCAGCCGCTCGGCCAGCCCGTAAAGCCAGTCGATCACCGCCCCCGCGCGCCGCCCATAGGCCTGTACCACGACCCCGAAGCCGTCCCATCCGGCCAGCGAGGCATCAGACAGCACCGCCTCAATCACCTCCAAGGACAGGGCCAGACGATCCGCCTCCTCGGCATCGATGTTGAACCCCAGCCCCGCCGCCTTGGCCAGCCCCGCCAAGGCCCGCACCCGCGGCACCAGTTCGGCCATGACCCGTTCGCGCTTGGCCACCTCGTATCGCGGATGCAAGGCAGACAGCTTGACCGAAATTCCCGGATTGGCCCGGATGTCATCCCCCTTCGCCGCCGCGGCGATGGCCGTGATCGCCTTGGAATAGGCCAGATGATAGCGCCGCGCATCGCCTTCGGTCCGCGCCGCCTCGCCCAGCATGTCATAGCTGTAGGTATAGCCCTTCGCCTCTAACTCGCTCGCCCGCTTCATCGCGGCTTCGATCGTCTCGCCCAGAACGAATTGACGTCCCATCTCCTTCATCGCCTGCGCCACAGCGCGCCGGATCACCGGCTCGCCCAGCCGTTTCACCGCTGTCCGCAGATGGCCCACCACGCCCGGCTCGCGATCCTCCAGCACCTTCCCGGTCAGCATCAGCGCCCAGGTCGAGGCATTCACCAGAGACGAGGCCGATTTCCCCAAATGCCGCCCCCAGTCGCTGGGCGCGATCTTGTCTTCGATCAGCGCATCCATCGTCTCGGCATCCGGCACGCGCAGCAGCGCCTCGGCCAGACACATCAGCGCCACGCCCTCTTCTGTTGACAGCCCGTATTCGGCGAGGAAAACCTCCATCAGCCCCGGCTTCACGCTGTTGCGGATGCGCCGCACGAGGTCTGCCCCTGCAGCCGAGATGCGCGCCCGCGCCGCCGCATCCAGCCCGGCCTCCGCGATCAACCGCGCCACCAGCGCCGCCTCATCGCCAAGGCTTTCCCGTTCGATGACGGCCCAAGGATCGACGGCATGGTCACGCGGCATGGCTTTATCTCCTGTTTGACCCATGATACATCTGTCGCAGCGGTCTTTTCTCCTGAAGATGATCAAAACACCTCCCGTTCCGCCTGCAATTCTGGGGCCTGCCATGCCGATTGAACGCATCCCCCTCGACCGCTTCGACGAAGCGATCCTGCGCATTCTCGCCACCGATGGCCGGATCAGCGCGACCGAACTTGCCCGCCGCATCGGCCTGTCGAAGTCGCCAACGCAGGCCCGGCTGAAACGGCTGGAAGAAATCGGCGTCATCACCGGCTATCGTGCGCTTCTGGATCCGATCCGCATGGGTCAGGCCCATGTCGCCTTTGTCGAGGTGCGCCTGTCAGACACGCGCGAAGCCGCGCTTCAGGCCTTCAACAAGGCCGTGCTGGCGGTGCCCGAGGTAGAGCAATGCCACATGATCGCCTCGCGCTTCGACTATCTGTTGAAGGTGCGCACGGCCGATATCCTCGACTACCGCCGCGTGCTGGCCGAACGCATCAGCGCCCTGCCCCATGTCGCCTCCACCTCCACCTATGTCGCGATGGAGGCGGTGAAGGAAAGCTTCTGAAGAACGGCGGGGCGGCCCTTCGCCCCGCCGATCATCTGGTCACAACCCGTACTGTTCCCGCGCATAATCGCCCAGACCCACGGCATCCAGCCGCGCGAGCGGCGCAAGGAACGTCACCTGAATGACCCCCGGCGCGCGCCCGATCTCGATCGCGCCATTGATCGTGGCGCGGTTCCTGACCTCGGCCACCGTCATGCCCAGCAGGGTCGCCGCCCGCGCCAGCCCATTCTCAATCGCCGCATTCAGGTTCGACGCCGTCCCGATGACCGAAATAGGCGCCAGCGGCTCCAGCTCCGTCACGCCCCAGCGCGCAGCAAGCCGCAGCCCCTTGGCCTTCTCCGCCGCGCTGAAGGGCCGTGCCATCGGCGGCAGGTCCTCTTCCAGCGGGAAAAGCACCGGCCCATCAATGGGGTAGTTCTTCACCACCTCCACCTGCAACGTCACGCTGCCCGCCACGTCCATCGTATGGCCCGCGATCTCGCCATCGCCCTGACCGGCATGCATGTCGCCCAAGTAGACCCCGGCCCCCCGCACCTTGACGGGCGCCACCACGATGGCCCCGGCACGCACGGCATCGATATCCATGTGGCCATCCGTCTTGTGCTGGGCCAACTGCTCGGGCGTGATCGCATATTGATGCGGCGCGCCAACAAGGAAGGACCCGAAGTCCCCCGCATTGTGACTGTCCGGCATGGCCATCGACGGGCAGGTGCCCAACTGCCCCATGAAGGGCCGCATCCGCACCAGCGTGCCGGGCATGTCCGACGGCGCGAAGGTCAGGATGGAATGCTGGCGGCTCTGATCCGGCAGCGCCGCGTAATGCGGGGCGTCATGGGCGATCTCTTCCGCCGCGGCCCGGGGCAGCGTCACGCCCACCGACCGCGTCTCGTCGAAAGTCACCGTATAGCCGTGGACGATCTCGAAGGGCTTCACCGCATTGCCGCAGGTGTTGCACTTCACCGCATCCTGTCCGATCCCCTCTACATGCGTCTCGGGCCAGACCGTATCGCAGACCGGGCAGCGGGCCGCCACATAGGGATCGCCCAGACAGAACCCGGCGGGCGAACTGTCATGCCCCGACGCCGTGGCAATGGACGTCACCGTGATGTCGCGGATGCGGATCGCTACCGCATCGCCCACCTCGGCCCCTTCAACGAAGACGGGCTTCGTGACCTCATGCCCGCCTCGCAGGCTTGGCGTTATCATCGGCCCCCAGCATCCCGGCGCGGTATTGGCGATGATCGTGCCGCCATTCTCCACCGGCCCCAGCATCGGCGCATCCGGGTCCAGAACGCTGTTGGTGAATTCTGACACGACCACGCTGCGGCGTGAGGGCGTATTGCTCCCATCGGGCATGACGGCTTCTCCCTGTTATGATCACTTCTATACGCAGCAGGTAGGGGCCACAGCGGCCTGAACAAGCCCGCAAAGGGATGAAGGCCAGACAGGGGGCTCATCCTGCCGCCGGTCCGCCAGGCCGTTGCATGGCGACGCGCAACGAGGTGATCGGGACGTGCGCCCCGCAATCATGTGCTGCGCCTTTCGGCGCGAGTGGATTAGGGGGCAGGGCGTGGACCCCGCCCCCCTGATGCAGGTCAATTGGTCGGCGTGATGATCACTTCGACGCGCCGGTTCATCGCCCGTCCCGAGGCGGTGGAATTCGACGTGATCGGCTCGCTAAAGCCACGCCCGGAATAGGTGATCCGGGTCGACGACACGCCATAGCGGATCAGGATGCGTGCGACCGAAAGCGCGCGATCCACACTAAGCTGGCGGTTATAGGCCTCCGATCCGACATTGTCGGTATGGCCCACCACCCGAACGGTGGAGTCGGGATGCGCGTTCAGCGACCGCGCCACCTCGCGCAGGGCTGGGTAGAAGTTCGGATCGACCTGATCCGATCCGGTCGGGAAGGTCACGTCCTCGGGCAGGATGACGCGCAGCTGGCTGCCCGTATTGGTGATGCGCGCCCCGCTCCCGGCAAGCTGCTGGTTCAGTTCACGTTCCTGCCGTGCCATATTCTCGCCGATGATGCCGCCGATCGTCGCCCCGGCGATGCCGCCGATGATCGTCGATTGCCGGTCATCCCCGATGGCGTTGCCGATGGCAGCGCCGGTCAGCCCCCCAATCAGAACCCCGTTCGCAGGGCGGTTGGGAAGGCCGTTGTTGTAGGTGCAGGCCGACAGGGCCAGTGCGGCCGTCAGACTGAGGACAAGTCGTATCGCTGTCATGGGATGGTCCTTTTCGCGACCGTCGGGAAGGAACGTCTCGCCCCTTCCATCCGAACACGGTCTTTCGCCACTGTGATCCGGACTGCCGTCATCTGCTCTGCTCTGGATCAGCATTTCCTTGCAAAGGAAGGCCGCGACGCGGCTAACACGCGGCAGGATGCGCCCATGCCATGCCTGCTAGGCTCCAATCTGGGAACAAGGAGAGGTCGCATGGCACGCATTTCAGGAACGCTTTGCTTCGCATCCCGCCCGAACGCTGAGGCGGCGGGTGAGGATCGGGACCGCCACCCTGCGGAACGCTCCCCGCCCGCCGCGACGCCGCAGAGCGACGCCCTAGACCGGAACGCGGCGCGCCGCAAAACCGCGGCCTTGGCCGAGACGGAACGGGCGCGTCAGGACATGCTGTCCGAAGGCGCGCCCGCCCTTGGCAGGGCCGATGATGCCCGGCGACCGCCGTCGTAACCCCCCTGCGCCCCAGGCTTCGGCGCGGGCCGTGTCCCCCGGCTCGGCGCTGGACAGCCCCGCCCCTTCCGCACCCGGTGGAAGGGGCGGGTGCATATACAAGACCCACCGCTGCCCCGCGCTCGCGCCATCGCGATGTTAGTGCGGCCCCGCTTTAGGTCGTCGACACTGATCCAACCCGGCAGCGCGACCCGCACTGGGACACCACATTCCGGCACGAGGCCACCGTTCCGGTTGCCCTTGATGCCGGGGGAACCCAAGCACTCAAGGAGAACAAGACATGGCCCAAGAAACCCTTACGACCCGCGGCAACGGCGGCGAACAGGATGCCATCGCCGCCCAGATCGCAGCGCTGCGGGCCGATTTCATCAAGCTCGCCGGCTCGGTTCAGGCCAGCGCAAGCAGCAATGGCACCGCCTTCGCAAAGGATGTGACAGACGGTCTGTCCGAAGCGGCAGACTATATCGGGCGCAAGGGGCATTCGGCTGATCTCCGGGTCGAGGCGGCTGTCGCGGCAAACCCCTATCTCGCGCTTGGTCTGGCGGCCGGGATTGGCCTGCTCGTCGGGGCCATGACGCGGCGGTGAAGGTCTTGCCACGCCCCTTCGGCGATGCTGTCCGCTCCGCCTTCCGGCGCGAAGCCGCCGACCTGATCCTGCGGCTTGCAGCCGTTCTCGTTGGCGTGGCGGGGACGGGTCTGCTTGCGGCGGCTGCCCTGATCGGGCTGGCGCGGCTGGTGGGTCCGATCCTCGCCCCGGCGCTGATCGGTGCTGCCCTGCTGCTGCTGGCCATCCTCCTGTGGGTCGCCAGTCGCCGAAAGGGGCCGCAGCCCCAGCCGGCGGCCATGGCGGACACGGGAACGATCACAAAGGACGAAGCCGCCTTCACGGTGGGCTTCGTGCTCGGTCGGATGCTACTCAGGCAACTGACCCGCCATCGCGCGGGCCAAGAGGGGGCGTCAGGACGCGGGCAATGACCAAGGCCGCCCACACCCGCCCCCGACGGCCCCCTGCAGCCCGCCAAAAGGGCAGGTTCCGCAAGGATTCAGCCTCACTCTTTCCTCATCATCCTTCTACCTTCCCGTAGGGTGCCCTACCTAGACCGCCCCATGCGAAGATCCGGCCTGATCGGCACGCAATGCCGCGTCTAGGTCCCCCTGCGACACCGGCTGAAGTTCCGTACGACCTGCCGCCGCACCCTTCCCCGTGATGCGCAGAAAGGTCGCAACCCTGCGATAGGCTTCGAAGGTCAGCCCTTCAAGACGTTCATCCTCGCTCAACACCTCATAGGTGCCTGCGGGAAAGGGTGCCTCATGTCCGGGCAGGTGAAAGCCCTGACGGAACGTCACCGTCACGGTGGTCGAACGCATCTCCATGGGAACCTCCCGACTCTGTGGCGCGCAGGCGAAACCTCCGTCTCATCCGACGGCGGCGCCTGCAGGCCCATGCTGGCATCGGTCACCGCCGCCTGCACTGACCCAAGTCAGTCGCAGGGCTGTCTCGCGCCCTTCCGCACCAATCGCACCATGTCCTGCAGTACGCGTCGCAGCAGCGTCTGGATATCGGCACCCGACCGATCAGTGCCCACCGCCAATTGCCCAAGCAGAAAGTCAGCCTGCCGTGCCACATCGTCCCAGCTCTCTGCCGGGGATGCAGGCACTTGCGCATGCAGCATGCGATCTCGGGGAACGACCGGACCGCGCAACTCCGCCCTTCGGCAATCACGGATCATTTCCCGCCGGATCATCACTGCCAGCCGGTCCTCCGCGCTGCGGTGACGATCAAGGATCACAATCGTCGCGGCCATGTCGCCCCCCCTTTACGATCGTTCGAAGGGCAAGGTCGCACCTGCCCGTTCCCGGCCCTGCCACATCGACACATCCTCCTCCGGCACCTCATGGGTCCAGACCTCGAACCCGGTCAGGAGATGCGCACCGAACGTCTGGGTCAGCGGCACATCTGTCGCGTCCCGTCCACGCGCGACCAGCACCCGCCCCTTCCGGGGGGCGTTGTTGCGCGGATCAAAAACCCACCAGCGGGACTCGAGATAAACTTCCATCCAGGCGGCGAAATCCCCCGGCGGATAGGGCTCGGCCTCGCCGATATCGCTCAGATATCCGGTGCAATAGCGCGCCGGAATGTTCATGCAGCGGCAGAAGGCGATGGCGAGATGGGCAAAATCCCGGCAGACGCCCTTCCCATCGACCAAAGCCTGGGATGCGCTGCGCGTGGAACTGGCCTGATCATAGCCAAAGCTCAGGCTGCGCCAGACGTAATCGCATATATCCTGCACGCGCGACCAGTCTGCAGGCCCCGCCCCGAACAGCCGCCACGCCGTTTCGGACAGGACATCCGAGTCGCAGTACCGGCTGCCCAGCAGGTAGACCAGCGTGTCCGGGGGAAGATCCGACACATCCATCTGACGCGCGGTGGGCGCGACCGGATCAGCCATGCCGTCATCACGAAAGACCCCGTCCGTGGACAGGGCGAAGGTCCCCGCAGGCGCAACCATGCGCGTGCACCAATTTCCGAAACCATCACGATATCCCGTCATCTCGACTGCAGGGCTCGCGACCAGATCATCGGCGACGACAAGCCCGCCATAGCGGCTGTGATGGACGTTCAGCATCGCGATCAGCGGGGTCGGCTGCGCGGTCAGGATTTCCAGTCGGCATCCAACACGGATCAGCATCGCGTGGCCCCCCTTTTACCCAGCGGTTTGCCCTCGGCGTTCAATGACTCAGGGCGCATATGCCATTCCCCGTCAGCCGGAAGCCCGGATCGCAGCGCCACCGGTTCCCCGATCGGTCAAGATGAGCGTGATCCGGCACGTCAATCGCGGCGCAGGCACCGTCCACCGCTGCAAAACCACGCTCGCACCGCCATCCGGTGAGCGACGATGCATCATCCAGAAAGGCCCGCGCGGGCAGGATGATCGGTGCGCAGGCGTCATCGCTGGCGATGAAACCACGGTCACAAAGCCACGCCGGACCGAACTCCCTGTTCGAGGCATAGGCATGTTCGGGGATCACAATCGGGTCGCAGCCGTCCCCTTGCGCAACATAGCCGCGCGCGCAGCGCCATCCCGGGCCGAGGCCGTCGTCCGACAGATAGCCGAAGGCCGGAACCTCGATCGCCACGCAGGCATCGCGCGTCGCCCGATACCCCCTCTCGCAGATCCAGTCGAACCCCGAGGACCCAAGGAAGGCATGTTCGGGGATAGGGACAGCCCTGCAGGAGGTCCGGTCAACCTCGCGATAGCCATAGCCGCATTGCCAGCCGCTGCCCGTCCTGCGCCCGGTCGGAAAGGCGTTCTCGGGCAGACCGATCGGACGGCAGAGGCCGTCCCTTTCGCGATACCCGATCTCGCAATCCCAGCCGGGGCCATTGTCCCGATTGCTTGCATGATCAGGCGGCGCGCCGAGACCGTCCTGCCCGACCACCGGCCCGGCGATCAGAAGCAGCAGCAGCGACATCCCCCAGACCCGCGTCCGCAGGTGGGCCGCGCCCGTCGCGGCTCCGGGGCGCAGGCGCGGACCGCTCCGCACCCCCGGGCCTGCCAGGGGGGCACCTGTCAACACCGTGGAACAGGGGGCGATCACCCGTCTCATCGCGGCACCTGCCGTTCCAGCGCCGCTGCCGCCTCGGCGAACTCCCGTTCCGTGTAATCCCCGGCAAAGACCCCGTCGACGACGACGGTCCAGATGCCGTTGCGAAAGGTCGTCCGGACGCGATCCTCCGGCAAAAGCGGGACGGCCCCCTCCCCCGCCGCGCGCAGCGGCGGCGCAACCTGCCCCCGTACCTCCTCGACAGAGGACGACGCGGCCAAGACCGCAGGGTCGGCTTCCGTTCGGTCAGGCCTGCGGTGTTCCATGTCCAGCGGCGCAGCAACGGCCTTTGCAAGATGCTCCAGAAGCCGGGGTTCCGTGCGGGACATGTAGGCGATCAGGGAGTGCAGGATGCGTTCCTGCGCCAGAACACGCCGTTCAAGATCGGTGCCGTCCGCTTCGGTGCTGATCCCGGCTGTCATGGCATTCCCCTTGGTCCCGTCGGCGCGCCCCAGCGAAGCCCATCACGACCGCAGCCTGCCACGCGCGGGTGGTCGAGGATCGAGTCATTCTCTGCCGGACGACCTGCATCCTACCGGTCCCTACGCGGGCCACGCTGACCAGTGTCAGCTTTTCGCCGGTTTTTCGCCGTCAGCCCGGTTGGGCACGACACACCGAGACAGTCCCGTTCACCATCAACCCCAAAGCTGATCCACGGCAGGGCGGCGCCCCCCGCATCCGACATGGTGACAGCGCGCGTCCATGAGGGGCGTTCAAGCGGATTGAAAGGCATTCCCATGACACGCAATTTCCTGCTGGCAGCCACGGCTGCGGCAACTTTGGCACTCGGTGCAGGGGCAAGCCATTCCCAGACAGCCGTCACCGGCATCGACTCGGTCGATGACCGCATAGCCGACATCGAACGCGCCGCGCAGATCGACCTTGACCGCGCCAACGATCCCTTCCGCTACGGCAATCCCGAATACCGTGCCGGACTCTCGGGCAGCGCCTCGCTGGGCTATACCGGCAAGACGGGCGCAACTGACTCCAGCGAATTCAGCCTTGGCGCAAGGCTACGCTATTCCAGCGGGCCGATGATCCAGACCATTGGCGTCGTCATGGACTTCGCCGAGTCCGGGTCGATCAAGACCAAGGAAGATGTCTTCGCGATCTATGACGCGAACTACTATTTCAACGACTCCTTTTATGCCTTCCTTCTTGGCCGGGTGAAATCCGACGGGGTCGCGGCACTGGCGACGGATATCAAGACGGACGCCTTCATCGGCATCGGTCCGGGCTATCGGATCATCAACACCCCGGACGTGAGTTGGCGCCTACAAGCAGGCATCGGGCTCAGCTATCTCGAGGATGGGCTCGAGACCTCGATCAGCGAGACGGGTTACATCGCCTCCTCCCGGCTTTTCTGGCGGCTCAGCGACACGGTCTTCATGACGAATGATACCGACCTGCTCGACTCCGATACCGCAACCCGGGTCAACAACGACCTCGGGCTCAACGTGAAAATGTCGGAAATCTTCGCCACCCGGATCAGCTATCTGACCGAATACAACGACTCCCGCGCGGTCAGGACGGAGAACAAACTGGGTGTCTCGCTCGTCTATTCCTTCTGACGCGCAACGCCCGGGGCGTGGACGGGACGGGGGAAATCCGTCCCGTCCTTCTTCTGTCAGCCCCTGCCCTTCTGCCACAGATCAAGACAGACAGAAGGCCCGTCCCCGGAATGGGTGGACGGGCCTTCTGCATGACCGGCAGGGTGACGCGCGGATCAGCGGCACGGCCGCACCCGACCCGAGGGCCGTGGCAGGCCCGTCCTGCTACAGCCGCCCTGTGATCACAAGGACCAGAAGGATCACGATAAGCACCCCGATGACCCCGATCCCGCCATGGCCATAACCATAACCATAGCCGCCGAAGCGGCCGCTGAACCCGCCAAGCAGGAAGATGATGAGGAGGATGAGAAGGATGGTGCCAAGCGACATGGTGTTTTCTCCGAAAGCTGTGCGGTTGGGGGCCTTGGGTCACAGGCGGCGGGGCCGACCCCGCGCGCCACCGTCTGAAGGGTCCGTTGCGGGCAAGGTGTCTGGTGCGGTTATTTCTCTTCCATCGTGATGCCATCCTCATCGATCTGGATCTCGATCCCGCTGCGCGCGCGGGTCTCCTCGTAGTAGAGATAGCCGAGGACAGCGATCCCGACGAAAAGCACGGCAACCAACAGGGCAAGCGCGTTGCGGGTCATGACAGCCACCGCATCGCCCTGATCGCATCGACAGGGTGCAGGGCCCCTGTCCGGCCGCGCAACCGGTCAGTCACGGCGCAGGGCGTCCTTGACGCCGCCGATGGCGTTCTGGACCTTGCCCTCGATCCGGTCGGCCTTTCCCTCCGCTTGCAGCTTTGCATCGCCCAAGACCTTGCCTGCGGCTTCCTTGACCTTGCCCTTTGCCACCTTGGCAGAGCCGATCACTCGATCCTTATCCATTCGAACCATCCTCCCGGGGATGACATATCCCTCTGCCATCATAGGCTTGGCGCCCCAAGCCGCGCTGCTGTGGATCAGTGGCCCGGGCAGGGGCGGCCATCAGGCCATCAGGCCATCTGCCCAGCCGTCACCCCGGCCGACCGTGTCGCGCTGGCATCTGCATCCGCCGACGGGACCGTCACCCTGTCCTCGACCCGCGTTCCCGTCCGGCCCTCCACGATCGCGCGCGCATCCTGCAACAGCCCGATCCCCGCCATCCTGCCGCCGCCCCCCACGAAACCGCAGGCGGCGGCCACCTTCGGCCCCATTGATCCGGCCGCAAACTCCATCCCGGCCAGCGCGGCGGGCGCGATGCTGCCGATCGCCGCCTCATCCGCGCCGCCCCAATCCCGGAACACCGCCGCCACATCCGTCAGCATCAGCAGCACATCCGCCTCCAGCCCCTTGGCCAGCAGGGCAGCCGTGCGGTCCTTGTCGATCACCGCCTCCACCCCTTCCATACGGCCATCCTGCCGCCGCACCACCGGGATGCCCCCGCCGCCCGCGCAGATCACGCAGACTCCGGCCTCCACCAGCAACCGAATGGAGGACAACCCGAGGATCGCCTTCGGCACGGGCGACGGCACGACCCGCCGCAATCCTCCCGTCCCCTCATCCACCATCGACCACAGATGCGCGGCCCGGATCAGCGCCGCCTCTTCGGCCGAATAGACCGGGCCGATGGGCTTCGTCGGCTGATCGAAGGCCGGGTCCAGCGGATCAACCTCCACCCGTGTCAGAAGGGTGGCGCAGTCGCTGCCCGGCGGCAGCGCATTCATCAGCTCTTGCTCGATCAGATAGCCGATCATCCCCTCCGTCTCGGCCCCCAGAACATCCAGCGGCCACGGAGTCTCCGGCGCGAAACTCGCCGCCTGCAGCGCCATCAGCCCGACCTGCGGGCCATTGCCATGCGCCACGATGATCTGGTGGTCGCGCGCAAGATCGGCCAACGCCGCCGCCGCGATCCGCACATTGGTGTGCTGCGCTTCCGCCGACAGCGGCTCGCCACGTTTCAGCAGCGCATTCCCGCCAAGGGCTACCACGATCCGCACCTCAAGGCCCCATCGTTGCGACAAGAATCGCCTTGATCGCATGCAGCCGGTTCTCGGCCTGATCGAACACGCGCGAGGCGGGGGATTCGAACACCTCCTCCGTCACCTCCATGCAGGGCAGCCCATAGGTTTGGAACACCGCCTCGCCCGTCTTGGTGTCGCGGTTGTGGAAGGCGGGCAGGCAATGCAGGAATTTCGTATGAGGATTGCCCGTCAGATCCATCACCTCCTGCGTGACGGTATAGGGCGCAAGCTGCGCGATCCGCTCGGCCCAGATCTCTTCGGGTTCGCCCATGGAAACCCAGACATCGGTATAGACGAAGTCACAGCCATCCAACGCCTCGGCCAGCTTTTCCGTCCGCGTGATCCGCGCGCCGCTGATCTCTGCCAGCCCATGACAGCGCGCCACCAACGCCTCATCGGGCCAAAGCGCCTGTGGCCCACACAGCCGGATATCCATTCCCATCAGCGCCGCCCCCACCAGCAGCGACGATCCCATGTTCCCCCCGGTATCGCCGACGAAACAGAACACCGTGTCCGACAGATGCTTGTGCGTGAATTCCCGCATCGTCATCAGATCGGCCAGAACCTGCGTCGGGTGAAACTCGGCCGTCAGTCCGTTATAGACGGGCACCCCGGAATGGCGGGCCAGCAGCTCCGCCTCGGCCTGCCCCGCGCCGCGATACTCGATCGCATCATAGAACCGGCCCAGAACGCGGGCCGTGTCCTTCATCGACTCCTTGGTGCCGATATGGCTGCCGGTCGGGCCGAGATAGGTGACATGCGCCCCTTGATCGAAGGCCGCCACCTCAAAGGCGCTGCGGGTGCGGGTGCTGTCCTTCTCGAAGATCAGGGCGATCACCTTGCCGCGCAGCATCTGCTGTTCAGTCCCGGCGGCCTTCGCCTCTTTCAGGCTGGCCGCCAGCCGCAGCAGGAAACGCAGGTCCTCGCCCGTGAAATCAAGCAGCGTCAGGAAACTGCGCCCGGTCAGGTTCTGCGGCATCGGTTACATCCTTTCAAAGGGGATCGCGGATCAGCGGGCAGGTCATGCAATGCGATCCGCCCCGCCCCCGCCCCAGCTCCGCGCCAGAGATGGTGATCACCTCCACCCCGGCCTTGCGCAGCAGCGTGTTGGAATGGGTGTTGCGGGCGTAGCCCACCACCACGCCGGGACTGATGCACAGCAGGTTGTTCGCGTCATCCCATTGCTCGCGCTGGCTTTCATAGGCATCCCCGCCCGTCGGCACCGTCCGCAGCGCCGCCAGCCCCACCGCCCGCGCCACCACATCAAGGAAGGGCATTTCTTCCGGCGTGACGGTCAGACTGCCCCGGTCATCAGGGCGGATGGAATAGGCCCTTATCGCATCCGTCACCTCGGCGAAGACCGTCACCAGATCGCGGTCGCAAAAGGTAAAGACCGTATCCAGATGCATCGACGCCCGTGCCCGTGGAAACTGGCAGGCGATCACCCGCTCTGCCGCCCCCGCCGCAAAGAGCGCCCGCGCCACCTGCCCCACCGCCTGCGGTGTCGTCCGCTCGCCCATCCCGATCAGCACCACACCATGCCCGATGGGCATCACATCGCCCCCTTCCAGCGTGGCCAGCCCATGGTCCCGCAACGGATCACCGAACCAGATCGGAAAACCCGCCCCGACGAAATCGGGATGAAAGCGGTAGATCGCCGCGACATTCAGCGTCTCCAGCCGCCGCGCGGGCCAGAACATCGGGTTCAGCGTCACCCCGCCATAGATCCAGCATGAGGAGTCCCGCGTGAAGATCGTGTTGGGCATTGGCGGCAGCAGGAAGTCCTCATCCCGCAGCATGGGCACTACGACGCCGCCTTCCGGGATCGGCAGTTCCGCCCGGCTCATTCCGCCGATAAGGATATGCGACAACGCCTTCGCCGCCATCTCCATCAGGCAGGCGTGCAGATCCTTCGACAAACCGACGCCAACGCTGTCATCCGTGATCCGCTGGTCAAGCAGCCACCGCCGCGCCTCTGGAATGGCCAGCACCTCTTCCAGCATCTCGCGCAGCAGAACGACCTCCACCCCCCGCTCGCGCAGGATGTCGACAAAGGCCATATGATCCACCCGCGCCTGCTTCACCCACAGCACATCGTCAAACAGCAGGCTCGCCGCATTGGCGGGCGTCAGCCGCGCCATCTCGGACCCCGGGCGATGCACCATCACCCGGCGCAGCACGCCCGCCTCGGAATGCACGCCATAGGCCGGGGTCATGTTGCCCCCCCGAACCGTACGGCCAGCGCCAGCACCGCCATCAGGATCACAGTCAAGGCCAGCAGAAGCGGCCAGACAAAGCGAAGCCAGCGGTCATAGGGCACCCGCCCGATGGCCAGCCCTCCCATCACCACCGCAGATGTCGGGGTGATCAGGTTCACCACCCCGCTCGCCGTGGCAAAGGCCGTCACCACCAACTCGCGCTTGACCCCCGCGAAATCGGCCACCGGCGCAAGGATCGGCATCGACAGCACCGCAAGGCCGGACGTAGAGGGGACAAGGAACGACAGCCCGACCTCGATCCACCAGACCACAAGGATGAAGGCCGTCTGCGGCAGCCCCGTCACGCCAAGCTCCGCGCTGTGCAGGACGGTGTCCGTGATCCGGCCCGCATCCATCACCACCACGATCCCGCGCGCCAGCCCGATGATCAGCGCCACGCCAAGCAGATCTCGGGCACCCGCGACAAAGCTTTCCACCAGCCGCGCCTCGCCCAGCCGGGCCACCAGACCGATCACGATGGCGGCGGCAAGAAACAGCGCGCTCATCTCGGCCATCCACCAGCCGCCCGTCGACACCCCCCAGATCATCACTGCGAAGGTCAGCGCGAACAGCACCAGCACACCCTTTTGCAATCCGCTGAACCCGCCCACCACATCCCCGGCCTGCAGGAAATGAGCTTCGTTCGCGGCCTTGCGGTCAAAGACCAGCGACCGCGACGGATCGGCCTTCACCCGCGCGGCATAGCGCATCACAAAGGCCACCGTCACAGACCAGGAAAGGGCAAGGATGATCAGCCGCAGGGGCATGCCGTCCGCAAAGCTGATGCCTGCGGCATCCGACGCGATCACGGTGGAGAAGGCGTTGATGGTAGACCCAAGGACGCCCACCCCCGCCCCCAGCAGGATGATCGCCACGCCCACCAGCGCGTCATAGCCCGCCGCGATCATCACCGGGATCAGGATCAGGTAAAAGGCCAGCGTCTCTTCCGCCATGCCATAGGTCGTCCCACCCAGCGCGAAAAGGGCCATCAGGAAGGGGATCATCCACCCCTCGCGCCCCTTGGCCCGGATCATCGCGCGCTTGATGCCCGCATCGATGGCCCCCGTCGACGTCACCACCCCGATAAAGCCGCCGATCACCAGCACGAACAGCGCCACGTCGATGGCATTCGCGGCATAGGAGGCGGGATCGTAGAACCCCGCGATCGGCGCCAGCAGGATATCCGCCAGACCTTGCGGATTGGCCTCCGCCACCGCGTAACTTCCCGCGACGGGCACATCCCGGCCCAGCGCCTCAGACGGCACGCGGGCATATTGCCCTGCCGGAATGACCCAAGTCAGACCCGCAACGATCAGGATCAGCACGAAGAGGATGGTGAAGGCGGACGGAAAGCGGAAGCCCGCCTTTTCGGCATCTGGCATTGGGCAACCTCGCACATCATGACCTTGGGCAGATGCTAGGTCCGTTGCGGATCACCCGGATTGATGCAGGTTAGCCCGAGGCGTCCCCCTCCCCCCAAGCGGGCCGCATCGCGCCGCGCAGGTCGCAAAAGCTGCGGGCACTGATCTGCGGCAGCACGATCCGGCCCCCGGGGATGCAGACTGGATGTGATCACGGGACCCCCGTCCGCCATCGCGACGGCCCCGCTACAGCACGCCCTAGATGAATCGAGTCCGCAATGCCCCTCAGACCCCTTCTTCTTTCCCTGATCCTGACAGGCGGCCTGTCCGGCTGCCTCGCCAATGACACCGAACGCGGCCTCGCCGGGGCCGCAGGCGGTGCCGTAATCGCCGGGGCCACAGGCGGAAGCCCTGTCACCGGGGCCGTGGTCGGCGGCGCGGCGGGGTATTTCTGCCGCGACCTGAACGTTCCGGGCTGCCAGAACTGATCCCCGCTGCACGAAGGATGACATCATGACCGGCTATCTTTCCGACATCGAAACCCTGACGCTGGAAAACAGCGACTTCCGCCACGTCCTCTACACCGGGGCGCATCTGCAACTTGTCCTGATGACCCTGAAGGTCGGGCAGGAGATCGGCAGCGAAACCCATGCCAAGCATGACCAGTTCTTCCGCATCGAGGAAGGCAATGGCGAGATCACGATCAACGGCAGCACCCGCAAGATCAAAAGCGGCGACGCCATCATCGTGCCGGCCGGGGCCCGTCACAACCTGATGAACAAAGGCAGGATGCCGCTGCGCCTCTATACCCTCTACAGCCCGCCCAATCACCGTGACCAGTTGGTGGAAAAGCGCAAGGCCGATGCCGATGCCTCGACCGAAGTCTTCGACGGTGCGATGACGGATTAGCCCTCGCTCAGCCCGTCACCAGACCATCGCCCACCACGATCTGCCGTCGGCACAGCCCGGCGATCTTTTCGTCATGGGTCGAAATCAGGAAGGTCGTCCCTTCATCCCGGTTGATCTCGGCGATCAGGTCCATCACCTGCATTGCAGAGGCGCGGTCAAGATTGCCCGTCGGTTCATCCGCCAGCACCAGCTCGGGTCGGTTCATCAGCGCCCGCGCCACCGCCACCCGCTGCTTTTGCCCGCCCGAAAGGTTGGCCGTCGGAAAATGCACCCGATCGGCCAGCCCCATCCGCTCTAGCAATTCCTGCCCGCGGGCCCGCGCCGCCGCCGTTTCGCGCCCTGCCTGTACGGCGGTCGGAAAGACCACATTCTCCAGCGCGGTGAAGTCGGGCAGAAGATTGTGGAACTGGAAGACAAAGCCGATATGGCGGTTGCGAAACGCCGTCAGGGCGTGGTCGCTGGCCCTAACCAGATCGACCCCCAGCATCGCATGGCTGCCCGATGTCGGGTGCATCAGCGTTCCGAGGATCGTCAGCAGCGTGCTTTTCCCTGACCCCGACGGTCCCAGCAGCGCCGCCATCTCCCCCTGCGCCATCCGCAACGACAGCCCGCGCAGGACGCGCGTCTCTGCCTCGCCCGTCCCGAAGGTCTTGACCAAGTGATCCACCTGCAGCAGCGGCGCGCTCATTGCCCGATCGCCGTGACAGGGTCCAGCCGCGCCGCCGCCCGCGCCGGCAGGATCGAGGCCGCGATGGCCCCCAGCGTCGTCAACAGGATCGCCATCCCATAGGCCCCTTGGGTGATGTCGATGGGCAGGCCACTCTGCCCCGGCGCAAAACTGTCGCGCCCCGGAAAGGCCAACAGCAGCCCGTACCCCGCCGCCGCCCCGAACAGCCCCCCCATCAGCCCGATCAACGCCCCCTGCGCGACGAAAACCACCATCACGAACCCGCGCCCCGCCCCCATCGCCCGCATGATCCCGATTTCCGGCCGCCGCCGATAGGTCGACAACAGCAGGGCCGACGCCACCCCGATGATGATCGTGACCATGGCAAAGGTCTTCAGCAAATAGCCCGTCTGCGCCTGCGCCTGCAGCGCGTCCAAAAGCTGCGCCGCCTGCTCCGTCCATGACCTTGCATCCAGCCCCGTCAGCGCGCGGATGCGCGGCGCCAAGGCATCCGCCGCGTAAAGATCAGCAAGCTTGATCTCCACCCGCGTCACGCCCTGCGGCATAGCAAACAGCGACCGCGCCGTGGCAAGCCCCACATAGGCCTGCCGCCGGTCCGGCCCGCCCGATCCCATCTCGTAAATGCCCGTGATCGTCAGCAGCGCCTCGATCCCCGTCGTGCTCTGCAGGCGCACGGTCTGGCCCAGCCGCAGCCCCATATCCTCGGCCAGCGTCTTGCCCAGCAGAACGCCCCCCGCCGCAAGATTGGCCGTCCCTTCGACAACATACCCCGCCAGATCGGCAATGGCGGATTCCTTTCCCGGCTGCAGCCCGTTGATCGACACCTGCGTCACCTGCCCGCCCCGCGTCAGGAACCCGGATCCGTTGATCTGGGGCGACACCGCCGTGACCCCCGGCAGCGCCTCAATCAGTGGCAGCAGCGCCGCCGTATCCTCCAGCACCGCCGCACCGCCACTGTCCTTCTGCTGAACCAAAAGCACCGTCCGCCCGGACAGGGGCAAAAGAAGATCCGGTTCTACATCTTCGGCCTGAATGGAGAGATGGGCCATGTCCCCGGCTGTGCGGGCCATAATGAACTCGGCCAGACCGCCGATCAGCGCCGACATGAAGATAAAGATGAAGACCCCCGTCGCCACACCGAAGACCAGAAGCGCCGTCTGCGCCTTGCTCGCCGTCAGATAGCGTGTCGCGATCTTCAGCGCATAGATCATCAGGGCACCGCCACCGCGACCGCCACCCCGTCCGACAGGCCCGCCGCATCGGCGATCACGGGATCTCCGGGCGCAAGCCCTTCCGTCACGATCAGCCGCGCCGCGGGCCATTCGATCACCGAAACCGCCCGCCGCTTGGCCGCCTTCCCCTCCAGAACGAAGACCGCAGTCCCGGCCTCATCCGTCACCACCGCCGCGCGGGGCACGGTGATGGCCTGCGCCCGATCCTCGATCGTGATGTTCGCCGTGACCGTCAGGCCGATCGGTGCCACCAGTGCCGCATCCGGCAGCAGCGTAACAAGCAGGCCGCCGGTCGCCGCATCCACCTCTTGCGCGACGCGGCTTACCCGCCCAGTCAGCACCGCCGACGCCCCCGTCGGCCGCATCGTGGCAGCCAGCCCCGCCCGCAATTCCAGCGCATGGGTTTCATCCACCACCGCCTCCACCACCAGATGGTTCATGTCGGCCAGCGTCATCAGCACGCTGCCCGGATCGACCGTCTGCCCCGGAACCACCGGCAGATCGGTCACCGTCCCCGCCATCGGCGCGGTCACGGTGAACAGCGACAGCGCCACCCGGCCCTGCTCCAGCACCGCCGCCATGCGGCGGACCTCCTGCCCGGCGGTCAACTCCGCCCGCAGCGCCGCCTCCAGCGCGACGCGGCTTGTCGCCCCGCCCAGCGCCCGCGCCCGTACCAGCGCCTCTTGCGCCGCGCCCTGCGCCACCAACGCCGCATCCAGCCCCGCCACCGCCTGCCGGACGATGGCCGCCTGCGCACTGCCGTCGATCCGCGCCAGCACCGCCCCGACCTCTACCAAATCGCCCTCGGCCAATGGCAGCGCGGTGATCCTGCCGCTCACAAGCGGGCGGATATCGACCGCCCCCTCGCCCGCGACCCGCCCGTTGACGGCCAGCACCCGGGCCACCGGGGCGAAAGCGGCGCGTTCGATCACCACTTCCGGCAGAGCAGCCACCCATGGCTGCCACAGGATCAGGCCCAACCCGAGCAGCAGCACCCCCACGCTCCCGATCAGAACACGCAGACCGGGGCGCCGCCCCTTGGCCATCTCGGGCATCGCCGCCGTCTCCCGCACGGCCAGCGCGGGAAGATTGGCGTCACCGCGCGCAGGATCGCCGGGCCGGGATGCCGCGATCCCAGCCACCGTGCCGATGTCGCCGTCAGTCGGAGATGGCATGAAAGGTCTTCCTTAAGCCGCATCTGCCGGACGCACCGGCCATTGGCAGCAAAGGCGCATGCTAGCACGCCGCCCGGGGCACCTCCTGATCTCGATCAGCACGCCTTGCGGAAGGACGGATCGGCTACCTCCGGCAGACAGATGCCGGGGCGCGGCCTCGACCTCGATCAACCGCCGCCAAGGCCGTGCCGTCCCGCACCGGTCCTCACGCTGTGATGAACTCCTTCACGAAGGCGGTGGCGGGGCGGGCGCGGATGTCGGCGGGTTTGCCGATCTGTTCGATCCGGCCCATCGACATGACGACGACAAGGTCGGCCAGTTCCATCGCCTCTTCCTGATCATGGGTCACGAACACGGTGGTCAGCCCGGTCGTGTCATGGATGTCGCGCAGACCTTGCCGCAATTCCTTGCGCACCTTGGCGTCCAGCGCGCCAAAGGGTTCGTCCAGCAGCAGCATCCGGGGTTCGATGGCCAGCGCCCGGGCCAGCGCCACGCGCTGCCTCTGCCCGCCCGAAAGCTGCGACGGATAGCGCGCGCCGATGTCAGGCAACTGGATCAGTTCCAGAAGCTTCGTCACCCGCCGCGCGATCTCGGCCTTTGTGGGCCGGGTCGCGCGGGGACGGGCGTTCAGGCCATAGGCGATGTTCTCGAACACCGTCATGTGGCGGAACAGGGCATAGCTCTGGAACACAAAGCCCGCGCGGCGTTCCTGCACCGTCAGCCCGGTCGCATCCTGCCCATCGAACAGGACACGGCCGGAGGTGGGAAACTCCAGCCCGCCAAGGATGCGCAGAAGCGTGGTCTTGCCCGATCCCGACGGACCCAGCAGCGCCACCAGCGCACCCGAAGGGATGGAGAGCGACACCGGATGCAGCGCGGCGGTGGTCCCGAAGGCCTTGGAGATTTCGTCGATCTCGATATGCATGGCAGGTCTCCTAATGGCGGTGGTTCGCAGCGAGCTGGTCGGCATGGCGCAATTCCAGCAATGTCTTGAGAAGCAGGGTGAGCAGGGCGAGCAACGTCAGGACGGCGGCAAGGCTGAAGGCCGCGACCGAGAGGTATTCCTGATAAAGCATCTCGATCGTGGTGGGGATCGTGGCCGTTTCGCCCCGGATCTTGCCCGAGACGACGGCAACCGCCCCGAACTCGCCCATCGCGCGGGCATTGCAGAGCAGTACGCCATAAAGCAGCGCCCAGCGGATGTTGGGCAGCGTCACCGTCCAGAACACCCGCCAGCCGGAGGCGCCGAGCGTCAGCGCCGCCTCTTCCTCGGCCCGGCCTTGTTCGATCATCACCGGGATCAGTTCGCGCGCCGCGAAAGGAAAGGTCACGAACATCGTGGCAAGGATGATCCCCGGCATGGCGAAGACGATGGGATAGCCTTGCGCCACCAGCCAGCCGCCAAGGGCCGAATTGGCGCCAAACATCAGCACGATGCACAGCCCGGCCACGACGGGCGAGACGGAGAAGGGCAGGTCGATCAGGGTGATCAGGAAGGCCTTGCCGCGGAAGTCGAACTTGGTGATGAACCAGGCCGCCGCGATGCCGAAGAGGGCATTCAGCGGCACCGAGATGGCGGCGATGGTCAGCGTCAGACGGATCGCGTCGCGCGCATCCGGCGAGGCGAGGCTTCTCACCGCTTCGACGGCGCCATCCGCCAGCGCCTCGACGAAGACGGCGATCAAGGGCGCGAAGACAAGGATGGCGAGGCCTGCGAAGGCCAGCCCGATCAACGTCCATCGGGTGGCGGGGGCTTCCTCGGTCGCGGCGCGGAACCGGATTTGACCAGTGTCAGACATATCCAATCCTCCGGCGGCTCCAGACCTGAATGAGGTTGATCACCAGCAGCATCGCGAAGCTAATCAGCAGCATGGCAATGCCGATGGCCGCCGCCGCGTCATAGTTGAACTCTTCCAGCTGAATGATGATCAGCAAAGGCGCGATCTCGGTCACCAGCGGGATGTTCCCGGCGATGAAGATGACCGATCCGTACTCCCCTACGGCCCGCGCCAAGGCGAGCGCAAAGCCCGTCAGCGCGGCAGGCATCAGCATCGGCAGGATGACATGCCGGATTGTGTGCATCCGCGACGCGCCAAGGGTGGCAGAGGCTTCCTCAACCTCGCGCTCAATCTCTTCCACCACGGGCTGGACGGTGCGGGTGACGAAGGGCAGGCCCACGAAGACCAGCGCGATGAAGATGCCCCATTGGGTATAGGCGATCGTCCAGCCGATCTCGGCCGCAAGCGATCCGAAGGCCCCGTTGGGCGCATAAAGCGCGGTCAACGAGATGCCCGCCACAGCCGTGGGCAGGGCAAAAGGCAGGTCCACGGCGGCATCAAGGATGCGGCGGCCCGGGAAACGGTAGCGCACCAGCACCCATGCCAGCATCACCCCGAAGATCAGGTTGAAAAGCGCGGCAAACAACGACAGGCGGAACGACAGAAACAGCGCCGACCAAACACGCTCGCGGTTCACGGTCTCCCAGATGCCCGCCAAACCGTAGTTGGCGCCCTTCAGAAGAAGGGCGCCGATGGGCAAAAGGACGACAAGAGACAGCATCGTCAGGGTGATCCCCATGCTCAGGCCCAACCCGGGCATGGGGGATCGATGGATCAAGGGACTGCCCATCACGGCTCCTTACTTCGGCACGTAAATCTGATCGAAGATGCCGCCGTCGCCGAAATGTTCGGGCTGCACCTTGGCCCAGCCGCCGAAACTGGCGATGTCCACAAGCTCCAGCTTCGGGAAGCGGGCGACGTCTTCGGGGTTGGCCTTGGATGCATCCCAAGCGCGGTAGAAATGCTTGAAGGCCAGCGCCTGCCCTTCGGGCGAGTAAAGATAATTCAGATAGGCCTCGGCCAGCGCGCGCTGGGCATCGGACTTGATGTTGCCATCGACCAGCGCGACGGGCGGTTCGGCCAGCACCGAAACCGACGGCACGACGATGTCGAACTGATCCTCGCCGATCTCCTTCAGCGCGAGATAGGCCTCGTTCTCCCACGCCAGCAGCACGTCACCGATGCCGCGCTGTGCGAAGGTGGTGGTCGATCCACGTGCACCGTTGTCCAGAACAGGAACGTTCTTATAGAGCGCACCGACGAACTCTCGCGGGTCCTGCCCGTTCTTCTCGGCCCAGGCCCAGGCGGCAAGGTAGTTCCACCGCGCCCCGCCGCTGGTCTTCGGGTTCGGCGTGATGACCTGAACGCCCTCCTTCACCAGATCGCCCCAGTCGGCGATGCCCTTCGGATTCCCCTCGCGGACAAGAAAGACGATGGTGGAGGTGTAGGGCGACGAGTTGTTCGGCAGCCTCGTCTGCCAATCAGCAGGCAGTTTTCCCGCCTCGGCGATCCTGTCGATGTCCGAAGCCAGCGCCAGCGTCACCACCTGCGCCTCCAGCCCGTCGATCACCGCGCGGGCTTGGCTGCCGGACCCACCATGGCTGACCTCAATCTGCGGGGCCTCGTTCCCTTGCGCCACCCAGTAGGCGCTGAAGGCTTCGTTCAGTTCGCGGTACAACTCCCGCGTCGGGTCGTAGCTGACATTCAGCAGGCTTTCTGCCTGCACCGGGGCCGGGGCAGAGCCCAGCGCAAGCAGTGCCACGGCAAAAGCCGAAAGCGTGCCGCGCAGGCTGCGGGCCACGGGCCAGCCGGTTAGGCGGCGCAGGCCGTCGGCGATGGTGACGCGCCCATCCGGATGGGTCTTTGCGACAAGGCCCTGGGCCGTGATCGTGCCGGCAAGGGTGATGGTGGCAAGCATGGTCTTCTCCTGTTGCGGGCGCGCCTTGGGCGCTGCGAAAGGGGGGAAGGGCACAAGGCCCAGAACGGTGAGCGGGTGGGGCGCAAAGGTCGTCACGACGCCCCCTCAAGCGGTTCGATGCGGGCCTCCCACAGGGCGCGGTCACGCCCGGCGAGAAGTTCGTCGGCGGCCTCGGCCGGCAGTTTGGTGAAGATCACCAGCGGTCTGCCATTGACGCGGTGCGTCTGGCCCGTGCGGCGGTCGATCAGACGGACGGCACAGGTCTGCGGGCGCGCCGGGCGGCCTGCGGCAGTCGCCCGTTCGGCCGTTCCTGTCAGGACGTGCGAGAGTGTGGCGGCGAACATCGTGCTTCTCCTGCATGATCGGCGGGGCGCCATGTCCTGCGTCCCGTCATGCCTTAAATAACGACATGATTGGTCGAGTATGGCAAAGGAAAATTCACGCTAAAGATGGTCGTCTTTATAGAATTTTCTTCTACGGCAAGTGCCCTCGCACCCCGCTCCGATGGGCTGGAAAAGGATCGGTTTCGGCCCTACCCCGCGACCTGCCATTGCCCGTGAAGGACCGGATCAGCCTTTTTCGCCAAGGACCTGCTGCTGCGCCTCACCTGAACGCAGCATGTCTTCAAGCGTCAGCGAGTCGATGATCAGCAGGTAGGACCAGAACACCTCGGCAAAGACTTTGCGGATGCGGCAAGTCGCTTCGTCGGTGCAGTCTTCGCAGCGCTGATAGGCGCGACGCGACAGACAGGGAAGCGGCGCGATGGGTCCGTCAATCGCCCGCAGCAGTTCAGAGATCGAGATGTCAGTGGGCTTCTTGATCAGGCTATAGCCACCCGCCCTGCCCCGCGTCGATGCGATGACCCCCGCATTGCGCACCTCCAGCAGGATATGTTCCAAAAAGCGCTTCGGCGTCCCCGACCGCTTTGCGATCTCTTCGATCGTCAGCGGTTCGGGACGGCCATTGGCCGCCTCGTCGGCCAGCGTCAAAAGCGCCTTCAACGCGTATTTCATCTTCTGCGTGATCATGCTCCAGCGTTACGCCGCACAAAGTCGAGAATCAATGTCGACATTTATCCTTCCGGCCGGGCCACGGGCGCAGCGGGGCGCGGGACCCTTGAAAAAGGCCACACAGGAAGGCCCGCCCTATACACGATCAAAACTATAGACAAATGATGTTTTTGATGCATGCTTCCGAGCATCGATCGCATGCAGCACGGCAGAAAGGGCGTTTTCATGGGTGAACTCGATCTCATCGACAGGAAGATCACCGCCGAATTGATGCGTGATGCGACGATGCCCATCGCTCAGATCGCGGAAAAGGCCGGTCTGTCGCAAACCCCCTGCTGGAAGCGTATCCAGAAACTAGAGGCGACAGGAGTGCTCACCGCGCGCGTTGCGCTGGCCGACCCCGCGCGCCTCGGCTTCGGCCTCACCGTATTTGTGGGGATCGAGGCACCCGACCACTCGCCCGACTGGCGTGCAGCCTTCGCCACAGCCGTCGAGGCGTGTCCCGAGATTATGGAAGTCTATCGCATGGCGGGCGAGTTGGACTACCTGCTGCGCGTCTCCGTCAGCGACATGTCCTCGTTTGATACGCTCTACAAACGGCTGACCGATTCCGTCCCAATCAAGAACGTCACCAGCCATTTCGCCATGGAACGGATGAAGTTCACCACCGCCTATCCGGTCGACACCCGCAACCGTTGACGCGGCCTCCGCCCCGGACAGGAAAACCCGGTCGGGCGCAGTCAAGGTGCCGGGAATCCGGTCAGGCCCGCCCTGTGCCCCGCGGAAGAATACCCGCGCGCAAGGAAGACCGCGCCGCAAGCAAACCTGAGTCAGTGCGGGGCCGGAGATGTTCGACCACCCTCTTTGCAGCCGCCAGTACGGCCCCGTCAGTCCTCTCATCCAATAACCGCAAGGTGCCCGTCAACTTCGCAAGGCACAGCTATTGGCAAGCCCAGTCGATGCACTTGCCATGGAAAGGAAGACGCACTTGGCATCAGACACCCCCAAAACGCACGCCGCCGACAATAGGAAGGCAGTCAACAACGCTTGGCACAAGGCCCCTGCCAACCCCAAGACGGACCCGGCCCTCAAGGTGCGCGCATGACGGCCAAGCCTCTCGTCCCGTCTTATTCAGCACGAGGGGCGGCGTCAGCGAAGTGGCGGCCTGTCTTGCGCGAGGTAGGCGCTGTCGAACGAGGCCACGTCCTCCAGCCGGTCGCGATCCTCAAAGATCACCTGACCCTTGTGAAAGGTGACAAGGCCCTCCTCGCGGAGATGGCGAAGAACCCGATTGACGTGAATCGCGCTCAGTCCAAGGGCGTCGGCCAGATGATACTGCGTCAGGGGGCAGGGATATCCCGACGTGTCGCCGATCCCCACAAGCTCCAGCCTTGCCCCAAGCTCCAGCAGCATATGGGCCACCCGCTGTTCGGCAGTCCGTCGACCGATATTGACAAGATGCTCCGCGACCATCGCCTCATCCCGCGCCGAGGCCCACAGAACGGCAGCAGCCATGCGCGGCACCCGTGTGAATGCATCCAGAATGTCGGTCGTAAGGACTTCGAACGCCTCGATCTGCGTCAGCGCCTCGACGCCATGATCAGAGGTCTGAAGAAGGATGCTGCGCAGGCCCAGAAAATCGCCCGGAACCTGAAAATCCACGATCTGCCGATCCCCTTCCGGCAGCATCTTGTAAGAACAGGCCCAACCATCGGTCAGAAGAAAGGCCGAGCCGGTTCTCTGACCCTCATGGATCATCTCATGCCCCCTCTGAAAGCGGCGGGACCGGCGATTGAACATCGCCAGATTGGTCAGGTCGGCCTCCGACAGGACGGCATAGGTGGAAAGCTTCTGCGTGAACGCGTTTTGCGACTTCAGCATGGTATCTCTCCTGAATTGAAGAAAAGGGATCTCTGGCGCGACGCTGGGCCGAAGGGCGCACCGCCTTGCGAATGGCTATCGATTTGACAAAGCTGACTGCGCCCATGATCGTGCGATCCATAGGCGTTACCTCGCCTTGTACTGCATAACGCGATGGGGGGCTGATCCCACAATGACCGTTTATAATGACATCTCCGGCACAGCGGCGCTTGCCATCATCGAATCGCTTCTGCTGGCGCTGAATGATCACAAGGTCCTTCCGCAGAAAGAGATCATCGGCGTCCTGCAAGATGCCGTCGCAGCGCATGAGAACGCACCGCAGGTGCAAGAGGCGTTGAACAGGGTCGTCGCCGACCTGATCCACAGCATTCTGGCTGGCGGCAGCACGCTTCGGCCACAGTAACGTCCTCCGCCACCCGGCTCGGCATACAACGGGCAATGGCGGCGCACCCTGCATCAGGGCACCGCAATGGCCATCCATCGCTGCTGCAAAAGGCCCCAACCGGGATCGCCGCGCCAGTGGCGCAAGACATCGCCAAGAACCGGCCGCCCCAGACCTTGGCGCAGACCGTCGCCCCGACGCACTTCTCGCGTCCCAGCAGCGCCACGCCCGCCTGATGGCAAGGGCCACGGAACCAACCGCTCCGCGCACCCCGCAGCCTCAGTCCTGAATGGACTCAAGATAGAGAACCATCTCCAGAACGCGCGCCCGTGCGATGGCTTCTGATCCATAGATCGCGCCACGGTCCTGGGCTTCGGCCCGGAAACGCCCGCCGAAAACCGGCATGGGATCACCATGCGCGCGCACCACACTGCGCCCGTCGATGATCTGCACGACAGTCAGAAACGGAAACCGGCCCTCGTTGCGCACCGCCAATCCCGTCAGATCGGGGACAGGCGTGCGGAACATCCCGGCAATCGGCCCCTTCCCGTCGGCGGCGTCGCCATGACAGGCCGCGCAGGCCGTCAGGTATTCCGCCTTGCCGACCGCGAATTCGTCCGCGGCGTTTTCCGCCGAGGCCGTCGAAACAAGGGCAGCAAGGGCAAGGGCTCCTAGACCGGGTGCGGAAAGCACCCGCAGACGACGAAAGCGCGACATGGAAGGACTCCGTTTCAGGATTGCGAGAGATGCAGGATGTGGCCTGCGCCCAGAACGCTCATTGACCGCAGGCAATGACACCGCGCCGCAGTAGAGGCAGATCCCTGTCCCCCTGCCCGTGACCGCCGGGCGAAGGGCGTTGTCCGCAATCATTGATGACAGGTCACAACCCGCCGCACAGTTCAGCCTTCGCCGTCGCGGCCCCGGAAAGGCGCGGCCCCAACGGACCGCGTCTCGCCCTGAGCCATGCATCGAATGGAGCGATGAAGATGAAACAGACAGGCCTCGACTCCATCGATCACGCGCCGCAGGTCATGGCCGAATGGTTGAACCTGCTCGAAGCTGATCTCGGCTGGCACGATCGCAGCCGGTCCTACCGTCTCCTGCGCGAGACGCTGCACGGCCTGCGCGATTTCTTGACCGTACAGGAAGCGGCGGCACTGTCAGCGCAACTGCCCCTGCTCCTGCGCGGGATCTTCTTCGAAGGCTGGATGCCCGCACGGACGCCCGCCCATCCCCGCACCGCGGACGCCCTTCTCGCCCGGGTCAACGGGGCCTTTGCGGATGATCCTCTCCTCGAACCCGACGTGGCGATCGGGGCGGTCTTCTCGGTCTTGCGCCACAGGATCGATCCGGGGGAATACGATCAGGTCGCGCGGTCGCTGCGCCGTCCGATCCGCGAGCTTTGGCTGTGACTATGCCGCAAGACCCCGCGCCCCAGAGTGCAACGCTTGCGGAAAAGGTTGCCTTCCTCTCTGCCCTGCCGGGGGTAGAGGAGGTCATCGAAACCCACATGGCCTTCGTCTTCCTGACCCACGACCAAGCGCTGAAACTGAAAAAGCCGCTGATGGTCGGCCATTCCGACTGCCGGACCTTCGCAAGCCGGGAAAAAGCCGTCGCCAAAGAGATCTGGCTCAACAAGATCCTCGCACCGGGTGTCTATCTGGGCCGTCTGCCCCTGTGTCAGGGCGAGAAAGGGCTGTCGATCCGGGGCGACGGAACCGTGATCGACTGGCTGGTGCAGATGAAACGCCTGCCGCGCAGGTGGATGCTGGATGACATGATCCGCCACCGGCGCCTTCCGGATCCGGGGCAGATCGATGCGCTGACGACCGTCCTTGTGGCCTTCTACCGGCGGCAGACGGCCAGACGACCGCCGCGCCATCTCTACGCCCTGCACCTTGAACGCGAGGCCGCGGTCAACGACGCCCATCTAAGGGACCTTGCGGCGCATCTGCCCAACCCGGAAAATCTCCGCGTTCTGGATGTGGTCAACCGCAGCCTCCGCGCGCTTCACCCAGAAATCCTTGCCCGCGACCGGTCCGGGATGGTGGTGGAAGGACATGGAGATCTCAGGCCGGAACATGTCTGCTTCACCGATCCGCTTGTGATCTTCGACAGGGCAGAGGCCGCGCTTGAACTCCGCGCCGTGGATGTCTGGGACGAATGCATGTTCCTCGCCGCCGAAAGCGCCATGCTGGGCTATTCGGCGCTTGGGGGCAAACTTGCCGACGCCCTGCTTGCAGCAGGGTTTCAACCGCCATCCCCGCGCCTGCTGATTGCCTATATCCAACTGCGGCTGGTGACGCGCGCCAGACTGGCGCTGGATCACCTGCGCGACACGCCCCCGCCCAAGCGGGAAAACTGGCCAAGAAAGGCGCAGCGCTATCTCGATGCCGCCGCCGCGCTCTGCGATGTTGACGGTGTCCCTGCCCTGCGCGACCTCTCCAACCCCTATCGTCCAGCCGCCCGACGGCTTGCGGAAGGTGCCGCCGAATACAGGGGGTGAGGGTGCGGTGATTGTCGGCTGTCTTTCGGAAAGCTGGGCACCGATCCCGACGGTCACGACAGATCGACCCGCCCTTCAGACCCCCCAATGTGCCGCAGATGCACCAACCGCGCCGCAGTCGGCGGGATAGGACGCGGCACACCCGCAGGCCATCCCAACAGAACTGCAGGAAAACGCGCGTCCACCGCAGCCCGCACCGGAACCCACCACCGGACGCGACGACAGGTCGGGATCGGCACTCCACCGCGCCACCGCTTCACCGCTCCAACGGGCCCTCAGGCTTTCCCGGCTTCGGCGTAATGTCTGGCGCAATCCTCTTCCCGACCCCGCACGACACGCCGCCCGGCAAGCGGACCGCGCGTCTCGGTCACAAGGGTGGCTTGCGCTTCAGGGCCAAGTCCCTTGTGGAAAAAGATCACCACCCAATCGCCCACACGCCCGAGGTCATGCGCAAGTGGCGTGTTCGAATAGAGAAGCGTAAGGTGCCAGTCTCCGCGCCGCAGATGCAACACGGGCAGCCAAGCCGCCCCCTCGGGGTTGGATCGGCGCGGCGCAATCAGCCGCAACTCGCCCGCCTGCGCCATCCGCCGATAGACCGCATCCGCCTCCAGCAAAAGCGAGACCGGCGGATGGGCCTCGGGATGCGCCGGACGGCGGGCAGACCGGATCGACCCAAGTCGCTGGGCCAGAGCGGCCAGAATGGCCTCCCGACGACGCTGCCCCAGCCCGGGCACCGTCATCGCCGGGTCCCGCAGGGCCGCCTCCAGTTCGTCCAACGTCTGCGCATCGAACAGCGACGCAAAACGTTCGGCTAGGATCGGCCCCACACCGGGCAGGCTGCGGAACAGCCGTTCCGGCGCGGCCTCTCCCCTCAGCCGGTCCAACTGGTGCCACTGCCCAAAGGTCAGCATCTCGACAATCGCGGCGGCGATCCCTTCGCCGATGGTGGGCAAGGCGATCAGCCCGTCGCTGCCCCCCGCCTCATGGATCTCGCGCAAGGGGCGGTCCATCGACTCGATCCTGTCCGCAGCCATACGATAGGCGCGGATGCGGAACCCGTCCTCTCCCTGCGCGGCCAGAAGATCGGCAAAGGATCGCAGATTGCCCGCGATCCTGCCGTTCTCCAGAACGGCGCTTCTCGCGCCGCCGCGCCGCCCGGTCGACGGCCCCGCCGCCTTGCTTGGGCCGCTGTCCAGACCCTCGGCCATGCCCCGGCCTAGCGGGACAGAAGGATGGGCAAGTCGGCGTGATCCATCAGGTCGCGCGTCACCGCCCCGACCAGCAGATCGTAGATCTGCGAATGACCGAAGGCCCCCGTGACCAGAAGCTCTGCCTCCCGTTCGCGGGCAAAACGCACAAGGGCGTCAGGCAGCCCGTCACTGCTGGACAGCTGATCCGCAGCCTCCACCTTGAAACCTGCGCGATCAAGCGCCGCCGCCAGATCGTCCCGCCCACTCAGCCCGCGCGCCACCTCGCTCGCCCGCCCATGAAACGACACCAGCGCGATCTCGGCACCGGGTGCCGCAAGCCTAAGCGCGTCATGCGCCGCGCGGGTCGCCTCGCGCGTATCGGTCCAGCCGATCACGATCCGCCGCGCTGGGGCCCGCAGCTGCGCCTCCTTGCCCATGATCAGCGCCGGGCGGCCCGACTCGCGCACCACGCGCTGCGCCAAAAGCCTGCCATCCGGCGAACGATCCGCCGTCGCCCCCAGAATGACCACATCCGCGCCCCGCACACCGCCCACCACAAAGGGCTCGGCTCCGTAAAGATCCCCCTGCGCACGCAATTCGCCCTGCAGGCCGTTCCGGCGAAGGGCCTCGTCGAAAACCGTGCGGATCTTGCCCGCCTCCTTTTCCTCCCACTCCAGCATGGAGTCGAAATAGACCGCCTCTCCACCCAGACCGTTCGCCCAGATCACCGGGCTGAAGGGATGCAGCGCGATGAGATGGGCGTCGAAGGCCAGCGCGACATCCGCCGCCCGGTCGACAAGCCAAGCCGCCTCTGCCGCGTCGAATAGAACGACCCCCAAGGTGCGAACCGACATGATGCTCCCATTCCTTTCCTGATGACGCCCCGGCATCCCGATCCTTACGGAACCGCCGCGTCCGGCGGATGCGTTCCGCCCGCGCCGAAGATGGGCGTTCGCCCCACGGCCCGCATTGACCGCCGTCATTTCACGTCAGGTCGGCCAGCCTATCGGTTGCACGAAGGTTGCGAATTCATGCCGGGCCAATCCAAGGGCGCCCGCGATCGCCTCGCGGCTGATCCCTCCGACAAGGCAGGTGCCAAGTCCCCGCGCCGCAGCAAAGAGATAAGCGTTCTGCGATGCCATCGCGGCATCGACCATCGCGTATAGCTGCTGCTGGTCCGCCGGACCCGCCGCCTTCAGGCGGCGCAGGTCAGACACGAAGATCAAGCAGACCGGCGCCGTCGCGACAAAGGGCTGCGGCGAAAGCTGCGCGCGAATGTCTTCGGCCTTCCAGACCCGCGCCGCTGCGGCATCCGGTTCGAAAACGACGACCCCGTCCTCGGTCGCGGCATGGACGATCAGGTCGGCAGCGCCGCGCCAGGACGGTGCCGTGTGCAACCCTTCCTTCGGCCGGTTGATCCCGAAGACAGCCCAGAGCAGTTCGGCCAAAAGCGCGGGATCGACCTTCCGGTCGCTGAAGGCCCGCACCGACCGCCGCTGCCGCAAGGCTTCCGTCACCGTCAGCTCGGGCGGCGTGGCGGCCGGAATGCCCTTGGCCGACAGCGCAAAGACCGGACCCGCCGTCAGCAGAAGGCTGCGACGCGACAGCGGCAGGTTGCTTGCGGGCGGGATCTGCAGCATGGGCGCCCCCTCCTCGTCCGAGGCTCTGTATTCCCCCGCAATCTGGCGTGGCGAAGGCCGCTCCGTCATTGACCGCCATCATTCCCCGCAAGCAGCCTGCCAAGGCCAAGGTCAAGCCAAAGCAGCACGCCGCTCCGGTTCAAATGGTCGGTGTCGAAGTAGTGGCGCGGGTCGGGTATCGCGCCGGAATGATCGATGATCGGCACGTCCAGACGGTGGGACAGCGCCGCCAGACCAGGCGCAAGCCCCGGCAATTCGGGCAAGGCCGCCCGAAACCCCTCCGGCAGCGGCGGGCGCAGCAGCACCACGCGCGCGCCCTGTCCACGCGCCAGCAGGACCATCGCCTCCAGATCCTGCAACCCCTGATCAATCCCCCGATCCGCGCCGCCCGTAGGATAGAGAAAGGCCACCCGCGACCGGATCGCGGTGGCCGAAGGCCGGGGCGCGCTGTCGAACCGATCGGCCACCGTCCATGTCGGGGCGGCAAAACGGCGACGGTCGTTGATCCGGGCGAACCCTGTGACCTGCGCCAGCCATGTCTGCCACGGCAGGCCGCGTGCAACGGCCCGGGCCAGAACCCGCGCCGTCCGCGCATCCGCCGGGATCTTCGGCAACAGATCATCATCCGCCAGCCGATCCTCGTTCCAGCGGCGGTCGGCAAAACCGAACTCGTCCAGCACGATCAGAACGGCCCCGCTCCGATGGTCGATGAACCAGCGCTCCGCGATCAACCGCAGGACAAACGGCCCCACACCGGGCGCAGCAAGCACTTCGGTCGTTTTCCCCGTGCGCGCCGCAATCAGGTCCGGAACATCGGCCGTGCCCAGCGGGATCGCATGCGACGCCCCAAGGATCAGCCAGTCCACCTCTTCCGGTGCGGTCGTCACGGCCAAAAAGGGGGTCTGCACCGCCCCGCCCCGCAGCATCCGATCCGACCAGACGAACAGGCCGCAGTAAAGTCCCCCGCCCAGCAGAAGGAACAGCACGATCCGCCAAGGATGCCATGTCTCAGAACCCGGCATAGATGAACTCCGCCCCCTGCCAGCGTCCCTCCAGCAGCAAAAGTGCAAGCGCCGCGTAAAGCCCGGCCCAGCGCAAGGGCAGCGGCCAACCTGCAAGCCGTTCCGCTATGCCGCGCGGTCCCGCCGCCGCCTCGCCCAAAAACAGCAGCCCGACCAGACCGGCGCAGAGCAGATGGTCGGTCGTATAGGGATGCGACAGGATCAGGGTCGGCAGGTCGCGCAGGCTCTGCCCGATGCGCCGTAGCAGGGTCACGCCCGCCTCCACGCTGTCGGCGCGGAAAAAGACCCAAGCCGACAGGATCAGATGGAAGGTGACAATCCCCCGAAGGATGCGCGTCACGGTGCGTTCCGGGGCGGGAACCACCGTCTCCACCACCACGAAAACGCCATTCAGCGCCCCCCAAAGGACGAACCCCCAGCCGACGCCATAGCCCAGCCCCGCGTGCCACATCCCCGACAGCAGGAAGACGAACATCACGTTCAGGATCTGCCGCGCCCGCCCCTTCCGGCTGCCGCCAAGCGGGATGAAAACGTAGTCCCGGAACCAGTTGCCAAGGGTGATGTGCCAGCGCCGCGCCCAGAACTCGGTCACGGTCGATGCCAGATAGGGCCGGTCGAAATTGCGCGACAGGCGCAGCCCGACAAAGGCCGACAGGGCGATGGCAATGTCGCTATAGCCCGAGAAGTCGCAATAAATCTGGAACGCGAAGGCATAGACAGCCAGCAGCAGATCGACCGGCGCCGCGAATGCGGGCTGTGCGAAACCGGCGGCGACGATCGGGGCAAGGCTGTCGGCAATCACCACCTTCTTGACCAGTCCGGTCATCAGATAGGCCAGACCCAACGTTGCAAGTCCCGGTCTAAGGGCGATGTCGCGGAACTGCGGGATCAGGGTCCCCGCCCGCTCTATCGGACCGGCCAGCAGCTTCGGAAACCAGACGAGATGCAGCAGCACATCGGACCATCCGCCCCACCCCTGCCTGCGCCCCCCGTCCACGATCACGGCGATGGCCGTGAACACAAGGAAGGAAAGCCCCGGCGGCGCCCCCGGGTCCGGAAGGCCCGCAAGCTCGAAGAACCGCGCCCAGACCAAAAGGGTCACAAGCGCGACGATGCCCATACCCCTGCGCCCCGGGGCGGCGGCGGCAAGGGTGACGGCACAGACACCGCCCAGCCAGACCAGCCGCATCACGTCCGACGCGCCATAGAACCACAGGCTGACCAGACCCAGCCACAGCCGCCTCGCCCGGACCGGCAGCAGACGCACTCCCGCAAGGACAAGGGCAAGGAACAGCCAGAAGGTGAGGTCCGTGTAGGACATGGCCTAGTAAGAGGCACCTCCCGCCCGCAATTCCGGGGGGATGGCGTCTATCGGAATGCCCGCATTCACGACAAGGTAGTCAGCCAGTTGGTCCCGCTCGGCCTCCGTCAGGGGAATCTCCACATGGCTGGGCTTGCTCATCGTGCCCAGCCACGCCTCCTTCTCCCGCGCCTGCGTCACGACCACCGTGACGATATGGCAGGACTGACAGCGCTCCAGCGTCATGTCGCGCCCGTCCGGCGGCAACGCGGCGGGATCATCGATCGGTCCGGCATAGGCCAGATAATCCGCCAGAGTACGGGCCTGCCAGTCATCCAGCCCAGTCAGCCCCGGAAGACCCTCGCCCGCGATCCGCGTCAGCCAATCCTCGGCAGTCTGTGAGGTGGCAAGCATTCCAACCAGCGACGGCTCCGCCGCCAATGCGGCGGCCAGCATCGTCCGGCCGCCTTCGGGCATGAAGGCGAAATAATCCTCCTGCGCAGGGGCCGCGCCCGCAAGCAGCAGAAGCGGCGGCAGGACGAGCAACCCTATCCTCATTCTTCATCCTCCGGTCAGAACCGCAGCTCCGGCGGCACCTCATCCAGACGCATCGGCAGATTGATGGCCGAGTAATCGGCAAAGATCGCCCGCTCGCCCTCGGTCATCGGGATCGCGGCATGAAAGGGCGAGGCAAAGACCGACAGCCAGCCCTGCCGGTCGCGCCGCTGCATCAGGTATCCCGAAAACAGCGAATGGCAGGACTGGCACTGCGCAAGGGCCATGTCGCGCCCGTCGCGCGGCAGGTCGGCCACCGGGTCCGGCCCGGCCTGCACCGGGGCGATGCGCGCCAGATAGGCGGCAAGGGTCGCCGCCTCGCGTTCCGTCAACCCCGATCCGGCCAGCGCAGCGCTCCATTCCGCAGCGCTGCGCGTCTCGGCCAAGGCGGCCTGCTGCGCCCGGCTGTCCGGAAAGGCGCGGGCAAAGATCCCGCGCCCGCCATCGGGCAGGAACCCAAACGGATCCCCATTCCCGACCGCCGCCGAGGCCAGCGGCACAAGCATCAAGGCCATCATGAATCGCCGCATGGTTCCATCCCCGCAAAGTCGAAAACCGGAACCGGCAGGGGATCGGCGGCCACGCATCCCGCAAAGCCATTGCCGCGCATCCTGTCCAACGCGACGACCGTCGCGTCATCGACATATTCCTCGCCACAGGCGGGGCAGATCATCGCGGGAATGTTGCGCAGCACGACAAGCCCGTCGCCCTGCCAGAAAGCAGTGCTGATCCGCGCCTCCCGCAGCGGGCTTTCCGTGCAACGGTCGCAGACGATCCGCTGTGCCATCGCGCCGGACTGGATCGGCGCGGCATCCATGTTGCTGCAAGCGTGCTTCATGACCCTAGACCATCGTCTTCGCGGCGGCCACGATCCGCGCCGCATCCGGCCGCATCCACTTGAACATCTCGGGCGAGGCAGGCGGCGGCGCGTCGGGAAAGGCAATCCGGCGGAACCGCGCGCCCTCCACGTTCTCGGCGCAGCGGGCCACGACCTCGGCCGCAGGGCCCAGCGTGTAATAGGTCTGGTCCACCGCCAGCAGGCGCTTGGTCTTCGCAACGGACGTCACCAGCGTTTCGGTATCCATCTGCTTCAGGACGCGCAGATCGATCACCTCCACCGACATGCCCTCGGCACCCAACTGCGCCGCCGCCTCCAGCACATCGGGCATTCCCCCGCCCGATCCGACAAGGGTGATGTCCGTCCCCTCCTGCCGCACCGCCGCCTTGTCGAGCGGCACCTCATAGGGCTCGTCCGGCACCTCTTCTGACAGCATCCTCAGACCTGCGGGATAAAGATAGACCACCGGATCGGGACTGCGCAGCGCGGCATGCATCATCCCCTTCGCGTCATACGGGGTCGAGGGGATCACCGTCCGCACGCCCGGAATGTGCATATAGGTAGAATCGATCTCGTAATCCGAATGCTGCCCGGCAAAGCCCGGTGTCTGGCCCGTCATCTCCATCACGAAGACGATCGGCAAGGACGCCTTGCCCCCGGTCATGTGGCGCAGTTTGCCCGCATGGTTCTGGATCAGTTGGAACGGCATCCCTGCCCCTTGATAGGGGATGTAGGTCGCCGCCCGGGACCCCGCGAGACCCGCCCCCAGCACGGCCGACGCCATCCAATTCTCGTCGATGCCCGTGTTGACCACGCGCTTGCGCCCGAACTCCGTTTCCAGATTGATCACCGGCATCCCGGCATTCGACGCCACCGGCGGCGTCAGTTCAAAAATCCAGACCATGGCCGGATCGGCCCGCATCTCGGCCTGCACGGCCTCCAGAACGGAATACATCCATGTCTTGACGGTCATCCTGTCCTCCTGACGTTCACGCGATCTGGCGGGGAAGGACCGCGCCTTCCGCAAAGACATGCAGCAACCCGTCCTCGGGTTTGCAAAGCGGCTGTTCGGCCGCCCAAGCAAAGGCTTCGGCCACCTCGGCCTTCACCTCCGCCTCCAAGGCATCGGCCCCGGGCGCATCCAGCACGCCCCAATCAATCAGCGTCTTGCGGGCGATGTCGACCGGGTCACGCTGCATCCATGCCCGCACCTCGCGCTCGGGCCGGAACGAGGTGATGGCCAGCGGATCATATCCGAAGGCACCCAGCTTCCCGACCTCGGCCCCCGGTGCACCCCAGTGGTTGTAGTAGCGATAGGTCTTGGCCTCGATGAAGCTGGGGCCACCGCCCGCACGGGCGCGATCCACGGCCTCCTTCGCTGCATTGTAGACAGCAAAGACATCCTGCCCGTCCACGACCCGCGCGGGTATCCCATAGGCGCGGGCGGCATCGGCGATATCGGTATGCGGGCTCGAATAGCTGTAATGGGCGTATTGGTGATAGAGGTTGTTCTCTAGCACATAGATGAACGGCAATTGCAGCATCCGCGCGTTGTTGAGCGCGGAATGGAAATGCGGCGTCGCGTAGGTGCCATCCCCGCCAAAGACCACCGCCACCTGATCGGACCCCCGCGCGCGAAAGGCAAAGGCGGATCCCGTGGCGATCACATGGCCCGGCCCGATCATCCCGTCCGCCCCCATGAAGCCGACGGCAGGGTCCGAGATATGCATCTCGGCCGCGTACCCACCGTTCAGCCCGGTCGAACGGAAATCCATCTCCGCCTGCATACGCTTCATGTCCACGCCCTTGGCCAGCGCGTGCCCCGAAGGCCGATGCGTCGAATAGACAAGGTCGATCTGATCGAAGGGGCCGTCGTTGCGCAGCGCGGCGCAGACGCCGGTCGCCACCGCCTCCTGCCCGGCATAGAAATGGTTGTAGGCGCGGTATTGCGGATCGCTCAGCATCCGGTCGGCCATCGTCCGTTCGTGCCAGCGGATGCGCAAGATCGTGCGCAGCATGTCCCTCAGGCGATCATCCGACAGATCCGTCGCGAAATAGCCGATCTGCCCGTCCGCCCGTGCCACCGTCGCGGAAAACCCCGCGACCGCACCGGCCAGACCCGCCACCCGAAGAAAGCCGCGCCGCGTCAGCCCCTCTCCACTCCCATCCTCATGCGTTGCCGACATGGCCGATCCTCCCATGGGTTCGTGTTCCCGTCATTCTCCACCAGTCCGGCCCTTCTGCATTGTCGGCGATCAACGCAGCCCTCCGCCGTCCACGAAAGAGCCGCCCGGCCACCGTCATCACGCCGCGCAGCACCCCCGCCAAAGCCTTGGCCGACGGACGGGTCCAGTCCGGGGCGCGCGCCATCGCGGCCACCGACAGGGGCGGCACGATCAGCGCGATCACCCCGCCGCCAACCGAAGGCAGGGCCGGGCCCGTGCCGACCCGTCCCGCCCGCATCCAGACAAACCCCGCGATCACGCAGGCCCAAGCCGTGACAAGGACAAACACCAGCACAAGGGTCAGCAGCGCCGACCGCATGACCCGCTGCAGCCCGGGCATTGCACTCACTCCTTGCGGCGCAGGATCAGACCAAGGATCAACCCGAAACCGACAATCCCCAGCAGGCCGGCAAGGGCCTGTCCGGGGTGGTCGCGCACGGCGTGTTCGACGCGCGCCTCAACCTTCGCGACCCTTTCGCGCAACTCATGCAGCAGACTGCGCCCGTCGCGGATCAGGTCCTCAGACCCTGCCTCCAGCTCCGCGCCGATCTCATCGGCCCGGCCAACGCCATAGCTGCCGAGTCTGCGGGCCAACTGCAGGGCCGCACGGCGCAGCTCTGCCAGTTCGGGATCGCCGGACCGCCGCCCGGCTCGGGCATGTTCGGGTTTGACAGCATCGTCCGGCATCTTGCCACCCTCCATCTTCGTCCTCGGTGATTGCCCCTCCAGCCTGCCACGCCACAGGCGCGGGGCATTGACGGCGGACAATCCCGCAGCCTGCGGATGGGACAGACCGCGCCTCGCAGCATTGTCCTCCGTCAATGAGACAGGCCGCAGCGCGTTGCAGAGTAGGAAACTGCAAGGCGGTCAGGATCGCGTTCGAGGTCGAAGGTTTCAGCCCCCCTTCCTCCGATGGCCCCTTGCACGTCGCCGTCTGCCGGGCGCGATTGCCCCTCTTCCCCCTGCTGACGGCATCCCCAAAAGGAGACAGCGATGCCCGAACCCACCCCAACCCCGACCAAGCGCGACGTCCTTCCGGCGTTCCGCAACAACTCCCGCCCAGATACCCCCCGCCTCGGCATCCTCAGGGACGAAATCGACCGCCTGTTCGATCTGTTCAGCCCCTTCCCTGCCGAAGGGACGGCACTTCTAGGCCCGCGCGGCTGGACCACCGCCTTTCCGGCGATGGATATGGCCGAAAGCGCCGATGCCTACGACCTGTCCATCGAACTGCCTGGTCTGGGCGCCGAGGATGTGGAGGTCAGGCTCAAGGACGGGACGCTGATCGTAAGCGGCGAGAAATCCGACGAACACAAGGAAAACCGTGCAGACCGCCATCTGAGCGAGCGGCGCTGGGGCAGCTTCCGCCGCAGCCTCGCCCTGCCGACGGATGCCGATCCGGCCCGGATCGAGGCGACCTTCGCCCGTGGAGTGTTGAAACTGCACCTGCCGAAATCGCCCGCGTCACTGGCCTCGGAAAAGACCATCCCGGTGAAGGAGTCCTAGGGACGAAATGGCCATCTATCGCGACCGTGCCGATGCGGCCGAGCGTCTGATCCCGCTTCTGCCTGCGACCGTCGATCGGAACTGGATCATCCTTGGGCTGGCCCGTGGCGGCATCCCGATCGCGGCACGGATCGCCAAGGCACTCGGCGCGCGGCTTGATGTGCTGATCCTGCGCAAGGTCGGCGCGCCGGGCAATCCGGAACTCGCGCTCGCCGCCGTCACCGGTCCGGGTCCGGAACGGATGGTCATGAACGACGCGGTGCGGACCTTCCACCGCCTCTCCCTCGACGACGTCGCCCGCCTCAGCGCCCCGGCCGTGGCAGAGGTCGCGCGCCGCCGAAAACTCTGGCTGGACGGCGCCCCCCAACCAAGCCTGCAAGGACGACATGTCCTCCTCGTGGATGACGGGATAGCGACCGGAACCACCATGCGTGCCGCCATCCGCATGGTCCGGCATCTTGGCGCGGCGCAGATCGGCATCGCGGTGCCTGTCGCTTTGGGAACCTCGCTGCGCGACCTGCCCGCCGACATCGCGCCCGTCCTCTGTCCGCACCCATCCGATCCCGCTCCCGGCGTCGGCGCGGCCTATGCCGACTTCCCTCAGGTCACCGATCACGAAGTTCGCGATCTGATAACAAAGGCACCTGACCGCCCCGCGCAATGATCGGCGCCAAAGCGACATTTCAAACACAAGTTATCCTTAGGGTTTCCGGGTGCTAAGGTTTACCCCTAAGCTTCCTGTCAAACCTGTAGGATGCAGATGATTTCTCCGAAAATCCTCGTCGTGGATGATGACCGCCAGGTGCGCGAGTTGTTGCGCGCCGGTCTGACGCAAGAAGGCTGGACCGTATTCGAGGCCGCCAACCGCGATGAAGTGTTTGACGTGATGACATCAACGAATATCGATGTGATCACGCTTGATCTCTGCCTACAGCACGAGGACGGTCTGGCCATTGCGCGCGAAGTCAGGGCCTTCCGCAATGTTCCCATTCTGATGCTCACCGCCCGGGCCAACCCTTTCGACCGCGTCACAGGCTTGGAACACGGTGCCGACGACTATGTCGTCAAGCCCTTCCTCATCCGCGAGGTGGTGCTGCGCATCAAGAAACTGCTGGGAACCTATGCCCAGCCGCTTCTCCAGTCCAATCCGGTCCGGTTCGACCATTCCACCTTCGATCCCAATCGCGGCGTCGTCGAAGGGCCGGACGGGGCCATGGTCAGCCTCACCGCGCATGAACAAAAGCTTCTGCAGCTCTTCGCGCTGAACCCGAACCGCGTGCTCAGCCGGGACGAGATCACCAATGCCCTCACCGGGCGCGAATGGTCGCCGCTCGATCGGACGATCGACGTGCATATCGCGCATCTGCGGCGCAAGCTGGGTCAGCTTTCGACCATTCCGCAACTGATCCGCTCCGTGCGCGGCGTGGGCTACGTCTTCGCGGCAGAGGTCAGGCCCGCCGCCTGACCGCAGAACAGCGCTTCGCGCGGGCGGTCAGGCATGCTCCTTCCTGTCATGGACTGCCCACCGGTTCATCAAGGCTCCGCAGGGCCTCGGATCGTGTGATCATCGCCACCAAGCGGAGTTATCGCGGCCCGGGCCGCCCTCCCCGTCACAAGGGACAGCGGGCATCAGCCCCGCCCAGACCCGCGCTGCGCGGCGGAAAGGCAGCGCCGCACTGCGAAGGCAAGGTCCTTGAGGCTATAGGGCTTGGCAAGAATCTCCGGGATATCCGCCGGTTCGTCATCGCTGCGATAGGCCGCCGAGGCGTGACCCGATGTCAACAGCACGGCGATGCGCGGGTTTTCCCGGCGCAGCGCCGTCGTCAGCTCTATCCCCGACGGGCCGCCCGCAAGGATGATGTCCGAAAACACAAGGTCGACGCCCGCACCGCTCGCGATATGCGTCAGCGCCGCCTGCGCGTTGGATGCCTCGGCCACCACATAGCCCAAGGCCTCCAGTCGCTGCAGCGCCGTTTCGCGGACCAACGGGTCGTCCTCAACGACCAGAACCGTCTCGCCATCCCCCAAAGGCACCTCGCTGTTCTGCGCAACGACCGGCGCGTCCTCGCCCTCGCACAG
>VYLE01000234.1_pt1 | contig 70158 bp, 70 predicted proteins | sample 5114391 | NCBI WGS metagenome assembly VYLE01 (sample SAMN12291771, study PRJNA351875) | freshwater metagenome | isolation source: freshwater lake | place: USA: Michigan, Kent Lake | collected 2013-08-15 | reverse complement strand
CGTTTGGAGGCGCTTCACGTCGGCCGTCAGCTCGTCGACCTTCTTCTCGATCGTCTTGAGCCGTTCGAGTCCTTGCCCGAACGCCACCGCGCCCGCGAGCAGGGCCAAGACCAGACCCAAGCTCACGTAGCTGTTCTGTCCGATGGTGCTCTTGAACTCGGCCGTCGGGGTGGGCGCCATGTGATGCAGTATGCGCGTCCATACGCGCGTGTCCTATGGGGATCGGCGGTCAGCGGGGGCCACGGGAACCCCCGCGCGTCCATCCTCGCACGGTGACCGCCGCGAGAATCGCCCACCGACGCGCATCCGGGCACTCCACCGCGCGCAAGCGGGCGTCGAATCGGCGCGTCGCTTCACGCCACGGCACGCCGTTCGCGAGATCCCAGTCATGCAGCAGGTAGCAGATCAGAACGCGGCGGCTCAGCGGGTGACCGACCAACGGCCAGCTGAGCGAAGGCTTGGAGCCGCCGTCGCTTTTAAACCCCTCCGGCACCGTATCCGGATACGGCCCACGCCACCCGATCGGCGTCAACACCCGTACCCATGGCCCGTCCAGCATCTCAAGCCGGATCGGGTCGTACAGGGTCATACCGGCGCCAGAATCTGCGCCACGCGTTCGGGCGCGATCAGCCCGAGGCTCGCGTGATACTGCACACCCTGGACGGTGCGCGGGTCGGTCGGGTCGATGTCCTGCGCTTCCGCCAGCGACTGGCGGAGGACACGGAGAGTCGCCCGGACCGTCGCGTCTGCGTGGGACGCTTCCGCCACTTCAATCGCGACCTGTTCTGCGAGCGTGTACCGCCAGCGGAATTGCAGGCGCGACAGCACCGGGCGCGGGGTCGCGATGATGACGCCACTCAGGACCTTGGTACTCATTACCACCCCTCGTCGAACTGCGCGTCGGTGAGCGTGCCGGGAGCAACGAAGACCGACAGCAGCGTTAGCGGAGCGGGGTTCTGGGTGATGCCTCGCCGGCCGATGCGGAGACGGGCGCCGGTGGCGAACGCCGACGGTAGCGCGAGCGCGCCACTGGTGGCGCTCGTGAACGCACCGCCGTTGATCGACTGGCGGAGCGTGAGGCCCGAGGCACTCCACAGCCAGCGCAGGCGCACCAGCTGGCCGGCGGTGGGCTGGCCGGCGGTCAGGGTGGCCGTCACACTGGTGCTGCCGTTGTGGTAGGTGAGGCGGTAGAACCCGGAGGCGGTGCCCGTGGTGTCCAGAAACAGCCGGACGCCGGTTGTGGGGTCGTCCCCCGCGATGGATAACAGCGTGTCGCCGCTGGCCCCGACTCGTGCGCCCCGCTCCACGAACACCAGCTCGCCGCTCAGATCCTGCGGCAGCCAGCCGACGGGGGCGTTGGAGCGGAACACGTCGCTGGTGCCCAAGTTCACGCCCAGCCGGTTGTCGGCGCTCTCATACGCGGGGAGGGTGGCCGGGGCGGTGTACGTGCCGCCGACGGCGTTGACACCGGCCAAGGTGGCGCCACGACTCCACAGATACCGATGCCCTGACCGGCCAACAAACAGCCCCGTACTCGGCTCGAACACCGCCCCGTCGCGGAAGTCGAGCGCTTCAAGGCACCGCGAGCGCGGCGCGAGAGGTTTGGTCGAGTCGCGCATCAGAGGCGGAACCGGGTGGAAGGGAGCAGGAGGCCGGAGCCGGAGGACACGGACAGGGTGGGGAAGATGGACCCTATGGCGTCCGCAGGGTCGAACGTAGGGAGTTCGCCGGCGACAGCGGACACGCGCGTGCGCGTGGATGCCGTCACATACCACACGTCGCCCGTGTCCAAGTCCCCCGCGAGGTGCTCGCCAGTGGCGAGGGCTTGGGTGATGGTACACGTGGTCGCGTTGGCCCCGTTCGCGGGCGTGTACGTGAGCGTGAGGGGAGAAGATCCGCCCCACAGGAACAACCAGCCCCCGGAGGGCAGGGAGCCCAGCGGGATGGCCGTCCGGCCTGTCCCAATCAGGATGGGCGGATCCGCTGGCCAATCCTCCGACCCGCCGTCGATCGCCAGCCACACCACGTCGCAGAGGATGGACGGGATCGTCAGATTGGGCGCGCCTTGCACCTCCGACCACACGATAGACTCCGCCACACAGCGGGTGTGGACTCCGGGTCTATCGGCCGTGCGGATAGACCGGATGGCGTCAGCGAGCGCCGCTTCCACGGTGGCGATGACCGACGGGCGGTCGGCAAGGCTTGCCAGCGGCACCCGCAGCGTCAGCCCGCCCCGTCGTGGCTCCGGCGCTTGGCGGCTGCCCAGCACGGGCGCGAGGCGACCCGGCACGCCGGAGACGGTGCGCTGCCCCCGTGGGGCGGTGAGGAACCCGGTCAGCCGCACCGGCCGCGCCCCGGCGATGTTGGTTACGTGTCGGTTGTCGATCCAGACGCTCATACTGCCCCCGCGAGAAGTTGTCCGACTTGATCCGTCAGCGTGTCGGTGATCACCCCGACCTCGACGCGCACGCGGTCGGGATCGGTGATGCTGCGGTCGATGCCGAGGATGCGGCGGGTGAGCCCCAGCGCCGGCAGTTGCACGCGCTGCCCGATCACGACTGGCGCGCCACTCGGCGCATCCGACCAGCGGCGGAGCGTGGCGAGATCCAGCGTCACGTTCACGGCGGGGTCACGCCGCAGCGCGAGTTCTTCCGCCCCGCGAATCGCCAGCTCGTTGGCCCATGAGCCGACCACGAACGGCGCCGTGTCGTCGTCGCCGATCGCCAGCATGGCGTCGAGGACCGCGATCCATTGCGCCCGGTTGGTATTGAGCCCCGCGATGCGGACGAAAACCGTGGTAGACGCCGTCAGCACCCGCGTGGCGATCACGCGCACGATCGTGGGCGTCTGCGCAATCGTGACGTTGGACCCGGCGATACCGCCGGTCTGGATGGTGGCGCCGCTTTGGTCCACCATCGCCACCACCGGCTGCTGGCTCAGCGAGTAGAACCCCTCGCTGAGCGAGAGCGTGACGTAGACCGTCACCGGGACCGTGGTGCCCGGAGGCACGATCACCGGCACGCCCACCAGCGAGGCGAGGGCGGGTGTGGTCGCGTTGAACGTCGGCCCGCTCGTCGCGCTGGTGAGCCGCACCACGCTGCCCGTCGTCGGGTCCGAGGGGCGGAGCAGTTCGGGCGTGACGATCGTCACCGTCTCGTTGTCCGCAATCGCGTTGTCGTCCGCGGCGGTCAGCGTGATGTTTGCTTGCCCCGACCCGTTGGCTTGCGCGGTGCTGGCCGCGTATAGCGTGTTGCCGGGGATCGGGATGGTGGACGCGGTCGCGGGGATGCGGTACACCGCGCCACGGAGCGCCGCGCCGGGGTCGCTGCCCGCCGTGAAGAAGTCCACGCCCGTGATCTGCACACTGGTCACGCCCGCGCTCACCGTCGCGTGGAGGCGCATGGCGCCCGTGACCCAGTTGCTGTTCACCGGCAGGCCGCGTGCGTAGCTACGGCCGGCGGGGATCGCACTCGCCAGATTCACCGTCACGCGCCCGTTGGTGCCCCACGAGGCGGAGCCGGTCAGCGCGTAGGTGTCCGTGCGCGTCCACGTGGCCGTGGCGGTTTGCGGGGTGGTGGGCGGGAAAGGCGATGGCGATGCATTACTCAGCGTGGCGCTGCCGCCGCCAATCGCGTCGAGCCGCCACGAGCCCACCGTCCCGAGGTTGAAATAGACCTGATTGAAGTCCCAGTCTGTGCCGAACACGAGATCATCCATCGTGCTCGCCGCCGCGTCGTACGTGACGACGAGTGTCGTCGAATCATCCGGGTTCACCGTGTTGGAGGTGACTCCCGTGACGGCCAGCGTGCCGCTGAGGCTGCGTGCCATGCTGATCGTGTCCGCGCTGTTCCAGTTGCGCGTGGTGAGGTTCGTTTGCGCTTGGCACACGAGCGACGTGGCCCCGGCCGTCTGCGTGCCGCTACACAGCAGCGTGCGCGTCTCGCGCGGGATCGCAAGCGTCCACGAGGAGCCCGCAGCCAGCAGCGTTTCCGACGCCTCGTACGCATAGGCACTGCCGTTCCACGTGGAACTGGCTGGGATGCCGAACGCGGGATGGGACTCCGCTTCGAGCGTCAGCACGCCGCCGCTGTTCGCGGTCACGCGCGCGACAAAGAAGTCGTTGTTGCTGAGGCGATACCGGATGCGCGTCGTGCCGACGACGATGGCCCCGCCGACGCTGCCCGTGAACGGCAGCGTGGCCGTGTTGCTGCCAGGGGCGTACGAGGGCAGGGTGTTGGAGAGGACGGTGTAGGTGGACAAGAAATTGCTCAGCGCCCCGAGCGTCGGGTTGCCTTCCATCACGATCGGCCCGGCCAACAACACCGGGTCGGTGTAGCGCACGGTGAGGCTTCGCGTCACCCATCCCCCCACCGCCGCCGTGGCGATGCCCGACAGCACGGGCACGATCCCATCCGTCCCGCTGTCCTGAAACCGGAGGCGCGGCAGCAGCACCGACTGCGCCCCGTCGAGCAGCAGGGTGCGGGTTTCGCCGCGCACGAGCGTGAAGGGGGTGCCGTTCGGGTACGTCCCCGGCAGGCCAGCGGACAGGGGGATCGTGATCCCCCCGCCAATGTCGGGGATCGTGTCCGCACTCACGGCCAGCGTCGCGCCGCCGACGCGCAGTTCCGCCCACTGGCGCACGAAACTGTTGGCGGGCAGCCCATCGACCGCGAACGGGGTCGAGGTTGGCGTTGCGGCCGGCCGCGCCCCGTTGGCCTGTCCCGTGCGGGTGGTGCCCAACTCACTGCGCGGGATCTCGACGAACGCGGGCGGGGTGATCGGGTTCGCGGCGGTCCACTGGCTCAGGCCGTCGGCAAAGCGCCCGTTGCGCAGTTCGTTGGCGTCGCCGCGCACACCGCTCAGTTGGAGCGGCACCACGCGCCGCTGGCTGCCCACGCTGCCCGCGTCGTACACCTCCACCAGCGGCGCCCCGGCCGCGTCGGCGGCCAGACTTACGCGATCGCCGACCGAGAGCCCCGCCGTGCTCGCCAGCTGCACGGCGCCGTCGCTCACGCGGGCGTTCAGGATCGGCTGCGAGAACCCGGTAAGGGTCCGCACGAACGCGCCCGTCCACTGCGTGTCGACGAGGATGGGCGTGCGGGTCGCGTTGTCGGGGTCGCGGAGTTGCACCCACCCCGACGCGATCCCCGCCACGGTCCAGCGGGCGGTGGCGATCGTCGCGCGTTCGCCGATCGCGTCGGCGTCCCCGAACGGGACCACCACGGTCGCCAGCTGCTGGTCATCGACGGCAAGCGCCAAAGACTGCTGGTTCCGCGCTTCGCGCACGACCAACGGCGCAACGCTCGCCCCGCGGCTGGCGCGCCCGTTGAGCGTCCACACGCTGTCCGACGTCCGCACCCATTCCATCTCGAGCGCGGCCTTGCCCATGACGTCGATCAAGAAGGCGGCTGGAGTGGGCGCGTCGAGATCGAATTGCACCGTCGGGTTTTTGTCCAGCACGCCCACCGTCATCCCGAGCCGCGCCCATGCGGGGTGCGGAGTGACATACGTCGACAGCGCCACATTGAGCGGCAGCTCCCCCGCCACCCGCGTCGCCACCCGGCCGCCGACCACGCGCAGGATCGGCCCGCCGGTCGAGAGGTCGGCGAAGATCGGCGCCAGTTGCAGCGACGTCGTGCCGTCCGTGTCCGTCGTCTCGATCTGCGTGATGCGCCGCTCGCTCACGGTGCCTTCCGGCCACACGATCCGCACGACCTGGCGGAGCGTGCCGCCCAAGTCCAGCCAACTGCTTTTCTCCACCGTCAGCGTGCTGGTCTCGTTGCCGTCCACGCGCGTGCGTTCGGTGCCCTGCTCGACAACAAGTCGCCCGACCCGCTGGCCGCCCGCCGCGCTGTAGTCCGTCCAGAGGGTCACGCTCACCGCACCACCCCACCCATCAGCATAGCGGAGGTGCTGGCGCGGCTGCCCATGCGGCGCTCGACGAGGTCAAGGGAGGGGGAGACGAGGGCTTCACCAGTGGCACCGCTCCCCCCTTCCGCGATTTGCACCAACCGCCGGAGCAAGGCGGTCTGGCTGGCCGCGTAGTCCACCAGCTGCAAGGCGGTCGATTCGGAGATGGACCGGGCCGACCGGACCGCGATGGTGTCTTCACCAAGGGTGACCGATGACGGGTCCGTGGCGGTGGGGGGCGGCATCGTGGCGGTGTCCTGCTGCATCGTCCCCGCAATCAGCGCGTTGTAGCGGCTGGCGTAGACGGCATCAATCTGCCGCCACTGTTCCGAGCCTTCGCCGAAGCCGAGCGAGGCGGACAGCTGCCGCTGCGTCGTGCGCCATTCGTTGAGTTCCGTGACGTCGGCATCAAAGCCGCGGCCTTGGCTCCGGAGATACTGGATGTTGAGCGACGACGTGAAGTCGGCCTGCTCCCGCGCGATCCGGGCGGCCTCTTCTTGCGCCTTGGTGAGCACCGCCAGCGCTTCGGCGGCGTCCTCCATGGCGTGCAACTCGCGCAACCGGGCGCGCGTCGCGTCGTCAGCCGCTTCGGCGATCTCTCGCGCGCGGTCGGCTTCGGTCTGCATCTGCTGCAGCTGCTTGGCGCGGGCCGGGTCGAGGGTTTGCAGGACCGCAATCATCCGCCGGTCGATGTCCGCGTTCTGCTCCTGCCGCCGGCGCTCGGCTTCGGCGGCGGCTTCCAGTGCCCGCGCGCCTTCCTCGATCGCCTGCACGCGGAGGATTTCTGCGCGGAGGCTTTCGTCGGTAACGCCGTTGAGTTCGCGCCGGTTGGCAATCTCGATCCGGCGCTGCGCGGCTTCGGCGCTGCGGCCGGAGGCGACCAGTGCACGGACTTCGAGGTCCTCCCGCTGCTGCAAGGCCGACTCTGCCACGGCCGCGTCGAAGTCGCGGATGGCCTGCGCCATCTCGTCGCCGATGAGCGTCCTCAGTTGCTCGAACATCTCGGCCGTGATCGTGCCGGCGTCGACCAGCTGCTGGGCCTGCGCGAGCGCGCTATTGCCCGCAATCGTCTGGCCCGTGATGAACGCGCCGCGGGTGTCCCCCGAGAGCGTCTGGCGGCGCTGGGTGAGGTCGAGGCCGAAGGCGGTGCGGTCGCGGGCTTGTTGGGCAGCCTTCTCGGCTTCGAGCCGCTGGCGCGTCGCCTCCGCCGCGGCGGTTTCCGCCTCCTGCACTTGGCGGAGCGCGGCCACGTACGGCGAATCCTTGCCGAACTTCTCCTCTGCGTCCCGGATCTCCTTCTGTGCCGCCAACGACGCCGCCAGCTGCTCCGCCTCGACCTCCGCCCCGGTCGCGCGAAGCCGCCGCACTTCGAGGTCACCCATGGCCAGCCGCATCCCTTCCTCGAACTGCTGCCGAATGAGGGCCAGCCGCTGCTGCTCCAGCGTGTTGAGTTCGGCGAGCACGCGGTTCCGCTCGGCTTCGTTCTTCCGGCCGCTGAACGCCGCCTCGGTCTGCTGGCGGAGCTGCGAGAACTGCGCGGAGGCTTGCGCCAGCGCCTGCGACAGTCCGTCGCCGGACAGACTCGCGCGCAGCGCCGACAGCGCTTGCCCCAGCTGCTCTTGGGCGGCCCGCTGGGCAATGAGCTGCTGGGTGGCGTTCTTGGATGCGCCGATAAGCCCGCCGATGCCGCCGATGAGGCCACCGACGACCGCCCCGATCGCCGTGCCAATCCCTGGGACGACGGACCCCGCCGCCGCCCCCGTCGCCGCGCCAGCTGCCGCGCCACCGAGCGCACCGACCGTGCGACTCGTGGTCATGGAGCCCACCGCGAACCCGCTGCCAAACGCCCCCACCGCCCCGCCTACGCCAGCCGCCACGCGCTGGGTGCCCGACATGGACTGGTTGGCCTTCGCCATCGCCTTGGCGCGCTCCTGTGCCCGTGCCAGCCCATCCAGCGCGCCCGCCAGCACCCCGAGCATCCGCACGGCGTCGTTACCGGTGCCGTTCAGCGCTTGGCTCACATCCCGCAACGTTCCGGCCACGCTCGAGAGGGCGGTGTCCATGTCGCGGAAGCCGTCGGCGGTGCCAGCGGGGAGCGCAAAGACCTCCCCGCTCACCCCCTTCAACGCATCCCGCACCCGCAGCAGCTTCTGCGTTTCCGCCGCTTCGGCGACGATCGCGCCCAGCACTTGGGGCGTGATCGCGAGACCGGCGGCTTTCGCGGCGTTGAGCCGTTCGGTGATCAGCGCGTTCAGCTCCTGCTGCGCGGTGTACTGCCGCAGCGCGTCGTCGCCTTGCAGAAGCGCGGCGATCTCGGCCCGCAACGCGTCGATGTTCTTTGCACCCGTCGTGACGAGATTCGCCAACGCCCGCTCGCCGTCCCGGATCGCTTCCGTGCGCGCCTGCTCCGCATCCGCCGCGCGTTCGGCGAGGTCGATGCCGAGTTGCACGACTTGGGCCTGATACTCGCGCTCCACGGTCGCGCGATCCTCTGCCGCTTTCGCCGCCGCCCGCTGCGCCTTGGTCTGGGCCTCAATCGTCGACTGGACCTGCGCCCCGAGGGTCAGCTGCGCCTGTGTGGTCGCGAGCAACGTCTTGGCTTTCTGGTCCCCTTCCGCCAGTGCCTGCGCGAAGGTGCGGGTTACCGTGGCCGTGTCCTTCCACTGGTCAGCGGCCTGCGAGAAGGCGTCGGCCGCGAGCTTGCCGCCCGTGCGGGCCGCGTTGAGCGCACCGCCCAAGTTCTGGATCTGCGCCAGCTGGGCCGCGGGCGCCCAGTTCACCTGGGCGACATTCTTCGCGGCGGCGTACAAGTCCTCCGCCGACTTGGTGGCGGCCTTCACTTCGTCGGTCGCTTCCTTCTGGCGCGTGCGCCAGAGGTAGACGGCCGCGGCCACCGCCGTGAGTCCAGCAATCGTCAAGCCGACCGGCCCCGTCATCGCCGCCCACATGAGGCCCGCGCCATACCGCGCCAGCGCCAGCGCTTCGGTGAGCGACCCGACCACCCCGATGAGCGACACGAAGTTCATCACCGCAGCGGCACCAGCGGTCGCCATCAGCGCCGACCCCGCCTTGGCCGCCGCGAGCGCCAGCCCGCCAACACCCAAGGCGACCGTCACCGCGACAACGGCGTCCTTGTACTCGACCATGAAGCGCGCGGTTTCTCCCAACACGCCCGCAATGCCTTGCGTGGCGCTCTTGGCCTCGTCGCTGCCCGCCACCACCAACCCGAAGGCGTTGTTCAGCTGCTGCAGCGCCTGCCCGATCGTCGTGGGGATCTCGCCCGCCAACAGCGCCAGCTTTTCGCGTTGGGACTCAAGCGCCAGCGCGACCTTGCGCCCCGACAGCTCGCCCGCTTCGCCCATCTCGCGCAGCTTGCCGATCGGCACGCCCAGCCCGTCCGCGATGGCCTTCGCCACGGCGGGCAACTGCTCCATGATCGAGCGCAGTTCGTCGCCGCGCAGCGTGCCCGATGCGAACGCCTGCCCCAGCTGCACGAGGCCCGCTTCGGCGGCCCCCGTGCTGGCGTTGGACAGCCGCACGGCGTTGGACACCGCCTCGGTGACGGAGACGAGCTGCGCTTGTGAAATCCCCAGCTGGTCGCTGCTGCGCGCCAATCGCGTGTACAGGTCAATCGTGGCGGCATAGGAGGCGCGCGACGACTGGGCAATTGCGAACAGCTCCTGCTGGACCCGCGCGAACGCGGCGCCGCTGCCGGTGACCTGACGCAACCGCGCGTCGAGGAGCGTGTACTGGTCCACCGCCTGCTGCAGCCCACGAATCCCGAACGCCACCCCGAGCGTGGCCGCCGCCTTCTGCAGCTCCTTGACCGCCCGTTGCGCCGTCCCTTCGATGGACTTGAGCGCCGTATTCGTCTCCTGCGCCCCCCGCTTGGCGCCGGAGGAATCAATCACAATGCCAAGTCGCGCGACGCGGGCCATCAGTCCTCCGAAGGGTCAGCGGGAGTACTCCCGCGTTTCATGCGCTGCATGGCGAAACTCAGGAATGCGTGGTCGGCCTCCCGCACCAGCGCGACGTCGAGCGGGGTCAGGACTACCCCCGTCAGCGTCTGGTAGGCGAGCAACTCCGTGTACGTCACCGCCCCGATCCCGCCCATCCCGCTCGAGCGCGTCCCACTGACCGCCCCGAACACCTCCCACGCCCGCGCCGCGATCGGGGGCAGCGGCGGCCCGACGATGTCGTCGATGACCGCCGCCAACATCTCCGGCTGCGCGTCCGCCATGCCGATGAGTTGATCCCGCTGCGTGACGTCATCGGCGACCCGATCACTCAGGCGGAAATGGTGCTCGACGAAGGCGCGGAAGGCGTCGAGGATCGGGCGAAAAAACGGGCACGGTCCGAGATAAACGACAGCGCCTGTTCCCGGATCAGCGGGTTCTGCGTGTAGAGTTCGCGGATGTGCTCCGACGTGAACGGCAGCGCTTCCCCGTCCTCGTCCTCGAAGCCGTGCCAGCCGACGGTGAGCGTGACCAGCTTGTCCAGATCGAACGCCGCCTGGTCGGCGATGTCCTGCGCCGTGACGGCGTTCGACCGCTTCTTGGTGCCGAACATCGACGCGACGACGCGCGTCTGTGCGTCCGCCTGCCGCTGGTGATCCAGCCGCTTGGCGGTGTCGCTGTCCGCCCCCAGCAGGGTGAGCGTGGCGGGGGTGCCGTCCGCCGCCAGCAGCGGCGGCAGTTCGCCGTCCTCGTCCCGCTCGCCGAACGGGTCGCGGACGATGAGCGTGGCGCCGGCTTCCGCCTGCTGCTTGAGCTTGAGTGTGCCGAGCTTGGCCATGAGACATCCATGGGGGCGGCCCAATCGCCGCCCCCGGTGAAGGGTTACGGCGTGCGGGTGACCTGCACGGTGGTATTGGGCGACGACGCCAGCGCCTGCCACGTCAGGTTCAGGTTGGCGGGGCTGTTCCGGCTCATTTCGCCGATGCCGCCTTCGGTGAACTTGACGTTGCTGAACAGATACGCATCACGCAGCGTCGAGGCGCCGCCCAGCGTGAGCGCGAGCGACGTACTCGTGTCGCTCAGGTACTTGTCGATCAGCGCCGTGGCGCCGGTCGGGACGTACAGGCTCAGCGTGCCGGTGCACACGAACGTGCCCTGATCGAGCCCCGCCAGCGCCGTCGTGCCGACCTGCGGCATGGGGATACCCTGCCGCGTCATGTTGATCGTCATGCCCAGCGTGCCGATGCCGCTGGGGCCGAGGTTGAGCGACCCCCCCTCCTGGATCACCTGGACGCTGCCGACCGGCGACATGATCGGGTTCGTGGGCGCCGCGGTGGGTGCCGCGCTGAACACCGTGGCCGTCGCGAACGACGTGGGCGGGATCAGGGCGCGGTACGTGATCGTGCCCGTGATCTTGCTCCCCTGCTGCAGCGTGATCGAGATGCCCTCGATGATGCAGCCACGGGCGGCCATGTACCGGCCGATATCCGTGTACTGATCTTCGATCGTGCACGTGCGGAGCGTCGAGCCCACGCGGAGCACGTTGGTGGTGAACGCGGCGCCGAACAGGTTTTCGAGCAGCGGGTGGATGCCGCCGTACGAATACTCGAAGTTGATCGTGCCCGTGCCGTCGACGTTGGTCCGGATGACGTCCGGCACTTCGACCAGCTGTACTTCTTCGGACTCGACCGACGAGGCGGCTGGAGTCATCCCGCCGCCGGTGGTGCGGAGCAGGGTCGGCGCCGTGGCCGGCGTCGTGCCCTGCGTGACTTCGTTCAGGAAGGCCACGCGGTAGCCGCGGGCGGTTGCTCGGGACATAGGGTAGTGCCCTCTCGGTTACTGGTGGTCGAACGTCAGGGAAACCGACACCGGGATGTGCAGCCACGCGGATTCCGCGAGGGACGGCCCGGATCGGGTGGACAACACCTCGACGGGGTTCCCGCCGACGGTGACCTGCATGGCCGCGAAGCGGTCCTCGATGTTCGAGGCCACCGTCATTGCGGCGTGCGCGTCGGTGCCGGCCGGCACGCGGATGCTCACGCGGTACGTCGCCTCACACCGGCGCATCGCGTCGGGGCCGCACTCGGCGAACGTGGAGTCGAGCGCCGTGATGCTGTCGTCCACGAACGGGCCGGTCGGCGCCGGCGCCGTGGTGTTGAGCCAGCGGCGGTCGGCGGGCAGCCCAGGCACCGTGACCACCACGCCGCGCAAGGCCGCGAGCAGCTGTTGGTAGATCACGCGCCGTACCCCACGCGCCGCGCCGCGTCGTCCACGATCTGCAGCCAGCGGGCCTCGACGGGGGCTACGAACTGCGTCGGCGCGCCCACGTTCTCCGGCGGCCCGTTGCGGCGGGTGAGGCCGCCGGTTTCCAGATAGTCGGCGTATTCCGCTACGGTGGTGACGAAGATCGAGTCGCCGAGGGTAGCGCCGGCCACTGCGGAGGTGTCGAGCGTCGGGGCGTACAGCGGCGGGTCGCCCTGCTTCCTCCCCGGGGTGGGCGGACGCTCACTCGGTCCATCCTCGGGACGGTTCCGCGCGACGCGGAAGGAGGCACGGAGGAATCCCGTATCCAGCGGCGCACCCGGGCCAAACTGGTTGCCGATGACGACCGCTTCCGCCGTCGCTTGTGCGGCCTCCTCGAAGACGCGCGCCCCCATGCGGGAAACGTCCTCCCGTCCGAACGCGCCCAGCTGGTCCGTGAACTCTTTCAGCATCAGCCGATCCCCAACACGAGGCCGTACGGCGCGCCCTGCGGCGTGTACTCCACAAGGGCGACCACTCGCCCCGTGCGGCCGGCGTAGTGGATCGTGTCGCCACGCGCCGGGGTGAACGTGCAATCCTGAAACGCCACGAACACCGCCGTCGTGACGCCCGTCCACTGGGCGTCGGAGGCGCGCGCGTAGCTTCGCGCTTCCACCTGCAGCACCCGCACGGTTTGCGCGACGGCAGACCCGGTCACCACGCCCGTCACCGGGTCGGGCAGCGGGTTGCGCGTGATCGTGGCCGGTGACGTGAGCGACCCGGCCGCTTTCACGGCGTTCGAGACGATGGACGCGAGGGGGATGGTCACCCCCACACCACCACGCCCGACGAGCGCAGATAGGGGCGGATCAACTGCAGCACATCAATGGGCAGCGTCAGCCCGGAATCGGGCGTCAGCCGCAGCCCGCCAGGGAGCTGCAACTCGGTCCCCGGCTGCAGCCCATTCGAGGCGTAGGGCGCGGCCTGCTGCGACAGCCAGAGCGCCAAGCGGGCGTGAGCATCGAGCAGAAACGCGGGGATGACGTTCGACACGATCGCGTACCCGTCCGGCGTTTCCATCCACGCCCGGGGCCACGACAGCGCCTGCCCGTCGATCGTTCGCTGGCCGTCCCATTCCAGCCGCGACAGCCAGCCCGCCGCTTCCACGTTGCACTGGTCCTGCTTGATTACGTCGACCCCCGCCCACGCGTCCGCGTACGGCGACGCCTCAAGGCGTTCCGTGATCTGGGTCCGCGACTGCCACGTGTTCGCGTTCGGCAGTCCGGCCCCGGTCTCGATCACGAGCGTGAGCGGCACGGCTTAGGCGTCGGCCTTGGGGGCGCGCTTCGGCTTCGCCTCGGCCCCGTACAGCGTCATGGTCGACGCGTCGTAGTCGCTGACGTTGATGATGACGTACCCGTCCGGCGCGTCCGCATCGACGATCTTGCACGTCTCGGGGCAGGGCTGCGCCTGCAGGTACGCCGGGGTGAAATCGGAAGACATGAGAATTCCTCGTGTGAGAAGCGGGGCGCGCCGGGTGACGCGCCCCGTTGGTCAGGATCAGCCCGCGAGACGGACGGCGAGCTCCGGACGGACGCACGCGGCGCCGTAGAGCACGTCGAAGTCGAACAGGGTCTGCTTGTTCTGCCGCACCACTTCCATGCGGAGCGCGACGCCGGACACCGGGTCCGCCACGCTCATCATCTCGAGCGTGTTCTGATTGCTCGACTGCAGCGGGCGCGAGACGAAGCCGAACGCGTCGCGATGGAACGCGAGGTTGACCACGTGCGAGGCGCGGAGCGTCATCAGTTCGCCGCCCGTCTTGGCGACCTGCATGGCCGGCGAGATGGCGACCGTGGTGTTTCCCACGGCCAGCGTGACGTTCGACAGCACCGTGTAGGTGTTCGGGTCGCCCGCGAAACTGAGGATGTCGCCCGCCACGAGGTTGGACGCGTTGGTCAGCTTGGCGATGCTCACCGTGCCGGTGCGCCCGCCGTCCGTCGACCCGGCGTTCACCGCCGTGACGCCGTTCACCGTGGCGTTGCCGGCCGTGAGCGCGGTGCTCACGTGCGTCGGCACCTGCTGGTCCATCGCCACGTCGAAGCCGTAGCGGCGGCCGAGCGTGCCCTCGATGACCGTCTGCGCGCTGCCGATCGCCTGCGCCTGCGCGAACGCGGGCAGGGCGAGGGCGTTGGCTTCGGCGTTGACGTCGAGCACGAGGCGACGGTCGGACAGCGGGGCCGTCTGGCGGTTGAGCTGCGCGCGGGCGTTCGTGGCGCCCGTGACGTCCGACGCGAACGGCGTGGTGCCGGCCGTGCCAACGAAGCCGAACACGCGGGTGTAGCGGGAGAAGATGAACGCGTTGATGTCCTGCGCGAGCGCCTTCACCGCTTCCGTCGTCTGGCGCGACTGGATGCCGCCCACGATCTCTTCCTGTTCCTTGTCGGTCAGGAAGAAGCCCGACCGGCGCCAGCGGTTGAGCGGAATCGGCGAGCGAACGGGCTGCATGTCCGGCGCCTGGAAGGCCGCCGCGGTCGGCGCGACGTCCGTCACCGTGGCGGCGGACGGAATGTACAGGTTCACCACGTCGCCCTGATTGGCGGGGGTGTTGCTGTAATCGCTGTTGACCAAACGCGGCATGACGCACGCGGCGCGCAGCGTCTGGAGGCCCTGAGCCACCAGAATCGGGACAACGTCCTGCAGAATGTTGGGCATGGGTTCGGTTCCTCGGTCGATGGTCGCGCGTCGACGTGGCCCCAAACGGCCATCGCGCCGAACGCGCACGGATGCGCGCTCCGGAGTGGAGAGCGAATCAGCACGCGCTCAGCGCGACGCTGTGCAACAGGTCTGCGGTCCAACCACGGCGCTCCGCGCCGTGTGCTACGATCAGGTCGTAGCCACCCGTACTTCACCCTTGGCGATCTTGTCGACGTTCGCCAGGAACGACGCCTGATCGGTGATGGCGGGGGCGCTGCCCGGCGCGCGGTTGCCGCCCCCGCTGGCGCCGCCCCCGCTGCCCGCCGTCGAGCCGTAGAACTTGGGCGCCTCCGCCTTGAACGTCTCGGCGTAGAACTTCTCCACGCTCAGCCCCGTCGGGTCGCCATCACGGTCGTACACCACCGGCTTGCCGGTCTTGTCGTCGTACTGCACGCGGCGGCCCTTGTGCAGATCCACCACGTACGGGATGTCTTCCTGCGGCACGCCGGCCTTCGCCGCCGCGTCGCGAATCGCAAACTCGATCTCGCGGTCGATGTACTTCACGCGGTACTTCTCCGCCTCCGCGAGCCGCTTTTCGTACTCGGCCTTGGTCTCGCCGACGCGCTTCTCAAGCAGCTTGTCGAAGTCGCCCGCCTTCCGCGCGGCCTCGTCTTCCAGGCGCGCCATATCCGCGCGGTACTTGGCGATCTGCTCCGGGTTCAACCCGCCAAGCGACCGCTCCAGCTCTTCGTAGCGGGCCTGCAGCCGCTTCTTTTCGTCTAGGATGCGTTCCTGCGACGACTTAAGCCCCTCGACATCGGCCACGGCCCACTTGCCGTCCTTCGTCTCGACCGCCGAATCGCGCAGCGATTCCGGGATCGCGTCCTTCGCGTCAAACACTTTCAGTGACATCCGTCCCCTCAGGGGTTGATGGTGATGCCGCACGATGTGACCGCCTCACGCGCGAACCAAGAGGGGGCGGTGTGAGACGGGGGGCGTGGGGGACCCCGTTAAATCGCAATCGTTATTGCGCCACGCGTAACACGGCGACAGTGTGGTGCACGTCGAGGCAAAACCACGAACAATCGAGCACCGGAGATACAATGGCAGAAGACGAGGTCATCATGTCCGTCGTTGAAGCGGCACCACTAGTTGCACTGTCTGCTCGTGGCATTTACCGCGCTATCGCCGCTGGCCACATCCCACCCGGCGTGTACTTCCGCATTGGGCGCGACATCTACATCCGGCGCAGCGCGCTGCTCGCGTGGCGGGATGCGGGTGGGACGGCGGCGAACGGGGGGGAGTGATGGCGACTGATCGTCTTTTTGAGGGAATAAACAAACTGCTCTCAGCCGACTTCTCTGCCGCGCCGCATCTCGCGGCGGTGGCACACCGCAACATTGTACTTCTACTCAAAGCCAGCGCCCCGTTCGTTGACTTGACGAACGTTGCGCTTATGCTGCTGAACGGAGGTAATGGATTCGACCTTTCTCTGATGCAGTCGTACACAACACCGCTCCGAGAGTCGATTCAGAAGATGAAGGACTGCGGATGGCAAGAGGGGACACCGTACCTGTGGCCGTGGTACCCTTTCGACGCTGCGGTTTACGCAATGGTCAACAGCTCAAGCGGCGAAGCGTTCTTCTCCTCTGTCATCCGTGGCGACGCCGACGACGTAGTTTTCGTGCTTCGACGCGACGGAAGGATCGCGGTGCACGACAACTCATTTGAGTCCTTGAAAAGCGGTCATAACGACACTCCACACTTCACTTGTGCGATTGCTGTGGGTCAATCGCTGTGTATGGCGAAGAATGCGACATGGGTTGAGGCAGAAGCGCCACGCTCTACTCGACGCCGGTATCCGGCTGTCTCCGGCATACGGTACCGGCACATCGAGATCGACATGGGCAAGCCGAAGCGGAAAGGCGAGCCCCATGACGCGGAATCACACGGCGTCCCGTGGCACCACCGGCGCGGGCACTGGGCATACTACAGCCCCGAAAAGCCGCTGTTCGGTCGCGCGGGAGCACACGGCTGGTACTGGCGCCCGTACACCGAAGTCGGCGACAAGGCGCACGGCGAGATCGTGCAGGACTACACGGTGCGCGGGAACCTGCCGGGCGTATCAGCGTAGCCCCGTCAACCCACCACAACCCCGTGCGCCGCCAGTTCGGCGATGAGTTCGGACGGCTCCCGGCCTTTGGGCGGAAAACTCGTGTTGAGCCACAGCGCCGTGCCGGGTTCGTCGTGGGTCCAGCGGCCGGACTCGACGGCCGAGCGGACTTGCTTCACGGTCACCGTGGCGTTGGGGGCAGTGAAGACCACCGACCCACCGACCACGATCGGACCGCCGTCGGTGATTCCCGTGGCGATGCTGGGCGCTTCTTCCTGCTCTTCGTCCGGCATGGGGTCGAACGCGTGTTCACTCATGTTCCCGTAGGTTGGAGGATAAGTCGCGTGGTGCCCGGTTGGGCGAGTTGGCGGACGCCGGCGCGTTCGCGCCTGACCCACACGCTGCATCGGCACCGGGGATGCAACGGCGGGTGCATCACTGGCCCGTTGGGCGTCGTGAACAGGTCATCGAGCCCGACGCCTTGCTGGTTCAGTCCGGGCACCGGGGCGCACGTGGGGCAGAGGCGTTCGTCCGCCGCGACGATCCAGTAGCGGCGAAGCTCATTCAGCGGCACCGCCCCTTGCGCGACCGCTTCGCGCCAGCCGATGCCGCTGGCCTCGTTCGCGGCTTGCATCGCGGCCGTGCGCGCGAAGGTTTCGGCCCGGTGGGCGATGAGCTTGCGCTCGTACGCGGCCACGGCGGCGTCGATCTTTTCCGGCGTGAGGTTCTTGAGGCTCAGTCGCCGGTCCCGCAACGTGCGGCGTTGGGCGTCGGCGATGCGGCCCGATTCCAACTGCTCCCGAAAGCTGTTCACGATCTTCCGGTCGTACGCCGTGAGGCCGGTGGAGACCCCGCTTTTGAGCTTCACCGCCACCTGCCGTGGCCCTACCCCCCGCTGTAACTCCGCGGCGATCGTCTCGCGGAGGCCTTCGCGCACCTCACTGGCCACCCGCCGGAACGCGCCATCCTCCCAGCGCCGCACGGCGGCAATGAGGTGGGGGGACGCCACCGGCGACGCAATGACCAGCCGCCGGGGGCTGTCGGCCGCGATGTCCCGCACGATGTTCCCCACCGTGCGGATGATCCCGCCCGCATAGGAGGCGCGGACGGCGGTCGCGGCGGCGAGCGCCCGGGGCGATCCCGTGAGGTAGGACACCGCCGCGTCGAGATCGCCCGCTTCGATCAGGCGCACCAACTCCGCCAGCGACTCAGGCGACAGCGCCCGCGCGTAGTCCAAAAACGCGCGGCGGAGCGACGGCTCCAAGCGCGACGCCAACTCCTGCAGGCGGCGCTGGGCGCGGTCGGCGGGGGTGGTCATGCCGCCAGCGGGTCAACCACCGGCTGGCGGTCGCGTTCCCCTTCGTCGGCCATCGCCCGCTGCGCGTCCATCTCCGCCGCAAGGCGCGCGGTCAGCCCGTCGAGGTCGAGATCGTCCGGCAGCTTGCCGGTGCGGAGGAAATGGAGCCACGACTCCACGTCGATCCGGCCGTTCAGCACGCCCTGCCAGAGTAGCGCGGCAATCTGCGGGTCGATCGACGGGGCCGGCGTCGCGGGGTGCATCTGGATGGACGGCGGCGCCGCGTCGCGCATCAGCGCGTGGAACATCAGCGCCTGCTCAAGCGCGTCTTGCACCCCCCGCGCGATCGCGGTGTGGGTCGCGTGTTCGGCGGCGAGGTCCAGTTCCCGCCCCTTGGCCGTCTCGGTCCCCTGCTGCCGGTCGCGACCGATGAACGACATCCCGAGCGCCGCGATCTGGCGCACGATCTCGTCCCGCTCTTCCTTGGACGATTCCAAGGCGTCCGCCGGCGCGACGATGTAGCCCGCCTTCGCGTCGGCGTTGTTGCTCCGAATGAGGCTGTTCGGCCCCACGCGGATCGGCTTCTCTTGCCCCTTCTCGTCGCGCTCCGCCTGGACGCCGAACATGAACATGGTCGGCGAGTGCGTGTGCTTGATCAGGTAGCGCCGGTCGGCGGTCAGCTGGTAGTGGTCGAGGTTGAGCTCGCACACGCTGTACGCCGCCGGCTCACACACGAACGGCGCCGTCGGGCGCTTGGGGTAGCAAGGCGCCAGCGGGATAGCGGGCAGCGGGCGGCGGTTGGCCGCCGTCATGGTGCCCTGCGACACCAGCGCGAAATGCTCCCCCGCGCCACCCTCCGCCGTGCGCTTCTCCCATACCCGGAACGTGACACCGGTCGATTCGAGCCGCAGCACGCGGTAGCGTTCGCGGGTGACCGTGCCGAAGTCGCCCGTGGCCACGTCCGTCGGTTCGTACAGCACGACTTGCCGCAACACCTGTTGGTACGCCATCCGCCCGACGTCGGCGTCCGTGAGTTGCCGCGCTTGGTACGCCGCCAGCAACGCCCCCCAGTTCGGCGCCTCGACGATCCACGACACGATCTGGTCGGCCGTGATCAGCACCCAGTAAGGGCGCAGCCCCATGCGCTGCTCGTTGGCCAGCGTCAGCGGCATCCCGTCGGGCACGGGGGGCGTATCGACTAGGATGGCCGCGTACCCGCCGACCAGCGCTTCCTCGGTCAGGTCCTTGACGAACACATCGCCATGTCGGCCGCGGCGGTCGATGTCCTCCCAGTCCGCCAGCATCCGCGCGTCGGTGCCGTCGTCGAACGTCGGGGCGGTGCCCGCCACCATGCCGACGAGCGCTTCCACGGTGCGCGCGTAGTAGCGGGTGACCTGGGCAATACTGGCCCGCAGCTTGTAGAACCCGAGCTTTTCGTCCGGCCAGCGGGGGAGCGCTTCGGTGCCGAGCGCCCGGACGGCTTTCGTGCCGTGCATCATGGCGCGCGACATCCGGCGCACGGGGGCCAAGTCCACGTACTCCGGCCGCTTGTAGTCCGGGCGGCTGTCCTTGGGCGCGTTCGCCGGGATGGTCTGCAGGTCCGTCATGGTTAGCCGATGTCGTAGGTGGAAACACTCACCGCCGACGACGCGAGGCGGTTGAACTCCTGCCAGCAGAGGTAGCCCAACGCGTCGTTGGGGTGATCGTAGCCGCCAGTCTTGTCCGGGATGTTCGTCTCCGGCTTGTAGACCTGCCCGCCCAGCGATTCGATGAGGTGCGCCGCCTTCGGGTGGATCCGCAGGCGCCGGCGCTCGCCGTCGAAGAGCATGGCGTTGACGTTGTTCACGCGGTCGACCACGGGCGGGTGCGCGCTGGGGGCGCGGATCTCAAACCCGAAGCTGCGGATGATCGCGAAGTCGGTTTGGCCGGCCTTCGCGTTCGTGTGCCGCGCGTTGCCGGCGGGGTCGGGGCAGAAGACCACGCGCCGGTTGGGGTAGCGGGTCGCGATCTCTTGGCACACCTCCGGCGTGTTGCTGGTGGACACGAGCAGGCAATCCAGCACATGACACTCGTCCACCGCCCGCACCGCGATCACCGACGCCATCGGGTTGATGTTGAAGTCTTGCCCGACGTAGAGATCGCCGCCGAAGTCGTGGACGCTGGGGTCCACATTCCCCTCAGGAAACGGCTTGTCGAGGAACTTCGGGTACACCCGCCCGTTCCCGCCGAGGTTGTAGCTGCCGCCCCACACGTGGTCGTACTTGTCGGGATCGGCGAGGCGCATGGCCTCCGCTTCCTTGCGCAACGTCGACGGCAGGAACGGGTTGTCGCGGTACGTGGTGTGCACCCGCACCATGCCGTCCCGCCCCGACGCGAAGAACTGGTCAACCGGGTCCGTCTTCTTGTCCGGGTTCCACGAAAACCACAGCTCGGAGCCTTCCGCTCGGATCGTGGGGATGAGCAGGTCGAGGGAGCGCTGTGAGATGCTTTGCGCCTCTTCCACCCAAGCGACGTCGAATCCCTCGAGAGACTTGATCGAGTCCGCCGTATGGTCTTGCATCCCCTCGAAGATCATCACGCCGGGGCCGCCCACACGCCGGATCTCGGTGGTCAGGACGAGGAACAGCGACGCCACCCCCAGCTCGCGGATCTTCGCCTCGACGAGCGCCTTGGCGGAGAACTTGAGCGAGCGCTGCACTTCGCGGATGCAGACGATACGCGCGGCGGGGTTGACCACCATGCGCTCGACGGCCTCTTCGGCGAAGAAGTGCGACTTCCCCGAACCACGCCCGCCGCTGGCCCCCTTGTACCGCGCTGGGCGCTGCAGCGGGCGCGCCCAGCGCGGGACGCGGCGGCGGAAGTGCAGCGTCATGCGGCGGGGTCGACGACTTCGTGCGTGATGCGCAGCGACACCGGCCCGCCGTTCTCGCCGGTGTGCTCGACGGTCTGCGACGCCCGCCCATACCCGAACTCGGCGGCCATCTTGTACGCCTGCACGTACTGCGGGTGCTTCGGGTTGGCAAGGATGGTCCCCAGCGCTTCGCTGACCGCGTCGCGGCTCACCAGCGACCGCATGAACGCCTTGAACTCGTCAGGCGGACGGCCGGCGTTGGGCGCGCCTTTGGCGGGACCGCGACCGCGAAGCTCCGGATGAAGCTCAATCGGGGACGGCCGACGCGTCACGCTTGACTTACGCGTTGACTTTTCCACACTGCGCGGTTTACGCGGCATAGTCCAAACCCTCACCGGGGGCGATCTCCAACGCCAGTTGATCCGGATGCGGACGGGGGCCACGGTGCCCCCGCCTGATCACCGGTACCGGCATCGCGGTCACCGGCTTGCGGTACGCGCGAGGGCCAGCGACATACTCGCCGGGGGTGCCGCGCGTCGGGCGGACGACGACGTCGAGGTAGCGGTGGAGGACCAAGAGCCGGAGCGCGCGGCGCATGGTCCGGCGTTCGATGTCGAGGGCGGCAGCCGTGGGCCGGACCTTGATGACCTGGGGCGCGGTCAGGTCGAGGTTCGAGACCAGATACCACCACACAAATTTGGTGGCGTGGTGGCGGCGGAGCGCGCGGGTGCGGAGGGTGCGGGTGATCATGGCAGCTCCCGGATTTCGACGAGCACGTGGGGGTCGCCCTGCTGGCGCGTCCCCGCCCAGGCGATGATCTGGTTGTCGTTGGCGAGGACGCCCGCCTGCTGCAGCGCATCCCAGACCCCGGACTGGACGTTGTCGCCGTCGGGGGAGGATTTAGAAAGCGGGTCCTGTTCCAGAAACTGGTGCATGGTGATGTGGAGCGGGCCTTTCAGCGTCGGGCGCTGGTACTGGCGCCACTGCGCTTCCAGCGCCGGCACGACGCGGGCGTACCAGGCGGCGATGGCGGCCGACTTGATGATCCGGGCCTTGCCGCTGGTGGTGCGGATCGCCCGCTGGCTGTTCTTGGCCGAGACGGGCTGGCCGGGGCAGACGAGGCGGATCAGCATGGGGGACCTCCGGGGGTTTCGGAGGTTTGGGCAGTTTCGACGTTTTGGCAGGGTGTCTTATACGCCCTTTCCCAGCCCCTACACGCGTACGCGCGGGGGTACGTGTGCATCATGTATATAGATTGTTTTTTCTTCTTTACTGCTATAACACACAGGGACATAGAGTTACGCCGCCTCTTCTGTGGTGTGGATGGTCGAAACCACCAGCGCGTAGCGTGGTCGGCCGCCGGCCGGGCCGCTCGGGACATCGCACCAGCCGGCAAACCCGGCCTCTTGCACCCACTGCACGGTTTCGTCGCGGTCGCGCTTCAGCACGCCGCGGAAGACCCGGCTCCGCGTGATCTCCTTCATGGTCAACCCGCGGTCGGACGCGTCGCGGAGGGCCTCGAGGAAGCGATTGCGCAGCGCGTGCACGGGGGAGTCGGACAGGCGCTCCTGGACGGCCGGAATCAGCTGCTGGAGCTGGTATCCGGCGACCGCAATCCCCCACGTGGCGTGGCCAGCCGAAACGGCCGTAGCGGCCGGATTCTCGGCCAAGGCGGCCAGCAACGCGAGGCGCATGGCCTGTTCGTTGGCACGCATGGGCAACTCGCCCAGCTTTTCCGCCTCCAAGACGTCGGCCCGCGCATTGCATTCCCGCTTGAACGCCTTGAAGGCGTGGTCGGCGTCGGGCGTGATGGTCAGGCGCGCGGGAGCGGGGATTTCCGTGGTGCGCCCGACTCGGTCCAGATCCCCGCGCGGGGCGAGGATCTGTTGCATCCACGTGAGGACGTCGGCTGGCGGGTCCTCATCGGTCACGTCCGAAAGGTCCCCGCGCGGAATCTGGGCTTCCAAGACAAGGAAACGATTCAGGAAGCCGCTGGAAATGCGGTTCCCTTTGAGGCTGTCGTACCACTCGTTCGGTGTGGTCAACCCGACCACGGACATTCCTGGTCGTTCGATGGACTTGCGTTCGGCCGACTTCCGTTGCTTGTCGGACATGGTGAGAGTGGAGAACTGCGGCGTGATGGCGACATCGTCCACGCGCGAGAACAGCTCCATGAGGGCCGTCAGCACGCCGTTCTTCATGGCCGCGCCATCAGACCCGCCCGACGCCGCGTTCAGGAACTGCCCGAACTCGTCGACGATGGCCAGCGACTGCGGCTGGCTGCATACGGAGCTCCACACCGCGGACCGGCTCGTCCATTCGTTCGGCCCGACGAGGGTGGCGGCCCCGCCGGCACGCAGGAGCCCATTGGCTGACCGGCGCACATGCTCTTTCCCCGTGCCCGACTTGCCAATGACGAGCAGGTACAGGGTGCTGTAGTTCTGTCGGCTGGTGGCGTAGCGGCGCGCACAGACGGCAGAGGCCACCCCCAGCGCAGCGGCCACGGAATACATGCGCACGGGGTGTGGCGCGGTCCGCATACTCCACTGGACCATCGTCTCGAGCACGCCTGGCAACGGTTGGTCGAAAGGGTTCGGAAGCACGGCCGACGGGGCTGGTCGGATCGGACGGACCACCCCTTGCGCGATCATCAGATGGCGCGCGATGCCCGCGTGGCGGGTCTTCTCCTGGGCATAGGCGTACTCGACGAGCCGCTTCACTTCGTCGGCCGCCTTGGGCGGATCGCAGCGCGCGGTGTTGGCATCCAAGACCAGCTGCAGCGCCGTTTCGGGCGGCACGTTCGCGGCGGCGAGGCTGCCGGCCAACGCCAACAGCGCGCCGTGCCGGTCGCCGGGGGCGATACGGGCGGACGACACCGCGAGGTGCACCCGTTCCTTTGCGCCGTCGCGGCTCGTCGCTTGCAGGGCGGCCACGGCGGCCTTGTCGGGCAGCGGGATGGGCGGCGAGGCGTCGGCGACGTCGTACCGGCGCCCGGACTGGTGGAGCGACGGCGGCAGCATCACATAGCCGTGCCCACTGCGCACGACAATGCCGGCGATCATGGCGCCGGAGGGGAGCGTCGGGTGGGTGTAGTAGCGGTGCACGCCGTTGCCGGTGCGCACTTCAAACGTGGGTTCGGCAAAGAGCCCGAGGTCGCGCGCGGACGCGATCGCGGCGTCCGAGTCGAGGTCGAAGGCTACAAGGCCGGCGCTGGCGGGAATCCCCGCAATGTTTGCGTCGGGCCACATGCTCCACCAACGCCGGATGGCTGCGACGTCGGTGGTGGCGTCGTCCTTGCCCTTCACCGTGCGGGGGTGCTTCCCGATGCGATCGCAGTCGGCCTTGCGGCACGAGCATCGCACTGGGCGTCCTGGCTCGATGATCGGCGTGTGACACGGGAAAATGGCCCACCCGCGTTCCGCCCAGTCGAGGGCGGCTGTGAGCATATCGGTCACCGGCGCGGCCTCCACTGCGTGCGGTTGCCCGCTTCTTTCCACAGCGCGTCCCAGGCGGGGACCAAGGCCAGCACGGACCCCGTCCGCCAAGACGTCGTCACCGGCGAGTTGCCGAAGACCGCAGGGGCGGGGTCATACGCGCCGTCCATCATGGACCACGCGGGGTGGTCGTGAAAGTCGTCGAGCTCGAGGTACGGCTTCACCTCGGCGTAGAGGCGGCCGGTGGGGGTGGTCACCAGAAAGTCCGGTGCCCATCCCGCGAGCTCGATGGGTTCGTATTCCCATGCCCAGCCCGCGAGGTCGAAGAACGCGGCCCAGCGGGCTTCCAAGCGCGAACGGAAGCGCACGCCGGCGTAGGTGGTGGAGTGGGCGAGTACGGTGTAGGGTCGTGGCATTGGCAGGGGGGTTCCTCAGAAAGGCAACAGGTCGTCAGCACTCAGCGCCGCGTCGAAATCGACGAACGCGTCACACCCGATCAGCCGGACCTCGTCGGGCGGCGTGGCGTTCCACTGGGTGCACGTGGACAGGATCTCGTCCCACTTCGCGCAGAGCACGCACGGGCCGTTGGTGCGTAGCGGTGCGGTGGGCGTTTGGGGGTGGTCATGAAACCGGCGGTTCACCACCCGCTCGAACTTGCCGTCCGGCTCGAGGGCGATGGCAACGGGTTTTTCGAGGGACGCGGCTTTCTCCAACGCCTCCTCAATCGTCTGGGGGCACTCTCCCCCCAGGTGATCCGCCCACCAAGTGACGGCCTTCTCCCGGGCGAACCCGTCGTGCTCGATGCAGACCCACTCGGACGCGACGCGCTGGAAGTGGTACTTGTAGTCGACGCGCAGCGTGGCGCGCTTCGCCGGGTCTTTGGGTTCGTGGCGGGAGAACTCCACGTCCGTGACATCCCACCACTTGGGGGGGAGCTTTTCGCGCGACATGACGGGCGCGAGCAACGCCTCCGGGGCGAGCTTTGCCCGTTCGGGCGGCGGGAACTCGTGCTGACACCGGGGGCACACGCGGGTCGCGGTGCCGACCACTTCCTGGCACTGGGGACACACCTTGGCCGGGGCGTCGCCTTCGCGCTTCTTCTTGGGGTCGCGCACCTTCACCGCATCCACCGGCCCGTGCCGGAGGCAGTTGCCACTAAAGTCTAAAACCAAGCAGTCACTCTTCCCCGGCGCGGTGCGGAACCCACGGCCCAGCATCTGCACGTGCAGACCCGTGGAGGCCGTGGGGCGGCACAACGCCAACAGGTCGATGCTGGGTTCGTCGTACCCCGTGGTCAGCACGTCGCAGTTGGTGAGGGCGCGGAGGCGCCCAGCGCGGAGGGCCAGGAGCCGTTCGGTGCGTTCGTGGGCCGACAGGTTGCCGTGGACGGCGGCGGCGGGGAATCCCGCACCCGTCAGGGCCTCCGCCATATGCTCCGCGTGCTGGACCCCCGCGCAGAAGACGAGCCAGCGAGAACGGGAACCCCCCAACTGTGCCAGCTCAGAGACCACCGCCTTTGTCGTTTCCGGATCGTCCACCGCAGACTGGAGCGCCGCCTCGACATACTCGCCGCCGCGCATCGCCACCCCCGTCACGTCGTAGCGGGCGAGCGTGGCCTTGGAGATCAGGGGAGCGAGGAAACCCCCGTCGAGCAGGGTAGAGATCGCGATCTCGTACGCGATCTCATGGAACACGCGCCCTTCGCCGGCGTCGAGTCTTCCCGAGTCCAGCCGATACGGCGTGGCCGTGAGCCCGATCGTCCGGATGGAGGGGTTCTTCGTCCGCATGGCGTCGAGGAACTTCCGGTAGGAGGTGTCGTCCGACCGGGGCACGAGGTGCGCTTCATCGACAAGGATCAGATCGAACGGCCCATACGTGTACGGACTGCGCGCCAGCGTCTGGATCGACCCCACCGTCGCCGGGGTGGTGCGGTCCTTCTTGCCGTGCTGGCCGGAGATCAGGCCGCAAGAGAGGGCGGGAAGTCCGGCGCTCTGCATGGCCTTCCAGTTCTGCTCGATGAGCTCCTTGCGGTGCGCGATCACGAGCACGCGGGCGCCGCCGTCGACAGCTTCCTTCGCCATCGTGCCCATGATGAGGGACTTCCCACCGCCCGTGGGGACCACCAGCAGGCAGTTGCCTTCGTTGGTCGCGCTCCACGTGTACGCCGCGTCGATCGCGGCGCGTTGGTAGGGGCGAAGGGTGAGCGTGGGCCGCGGGGGTGCGTCGTGGATCATCGGAGCCGCCATCACCGGGCGCCTCCGCACGTGCACTGGCGTAACCGGGCCTCGTAATGCTCGATGATCAGCGCCCCTTCGCCGGCCGCGAGTGTCCCGCCTTGCTGGGCAATCTTCATCGCCCAGTACAGTTGGTCGCTGTACCCCGCGCGCCGGTTCACCGGCTGGAATTGATCCTGTCCATCACTCATGCCGCGTCCTCGTGTTCATCCCACGTGTCGAGTGGCAGGGCAAAGCGCTCGCCCTGCATGTGGCGCGATCGGCGTAAGTCGCCGTGGAGCACCATGAGCCGCAGCACGGTGTGGAGCATGGCCGCCGGCAGGTCCAAGCGCGCCCGTAGCGCCGCTTCGGTCTGCGGTCCATCGGCCACCGCCGCGCGAATGCGCCCGAGCAGCGTACCGGGGTGGTCGCGCCCGTGCAGCAGGTCGTTGACGAGATCGACGGCGTACCACACGCGCACGTCGCACGGCCCGTGGCCTCTTTGCACGGACGCCCACTGACTGCGGGCGAGGCCGCGCGCCGCCAGCGCATCGAGTGTCTTGCCGGTGTAATCCCGCCGCATGGCGGCGAGGGGCGCCAGCTGCGAGGCGGTGAGGCCCGGGTTGCGCGCGATGACCAGCAAGAGCGCCTCGGCGCGGTTCATGACGACGGCGCCGTATTGGCGCCCCGGACGCGCCCGTTCGGGGTCGGTGTACAGGGTGTCGCTCACGCCGCCCGTCCGTGCAGCAGGTCGACGTTGGCGTTCGCCAGCCGCGCGTTCTCGCGCCGCAGCTCCTGGATTTGCTCCTGCAACGCCCACCGCTCGCTCGGCATCATGCCGATGCGGTCGCAGGCTTGCTGCATCCGCTTCTCGATGTCTTTCATCGCACGGTCCTGCGTGTCGGCCCGCAGCGCGCCCCACTGTTCGCGCAGGGTGCAGCGTTCGTATTCCGCGATGGCGTTGAGCACGGTGCCGAGGTCGTTGCGGAGGTGGCGGAGGATCAGGGGGAGTGGGTCGGTCATGCCGCCTCCCTGACCGCCCGCAGCGCGCGGACGGCTTCATTGAGTGCGTCTTGCTTGGCGTCAACGGAGTACCCCCACGGATCGGACGGATCACGAAAGGCAAACTCGAACGCCTCCGCCGCCTCCACCACCTTGTCCCGCGCGTCCTCGACGGCCCGCGCGCACTTGGCGTCGTAGCAGCTATGCACGTCGTCGGCGTAGACGGTGCTTTCGCAACGGTCGCAGTAGGCCGTTGGGCGCTTACTTGGCACGCTCCCCTCCCGCGTTGGCCGCGCGGCGGGCGCGGACGGCTGTTTGCAGTGCGCGGTGGGCCGCTTCCCACTTGGTGAACACTCCGTCCGTATTCTCGTGTCGCTCGATGGCGTTGCTGTACGCCTGAAACGCCTGCGCTTCCTTCTCCGCCGCCTCCAACACCGCCGCGTCGTGCGGGGTGAGGAGGGGGAGGCGGTCGATAGTGTTGCCGCCAAACCGCCACGTTGCGGCCTCGGCTTCCGTCTCTACGTGTGCGATCACATTGCCGACCGCCCCCCGCACGACCCACACCTCCGTGATCTCACGCGCCATCGGCCACCTCCGTCATCTGCGCCGCCACGCCCTTCGCCACGATGACGGCGGCGTCGGCGGTATCGCGGTGCTCCGCAGCCAACCACCCCACAAGCTCCGCCGCCCGCCGCAGTTCTTCGGCGGCGCGCTGGCACGCGTTCGGGCTCGGTACGCCATTCGACAGGATCTCGTAGGCGCTGTAGCAGTAATCTGCCGCCGTCGAGGTGTAGGTAATCAGCACTTTCTCACGCGCCATCGGCCGGGGCCTCCGTGGTGGCGGCGTCGACCAGCGCCACGCGGACGACGCGGTGGGGGGCGTACTGCGGATATGCGTCGTCCAAGAGCTTCGCTTCCTCTTCCACGTCGGCGCGGTTCCGCTCGGCATGGTCCATGTACGAGTATCCGCTCTTGTCCACCGTGACGTACCAGTCCGTCACCACCACGCGCGGGGTGGGGGTGAGGGCGCGACGAATCGCCTCACGCGCTGCTGCGTACTGCTTGATTGCGTAGTCACGCTCGGTCGGGTAGTCGAGCCGGAAGTACGTTCCCTCACGCGCTTCCACCGCCTCATCGAGTGCGGTCAGCAACACATCCTCTCTCTCACTCATCGCCTTGGCCCTCGGGGTGAGGGCGCGAATCACAGCATCCGCCGGAGTCAGGCCAAGCAGCAGCGTATCGGTGACGGCGTGCGCCCACTGCGGCATATCGCCACGCGGGTTACCGAACTCGTCGCAGAACGCGGCGGCGATCCACTTCACGCACGCGACGTTGTTCCGCTTCTCTGCGCGAAGCCGCACGATTTCGTCGGCCATGTCCCAGACCGCTTCGCGATACGCCCCCTCATGCTCGTACCAGCCAAACTCCTGCAACACATCTTCTCTCTCACTCATCGCCCTGGCCCTCGGGGGTGGGGGTTAGTGTTTCGTTCGGATGGCCGGGGCATCCGGTCACGTAGTCGAAACCTTCGCACGGCTCGCCAAGCGGGAGCACATGCCACCCCTTGCGCAGGCAGTCGTACAGGTAATTGCGAACGTCACGCGCCTTCGGGCGCTTACCGTTGTCGCGCATCAGGGATGTGAGCTTTCGGTCGGACATCTCCAAAAGCCACCCGATGTCCACGCACATGTGGACGACACCGTGATCCATGGGCGCCATCACCCCTCCCCCCGCGTCGTCGCCGCGTCCTGCGGCGGGGTGGGCTGCTGCGCGAGCCAGGTGCGGATTGATTCCGCAAGATCTTCTGCCGCCATGTCGAGGCTCCCGCCCTGACCGTTCCAGCCCAACTGATACATCGCCACAAGCGCCGGTTCGATGATGTCCTCCAACGTCTCCACCGGCTCGAACGGGTCATCGCGCAGCGCGGCGACCGCATAAATCCACTCGGTGCGGATATGCTTCTGCACCTTCCAGCGCGGCGGGTTGCCGACCAAGGCTTCCAGCGTGCCGTCATTCCACCGGTACCAGTCGTCGTACCCGTCGAATTGCACCTCCCGCAACCGCCGCGCCGCAGGACGCGTCGCCTCGAACCGCAGCGCCTTCTCGTCGTCGAGGCGACGTTCGGCGTCTTCCGCCTTCGCCTTCCACGCGTCGCGGTCGGCTGCCAGTTCGTCATTCCAGCGGGTCAACGACTGCTCGCACTCGGCGCGGTCCTTGCACTCCTTCTGTAACACAGCCCGTTCGGCGAGCAGGGCGCGGAGTTCGGTGGCGAGCTGACGGCACTCCATTGCGGCCAGCCCGAAAAGACGATTATCGGGATACCTTGCCGCGAGCACACATTCAATCAGCGGGAACGTCGTCGTCTCTCCCATCAGTCCATCCCCCCACATCCAGCGGTACACGTCAGCAGCGGCCGCAGGAGTGCGGCCAGCCAGAGCACAGCCACCAGCGTCAGCGCGGTGGCGAGCAGGCAGAGGGGGCGGGTCATGCGGCCCCCAAGTCAAGCGCCAGCGTTTCGTCGATACAGGCGGGCGACATCCACAAGCGTTCGCGCTTCCCATTGTCCGAGCGCACACTGTAGCCCGCGCCGCCGCCCGCCTTCCCCTGCTCCTTGCGCCATCCCTCTGAGAGCAGATCGTCGTGCTCGTCGTCGTACCCGCACAACACGATGCGCAGGGTGCTCGGAGCGGTGCGGCACCATTCGCGCACTTCCGCGCCCACGGTATCCGACCCGTGCGCGTACAGATCGCCCGAGGTGCTATACGGTGGGTCCAGAAACACCGCCCGCGCGCCGTCACCGCCAGCACCAGCTCGAACAACAGACGGCTGCACCACACGCTCCCAAGACCCGCAGGTGATCCGCACACACTGAAGGCGGTCGGCAATCTGCGTGAGGTAGCGAACCAAGCCTTGCCCCGCGTCCCCGAGGTGGGGGAATTCACGGTTGACGCCTTTCCCCGCGTCCCCGAGGTGGGGGAGTTCACGGTTGACGCCTCGCCCCGCGTTCCCGAGGTGGGGGAGTTTGCGGAGGTGCCCATCTACCACGCGCCATGGGCCAATGCCCCACGGGTCACCAATCCCGCACGCGACCACATACAGCCACCACCCCGCCGCCTTCGCGTCGTAGTGTTCGGGTGCACCTTCAAGCCACGCCACAAGGTCGGGGGTACGGCGTTCCTGCAACCACGCGAGCCGCGCGTGGTAGTCGATCTCTGTCACGGGGCCGCTGGCGTGCTTTGCCACTTCGGCTGGTGCGTGCTGCATCGAGCGCCACGCGTTAACCAGCCAGCCGTCTGCGTCGTTGATCGTTTCCACGCGACGGCCTGTAAACCGTGGTCGCGCCAGCAGCACGGCCGCGCTTCCTGCGAAGGGCTCGACGTAGCCTGACGGGTCGCCAAGCGCACGCCATACAATCGGCGCGGCGCGGCGCTTGCCGCCGAAGTAGGGGAATGGGGCCTGTAGAGTCATGCGGCCCTCCCCCGCGCCCATCGCTGCACCCGCAACGGCTCCGCACACGACGCGCAGCAGAGCGCGTAGTCGTCGTAGAGCTCCACCATCTCCCGCACCACCGACACCCGCCGGCACACGTGGCAAGCGTGATCGTCGTTCACCGCCTCCTCACACACCCGGTCCCGCGCCCGCTCCCGACGCGCGTCCGCGTCCTCCGGCTCCTCCCACCGACGCACCAGGGCGCCGAGGGCGAGGCCGGTGACGGTGGCGAGGAGCAGGCCCACTACGAAGCGGAGGATCATGCGGCCACCGCCTGTTCGAGAACAGCCGTCACCGCCGCCCGCGCCATGTGTATGTCCTGCCACCTCTGGCGCCCGATCTTCTCCACGATAATGGCCGGAGCTATGCTCAGTTCTACCGCCGGCACGACGTACACGGGAAAAAATCCAATCGGAATCCACCGCTTTCTCCCGAACGCTTTGGCTGTCATCACGTCGCCGTCCTCGTCGATCTGGAACGCGACGCCGACACGCCACCCCGCGCGCGGACCAACGTCGCGGTACACAACCAAGTCGCCCACGTCTGCCTTCTGGTGAGAAGGCGCCGAGAGGTGAATTTCGCCGCTCACGCCCCCACCCCCCGCCGCCGCAGCTCCCGCCGCGCCCGCGTGACGCGGCGCAGGGTGTGGGCGGCCATGTACAGGGCAATCAGGATCAGCGACGCCACGACGTAGCGGGCGCCGATGGTGGTCAGGGAGATCATGCGACCCCCGGAATCGGCGCCCAGCGGCGGATGTAGAAACCGGGGCGTACGCGCTCCACAAACCCGTGCGCGGTCAGCGTGATGAGGCTGTCGCGGATGGCTTGTTCCGAGAACGGCAAGCGCGCGTGCAGCACCGAGGCCTTGGTCGGCGTCTCCTCGTGCAGCGTGCTCAGGATGCGCTCGAAGCACGTGCCGCGGTCGAGGCGGACGAAGCCCGACGCGTCGGGGCGCAGGGACTTGGGGGCGGTGTGGGCCGTCGTCATGGCCGCCTCCCATGTCGCACGGCAGGTCGTACAACGGTCGCCCGTGCGTCGCCGTTACCTTTCCATGATCCGCCCACCACACGACACAGGACGCCCAACCGCCCCCGCCCGCCGTGGCCCTTCACAGAACAAGCCCATCTGGATCGTCGATCTGAAGACCTTCGCGCTCGACAGCACGCCGTTCACGGGCAGCAAGGAGATGGATCCCGTGTGGGTGGGCGACGCGGTGTACTTCCTGAGCGACCGCGACGGGGTGTCCAACGTGTGGGCGTTCGATACGAAGACCCGGGCCCTCAGGCAGGTCACGACGTTCAGCGATTTCGATGTGAAGTCGATCGACGCCGCGGGATCGACCGTGGTGTTCGAACAGGCCGGCTACATCCACGAACTCGACGCGCGGTCGGGCGCCACGAAGATCGTGAACATTGCCGCGGCGGGCGACTTCCCGTGGATGATGCCGGCGTGGAAGGATGTGGCGGCCCGCACGACCAGCCTTGCCCTCTCGGCTACCGGGAAGCGCGCCGCCGTGGAGGCGCGCGGTGAGGTGTTCACGATCCCCGCCGAAAAAGGCGACGTACGCAACCTCACCAACAGCAGCGGCTCGGCCGAAATCGCGCCGGTGTGGTCGCCCGACGGCACGTCGGTGGCGTACTTCAGCGATGCGTCCGGCGAGTACCAGCTCGTCATCGCCCCCCAGGACGGACTCGGCGCCAAGCGCACCATGGCGCTCCCCGAGCCGAGCCGCCCGTACTTCCCCAGCTGGTCGCCCAACGGCAAGTACATCGCGTATCAGGATACGCACTTCCGCATCTGGCTGGTGGAGGTGTCGAGCGGCCGCGCGACGGTGGCGGATGCCGATCCGTACTTCATGGCCGATCGCAGTGTGGTGCCGGTGTGGAGCCCCGACTCGCGGTATCTCGCGTATCCCAAGCGGCTCAAGTCGCTCCTGCGCGCGCTGTACGTGTATGACGTGGCGGCGGGGACACCGCGGCAGATCACCGACGGCATGGCCGACGCGACCAGCCCCGCGTGGGACGCGAGCGGCAAGTACCTCTGGTTCTTCGCCAGCACCAACTTCGCGCTCAATTCGTCGCTGCTCGACATGACGAAGTACGACCGGCCGGAGACCAGGGCGCTGTACCTCGCGGTGCTGGCCAAGGGCGAGCCGTCGCCGCTGCTGCCGGAGAGCGACGAGGAAGCGGCGCGCGCGTCGGCGCCGCGTGACAGTGCCGTGGCCGCTGCACCGGCGCGCATCGACTTCGACGGGCTGCAGCAACGCATCGTGGTGGTGCCCGGGATCGTGGAGCGCGACTATACGTCGCTCATCGCCGGTCCCGCCGGCTCGGTGTTCTTCCTCGAGTCGGTGCCGGCGAGCGGAACGGCGAATGGCTCCACCGCGGGCAACGCGCTGCATCGCTTTCAGCTCTCCACGCGTCGCGCCCAGCTGTTCGTGAGCGGCGTGGCGCAGTACACGGTAAGCGCCGACGGGCGCAAGCTGCTGTATCGTGCCGGTGGGCAGAACGGCGGCCTCTATCTGGTGGACGCCGACAAGCCGGCGGTGCCGCAGGCCGGGACGGGACGGCTCGCCGTGACACTGCGCGCCTACATCGATCCGCGTGAGGAGTTTCGGCAGATCTTCAACGAAGGGTGGCGCAACCAGCGCAACAATTTCTACGTGAAGAACCTGCATGGCACCGACTGGGCGGCGGTGAAGGCGATGTACGAGCCGCTGCTGGCGCACGTGAATCACCGGGCCGATCTGAACTACCTCATCGACAACATGGGGGCCGAAACGGCGATCGGGCACTCGTACGTGCGCGGCGGCGACCTGCCCGACGTGCCCAACGCCAGCGGCGGATTGCTCGGTGCCGACTTTACCATCGAGGGGGATCGGTATCGTATTGCCCGCGTTTATGATGCGGAGAGCTGGAACCCGGAGTTGCGGGCGCCGCTGGTCACGCCAGGGGTGAACGTGTCGCGCGGCGACTATCTGCTCGCCATCAACGGCGTGGAGCTGCGCGCGCCCGACAACGTGTACCGGCTGCTCGACGGCACGGCCAACCGTCAGACCGTGCTGACGGTGAACAGCCGCCCCGACCTGCAGGGAGCACGGCTCATCACGGTGGTCCCCGTCGCCAACGAGCAGGGGCTGCGGACCCGCGCCTGGGTGGAGTCGAATCGTCGGTACGTGGACAGCGTGTCGAAGGGGACGCTGGCCTACGTGTATCTCCCCAACACGGGCGTGCCGGGGTATACCAGCTTCAACCGCTACTACTTTGCTCAGCAGGACCGGCTGGGGGTCGTGGTCGACGAGCGCTTCAACGGGGGCGGATCGGCGGCCGACTACATCGTGGACCTGCTTGGCCGTGACTTCGACGGGTACTTCAACAATCCGGTTGGCGACCGCTTCCCGTACACCAGCCCGGCCAATGGCATCTGGGGGCCCAAGGTCATGATCATCAACGAAATGGCCGGTTCGGGTGGGGATCTCATGCCCTACATGTTCAAGCGGCGCAAGCTGGGACCGCTGGTGGGGGCACGTACCTGGGGTGGCCTGGTGGCCACTACCGACACGCCGCCGTTCGTCGACGGCGGATCGATGATTGCGCCGCGCTTCGGCTTCTTCTCCCGCGAGAACGCCTTCGCGGTGGAGAATGAAGGCGTGGCCCCGGACATCGACGTGGAGAATTTTCCGCGCGAGGTGAACGCGGGGCGTGATCCGCAACTCGAGCGCGCCACGCAGGAGGCGCTGCGCCTGCTGTCCACCTGGAAGAATCCGCGAGCCAACACGGAGCCCACGCCTCCCGTGTGGGGGAAGCGGGGTCGCTGAGCCATGCCCAATCCGCGCATTCTCAATCGCAAGCTCCACCGCTGGGGGGCCATCGCCACGGCGCTGCCGTTCCTGCTCGTCATCGTCACGGGCCTGCTGCTGCAGCTCAAGAAGCAGCTGCCATGGGTGCAGCCGCCCGAGCAGCGCACGGCGAATACGGTCCCGAGCCTCAGCATGGAGCAGATCCTGCGCGCGGCGAAATCGGTGCCCGAGGCGGCCGTCACCGATTGGCGCGATATCGATCGGCTCGATGTGCGCCCCGCCAAGGGCATCGTGAAGGTGACCGCGAACAACCGATGGGAAGTACAGGTGGATCTGGGCACGGGTGCCGTGCTGCAGGCCGCGTACCGGCGCTCCGATCTCATCGAGCAGCTGCACGATGGTTCGTGGTTTGCCGATGCCGCGAAGCTCTGGCTGTTTCTCCCGTCGGGGGTGGTGGTGCTTGGGTTGTGGATCACCGGGCTCTATCTGTTCGTGCTCCCCTTCCTCGCGCGCGCGCAGAAGCGCCAGCGCGAGTCCTGAGTCAGGCGTCATCATGCCGGTGCGGCATCCTTCGGCAGTCGTGACCTCTCCCCGCGACGTGCTGCGCTGGAGCGTGGCCCGCGCCCGGGCACGATTGCCACATCCCCCGCGCGCGCCCATCGAAGGGGTTGCTCCGGATCTGTCGTACCTGCACGCCAATCGCCACGAGCCCGCCTACACGTGGATTGGCCATTCGTCGGCGCTGCTGCAGATCGGCGGCGCCAACCTGCTGCTCGACCCGATGTTCAGTCGGACGGCGTCGCCGTTCCGCTATTTCGGGCCACGTCGGCATCAACCGCCCGGACTCACGGTGGCGCAGCTTCCGCACATCGATGCGGTGCTGCTCACGCACAATCATTACGACCACCTCGATCGGTGGTCGGTGCGCGCGGTGGCCCAGCAGGCTGGCGGGGCACCGGCGTATTTCGTGCCGCGCGGGCTCGAACGTTGGTTCGCGCGGAATCTGCCGCGGCGCCGGGGCGTGCTGCCGCACATCGAGGGGTTGGCGTGGCACGAAGGCGCGCAGCTGCCGGCAGGGAATGGGCCGCTCGGCTTGCACTTCCTGCCGGTGCAGCACTGGTCGAGTCGCACGGGCTTCGATCGCAACGCGTCGCTCTGGGGCAGCTGGGCGGTGCTGCACGACGGTTTCCGGTTCTGGTACTCCGGGGATCTCGGGTACTCGAACGAGCCGCGCGAGATCGGCGAGCGCTACGGCCCCTTCGATGCCGCGGCGATTGCCATTGGGGCGTACGAGCCACGCTGGTTCATGCGCGCCCAGCATGTAAATCCCGAAGAAGCGGTGCAGGTGATGCTGGACGTGCGGGCCGCACACGCGATTGGCGTGCACTGGGGCACGTTCTCGCTGACCGACGAACCGCTCGATCAGCCGCCGGTCGACCTGGCGTTGGCGCTGGAGGCCCGAGGCATTGCGCCAGAGCGGTTCATGGTGCTGCGGCACGGGGAAACCAAGCGGCTACACGCCGAGGGGAATCGCATCCACCCACTACCCTGAACACACAACCCTCGACGCTGAACGGGTGTGCTGTCAGTCGGATACGCGAACGCCACGTGGGCGACTGCCGGTGATTCCCGTTCAGGGTCGGGGGTCGTGAGTTGAGGGTCTGGGGTGTGGGTACATTCCCAGGTACACCAGCAGCGGCGGACACCCCGTGAGCAAAGTGGCGACCCACCAGATCATGCTCCGCCCGCTTCGCCTGAGCTCACGCCAGAACCACGTGAGCACGATCGCCGTGAAGATGCCCATGTCGTTCCAGGCCATGAACACCATGGGATCCTGGCGCAGCGTCATCCACGCGTGGGCAAGGCCCACCGAGACGGAGCCGTGCTGCTGCATCCACGTGTAGAACGCCCACTGTTCATAGGCGAAGAAGAGCGCCGCCGCGGTATAGAGCAAGGGACGTCGCATCAGCCGGGGGGACGCTCGTACTGTTCGGTGGGCAGGGCGAAGGCCTTCTTGAGCTTCGCATCGCCTTCGATCCCCACGACCCGTTGCGCGATGTAGTCGCCCACTACGGGACCGAACTTGAAGCCTTCCGCCTGCCCAAGGCCGGCGATCCACGCGTTGGTGGCGCCCGGCACGAAGTCGACGATGAAATTCTGGTTGATGCTCGACTCGTAGTGGCAGGCGCGCGTTTCCAGCAGCGGCGCGTTGGCGAGCAACGGGAACCGCGCCGCGAGAAACCGACGGGCGCCATCCACCCGATCCTGATTGGTCCAGCGCGGACTCAGGTCGGGATCCTGCAGCGCGGGGTCGGCCGGTGCCGGGGGCGGGGCAGGTGGCGGCGTGGTGCCGGCTGGCGGCGGCGGCGGGGCAATGGCGCCGCGCACGCGAAAGCCGCGGCTGTCCACCGGCAGCATCGGCCACCCGGTCACCCCGGGGAAGTTGAAGCTGGGCAGGTTGGGAAACTGGAAGCGCGTGTCGCCGACCGGCACGCCGAAATAGAGCGCGTGGCCAATGGGAATGCGCGCACGGTTCTCCATGTAGGGGAACAGCTTGCGCAGCCAAGGCCCGCAGGCGAACACGTAGGCGTCGCCCCGAATGACGGTGCCGTTGTCGAGGATGACGCCGTCCATGCGGCCGTCCACAATGGGGCCCGGCCGCACGCGACCGATGACCAGCTCGGCACCCATCTTCTGCGCCACCGCCGCCACGGCCTGCGTCGCCGCACGGCAGCGCACGACACCGGCATCGGGTTCGGTGATGGCGACGGTGATGTCGTCGGCCTTGATGACCGGCCAGCGCCTGCGCGCTTCGTCACCACTGAGGACTTCGTGCTGGACGTTGTTCGCCTTCCAGAGCTCCACCGTCCTGGTGATGAACGGTTCGCGGGTGGCGCGCATGATCACGTCGCCCGTCTCGTGGAAGAAGGACGTGCGGAAGACCGGCGCCCACTCCTTTTCGAACAGCTTCCAGCGGGCAATGGCCGTGCGAGCCCATGGAGTCCACAGTTCGCCGCTGGCGCGATCGCCGTAAGACGAGCGGATCCCGCGCGTTTCGTCACCGCTGGTGGAGCGCGAGTTGCCGGGGCCGTACTGATCGATGAGGGTGACGCGCGCACCGCGAGCGCGGAGGTGGTATGCGGTCCATCCGCCCCAGGCACCAGCGCCGATGACCACGATGTGCTGGCTATTGCCGCTGCGAGCCTTCCCCGGCTGGATGCCGGGGGCCGGTGCCGCCGAGAAGGCCGCCGGTGGCGCGCACCCGGCGGCAAGGAAGGCGCCGGCGCCCGCTCCGGCGAGGCGGAGAAAATCGCGACGGGGGAGCGCGCCGTCCGCCGCGGCGGTGTCGATCAGCGGGTCGGTGGCGTCGGCATCCGGCTGGGGCGCGGCGCGGTCGGGAACATCCGGGGTAGCAAAAGCGTCCATCGGCCGAAAATGTCGGTCGCACCGGTCCCTCGCAATGCAGACCGCCCGATTGCCTCGGCGGCGCTCCATCGCGAGGCCACGTGGCGCGACTTGCCAGCGAAACGCCCCTCTTGCACGTTCATCCGCCATGCCTCGTCTCTTCCGAAATCCCAGCCTGTTTCTGCTTGCCGTCGTGGCGGCAAGCGTCGCCGCGGCCGCCCGCAGCACCGCGCAGTCCCCCCTCGCCCCCGGGCGGGCCGTGCTCAACGATCAGGACACGGTGCCGGTGTACAGCGACTCCCAGGCAACGGCCGGTCAGGCGGTCTGGGGCAAGGCGTGCGCGGAGTGCCACGAAACGAAAGATGTGACCGGCGCGGACTTCCGGACGAAGTGGGCGGGGCAGCCGGTGTTCGCGCTCTTCGAGCAGATTCGCACCACGATGCCCGACGGCAATCCGGGGTCACTGCCGAAGGAGGAGTATGCGGCGGCGCTGGCGTATATCCTCAAGTTGAATGGGCTGACCGCCGGAGCCACGCCGCTCGCGACCGATTCCGTGGCGCTCGCGGGGGTGAAGTTGGTGCTCCCCGCTGCACCTCCGGGGCTCTAAGGCCGCGCTACCCGGGCGGTTACCGGCAGGCGGACAACGCGACCTCGAACATCGGTTCGAGGTCGCGTTTTTCGTTCCTCCGGTGGCACTATCCGCATCCGTTCCGGGATTCGAAAGAAATCGATGGGACAATGCCCCCCAAGTATTGACAGCCCGTTGTGTGAGTCGTACCGTCTGCCGACCGATACACCGGCGTCACAGGGCAGACGGAAAATGTTCCGCGTTTGGTCCCAGTTGGTGACGCGAAGCCTGCGTTCTGTTGTTCTCGGCGTGTCGGCCCTGCCTGTACCCCCCGCCTTTCCGCGAGCGCGATCATCCGCGCACGCGCTGCAGTGCCCCAACGAGCCTTTACGGAGCGGACGCCTGGTGTGTCCGCTGCCGAGCAAACCAGTGGCCCTGTCATTCCCGGTCGACTCGTCGCGCCTCCACACGTGCCGAGCCGCCGGCTGACGTGTGGCCATAACCGGTCACAACATCGGGTGGCCGGCGGGTGATCCTGATACGGGGAGTCACGAGATGCGATTGTTCGTTCCTGCTGCGTTCGCGCGTGGCGAGCGAGGTGGTGCACAGCCCAGCTGTGCGGCCAGCTGCTCGCCACCACACACCACCACGGCCCGTGCGCCGCTGATGCGTCGTCTGGTCACATCCGTTCTTGCGGCCGTTGCGGCCGTGGGCGTGGCGCTGCCATCCGCCCTGACGGCCCAGGGGGCCGGGGGAACCGTCGTGGGACGCGTGACTGACGCCGCCACCGGGCAACCCATCCAGCAGGCGCGCGTCCTGGTGCAGGGGACGCAGGTCGGCGCGCTGACCGCCGAAAACGGGCGGTACTCGCTTCGGGTCCCCACCTCCGGCGCCGTGGTGCTGGAAGTGAGCCGCATCGGCTATGAAGCCAAGCGGGTCACCGTCACCATCGGCGGCAACGCCCCCATCACGCAAGATGTCGCGCTCTCGCAGGCGGCATTCTCACTGTCCGCCGTCGTTACTACGGTGACGGGGCAGCAGCGTAAGGTCGAACTGGCCAACGCCACCACGCAGATCGCCGTCGCCGAAAAGGTGGCCGAGCTCCCGGTGTCGAACATGGGCCAGCTGCTCTCTGGCCGCGCGGCCGGCGTGCAGGTCACGACGGCCGGTGCCACCGGCGCCGGGTCGCGTATTCGCATTCGCGGGCAGGCCTCGCTGTCGCTCTCCAACGATCCGGTTGTGATCATCGACGGCGTGCGTATGACGGCGAACGCCGGCAGCTCCTCCATTGGCGTGGGCGGGTCCACGCCGTCGCGTCTCGACGACCTCAATCCCGAGGAAATCGAGAATATCGAAGTCGTCAAGGGGCCGTCGGCGGCCACGCTGTACGGCACCGAAGCCGCCAACGGCGTGATCAACATCACGACCAAGCGCGGCAAGGCCGGCAAGACGCGCTGGAACGTGTACACCGAGAACGGCCGGATCACCGATCCGAACACGTATCCGCTCATGTACTACGGCTGGGGCACCCAGCTGAGCGGCGCTACCGCCGGCACGCGGGTACGCTGCCCGGCCATCTCCATTGCCGCGTCGCTCTGCCGCGCCGACAGCCTCCGCGTAGGCAACGCGTTCCTCATCGACAGCCTGAGTCCGGTCGATCAGGGCTCGCGCCAGCAGTATGGCATGCAGGTGTCGGGTGGTACCGATCGCGTGCAGTACTTCGTGTCCGGCGAGACCGAAGTGGAAACGGGCATCTACCGCATGCCGGAGATCGAAATCAACCGCCTCAAGACCGAGCGCGGTGTTTCGAGCATCCCGTCGTCGCAGATCCGCCCGAACGCTCTGGACCGCAACAGCCTGCGCGCCAACATCACGGCGCAGCTTTCGCCCAAGGCCACGCTGCAGGTCTCGTCGGGCTTCATCAACAGCCGCCAGCGCCTGCCGCAGAACGAGGACAACGGCAACGGGCTCATGGTGGGCATGCTCGGCGGCGAGTGGCGTGAAGACCTGCGTGACAGCCGCGGCATTCCGCTGCTCGGCTACCGCGCCTTCCCCATGGGCGACATCCTCTCGCGCACCACCAGCCAGTCGATCAACCGCTTCATCAACAGTGTGCAGGTGCAGTACAACCCGATCAGCTGGCTCACCACGCGCGCCATCGTCGGCTCCGACTTCACGGCGCGCAGCGACGTGGGCATCAACCTGTTCGAGCAGGGTGTGCTGGGCGTGAACCGCGTGGGGCAGGTCAGCGCGAATCGCGCCGAGATCAACCAGCAGACGGTGGACCTTGGCGGTACGGTCAACAGGCAGCTGTTCCCCTGGCTGAACTCCAAGACGTCCGTGGGTATGCAGTACATCCGCAACGCCTTCGCCCAGTCCGAAGGCACGGGGCAGGGATTGCCGCCGGGCGCCACCACCACTTCGGCCGGTGCCATACGCAATGCCTCGCAGTCGTTCGATGAGCGCCGCACGCTCGGCTACTACATCGAGCAGGTGTTCAACGTCAACGAGAAGCTCTTCATCACCGCGGGCTTGCGCCGTGACGCCGCGAGCGCGTTCGGTAGGGACTTCCGTGCTGTCAACTATCCCAAGGTCGGTGCATCGTGGGTGGTGTCGGACCAGGGCTTCTTCCCGGCCTATAGTTGGCTCAACACCCTGCGCCTGCGCGCCACCTACGGCGCCTCCGGCCAGATCCCGGGGACCACGGACGCCCTCCGCTTCTTCTCGCCTTTCCCCACCACCATCTCCGGTACGGCCGACCAGCCGGGCGTGTCGCTCGGCGCGCTGGGGAATAGCACCCTCCGCCCCGAGTTCACGGCGGAAACGGAGGCCGGCTTCGACCTCACGATGTTCGACGGCAAGTCGAACTTCGAGTTCACCTACTACGACAAGAACACCACCGACGCCCTCATCGATCGTCGTGTGGCCCCCTCCCTCGCCGGCGTGACCTCTCGTTTCCAGAACATTGGAAACTTTTCTAACTCGGGGTTGGAGCTTGTGTACAACCAGAAGGTGATCTCGAACGACAATCTCGGATTGGAATTCGTGCTCACCGGCTCCACCCTCCGGAACGAGCTCGTCACGCTGGGTGAGGGGGTGAGCCCCATTCCGACCGGCAACCGCAACACCCAGTTGAACACGCCGGGTTTCCCGTTGTTTGGTCTCTGGGGGCGCCCCTACACCTACAACGATGCAAACGGCGACGGCATTCTGGTGGCCAGCGAGTTGACGTACGGCGCCAACTCGTTCATCGGACCGACCCTCCCCACCCGCGAAATGGCCTTCACGCCCACGCTCGAGCTGTTCGGCCGCAAGCTGCGCATCTCGGGGCAGCTGGACAGCAGGTGGGGCATGAAGAAGCTCAACAACACCAAGCGTCACCAGTGCCAGGGCGGTGCCTCCTGCCAGGGGCTGTATGCCGGCGCCCCGTTGGAAGAGCAGGCCATGGCCGTGGCGGCGGCGGCGTCGGTGTTCACCGGCTTCTACGAAAACGGATCGTTCACCCGCTTCCGTGAACTGTCGCTGTCGTACCAGATGCCGAACGGCTGGGCCAAGGCGCTCAAGGCCGAGCGCTGGAACCTGGTGCTCACCGGCCGCAACCTGGGCGTCTGGACGCCGTTCACCGGCGTCGATCCCGAAACCACGGTCGGCAACGGCGACCAGCGCGGCAACGAGGAGTTCTTCTCCACGCCGCCGATGCGCTACTTCACGTTCCGCATGAACTTCAACTTCTGATCGAGGCGAGCGCGCACATATGCGATTCCAATTCGTGACTCGTCGGTTCATCCGTCCGGCGAGTGCAGCATTCCTCGCGGTCGGGGTGGCGGCGGGGTGTACCACCGACACACTCGAGATCACCGATCCTGACGTCCTCAACGTCGAGGACTACGCGACGACCGCCGGCGCGACGCCGCTGCGGCTGGGCGTCATCCAGGACTTCCAGAACCTTTTCAGTGGCAGCGCCAACCTGGAGAACGTGATCGTCGTGACCGGCAACGTCTCCGACGAGATGTACTCCACCGACACGTTCGACGACCGCCTGTTCCCCAACCAGCGGGCGATGAACGACAACCTGCCGGCGATGGACGGTTTCTACCGGAACCTCCACCGCGCGAGATCGGGGGCGACGCGTACCATCAACGTGCTGCGCCGGGTGGCGCCCACGCCGGTACAGAACATCGGCGAGATGTACAACATCCGTGGGTTTGTCGAGACGTTCTTCGCCGAAGCCTACTGCTCGGGCGTGCCCTTCTCCGAGGAAGATGGCACCACGACCGAGTTTGGTCAGCCGCAAACCACGGCGCAGATCTACACGCGCGCCCTCGCCAGCTTCGACTCGGCGTTGGCGAGTAGCGGCACCGACACACGCGTGCAGACCATCGCCCGTATCGGTCGGGCCCGTGTGCTGCTCAACCAGGGGCGGTTCGACGATGCCGCGGCTGCGGTTGCTGCGGTGCCGACAAGCTTCGCGTGGGTCACCGCGCACTCCACGGCGTCGGGTCGTCAGGAGAACGGCATGTGGAACGCGCTGACCGTGCCGAATTCCCGCTACGCCATCGTGCTCCCCGACGCGCAGGGACGTGGCGAGGGGCTCAATGGTGTCGCGTTCCTCACCTCGCCCGCCGACCCGCGTATCCCGTGGGTGCCGTCAACCCGTACCGGGTTCAACGGCTCCAGCCGCAACCTCCCCACGCAGCTCAAGTACGACCGTACCACCGGGGCGGTGGTGGCCAACGGCATCGAGGCGCGCCTGATCGAACTCGAGGCGCGTGTACGCCGCGATAACCAGGCCGATCGTGATGCGGTGTTCGCCGGGCTCAACAACCTCCGCGCCACGGCCATCACTCCGGCCATGGCCCCGTTGCCGGGATCGGCGCCCACCACGCAGGCAGCGGCGGTTTCGCTGCTCTTCGAGGAGCGCGCCAAGTGGCTGTATCTCACCGGCCACCGTCTTGGCGACCTGCGTCGCCTCGTGCGGCAGTACGGCCGTGCGGCCAACACGGTGTTCCCCACCGGCAACCTGCCGGCGCCGCTGGCCGGCGTGTACGGCAACGACGTGAATCTCCCCATCCCCTTCGACGAAAGGAACAACCCGAAGGCGACGGCGGGCTGCCTCGACCGCAACCCGTAAAGACCACGCCGACATGCACGAAGGGCCGCCGGACACTGTCCGGCGGCCCTTCGTGTTTCGCGCCTACGCTCAGCGACCGCCGGCCGCGCGACCGAGATCCACCGCCTTGAACCCCTGCTCGCCCCAACCAATCACGAAAACGCTGAAGCCCTCCTTCATGCGCTTCTCGATGTCCGGTGCGCCAGCGGGATAACCACACGGTACCTTGAACTCCTTGCAGGCAGCCAGCACACTCTGAATGGCCGCCTCCCACGCCGCTTCGTCAAACTTCCGCTGACCGTTCGCATCGGTGGTGGTGAACACCCCACGCAGGGTGCCGGCACCGGGGAACAGCACACCCACGCCGGGCACGGCGGCGATCTCGCGAATGTGAGCGAGTCCTTCCTTGCTCTCCACGATGGTGAAGGTGTACAGCTCACCCTTGGGATTGAGCGGCCAGAGATCGGCCTTCTCCCGGTACTCCTTGTCGCTCATCCCCCAGCGAGCGGGCGCGGCGCCAACGTCGTCGGCACGGGTGCCCCCGTTGCTCTTGAAGCGTACGGCTGCGATCCCCTTCTTGAGCTCGTCAGCGTTGAGCACGTCCACGAACACGATGCCCATGACGCCCTCGTTCAACTGCTTGCCAATACGGGCCGTGGCCACGGCAGGATCGGGGGCAATCTCCGGCGTCTTCACGAACACCGGATGCGTGAGGCGCGGGGGCTTGCCCTTGCTCAGCGCACCGCCGTCGGCCAGCGCCTTGGCGAATTCGGTGAAGGGCGGGTACGTCTGGTCGAAGTTGTACTCCATGGTGCCTTCGAAGACGTAATCCAGCTTCTTGTACGCCAGCGCCTCCGCCGCCAGCTGGCTCATGCTTTTCACGGAGTCGGCTGGCGGTGCCGGCTGACCGGGGCGTGCTCGGCGATTGGCCGGGGCATACAGGCCGAACACCGGCTTGCCAGCGGCCGTGGGAGGGGGAGGGGGAGGGCCGCGGCCCGGCGGGTGTTGGCGGCGGTGTACAGCAACCTGCAGCTGCTCTAATCCACCCCAACGGCCGAGGGAGCACAAGCGCTGAGGGCAGGCGGCCTTCGGCACCGGGGGCCATGTTCCCGTCGTTGAACACTTTGGCCATCTTGGTCGTATCTTGGTTGTAAGCCTTTTCGGGGGCGCGATCCCACCGGCGCCCCCACCCGACCACACCCGCCTGAGCCTGGAGGCCCGGGGATGAAGTCGTTGGTAGCTGCTGGTGCCGGTTGTGTGGCGCTGCTCGCCTTGACCACCGTGGATCGTCCCGAGGGCACGACGCCGTCGGGTGCGTCACGCCAGTCGGCAAGCGCGGTGCCCGTGACCGCCACGTCCTACGATCTGTCGTTTGTGAATGCGGCCGCCGATCCCGTGCGGGGCAGCATCACCCGGGCCAATCGTCGCGCCGGACATCCGGTGCTCAAGCCGGCCGGCACCACCATGACGGCCGCCGCGCTGGGTGAGGTGGTCAAGAAAACCTGCGCCGGCTGCCACAGCGATCAGCGCCGTCAGGGTAACCTGTCGCTGCAGAATCTCGATCTGGCCACCATTGGGCAGACCGCCCCGGAAGTGGCCGAGAAGATGATCAACAAGCTCCGCACCGGCATGATGCCGCCGCCGGGACGCGCGAAGCCGGGCGGCGATACGCTGCAGATCCTGCTGGAATCGATCGAGCGCACCATGGACGCGCGCTACGCGGCCGATCCGAACCCGGGAACCCGCACCTTCCAGCGGCTCAATCGGGCGGAGTACGAACGTGCCGTGAAGGACGTGCTTTCGCTGGACATCCGGGCCGATTCGTGGCTGCCGCTGGACACCAAGAGCGCGAACTTCGACAACATCGCCGACGTGCAGCTGCCCTCGGCCACGCTGCTCGACTCCTATCTCGACGCGGCCAGTGAAATTGCCCGTCTTGCCGTGGGCGACCCCAAGGCGAGCGTCTCCACCAGCACCTTCAAGATTGCGCGACTCGCGTCGCAGCTGGACCAGGTGGATGGCGCACCGATCGGGACGCGCGGTGGCGCGGCGGTCACGCACACCTTCCCCGCCGACGGCGAATACGTCTTCGCCATTACGCTGCACGCCATTCCCACCGGCCAGCTGTTCGCCTCCACCGCGCCCTTCGACGAAAAGATCGAAGTGTCGGTGAACGGCGAGCGCGTGGCGCTGCTCGATATCGATCGAGGCATGTCGCAGGCCGATCCGCAGGGCATGGAGGTCCGCACCAAGCCGGTCCCCATCCGCGCGGGTCCGCAGCGCATCGCCGCCACCTTCGTGCGCACCTTCGAAGGGCCGGTGAACGACAACATCACGCCGCTCGGGCACAGCATCGCCGATACGCAAATCGGGGCGCAGGCTGGCATTACCGTGCAGGCGCACATCCAGAACTTCGCGGTCACGGGGCCCTACAACCCTACCGGGGTCTCCGACACGCCCACGCGCCGTCGCATCTTCAGCTGCCGTCCCTTGTCGGCACCCGAAGCGCGGCCTTGCGCCGAGAAGATCCTGACCCGGTTGGGCGCGCAGGCGTACCGTCGCCCCATGCAGGCCAACGATCTCAAGGGGCTGCTGGCGTTCTACGATGAAGGCGCGAAGGCCGGTGGCTTCGAGATCGGCATCCGCACGGCGCTCGAAGCGATGCTGTCGAGCCCGCACTTCATCTTCCGCATCGAGGAAGTGCCGGTGGCGGCCAAGGGGCGTGTGCCGGTGAGCGGTGTGGACCTCGCGTCACGACTCTCGTTCTTCCTCTGGGGCGCTCCGCCTGACTCGCAGCTGGTGGCGCTGGGGCGCTCGGGGCGTTTGGCCGACACCACGGTGCTGCTGGCCCAGACGAAGCGCATGCTCGCGGACCCGCGCAGCGAGGCACTGGCCACACGCTTCGCTGCCCAGTGGCTCCGGTTGCAGGACATCGATCTCGTGCACCCCGATGCCAACCAGTTCCCCGATTTCCGCGAGCAGCTGGCCAAGGAGATGCGCCGCGAGACCGAGCTGTTCTTCTACGCCCTCGTGCGCGAGAACCGCAGCCTCTTCGATCTGTTCACGGCCAACTACACGTACCTGAACGAATCGCTGGCCAAGCACTACGACATTCCGGGGGTGGTCGGCAACGACTTCCGCCGGGTCACGTATCCGGCCGGTTCGCCGCGCAGCGGTATCCTTGGTCACGGCAGCGTGCTCACGCTCACGTCGGTGGCCAATCGCACCTCGCCGGTGCTGCGCGGCAAGTGGGTGATGGAGGTGCTCATGGGTTCCCCGCCGCCGCCGCCGCCGCCGAATGTGCCGGATCTCGAGGAAACCAAGGGGGCGCAGGAAGGGCGTCTGCTCACCACGCGTGAACGCATGGAAATCCACCGCGCCAACGCCACCTGCAAGTCGTGTCACCAGTTCATCGATCCCATTGGCCTGGCGCTCGACAACTTCGATGTGATGGGACGCTGGCGCATTCGTGAGAATGGCTCCGCGCTGGATACGCGCGGCGACTACTACGACGGCACGCAGATCACGAACCCCACGGAGCTGCAGCGGGCGTTGCTCAAGCGCCCGGTGCCGCTCATGCGGTCGTTCACGCAGAACCTCATGGCGTATGCGCTGGGACGTCGTGTGGAGTGGTACGATGCACCAACCGTGCGCCGCATCGAAGCGGCCGCGCGCCCGAACAGTTATCGCCTCAACGATTTCATCATCGGGGTGGTGAAGAGCGATGCCTTCCGCATGCGGAAGGTGGTGGCAGAGCAGCCGAGCAAGGCCGCGCCTGCCGCGACCGCTCCCGCCGCTCCCGCCTCGAAAGCCCCGGCTGCCAGCCGCGGGCGCTGATCCCCAACATACCAATACGACCGGAGACCGACCGATGTATTTCCTGACCGGAAAGGCCATGCCGCGCCGTCAGTTCATGCAGGGGATGAGCGCCACCATCGCCCTGCCGTATCTCGACGCCATGATTCCCACGGGCCGCGGGGTCTTGGGCAGCGCCAAGCAGGCACCACGCCTGGTGGCCATCGAGATGGTGCACGGAGCGGCCGGCTGCAACGAGTGGGGCGCCAAGATGAACCTGTGGTCGCCGGCGGCCACCGGAAAGCAGTACGATCTCGCCCCCACGGCGCTCTCTTCCCTGGAGCAGTACCGCGACTACCTCACGATTGTCAGCAACACCGACGCGCGCGAAGCCGAGCCCACGTCGCCCAACGAGATCGGCGGCGATCACTTCCGCTCGAGTGCGGTGTTTCTCACGCACATGCATCCCCGGCAGACGGAAGGCTCGGATGTGAAGGTGGGCACGTCGCTCGACCAGATGTATGCGCAGCGGTTCGGGCAGGACACGCCCATCCCGTCCATGCAGCTGTGCATCGAAAACGTCGATCAGGCCGGTGGTTGCGCCTATGGCTATGCCTGCGTCTACACCGACTCCATCAGCTGGGCCTCGCCGTCGGAGCCGCTGCCGGTCATCCGTGATCCCCGCGTCGCCTTCGAGAAGCTGTTCGGCGTGGGAGGCACGAGTGCCGAGCGCGCCGAGCGTCGGCGCACGCGTCGCAGCATCCTCGACTTCGTGTCGGGGGAGATGGCGTCGCTCAAGGGGGCGCTGGGGCCTGAGGATAAGGTGCGGCTCGATCGCTACCTCACCGACATTCGTGAGGTGGAGCGCCGCATTCAGCGTGTGGAAGCGCGCAACAGCAGCGGGGAAGTACGTGAGCTGCCGGAAGCGCCGGCCGGCGTGCCCGACTCTTTCGCCGAACATGTGAAGCTCATGTTCGACATTCAGGCGCTGGCGTTCGCGGCCGACATCACGCGCGTCTTCTCGTTCAAGATGGGACGCGACGGGTCCAGCCGCACCTATCCGGAGAGCGGCACCGACAAGCCGTTCCACCCGGCGTCGCACCATGGCGGCACGGAGCGCGGGGTGAAGGACTTCAACATGATCAACAAGTACCACGTGTCGATGCTGCCGTACTTCCTGGACAAGCTCAAGAGCATCCAGGAAGGCGAGAGCAACATGCTGGACAAGACGATGATCATTTACGGGTCGCCCATGGGCGACTCGAACCTGCACAATCATCGTCGCTGCCCGCTCATCGTGTTGGGCAAGGCGGAGAATCGCCTGGCCGGCAACCTCCACATCAAGGCGCCCGACGGGACGCCCATGGCGAACGCCATGCTGAGCATGATGCACACGCTCGGACTCGACGACATGACGGCGTTCGGCGACAGCAATGGTATCCTCAACCTGAATGCCGCCAATGCCTGACCTCACCCATGGGGCTCGACGCCGGCTGCCGGGGCGCATGCGTGCCGCGGCGGTGTGCGGTGCCTGCGCGGCGGTGGTGCTGCTGTCGGCGGCCCGTCCGCCTGAAGGGGCACGTGGTGGCTACACCACGCATGGGGTGCGCAATCCGGTGGAGGCGCCGCTCGCCGATGCCGTGATGCGCGGCGATACGGCGCGCGTCCGCGCCCTGCTCAAGCAGGGAGTGGATGTGAACGCGGCGCAGCCCGACGGCATGTCTCCGTTGCACTGGGCGGCGCAGCGCGGTGATCTGTCGTCGGCGCAGGTGCTGGTGTATGCGGGCGCGCGTGTCGATGCGCTCACGCGCAATGGCAATTACACGCCGTTGCACATCGCGGCGCGCGAAGGGCGCGCGGCGGTGGTGAAGCTGCTGCTCGCCAGCGGGGCCGATCCGCTGGCCGTGACCAGCACCGGTGGCGCGACGGCGTTGCACTTCGCCGCCGGCCATGGCGACGCGGAAAGCGTGCGGGCCGTGCTGGACAAGAAGGTGCCGGTGGATGTGCGTGAGACGGCCTGGGGGCAGACGCCGCTCATGTGGGCGGCCGCGTATGGTCGGGTGGCGGCCATCGATGTACTCATCAAAGCCGGCGCCGGTCTCGAAGCGGCGTCGAAGATCGAGGATATTCCCAAGCAGGAGCGGGAAATCCGCACGCAGCTCATTGCGCGCACCCGCCGCGTGGCCGCCCTCAAGTCGGCCGACTCGCCGTTTGCGCCCAGCACCGTGACCCCCAACCTGCCGGTGGGATCCGGTCCGGTCACGGCGAGCCCCGCGCCCGCCGCCCCCGTAACGGCGGCCCCCGCTGCACCGGCATCTGCTGCTCCAGCGCCCGCCGCACCGGCACCTGTTGCACCCGCCGCGCGTCCCGCACCGCGTGCCTCCGGCGATTCGGCACGTCCCGCCACCGGGTTCCAGCAGCGCGGTCCCTCCTACGGGGAACTCATCGGCAACAAGGGCGGCCTCACGCCGCTGCTCTTTGCCGTGCGCGAAGGCCACGTGGAGGCGGTGCGCCGGCTGCTCGATGCGGGCGCCAACATCAACCACGTCAGCGAAGGCGATCACTCGTCGCCGTTGCTCATGGCGGCCATCAACGGCCGCTTCGATCTGGCCAAGCTGCTGCTCGATCGTGGCGCCGATGTGAAGCTGGCCAGCGATGCCGGGGCCACGGCGCTCTACGCCGTGATCAACACGCAGTGGGCGCCCAAGTCGCTCTATCCGCAGCCCACCGCGCAGTTGCAGCAGCAGGTTACGCACCTCGAGCTCATGGAGCAGATGCTCAAGGCCGGCGCCGACCCCAACGTGCGCCTCAAGAAGCATCTCTGGTTCATGTCGTACAACTTCGACCTGCTGGGCGTGAACACCGTGGGGGCCACCCCCTTCTGGCGGGCTGCCTACGGGCTGGATGTGCCGGCCATGAAGCTGCTGGTGCAGTACAAGGCCGATCCCACCATCCCCACGATCAAGCCGCTCGGGCGCTTGCCAGGTGACGACGCGCCGGAAGAGGGCGCGGCGGGTGCCACCGACCCGTCCGGCTTGCCGCCCGTGCCTGATGGCGGGCCGGGGGTGTATCCCATTCACGCCGCCTCGGGTGTGGGGTACGGTGAAGGGTACGCGGCCAACTCGCACCGCCACGCCCCCGATGCGTGGATGCCGGCGGTGAAGTACCTGCTGGAAGAGCTCAAGGCCGATCCCAACGCGCGCGATCACAACGGGTACAACCCGCTGCATCATGCTGCCGCGCGCGGGGACAACGAGCTCATTCAGTATCTCATGAGCAAGGGCACCGACGTGAAGGCGATGAGCCGCCGCGGGCAGACCACGGCCGACATGGCCAACGGCCCCGTGCAGCGCATCCCCCCCTTCCTAGAAACGGTGGAGCTGCTGGTCAAGCTGGGATCGAAGAACAGCAACAAGTGCCGCAGCTGCTGATCTTCTGCTGCTGATCTTCTGCTGCTGATCTTCAGCTGCTGATCAGCAATCGCTGAGCAGCAATCGCTGAGCAGCAGCTGCCGGTCAGTCGTCGTGACTGAGCTCGTACTGGCGCTGGGCGTGCATACGCTCAGCGCCTTGTGCTTGGTCCCGCCGCTTGGCCGCCTGCATGGCCTTGGCCTGTGTACCAGATGTTTTGATGGCGGGGAGCGCGAGCTGCCGTTCGAGGGTCACACTGCCACAGGCGGGGCAGGAGGGGACGGCGCTGCCGCGTACCAGCGTCTCGAACGCATGCTGGCAGGAGGTGCAGACGAAGTCGAACATCGGCATATTGGCCGTATCTCCCTGGTGTCCGGTATCGGGTTCCAGATCTTCGCGACCACGAGCTCCAACCCGGAGCCTTACGCAATCCCCGGAGGAAATGCGATGCGTGCAGTACGCCCCGTTTCGAAGTCATCGGTCACGCCAACGGTCGCCGCGCTGGCTCTCTCAATCCTCGCCGCCGCCCCGCTCTCGGCGCAAGCGTCGGGCGCCCGGACGCCCGTGGTGGGGGAAGGGCAGCGCATCACCGCCACGCTGAGCCCCGGCATTCGCGTGGGCAACCAGCTCTTTGCCTCGGGCCAGCTGGGTACCAGCCCGAACGACACCACCATTGCCGGCCAGACCACGCGCGCGCTGGAGAGCACGGAGAAGGTGTTCAAGGCAGCCGGCACGACGCTGGCCGCCGCGGCGACCAAGTGCACCGTGTTTCTCACCGATGTGAAGGACTTTCAGGGGATGAACGGCGCCTACACCAAGTTCTTCCCCAGCAACCCGCCGGCGCGCTCCACCGTGGTGGTGGCGGCGCTGGTGGTTCCCAACGCCAAGGTCGAGATCGAGTGCCAGGGGATCATCCCCTGACACCCGATCGGTCAGGGCGTGGTCAGCGGCCGGTAGGCCACACCACGCCCTGGCTGCCGCGCGGGACCGCGCCAATGCCCTTGTAGCGGAACTTCTGTACGCGCTTCCCCTCGTAGGTTTCCGTGGTGTACACGTTGCCCTTCGAGTCGGTGGCAATGCTGTGCACGGCGAAGAACTGCCCAGGCTGGCGACCGCCGTCGCCAAACCAGGTGAGAATTTCGAGCGACTGCCGGTCCATCACGTACACCCGCTCGTTCTTGCCGTCGGCCAGGTAGAGGTACTTCTGCTGCGGGTCGCGCGAGAAGGCGATGTCCCACACCGAGCCGTCGCCCCGCGTTTCCTTGGCCACGCGCACTTCCTTCACGAACTTGCCGTCCTTCTGGAACACCTGGATGCGATCGTTGGGGCGGTCGCACACGTACACCATGCCGTCGTTCGTGGGTTCGGCGCAGTGTACCGGGTTGCGGAACTGCTGCACCAGCGGCGCCGACGGGTCGTAGGGCGGGAGTCGCGCGTCGTCGGGCTTGTTGCCGTAGGCGCCCCAGTAGCGCTTGATGCGCCCGCTGTTCACGTCGATCACGGCCACGCGCTTGTTGCCGTAGCCATCGGCCACGTACGCCTCACCGGCCTTCGGGTCGAAGGTGATCTTGGCCACCCGCCCGAAGTGCGACGTGTCATTGCTGTTGGCGGCCTGCTTGGGGGCGCCGTACTGCGCGAGAAACTTCCCGTCGTGCGAGAACTTGAGGATCTGCGAATCCATGGCGCCGTTGCCGCCGATCCACACGTTGTCCTTGTCGTCGATGGCCACGCCGTGGTTGGACGACGGCCAGTCGTAGCCGGCGCCCGGACCGCCCCACGCCTTCACGAGGTTGCCATCCGGGTCGAACTCGAGCACGGGCGGCGCCGAACGGCAGCACTCACCAATGGGCGGCGTGGCATTGGCCCCCGCCTCCGTGCGCTGGTTGAGCGTGGAATCACCCCGATGGATGATGAACACATGGTCGCGGCTATCCACGCCGACCCCGATGACGGAACCGAGGATCCAGTGATTGGGGAGTGGCCGCGGCCAGAGCGGATCGACCTCGAAGCGCGGCGCCTGCACCGTCTGACGGCTGTTGGCCTGCAGGACGGCCTGGGCACCGCCGAGGCCGACCAGGGCAAGCGCCAGCAAGGACCAACGGGGAGGGGGAACGAACCTCGGCATCTCGTACTCCGAACGGGGGGCGGGAGGGGGGCAATGCCGGTGCCGCAGGGGGGAGGCCGGCGGCGGGCCACGCCCCGTGTGCAACGCGCATCCGGGTGGTAACTTCGTCCAACCTACCCGCCTGTTCCTCCCTGTCCAGAGACACGTTGCGCTTCGCTCGCTTCCTGTCGATGATCGCCATCGTGGTGGCTGTCTCGCTGCCCGGTCGCGTGGCCTTGGCCCACGAGATTCCACGGCATGTGGGCGTGCGCGCCTGGATCGCGCCGCTGGCCGATCGTGTGCGCCTGCTGGTACAGATCCCCATGGATGCCGTGCGCGACGTGGACTTCCCGCTGCGCGCCAACGAAGCGCTGGAGCTGTCGCGGGCGCAGCCGTTCCTGCGCGACGCCGCCCAGCTGTGGGTGGCCGATGCCATCACCCTGCGCGATGGCGGGCGTCCGTTGCCCGCGCCGCGGGTGCTCGCGGTGCGCGCCGCGCTTCCCGCTGATCGCGCCTTCGAGCAGTACACGTCAGCCCTCCACGCGGTCACGTCGCAGCCGCTCGCCGACTCGATCAACGTGCCACACGGGCAGCTGCGGCTGGAAGTGCTGCTCGAAGTGCCGGTCGCGTCACCCGTGCGCGATCTGGTGATTGTGCCGGCGTGGGCCAATCTGGGCGTGCGCACCACCACCGTGCTCACCCTGGTGAACACCGACGGTGCCGAACGTCGCTACGCCTTCGATGGCAATCCCGGCGAGGTGCGCGTTGATCCGCGCTGGTGGCACGCCGCGTGGATGTTCACGCAGGAAGGCATCCATCACCTGCTGCTCGGCTACGATCATCTGCTCTTCCTGCTCTGCCTGGTGCTCCCCTTCCGGCAGCTGCGGCCGCTCATCGGTATCGTCTCGGCGTTCACCGTGGCGCATTCTCTCACCCTCGTGGCGTCGGCCCTGGGCTTCGCCCCCGACGTGGCGTGGTTCCCGCCCTTTGTGGAAGTCGTGATCGCGGCGTCCATCGTGCTCATGGCCGTGGGGAATCTGCTGCGTCCGCAACTCGAGCGTCGCTGGGTGCTGGCATTCGTCTTCGGGCTCGTGCACGGCTTCGGATTCTCGTCGGCGCTGCGCGACAGCCTGCAGTTTGCCGGTCCGCACCTGCTCACGTCGCTCCTCGCCTTCAACGTGGGGGTGGAGGTGGCCCAGGTGGCGGTACTGCTCGTGGCGGTGCCCGTGCTCGACCGCCTCTTCACCCGCATTCCGGAGCGCACAGCGATCGTCGTGGCCAGTGCGTTTGTGGCGCACGAGGCGTGGCATTGGACGCAGGAGCGTTATGCCGTGCTGGACTCGTATCCCCTCACCATGCCCGTGTTCGACGTTTCCCTGGCCGTGTTGATCGTACGTGCGCTCATGGCGCTGCTCGTGCTCGTGGGTGCCCTGTGGGCTGTTCAGGGGCTCATGGCGCGCCTGCAGCCGCGTCCGCTCGTCTCTGGCGGAGCACCCGGTGCCCGGAATGGTGTGGTCGCGGTGCTGTTGCTCGCGGCGGTGGCGGGGCTCGTGCCCATGCGCGCCGAGGCGCAGCCGCGCACGACCATGGCCGGTGTGTATACCACCGAGCAGGCCACCAAGGGGCGCGAGGTGTTCACGAGCAATTGTCTCGGGTGCCACACCACCGCAACACACATGGGCCCCGCCTTCCAGAACAAGTGGTTCGGGCGCCCGCTGTTCGACTTGTATGACTACGTGAGTCAGGCCATGCCCAAGGCGGCACCGGGCAGTCTCACGGAAGACGAGTACGTGTGGGTCACGGCGTACATCCTGCGCCTCAACGGGATGCCCGCCGGCCGCACGGAACTCAACCCCGAGCCGGCGTGGCTCAAGGGGGTCAAGGTCGACTCCACGCTGCGCGCCGTCGGTTCGCCGAAGCAGGTTGCTCCACTGTCCCGCACGCCGTCGTTACCGCTGTTTTCGCTCGTTCCTCGCCCTCGCGCACGTACGGAGAACCCATGACCCGACGCGGTCCCCTCCCCCGAACGACCGTCACCTCCCTTGTCCTCGGGGCCGTCGTGGCCCTGGGTGGCACCGGCCGCGATCTGTTCGCGCAGGCCGCAGCCAGGCCGGCCGCCGCCGGAGGGCTGGTGCGCGGCAATGCCTTTGGTGAATGGCGCCATTGGGGTGCCGACCAGTGGAGCACGCGCTATTCGCCGCTCGACCAGATCAACGCCGACAACTTCGGCTCCCTGCAGGTGTCGTGGGAGTGGAAGGGGGGCGAAAAGCACGGGCCCGACGAGTACTACCGCACCACGCCGCTGTATGCGAACGGGCGGCTGTTCACCGTCACCTCCACCAAGCGGCACGTCGTGGCGCTGGATCCCGAGACCGGCAAGGAGCTGTGGGCGTACCGCGTGGAAGAGGGGATCCGCTGGCAGAAGGCGCCGCGGCAGTTTGCCGGGCGCGGCCTCGCCTACTGGAATCAGGCGGGCAAGGAACGCGTGCTCGTCACCACGCCCGGGTATCATCTGGTGTCGCTCGATGCGAAGACCGGCAAGCCGGACCCGCTCTTCGGCAAGCAGGGTACCGTCGACCTCATGGCGGGGCTGGGCTATCCGATGAAGAAGCTGGCCGTGGACGACAGCGGTCCGCTCATCATCTCCGACGCCGCGCCGTATCGCGAAGCCAAGCCGGGTGAAGGATGGGACCCGGTCAAGAAGATCGGCGCCGACGGCACGGTGGGCATTCTCAGCCAGATTGCCGCGAGCTCGCCGCCCATGGTGGTGGGCAACGTGCTCATCGTGGGCAACTCGTCCATTCACGGCTACTACCCCATCCGCGCGTCGAACCCCATCGGCACCATCCGCGCGTTCGACATTCCCACGGGCAAGCTGCTGTGGAAGTTCAACCTCGTGCCGCAGCCGGGGGAGTTCGGCGCCGACACGTGGAAGAACGGCTCCAAGGAAGGCACCAAGGGCGTGGGCAAGACCGACGCCTGGGCCCCGTACGCTGCCGACGAAGCGCTGGGCACCGTGTACATCCCCGTGGGCATGCCGCTCATGGACGAATACGGCGGCCATCGCCCCGGCGACAATCTGTTCGGCAACTCGCTCGTGGCGCTCGACGTGAAGACGGGCAAGCGCAAGTGGCACTTCCAGATGGTGCACCACGACATCTGGGACTACGACACGCCCATGGCGCCCAACCTCATGGACGTGACCATCGACGGCAAGCCGCGCAAGATCGTGGCGCAGCCCACCAAGCAGGGGTGGCTGTACGTCTTCGATCGCATCACCGGACAGCCCATCTGGCCGATGCCGGAAACGCCGGTGCTGAAGAGCGGTGTTCCGGGTGAGGAATCGGCGGCCACGCAGCCCATTCCCACCAAGCCGGCGCCGTATTCGCAGCAGGGGCTCGTGGAGGCCGATCTCATCGACTATACGCCGGCCATTCGCGACAGCGCGCTGGCCCTGGCCAGGAAGTGCCGCATGGGTCCGTACTACATTCCGCCCGCCGCGGCCGATGGCAAGGACGCGAGCGGTTATCGGTGCGCGTGGTATGCGCCGGGCGCCAGCGGTGGCGTGAACATCGACGGCGGTGCCACCATCGACCCGGAGACGGGGAAGATCTTCGTGGCCAGCATCACGGGGCTCAGCACGGCGTCATTGCTCAACGATCCGTGCAGCGAGTTTGCCTACAGCTCACCCGCCAGCAACTGCGGGTTGCTGGGCGCGCTGCCCACGCCGGAAGGCTACAAGAAGCCGGAAAACGTGGGCTTTGCGGGCCGCGCGTCCGGCTCGATGATCGGCGGCATTTCCATCGCCAAGCCCAAGGAGTTCGGCGGGATCACGGCGTACGATCTCAAGACCGGCGACAAGAGCTGGTGGGCGCCCAATGCGGGCTTCCTCAAGCAGACGAGCCGCGATCCGCTCTTTGCGGGGGTCACGCTGCCGCCGCTGCCCGGTCGTGGCCAGGCGCAGGCCATTACCACCAAGACCCTCGTGATTTACGGAACGGGGCGCAGCGGTGGGCTGCCAGGTGAGCCGCCCAAGCTGTTCGCGCTCGACAAGGCCACCGGCAAGACCGTGGCCACCGTACAGATTCCCGCCAAGACCACCGCCGTGCCCATGACGTTCCTGCACAAGGGGCAGCAGTACATCGTGTTCGCGACCGGCGCGGAAGAGAACACGAGCCTGGTGGCGATGAAGTTGCCCAAGTAAAGACGTAGATCGCGTTCGGGCGAGGAGTTTGTAGTGTGTAGTGATAGTCGTAAGTGGGCAGTTCGACTGACGACCAAGAACTTCCACTACGAACTACAAACTCCTCAGTCCCACACGCGACATCAGCGCGTCACTTCTTCCGCTCGTACCGCTTCAGCGCCTTCTGCCCCACCTCGGCGCCGTAGATATTGCCCGCCGCATCCACCGCCACGCCTTCCGCACTCGACGTGCTGGGCGGATTCACGGCGGGGTCGGGAATGAATGCCGTCACTTCACCCGTCTTCGCACTGCCGATGCGAATGCCGCGGGTCCATGCCACGTGCGGCGGGTTCACGGAGCCGCTTTCCGAATCGGCCACGTAGATCAGGTCGTTCTTGTCGATCCAGATGCCGCTGGGGCGACTGAACTGATACCACGTGTCGAGGATCTTGAAGTCCTTGTCGACGATCAGGATGCGATCGTTGCCGCGGTCACCGATGAAGAGGCGCCCCTTGCTGTCGAAGGCGAGGGCGTGCGGCTGATCGAGCTGCCCCTCACCCTTCCCCCAGGTGCCCCACGTCTTCTTGAGTCCGCCGTTCTTGTCGAACACGAGCACGCGCGCATTCGCGCCGGCGCGCGAGGAGTGCCCCTCGGCGACATAGATGTCGCCGTTCGACGCGGTCACGATTGCGTTGGGCTGCCAGAAGAAGGCCGTGTCACGGCCGCCGCCCGACTTGCCGAGCGACATGAGGTAGGAACCGGTCGGGCTGAACTTGTGGATCTGGTGCCCCTTGCCCACCGGTGCCTGCGCGGCGCCCAGCGTACAGGCGCAGTCCACCACCCAGATGTTGCCGTCGCGATCCACGTGAATGCCGTGCGGCGACAGGATCATGCCGCTGCCGAACGATGCAACGAGGTTGCCTTGCGGATCGAACTTGAGGATCGGGGCGAGAGTGGAGCCGGCGCAGTTGTTCACGCTGCACCGTTCGGCCACCCAGATGTGCCTGCCGTCCTTGTCGATGGCCACCGCGCTCGTGGAGCCCCACGTTCGGCCGTTGGGGAGCTTGGCCCACCCCTCCACCGTGGTGTAGGGATTGGGTTTGTCGTTGACGGGGGGCATCGTGGGCGACGACTGCGCCGAGAGCACGAAGGGCGTGGCCGCGAGCGCGGCGAAGAGGGCAGGAGTGCGCATGGGGGGAAAGTGCACCGCGTGAGAGGGGGGCGCAAACGGCGCGCACGGCGCGAGGGGCGCGGCGGGCGCGGCGCGATCGGTGGGGCGGCGTACGATGCGGAACGACAGACGGCAGACGGGAGGAACGACAGTGCGCAGACGGCAGGAAAATGGAAAGCGGCGGTCGGCGCTGCGCGCCGCCGCCGATTTCCTTACCGCAAAGGAGATCGGGCGCGGCCGCATTGCGGCGCGCCCGTTCTTCCGAATCCCTCCGGTCTGCGCACTGTTGTTCCTGCCGTCTGCCGTCTGCTGGAGGTCGCTGCCGTTCACTCCGTCCCCCCAACACCCCGTCCCCCACCCCCCGCCTACCCCAAATCCGACGCCCCCGTCATGATCCCCACCGCGTCCGACATGCTGATCGCCGTCTTCTCCACCAGCGCCACCCGTCGCCCCAATCGCTGAATGTGAATGCGGTCGGCCAGGTCGAACACATGCGGCATGTTGTGGCTGATGAGCACCACCGACAGTCCGCGGTCGCGCACCCGACGGATGAGATCGAGCACCATGCCGCTTTCGCGCACGCCGAGGGCCGCGGTGGGTTCGTCGAGGATCACCACGTGCCGCGCGAAGGCGGCGCTGCGGGCCACGGCGATCCCCTGCCGCTGACCGCCGGAGAGCGTCTCCACCGCCTGCGTAATGGAGCGCACGTTCACGCCGAGCGCCGAGAGTGCGTCGGCCGCTTCGCGCTGCATGCGCGGATGATCGAGACGGTGCAACAGCGTTCCGCCAAGTCCCGGTCGCCGCAGTTCGCGCCCCAGAAACAGGTTTTCGGCAATGCTCATGGCCGGCGCGAGCGCGAGATCCTGATACACGGTCTCGATGCCGGCCGCGCGCGCGTCGGCGGGTGACGCGAAGCGCACCGGCGCGCCGTCCAGCCACAGCTCGCCGGCATCGGGGAGGAGTGCGCCGGAGAGCGCCTTGATGAGCGATGACTTGCCGGCGCCGTTGTCGCCGATCACCGCGAGAATCTCCCCGGCACGCACATCGAAATCGGCGCCGTCGAGTGCCACGACCTGCCCGTACTGCTTGCGGAGTGCGCGCGCCCGCAGCACGGCCTGGGCATTGCTGGCCACGCTCACGTGCTGCGTCTCGACCATTGATCGGTGGCAACGGCCAGAATGACGAGCACGCCGGTCACCAGAATCTGATAGACCGAGGAGACGCCCATGAGCGTGAGGCCATTGCGGAACACGCCCACGATGAGCGCCCCCACGAGCGACCCGAGGATGAGTCCGCGGCCTCCGAAGAGACTGGTGCCCCCCAGCACCACGGCGGTGACGGTATCGAGATTCTCCGTCTGCCCCGCCTGGGGATCGCCCACGCCCGTACGCGCCACCGCGAGCAGCGACGCCACGCCATACAGGGCACCGGCGACGGTGTACACGGCAAGCAGCACCCGATTGGTGTTTATGCCCGCCAGCCGCGCGGCCTCGCGGTTGTTGCCCACCGCATAGACATGGCGCCCCGCTGCCGTCTCCCGCAGCAGCCACCAGGCCAACGCGAACAGCGCGAGCAGCAGCAGCGTGCCATAGGCCACGCGTGTCCCCAGCAGCGGCACGGTGTTGCCCAGCGCCGTCATGAGCGGTGGCAGGTCGGTGACCGTCTGCGAACGGGAGACGAGCTGGGTCAGGGCAAACGCAATGTTCATCGTGCCCAGCGTCACGATGAACGGGGGCAGAGTGATGCGCGTGACCAGCAGTCCGTTTATCAGCCCCGCCACGGTGGTCGTACCCACGCCGGCCAGAATGGCGAGCGCGGGGTGCATCCCCGACTGTCCCACAAGCAAGGTCATGACCACGCCGCCAAGTGCCATGAGCATGCCGCACGACAGGTCGATGCCGGCCGTGAGGATGACGAGCGTCTGCCCAATGGCCAGCACCCCCACGACGGTGACCTGCTGCGCCACCAGCGAGAAGTTGCCGAGGGTGAGAAAGCGCGGGGACTGCGTGGCGAAGAAGGCGACCGCCAGGAGCAGGGCCAGCAGCGGACCCAGCGCCGCCAGGCGACGCAAGGTCACTGCGTGCCCCAGCAGCGCGCGGCGCCCTCCTCGACCGTGAGGCTTTCCACGCCGGGCAGCTTCGTGCCGGCAACGAGCGCCACGCCGGTATCGGTGAAGCCGCTGGGCTTCTTGCCACTGCGCAGGTATTCCACGCCGGCCAGCACGCCCAACTCGGCCATGCGCACCGGATACTGCTGCGCCGTCGCGGCGAAGTGCCCGGCGGCCACGTCGGCCACCCCGCGGCAGCCGCCGTCCACCGTCACGATGAAGACGTCCTTCTCCCGACCGGCCTTGACCAACGCGTTCCAGGCGCCGGCTGCGCTGGGCTCGTTGATGGCGTACACCACATTCACCTGCGGTGCGCGCTGCAGGCAGTTTTCCATGACCGTCTGGGCCTTGGCCTGATCGCCCACGCTGTCGCCCGAGCACACCACCTCGGGCGGTGTCGCGTTCTCGTTGCTCGCCCGGTCATTGGTGGCAACGCCAAGGCCCTTGAGAAAGCCGTTGTGGCGTTGGGCCCCGGTAGGATGCCCCGGCAGGAGATCGATTGTCACGGCCTTGGCGGCGGTCGTGCCCAGGCGCGCCTTGGCGTAGGCGCCGATCAGCTCACCCGCCCGATAGTTGTCGGTACCGAAGAACCCATCGGTCGCATCGATCGGATCGGCAGGGCTGTCGAGCGCGATGACCAGAACCCCCTCCTTGCGGAGCCGGGTAATGGTGGGCACGATGGCCTTGGCAGCGCTGGGGGAGATGAGGATGACGCGCGCCCCCGCTGCCACCTGATTCTCGATGGCGGCCACCTGGCCGGCGTTGTCGCCGTCGGAACGGCCGGCACCGGAGAGCAGCGGGATGACCTGCGCCGCGGCCGTCCGCTCGGCGCCTTCCTTCATCTTCACGAAGAACGGGTTGGTCTCGGTCTTGGTCACGAGGCCAATGGACCCCGGCTCATCGGTCGCGTGGGCGCACGCGGTGAGCAGCAGCGCGCCGAGCACGGGCCAGCGGCGCACGCCACCGGTGAATGCCGATGGCGGGGGAGGGGGAGGGGGAGGGGCCGACGCGCGGCGCGCGGAGGGCAGGAACGGGAAGTACATGACCCGATAATCAGCAGGGCAGGCACGATGGTGGCAACCCGGCCGTGGGGGTACCCGGGTCGATTGCGCTTCGCGGGGCGCCGGCACAGGCTTGGTGATGCGCGACCTCACCACCGGCTCCATTCCCCGCCATCTCGTGCGCCTCGCCCTGCCCATGGCGCTGGGGATGATCTTCCAGACGCTCTACTACCTGGTCGATCTCTGGTTCGTGACGCGCCTGGGTGATGCGGCCGTGGCGGGGGTGAGCGCCGCCGGCAACGTGCAGTTCATCGTCATGGCACTCACGCAGATCCTTGGCGTGGGCACGATGCCGCTCATCGCGAACGCCGTGGGGCGCAAGGATCAGCCTGATGCCAATCTGGTCTTCAACCAGAGCGTCGTGTGGGCCTTCGTGTGCGCGCTCATCACCCTCGTGGGCGGGTTCGCGTTGGCCGGTCCATACATGCAGGCGGTCGGCGCCGACGAGGCCACCCGCGCCGCCGGACTCTCGTACTTGCGGTGGTATCTGCCCGGGCTGGCGCTGCAGTTCGCGCTGGTCTCCATGGGGGCAGCGCTGCGCGGCACAGGCATCGTGAAGCCCACCATGCTCGTGCAGATCGTCACGGTGATCATGAACATCATCCTCGCGCCGGTTCTTATCGCCGGGTGGGGCACGGGCCGGCCGCTGGGTGTGGCGGGGGCGGGGCTGGCGAGTTCGGTGGCCATCGGCGTGGCGGTGCTGCTCATGGTCGTCTACTTCGCGCGGCTGGAGCACTACGTCGGCTTTCGGCGGGAGCTGCTCACGGCGCGCCGCGACGTGCTCATGCGCATGCTGCGCATTGGCGTGCCGCCTGGTGCCGAGTTTGCCCTCATGTTCCTGTTCACGGCCGTCATCTACTACGTCATTCGCGATTTCGGCTCGGCGGCGCAGGCAGGGTACGGGATTGGCTCGCGCGTTATGCAAAGCATCTTCCTGCCGGCCATGGCGGTGGCGTTCTCGGCGGCGCCCCTGGCCGGCCAGAACATGGGTGCCGGCAAGATGGCCCGGGTGCGCGACACCTTCCGCTGGGCGGCGATCATGGGAAGCCTGCTCATGGCGCTGCTGACGCTGCTCTGTCAGATCCGTCCCGAACTCCTCGTACGGGGGTTCACGAGTGAGGCCGCGGTGCTGGTGGTGGCCACCGATTTCCTGCGCACCATTTCGTGGAACTTCGTGGCGTCCGGGCTCATCTTCACCTGCAGTGGGCTGTTTCAGGCGCTGGGGAACACCGTGCCGTCACTCATCAGCAGCACATCGCGGCTCATCACCTTTGCCGTGCCGGCGCTGCTGCTGGCCCAGCGTCCGGGCTTTCGCCTGCGTCACGTCTGGGTGTTGAGTGTGATAACCATGACCGTGCAGGCGGGGTTCACGCTCTGGCTGCTCAATGGCGAGATGCGGCGCCGCACCAGAGTTGCCGTGGGCTGATCCGCGCCACAGGTTGGAGGCACTCCCCCCTTCACGCCCACACATCCGCGTCCATGATTCGCAGCATCGTCGCCGTGGTGTCCGGCTTCGCGCTCATCGCCCTGTTGAGCATTGGCACCGATCTCGCGCTCATGACAGCCATGCCGTCGCTCTACGAGGCCGATGGCAGTACCACCAGTACCACGGTGCTGCTCCTCTCCATCGGGTACGTGGGCCTCTACGCCACGCTCGGCTGCTACCTGTGCGCTCGCCTGGCGCCCCACCGGCCCATGCAGCATGCGCTGGTGCTGGGCGCGCTGGGACTCCTCTTCAACGTGGCGGGCACCGTGGCTCGCTGGGACATGGCGCCCGCGTGGTTTCATCTCGTGTCCCTGACGCTCGTCATGGTATGGGCGTGGCTGGGCGGGCGCATGCGCACGCGCGAGGTGGCGCTCATGCCCTCGCGGCCGATCACGCTGTGAGTCCCTCCTTCCGGCGCGTGTGTCTTCGCGCCGCGGCGGGCTCCGTTGCGAGCGCGCTGCTGCTGGCTGCCTGCGGCAAGACGAAGGACCTCGCACCTTCCGACGTGGTGGTGCAGTTCTATGTGACGCTCGAGCTGAGCGGCGTGCGTGATCTCCCCGAACCACGCGCCATGCCGCCACTCGAACCGTACCTGACTCCCGAGCTGTACCGTGGGCTGCAGCGCGCCAGACACCAGCGCGACTCGGCCGCGGCGGCATCCCCCAGCGAGAAGCCCCCGTTCGCCGAGGGCAACCTGTTCAGCAGTCTTTTCGAGGGGCATTCCACGTATGTCGTGCAGAAGACGGCCGGGCGCGGCGACACGGTGACCGTGCCCGTGGCGTTCTCCAACACCGACCAGAAGCCGGCCGTACAATGGACGGACACGCTGGTGGTGGTGAACACCGCCATAGGTGCAACCGAACCCCGCTGGCGCATTGCCGACGTGCGCTACGGCGGCAACTGGGAGTTCGGCTACCGCGGGTCATTGCTCCAGGTCCTTCGCACGCCTTGATCTTCGCGCGTTCCACACCGTGGTGCGCTTCCCTTCGCCCTCCCTGTCATGACTTGCCGACGTCTCGCCTCCGCCTTCGTTGCCGTCACCCTCGGCGCGATACCGGCAGTGGAACCGCTCTCGGCCCAGGTCCGCGTCCTCCCCAATCCTCCGGTCGTGGTGGACAGTGCGGACCCGGTGGCCCTGCTCGTGGCGCGGCTCGACCTGGAGAAGTACAAGGGCACCATCAAGGGGCTCACGCAGTTCGGCGATCGCCGTCAGGGCACCAAGCGCAACCGTGATGCAGTGGACTGGATCGAAGCCCAGCTCAAGAGCTACGGCTGCGCCAACGTCGAGCGCATCACCTACGAATACAATCCGCCCGCCTTCGCCGAGCGTCCCGCCAACGCGCCGGCAGCGGGGGCGGGCGCCGCGCCGCGCCCCGTATCCACGCAGGCCTCGGGTGGTGGTCGGGCCCGTGGTGTGCGCACGCGCGCCGGTGTGAACAACGATTCACTGGCGCAGCCGGATGCGCGGCTGCGTGCCCTCAATGCCGAGCCGAGTGTGAACGGCATGCGGCAGGAGGTGTACTGCACGAAGGTGGGGACCACGCGCCCCGACGAGATGTACATCATTGGCGGGCACATGGACGGCATCGGCTGGGGAGAGGCCGCCAACGATGATGCCTCGGGCTCGGCCATCGTGATGGAGCTGGCGCGCATCTTCTCCGACCCGGCGGTGCAGACGGAGCGGTCCATTCGCTTTGCGCTGTGGAACAACGAGGAGACGGGGCTGCAGGGCGCGCGCGCCTACATCGAGCAGCGCGCGAAGCTTCAGGGGATCGAGGAGCCGCGTGGCTCGGGGAAGTACCCGGAGCCCAAGTGGCTGGGGATGATCCAGCACGACATGATGATGTTCGATCATGGCATGCCCAATCCCGACGGCACCATGCGCAAGGAGCAGCGCCCGGAGGCCGACGTGAACATCGAGTTCCAGATCAACTCCAAGCAGGCCGACGCGTCGATGAAGCTCGCGTTCGTGCTGCATCAGGCCAACAGCAAGTACGCCACCGATTATCCGGCGCAGGTGGGGCCGCACATGACCAACACCGACTCGGGGCCATTCCAGGATCTCATTCCGGCCGTGAGCCTGCGCGAGAACGAGCGTGGCACGCAGGTGGGGAGCGGGTGGGACCCGCACTGGCATCAGCCCACGGACCTGTTCAAGACCTTCAGCGACGCGGATTTCCGGCTGGGGCTGAACGCCGCGCAGACCACACTGGGCGCGGTGGGGAAGCTGGTGGGGGCGACGATCAAGCGGTAGCGCCGGGCTGACGCGGGCAGCGCCGCCGACACCGACAGTACGGGGCCTCGTCCCCGGCGTCTCACATCGTTGGCGCCGAAGGACAGCTGAACCGGTTGGCGAAGCCGCTTGGGTGATCGAGACATGACGCATGTGCCGTATGCATGCGCGCGTCGTGCGCTAGACTATAGCGCGTGAACTTCTCGTCCCACTTCATCATGCGCCCTCGACTCCGTACCCGCCTCGCGACGCTCACCGTAGCGACCGCGATCTTCGGCATCGGCCTCGACCTCCCGGCGCAGTCCGCCAGCCCCGCCAGCCCACCCCCCATCCGCCGCGAGTTCCGCGGCGCGTGGGTCGCCTCGGTGGCCAACATCGACTGGCCCAGCAAGCCGGGGCTCAGCGCGTGGCAGCAGCAGGCCGAGCTCATGGCCATTCTCGACCGCGCGCGCGACCTGCGCCTCAACGCCATCCTGCTGCAGGTGCGCCCCGCCGGCGATGCGCTCTATGCATCGACGCTGGAGCCCTGGTCCGCGTACCTCACCGGGGTGGAGGGGCGCCCCCCCGAGCCGTACTACGACCCGCTGGCGTTCGCGGTGAAGGAAGCGCATGCGCGCGGGCTCGAGCTGCACGCCTGGTTCAATCCCTATCGGGCGCGTCATCCCAGTGCCACCGGCCCGCATGCCCGCACGCACCTGTCGGTGACCCACCCGCACTGGGTGCGGCGCTACGGCAAGTACGAGTGGATGGATCCCGGCGAGCCCGGTGTGCTGGCGCACTCCGTGAAGGTCGCACTCGATGTGGTGAAGCGGTACGACGTGGACGGCATTCACGTGGACGACTACTTCTACCCCTACCCGGAGACCGACAGCACGAAGGCCGAGGTGCCGTTCCCGGATAGCGCCTCGTACGCGCGCTATCGCGCGAAGGGCGGTGCGCTCGGCCTCTCCGACTGGCGCCGGTGGAACGTGGATCGCTACGTCGAGCGGGTGTACGACGGCACCAAGCGCCTCAAGCCGTGGGTGAAGGTGGGCATCAGCCCGTTCGGCATCTGGCGCCCGGGCTATCCGGCCAGCATCCAGGGCTTCGACAGCTACGAGAAGCTCGCCGGCGATTCACGCAAATGGCTGCGTGAGGGGTGGGTGGACTACTTCACGCCGCAGCTGTACTGGCCGATCGCGCGCACGGCGCAGAGTTATCCGGTGCTGCTCGACTGGTGGATTGGCGAGAACGTGAAGGGGCGCCACATGTGGCCGGGGCACAACTCCAGCCGCGCCGCGGCGGGGAGCGCGGAGTGGGGCCCCGATGAACTCAACAACCAGGTGCGCGCCACCCGCGCCACCACGGGCACGGGGCAGGGCGCCACCGGCGACATCTTCTTCAGCATGCGCTCGCTCATGCCGGCGCAGGGTGCTGCGCGCTCGCCCCAGTCGGTGGGGGTCGCCACGCAGCCGCCACCGCCGGCGCAAGCCGAGGCGCTGGCCGACAAGCTCGTGGCGGAGCTGTACGGCGAGCCGGCGCTCATTCCCGCGTCGCCGTGGCTCGGTACGCAGCGGCCAGCGCGCCCCGTCGCGCGCGTGGAGCGCGACGCCGCCTCCGGTGACGAGGTGGTGCGGGTGATGTCGGCGTTGGGCGTGCGCTGGATCACGGTGCAGGTGCGACGTGGTAACATATGGCGCAGCTGGGTACTTCCTGCTGCGCAGCGGTCGCTCGTCATTGGCGACGCCGACAGCGCCCCGGCCGATGACGTGGTGGTGCGCGCGGTGCACCGCAACGGGCGTGAAAGCCTGCCGCTGCAGCTGCGCGGGGCGCACCGCTGATGGCCCTGCTGTCCATGCAGGAGGTGCGCGTAGCCTTTGGCGGACCGCCGGTGCTCGATGGGGCCAACTTCGCCATCGAACGTGGTGAGCGGGTGTGTGTGCTGGGGCGCAACGGAGCCGGAAAGAGCACGCTCATGCAGGTACTCGACGGCACGCTGCGCCCTGACGATGGCCTCGTGGTGCGTCAGGGGGGCGTGTCGGTGGCGCGTCTCGAGCAGGCGGTCCCGCGCACCCTCACGGGGTCGATGTTCGACGTGGTGGCGTCCGGACTCGGGGAGTCGGGCGAACTGCTCGCCCGCTATCACGCGGCCTCACTGCGCGTGGCCACCGATCACTCCGAGAAGGCGCTGCAGGAACTCGACCGGTTGCACCGGCAGGTGGACGTGGCCAACGCCTGGCAGCTGCATCGGCGTGTGGAAACGGCACTGCAGCACCTCGGCCTCGATCCGGAGGCGCGCATCGAGCAGGCGAGTGGTGGACGCACACGTCAGGCGTTGCTCGCCCGCGCGCTGGTGAATGCGCCCGACGTGCTGCTGCTCGACGAACCAACCAACCACCTCGATATCGATGCCATCGAGTGGATGGAGCAGTTCCTCATCGACGAGGGGATCACGCTGGTGTTCGTGACCCACGACCGCGCCTTCCTGCGCCGCGTGGCCACGCGCATCGTGGAACTCGATCGTGGCCGCCTCGCCGACTACGGCACCACCTACGACAGCTACCTCGAACGCAAGGAGCAGATGCTCCACGCCGAGGCGAAGGAGTGGGAAGACTTCGACCGTCGTCTGGCCATCGAGGAGACATGGATTCGCACCGGCATTCAGGCGCGCCGCACGCGCAACGAAGGGCGCGTACGGCAGCTCGAGGCGATGCGTGTGGAGCGGTCGCAGCGCCGCGAGCGGGTGGGCACCACGCGCGCGCAGATCCAGGAGGCCGAGCGGTCGGGACGGCTGGTGCTGGAGACGCAGGGGCTCACGTTCGCCCATGGTGATCGCCCCATCGTGCGCGATCTCACCACCACGATCATGCGTGGGGATCGGGTGGGGCTCGTGGGACCGAACGGCTCGGGCAAGACCACGCTGCTCAAGCTGTTGCTCAAGGCGCTGGAGCCGCAGGCGGGGGCGGTGCGTCACGGTACCAACCTCGAGATTGCGTACTTCGATCAGCTGCGCGAGCAGCTCGACCCCGAAAAGAGCGTGATCGAGGCGGTGGGCGACGGCACCGATTGGGTGCAGGTGGGCGGACAGCGCCGCCACATCCACGGCTATCTCTCCGACTTCCTCTTCTCCGCCGATCGTGCACGTACCCCCATTCGTGCGCTCAGCGGCGGTGAACGCAACCGGGTGCTGCTCGCGCGGCTCTTTACCCGGCAGTTCAACGTGCTGGTGCTCGACGAACCCACCAACGATCTCGATATGGAGACGCTCGACGTGCTCGAGCAGCTTTTGGTCGAGTTCAGCGGCACGTTGCTGCTGGTGTCGCACGATCGCGCGTTTCTCGACGCGGTGGTGACGAGCACGCTGGTCTTCGAGGGGCAGGGTGGCGTGAAGGAGTACGCCGGTGGTTACGCCGACTGGGTTCGTCAGCGCCCCGCGCCGGTGCACGCGGCGGTGGCGCCGAGGCCCGTGGCGACCGCCGCAGCGAAGCCCGACAAGCCGAAGAAGCGCAAGCTGACGTTCAAGGAAGGGAAGGAACTCGAGGCGCTTCCCGACCGCATTGCGTCGCTGGAGGGAGAGCGCGACGCGGCGTTGTCCCTGCTGGCCGACCCGAGTGTCTTGCGCGACGGCCAGCGGGTGCTGGGGATTCATGCCACACTGGCGAAGCTCGAGGACGACCTGCTGGCTGCGATGACCCGCTGGGAAGCGCTGGAGACGATCGCCTCGGAGTAGTTGATCACGAGGGTGGTGTGCGCGGTGCACGGGACGTAAGGTAGGGCGGATTCGCGACCGCCCTGCCACTCTCCATCGGAGTCTCCCCTCGTGTCCAAGCGTCCGCTGTCGTCCGCTCTCCTCGCGTGCGGTCTGGTGCTTCCTGCGGTGCTCACGGCGCAGGGACCGGGCATTCCCCCCACCACGCGACAGCAGTTTCCGGCCGACGCCAAGGCCAGCGTGCCGGTGGTCTCGCAGCTCATGCGCAGCACCACGAGTGAACTCGCCGATGTCGTGACGCGCTTTGCCGCCGATCAGGCGGCGCTGCAGCGTCGCTACGATGGCAACGATTCGCCCGTGCAGCGCCGTCGCCTGCGGGCCTTCTTCACGGCGTGGCGGGAGCAGCTGGCCGCTCACGACTTCGAGCGGTTGTCGCAGGAGGGCAAGGTGGATTACGTGCTGCTCGACAACCACCTGCGCTACCAGCTCGATCTCATGACGCGCGAGGAGCGTCAGCTGGCGGAAGTCACCCCACTGCTGCCCTTCGCCGACACGCTGCTGGCCCTGCACGAAGCCCGGCGTGACCTGCTCTCCATCAACGGGCAGCAGGCGGCACGCACGCTCGCCACGGTCACGCTGCAGGTGGACAGCCTGCGCCAGTTGCTGGAGCCATCGCCGGCGCGCGCCTCGGGTGACAGTGCGCGTGCCCCGCGAGCCGCCGCTCCCCGGGTGTCGCGCACCGCCGGCAACCGGGCGGCCGAACGCCTCGACCGGATTCGCGCCACGGTGGGGCAGTGGTACCGCTTCTACAGCGGCTACGACCCCATGTTCACCTG
>VYLE01000128.1_pt1 | contig 70320 bp, 75 predicted proteins | sample 5114391 | NCBI WGS metagenome assembly VYLE01 (sample SAMN12291771, study PRJNA351875) | freshwater metagenome | isolation source: freshwater lake | place: USA: Michigan, Kent Lake | collected 2013-08-15 | reverse complement strand
TTGATTAGTTCGCTCCAGATCGCAAACAATTGACAAAAATTGCGGCAATGTCTGTCTCTATAAAGGTTTCATTCCTTATAACCCCGTCCATTGCATAAGACAAACCGAAGAACCGATTTTTCTAAAATTACTATTTCTATTTTAGGTGGTTTAAGTGCGTTTTAGCTTATTATCAAAATTAGCCACAGCAAGAGGATTTAATGGCGAGACTTGTGGCCATAGTTTAGGACAATGATTAGACTTAGAGAAAGCCTTAGATTTATGAAAGGTTTCCCTGATTTGTACCCACTAACGGGGCATCAGAAATTCTCTTAATCCCTCCTACAGCATAGGTTATGACCTTGTGTCAAAGGGGAAGTCCAGTCATAAAATCATCGAGTTCTAACTGCGCCACCGTAAAATTTGTGCTTTAATGGGGTTGACAAAATCCCGTTTTTCTGCTTGAGATTTTTCGTATTCTTGCTTGAGGCGATAATACCATTTGGCCTGGGTATCGGCATCATCAATTAACATCAAAGCTGGATGATAACTAAGTCCTTCCTGTTGTTTAATCACCACATCGCGATCCTGTTTGAGGAATTGTCGAGTTAAATAACGCAAAAGAGGGGTTAAAAATGCCAACCAAGGGATCGTATAGTATAAACTTTGATGGACTTCGCAGTGATTTTCATCGATGGGAGTAATTGCCGTAAAAGCACAGGCCAAATACCGATCACCTCGTAGTATTTCTGTACGCACCGAGGGCAATTCAAAAACAATTTCAATCGATACTTTATTACCCAAAATTTTATAGGGTTTCGCACTTACGGGCATATCATAGGGAGCAAGACGAAAACCGAGGGGAACAGGTTCGTATTGTTTTTCTTTGACCCGAAATTTGCGTGGACCGCTGCGCCACCACCAAGAAGTATGAACGTAGGGACCGTGGGCCGGATCCATCAATCCCACCACTGCATGGTCAATATTGCAGTCAAAAGTGATAGTTTCGGCTATTTTGGGGGTAAGTTTGCCAAAATCGGCAATAGTCGGCACAGGAGGCAGATTTTCTTGATTAATTTCTCTTTTTGAGTCTGCCGGAATAAACACCCAGATATGACCTTGTATTTCACGACAGGGATAACTGGTGACGCAAATTCTGCTAATATCAAGGCGATCGTGTTCCGTTAATGAGGGGATCTCAGAACAAACGCCATCGCTAGTATTAAATTTCCAGCCATGATAGCAACAGTACACCCCATCCCCTTCAATCCAGCCATGGTGTAGCGGAATGCCACGATGGGGGCAAATGTCCCGCAATGCGAACACTTCTCCATCCTCTCTCCTACCGACAACAATCGGTTCACCTAGCATTTTTTTGGCCATTAGCTGACCGGGTTTAAGTTTATTTGCCGGTGTGGCCACATACCAAAAGTCGCGCAGTAAGCTAGTCATAGGGTTTGTCTGGAGAGCTTCGATCGTTCATCCTATCATCAGAAATGAAGGTTATGACCAAGACTAGGGCAGATAATTTATGGACGTAACTGGATTCGAACCAGTGACCCCATCGATGTCAACGATGTACTCTAACCAACTGAGCTATACGTCCGCACGAATTGTTATTATAACACGATTGCTTCTAATTAGGCAAGCCCCTAGGCAATAAATTGATAGCCAATTAACTTATAAATTAACTTGGCAGTGGTAAATTCTGAGACCACCGAATCACTAATCGGGGCCAATTCCATCACATCACAGCCAATCACCTGATGAGTTTGGAAAAGACGACGGAGAAAGCCTAGGGTTTGATGCCAACTTAACCCCCCCGGTTCAGGTGTTCCCACCCCCGGAATTAAAGCCGGATCTATGCCATCCACGTCTATGGTTAAAAATACCTTCTCGGTGCTAATTTTGGCGATCGCTTTTTCGATCCAATCCGGATCCCTGGCGATATCTCGATCCCAAATTACGGGAATCTGCTGTTTAGCGATTAATTCCGCTTCTTCTCGACAAATAGCCCGAATTCCCACGGGTAAAGTCGGTAAACCCATTTCTAACACCCGACGCATCACACAGGCGTGGTTATGGTGCGATCCTTCGTACTCAAAACGCATATCGCCATGGGCATCAATTTGAACCACCGTAAAAGGGTCCGATAAAGCTTGTCGATAAGCTTGTACTACTCCCGTAGTGATAGCGTGTTCACCCCCGACGGCGACGACAAATTTATCATCGGCAATTAAACGCGAAACTGTAGCTGTGGTGACGGCTAACATCTCCTCGGCGGACAATTGCGGTTGCTGACGGGTATCGGCGATCGCATCATGGGTATAGATGCCCACTTCTAAACAGGTTTCCCTCTTAAGTTCCTCGTCATAGGCTTCCAATTGTTGGGAAGCAGTAATCACCGCCGCCGGTCCAGTTTCACAACCCTTGCGATAGGTGGTGGTGGCCTCGTAGGGAATCGGCAGGATCACGGCCTTAGCTGTGGCGTAAGTGGCGATCGCTTCACTACCTAAAAATTGTTCGCTACCGGTGGCGCCAGACAATAACATGGGCAAGTCACAGAAAATTTTAGTCCAACCTTCTATTATAAATATTTTGACTATTTTTGTCTATCTCAACTGACCCCAAACATATCTACTGTAATAGCAAAAAACCCTTATCCATCAATAGATACATCCCTCGATTTCTCGCTCAAGATTGGTTTGCTGCGGGCGATAATCTGGAAATATAGCCATCAGTTAGGCTGCTTCATACTGCTGTAACAAAAAACAACTATCCCCCGATAGCGATCGCTAAAGGTCGAATAATTATAAATTTTTGTCAAGGGGTGCGGTCAGATATAGGAGTCATCGCTAGAATGAGCCTAGTTGTCAGGAATTTAGTTAAACAAGGTTTTTGGCAAGATGCTAATCTGGCTAACAATATACACTGGAACGGCAAGGCGATCGGCTAGGTAGCAAAGGTTATCTGCGTCTGGTGAGCGGGAACGTTATGCCGCTCAACCCTTGCTGAAGGCACAGCCGAAAATCTAACTGTGAGACGTAGAGAGTTAAGACATGGATCAAAAGATTAAGGATATCATTGAGGTTGCTGATAAGCTGGAGTCACGAGTAAGTTCTCATTGGAATTTTTATACAGTTGCTGTCGTCGCAATTATTGGTTGGCTGGTTTCTTCCAAAAAAGACTTTTCACTTTCATATAGCCAAGCTCTAGTAGCAACAATTGTTTGCATTGGGTTTTTTATTGCAAATTTCTATGGAATACGTGCTGCAACAAAGAGAGTAATCGCAGTAGAAAGTGAACTTAATGCACTTGCGAAGAAAACGGAATTTGAAAGTGCTTTGCTCAAAAAGGAGTTATCGTATTCATCATCAACATTGCTACCTTCCTGGGTTCTGCATATATTTGTTGATATCATTGTTCTTTTCGTAATATGGTCAAGTGTAAAGAATTAGGTTTGAGCTGTAGGGTGCGTTCCCTAATGCAACTTCTACCGCTCCACCGATCGATTTTTGGGGAACGCACCATGCACATTGATTAAAGCTGTAAGTCTAGGCGTTGCTGAATCAAGGTATGAATGCCAACTGTGCATCGTATCCAAAAGTTAGTTTGGGTCTAGCGGCAAGATGTAGGCAGAGTAGTCAAGTGAAGTGTCCCATGCCTGAGCCTCACCTTGTATAGAGCCGACAAATGACTTTAGGATACAATGACGATAAAAGCTAGTAGCCAGTTGGATATATTTGTTATGGCATTAATATCCCGTGTTGTTCACAGTGATCCCGACATTCTAGGGGGAACCCCTGTTTTTGTAGGAACTCGTGTGCCGATGAGAACCCTACTTGATTATCTTGAGGCTGGTGATTCATTAGAGGTATTTCTAGACCATTTTCCCAGTGTCAGTCGAGAACAGGCGATCTCAGCCCTTGAATTAGCAAAGGAAATGTTGACAGCCTATGCGAATCCTGCTTGATGAATGCGCCCCACGCCCGTTAAAGCGTGAGCTTGCCGATTACGAGGTATGCACAGTTGTTGAGATGGGATGGTCAGGGAAAAAGAACGGTGAGTTGCTGAGGCTGATGAGTCAGGAGGGTTTCACGATTCTCCTCACTACAGATCAAAATTTGCGTTATCAGCAAAATTTACAGCAAACTGGAGTGGCAGTTATTGTTCTTGTAGCAACCAGCAACAAACTTTCTGACTTACTTCCCCTAATGCCAGATGCCTGTAGCGTATTAGATAAAGTCTCTCCAGGAGAAGTGATTGAAGTTGGAGGCTCCTGAAAGTTGTGTTGGCGAAAGCAGCATAACTCCGCATCCCTGGCGATATCTCGATCCCAAATCACGGGAATCTGCTGTTTAGCGATTAATTCGGCTTCTTCTCGACAAATAGCCCGAATTCCCACGGGTAAGGTCGGTAAACCCATTTCTAACACCCGACGCATCACACAGGCGTGGTTATGGTGCGATCCTTCGTACTCAAAACGCATATCGCCATGGGCATCAATTTGAACCACCGTAAAAGGTTCCGATAAAGCTTGTCGGTAAGCTTGTACTACTCCCGTAGTGATAGCGTGTTCACCCCCGACGGCGAGGACAAACTTATCATCGGCAATTAAACGAGAAACTGTAGCTGTGGTGACGGCTAACATCTCCTCGGCGGACAATTGCGGTTGTTGACGGGTATCTGCGATCGCATCATGGGTATAGATGCCCACTTCTAAACAGGTTTCCCTCTTAAGTTCCTCATCATAGGCTTCCAATTGTTGGGAAGCGGTAATCACCGCCGCCGGTCCAGTTTCACAACCCTTGCGATAGGTGGTGGTGGCCTCGTAGGGAATCGGCAGGATCACGGCCTTAGCTGTGGCGTAAGTGGCGATCGCTTCACTCCCTAAAAACTGTTCGCTACCGGTGGCGCAAGACAATAACATGGGCAAGTCACAGAAAATTTTAGTCCAATCTTCTATTATAAATATTTTGACTATTTTTGTCTATCTCAACTGACCCCAGACATATATACTACAATAGCCAAAACCCCTTATCTATCAATAGATACATCCCTTAACTTTTCTTGGTGTACCCGTGTTTATTGTAATATTTCTCAATGGACAGGGAGCGAGCATATTTGCTGAAACCGAGTTAGATTTATGGGGGGTTTCCTTGATTTCTACCAGGGAAGAGGGCATCAGAAATTCTCTTAATTCCTTCCAAGGCACAGGTTATGGCCTTTTGTCAAGAACGTCAGTTAAATTGCTTTTTTTATATAACTCATTCCCCCTTAATTGAATAAGTTGAGGGGGAATTTTATAGATTAATTTTCGGCTTCATTTTCTAAAATTTCCTGTAATTGTGAACGCAATGGAGTTAGATTATTTTCAATCGTCCGCCAAGCAATTGCCAATTCTACCCGAAAATATTCATGAAAAATGACATTTCGCATATCTCCCATTAAACGCCAAGGAATTTGAGAATAACGCAATTGTATCTCACTAGGAATATTTCTAGATGCCTCACCAATAATTCCTAAATTATAAAGAACTGCTTTAAGAGTCACTCGATTTGAGCTAAAATCTTCAAAGGTCATATTAGCCGTCCATTCCAAGATTTCATCAATGGATTCAATAATATCTTGAAGACGAAGTTGCCAATCTCTAAAAGGCATTAATCACATCCTTTAATACAGGTTGTCGTAAATGTTCTTTTAAAGAATCTTGAGTACCTAAATCAACAGAACATCCTAATATATCTTCTAAGTAAAGTCGTACCTCGATAAACTCAAATAACCCTACCGCTTTACTAAATTCTACCAATAAATCTACATCACTGTCAAAACGTGCTTCATCCCTTGCTACTGAACCAAATAGAGACAGAGATTTTACCCCTAGTTTTTCTAATTGTTCTCGGTGTTTTGCGAGAATTGTTAGTACTTCATCTCGTTTCATGGCTATTTCCTGAAATCTGATTCCTTCATTGTAACCTTAATGGTTGTCTCGTTGATATTGGCTCTCATGATGAAGTTTATTAAAATAGAAATTATTATTGAACTTAGAAATGCTCTGCCAGTGCCAAATACCACCATTAATTAGTTTGCTTAGGTTTTTCAAGTTGCTCTTTAACTAATTCTAAGGGAAGTTTTAACACTCTAGCAATTTGTTCGACGGTTAAGCCTTCTTTCATCAATTCTGTAGCGATTTCGAGTTTATATTCTTCTTCTGGATCAAATTTTTGTAATTGGTTTTCTGGTAGTTGATTACAGATATGACCTTTATTAATTTGGACACCGTTAACGACATTATTGTTAGCGACATTATAATAATACCTTCGCAGACTAGACCTAAGATTAGCTTTATTAACTTCTTCTCCTAAAATTTCCGATAAGGTTTTCCATAGCTTACCGGCTACATCCTTGACATATTTCTCGGAACGATGATGATTTTTAGCGATTTCTGTGTATTTTTGGTGATTAATCACCCCTTCTAAGATTTCAGACTGAACATCATCTAAATTCTCTCCTGTATAGGAAAAGATGAGATTATCAACAGTTGTAATTAAAGAGTGAATATCAAAATTGTTCATTTTTAAACACAGAGTCAAGATTAATAAGCTTTTACCCGACATTATATGACATTATAAGGTGTACGGTCAATTTAATATTATTTTTAGATTTAAGTTATTTTTCTTAATACTGCTTTATATAACTTTATATGACTTTAAAAGCCTTGAAGGAAAATTTCAACGTATTTAGAATACGGTGGTATTTTATATTGGAGGTGGGAAGTCACAAAATGCGACTTAAACCGTTTGTATTTATTGTATCTAGTTTCTTGAGTTCCTCTTTGTCCATGAATGCTCTTGCTATCAGCCTAGGTGGGGGTATTTCTGGATCTTATGAAATATTTAAAGGTATAATAGAGCCGTTCGATATTACAATTGATGGACAAACAATTAATACAGGATTAGTAAATTTTACACTAGATTCTTCAGAGTCTTCAAACTTTATTTTTGATTTTAATAATATGACTCATGCCTATGAAGCGAGTCTTTTGATAACAGCACCAGGATTAGATTTACTAGGTGCACCACCGCAAAGAATCACTGTCAGCTTAACAGGAGCAATAACAAGTACAGTACCAGATGATGTTATTCCTGGTTCAGAATTTGATTTAACAATTTTTTCTGAAACTCTAACAGGAGGTGGCGTATTTGAATCAGGACAATTATTATCAGGTTGGAGATACAATAATATTCAAATAAATACCACAAATGTTACCAATGTAAATGTACAAATAGGAAATGACAATAAAGCTGAAACGAAGTGTGATACCTCTAGTAAAGCTGAAGGAAGTGGACGAGTTGATGCTAACTTAACTGATCCTACGGGAAAACAAGTTATCCCTCTTACTGGACAAGGACAGACAAGTTCAGGTAATAATAAACTAAGCTGTCCACCTCCAAAAACATTAGAACCCACCTCAACCCTAAGTCTTCTTTCCCTGGGAATACTTGGTGCAGGTGCAACCCTAAAACGCAAAGTAAAACGCTCTCATTCAACCGAAAAAGAACCCAGTAACGTCGGTTAAATTGCTTTTTTATATAACTCATTCCCCCTTAATTTTAGACCAGTTGAGGGGGATTTTTATGCTCTTGCTTCTCCTTCTTGTATTTTTAACTGAATATTTGCTATAATAAACGAAGGGTAAGCATCAATCATCTTCAAGCGATAGAAACTATTATTGAGGAACGACAAAATGAACTTAGAAATGCTTGGACAAAACACTTCTCAAGCTGAAGTAACTCATATTTCTTCCCATGGAATATGGATTCTGGCAAACAATGAAGAAATGTTTCTTTCCTATCAAAATTTTTACTGGTTTCAAGATGTCCCTATTAGAAAAATTTTAAATATACAAGAGCCTTTTCCTAATCATTTTTATTGGCCAGATTTAGATGTAGATTTAAGCAAAGAAATTATTAAAAATCCTGAGAGATTTCCTTTAAAAGTTAAAGCCTAGTTTTTATCCTTAATTAAGTGCGATGCCGAAGGCACTGCGTAGCAGCACGCTGATCTTGTAGGGTGCGTTCCCTAAGGCAACTTCTACCGCTCCAGCGATCGATTTTTGGGGAACGCACCATGCACATTGATTATTGCGATCGCTGATCTTGTAGGGTGCGTTCATAAAATGTAACGCACCTTATTTTTATTGCTTGTCCTTCTGTATCCCATAGGATACACTTAAGGCATGATTGAAATTCGCCAGACCGAAACCTACTCTCAGTGGTTTAGCAATTTGCGGGATCGCCAAGCAAAAGCACTTATAGACATTCGTGTTCGTCGCCTGTCTATGGGCAATCCAGGCGATGTTAAACCAGTAGGAAAAGGTGTATCGGAACTGCGGATCGATTATGGCCCAGGCTATCGGGTGTATTTCATTCAGCGAGGCGAGACCTTGATCATCCTCTTGGCAGGAGGAGATAAGCAAACTCAAGAACGGGACATCAAAACAGCATTAAATTTAGCACAAGACTTATAGGAGATTTTCATGGCTACTATCCAAACCTATCCTTGGGATGCGGCAGAACATCTCGAAACAAAAGAAGATATAGCTGCATATCTTGAAGCAGCTCTTGAAGATGGCGATCCAAGCTTAGTGGTAGCAGCATTAGGTGATATTGCTCGATCTAAAGGGATGACACATATTGCCCGTGAAACAGGGTTGGGGCGTGAAAGTCTCTATAAAGCTTTGTCAATCGAAGGCAATCCAGAGTTTGCCACAGTTCTTAAGGTCTTACAATCACTTGGGTTACGCCTCCAAGTCGTACCAATTGCCTAACTTCACCGTTATACTGAATCGGTTTTTAATAGCATGATTAACTCCCAATCCCACTTTAAAAACCCGCTCCCTTTTCCCCACTTTCCACTCCCCCATACCTGTTAAACGGGATTTAGGATCAGAGCGATCGCTAGATTAAGGGTTAAGTAATGTTAAGATCATAATTCTTCATGAAGAAAGCGCATGATCGCCGAGTAACTGTAGCTAAAAATACCAAATTTTGCCCCAGTCACAATACATTAGGGATCAAGCGCATTCGATCGAAGCAGGAATTTTCTCCCCAGTATCTATGAATCAATCAGAAAGTTGTGGTAAGGTCTATCTCGTCGGTGCAGGTCCCGGAGATCCCGGTTTGTTGACCTTAAAAGCGAAAGTTCTCCTAGAAAATGCCGATGTTGTCCTCTATGATGCCCTAGTCAGCCCCTCGATTCTGACCATGATTAACCCCAGGGCCGAACAAATCCATGGGGGTAAGCGTCGCGGTCGTCATTCTCTAGTACAGGAGGAAATCACCGCTTTACTGATCGAGAAGGCCCAGACTAATGCTGTGGTTGTTCGTCTCAAGGGGGGTGATCCCTTTGTTTTCGGTCGCGGGGGTGAAGAAATGCTCGATCTGATTGCGGCTGGAATTAGCGTCGAGATCGTGCCGGGGATCACTTCAGGAATTGCCGTGCCTGCCTACGCCGGTATTCCCCTCACCCATCGCAATTATAGTTCTTCCGTTACCTTCGTCACCGGCCACGAGATGGCGGGTAAATATCGTCCTCAAGTTAACTGGTCAGCGATCGCCCATGGTGCGGAAACAATTGTTGTTTATATGGGTGTGCATAATTTACCCTATATTATCGGCGAGTTAACCAAGGCCGGCAGAAGTCCAGAAACACCGATCGCCCTGATTCGCTGGGGAACAACACCGCAACAACAGCAGTTAATCGGTACTTTCACCACGATTATGGACCAGATCGAAGCCACCGGCTTTGAAGCCCCAGCGATCGCTGTTATCGGTGCAGTGGTGAACCTTCACGATCTCTTGCAAGCGGGACAACCTTTGCTATCGAGGACAATCCCCCCCACCCCCATTTCTCCCTGATTCGGTTTCCATGCGTCAATATCAAAAATCCCTGACAATTGCCACCAGTCCCAAGAATTTCCATCGTCTCACTGCCCCCATAGAGGTGATCGTGGCTGAATCGGGCATAACGACGGGATTATGCAGTATATTTGTCTGTCACACCTCCGCTTCTTTGCTGATCCAAGAAAATGCCGATCCCGATGTTCTCACCGATTTGGCCAATTTCTTCGCCAAGTTAGTCCCGGAAGATAGCAGTCTCTACTATCACTCTACCGAAGGGCCAGACGATATGCCCGCTCACATTCGCTCGGTCCTAACCCGGACATCGGAACAAATCCCGATCGCTAGAGGTAAATTAGTTTTAGGCATCTGGCAAGGTATCTATCTCTGGGAACATCGTCAGAGTCGTCACCAAAGGCAAGTGGTGGTTCATATCACCGGGGTCTGAAGCGTTGCGTATAGTTTTGTAATAGAAACTTTACTCGTACCCCTCATCGGAGTAAGATTTTTTCCGTGTACGATCAAATTGTTCGCTTTTTGAACAAAGAACTTCATATTTCGTAACAAAAGGAAACAATTTATGCGAAAATTGTTCGCTCTGGCCCTGGTGCTATCTCTCTGGTTCACCTTTGCCGCTCCAGCGTCGGCTGACTTGTCCAATCTGACCCCTTGTAGCGAAAATCCCGCTTTCCTACAAAAAGCGAAGAGTTTCCGCAACACCACTCCTGACCCCGAATCGGGAGCCAAACGCGCTCAAACCTACTCCCAAGCTCTCTGTGGACCGGAAGGCTATCCGCACCTAATTGTGGATGGTCGTTGGGATCACATGGGCGATTTCTTTATCCCTAGCATCCTATTCCTGTACATTACCGGTTGGATCGGTTGGGTTGGTCGGGCCTATTTAATCGCCGTGCGCGACAGCAAAGATGCGGAAATGAAGGAAATCATCATCGATGTTCCCCTCGCTTTGAGCAAAATGTTAACGGGTTTTCTCTGGCCGTTGGCGGCTTTACAAGAGGCCACTTCCGGTAAATTAACCGTTAAGGATTCGGAAATTACCGTTTCCCCTCGTTAATTTTTGTGTCAAACCCTTGACTTTTTATTCCCTAGGAGAACTCAGATGGAAGGACTTACTAAATTTCTCTCGTCCGCACCCGTGTTAATTATGGCGCTGCTGACTTTCACCGCCGGGATTTTAATCGAATTTAATCGCTTTTATCCCGATCTCTTATTCCACCCGCTAGGCTAAAGGCAATCTCAGGTGATTAAAGGGGATACAGAGTCCACTGTATCCCTTTTTAAGGGCAACGATCGGAGGGACTGGGGGAATATTAAGAAAAGAAAGGCACTGGAGACGACAGGCTCTAAAAATCGATAAGATACAGGTGTCTGCAACCACAGAGGTGGGACAAACCATGCTGTTAGATAGAGATTTGATGCTAGGAAAGCGTCTGCGGTATCAAGAATTACAAGAAAAATTAAAAGAGATTTGGCAGGGAGAAAACGTTCCCGAATCCGATGAATGGGATTATGATATCCTAGTTGTCCCTTCTTTTAGTATCGATCAGAGAGTCGGTCAAAAAGTAGCGGGTTTTTTACATTACGAAGAAAGATTATTATTTTCTCTGATTCGGTTGCGACACCCGAAAACTCGTTTAATCTATGTAACAGCGCAGCCACTGGCGCGGATGGTGATTGATTATTATCTGCAATTGTTGCCTGGGATTCCTTTTTCCCATGCTAATAATCGTCTGTTATTACTGACAACTCACGATAACTCTTTTCAACCTTTAACCCAAAAAATTCTGGACAGACCGCGCTTAGTAGCAAGAATCCGGCAAGCGTTGCGTCGAGATCGTGCCTACATGGTTTGTTTTAATTCTACTAATTTAGAGCGAGAATTGTCTTTACAATTAGATATTCCTTTATTTGCCTGTAGTCCAGACTTATTGTATTGGGGTTCTAAAAGTGGCAGTCGCGAGATTTTTGGTCAAGGCAATATTCCTCATCCTGACGGTAGTTTACAGGTAAATACGGTTAAGGATTTGTTATACGAAGCCGCTAGTTTGTGGTCCCGTCAACCGCAACTAAAACGCATGGTAGTGAAGTTAAATGAGGGGTTATCGGGAGAAGGAAATGCAGTTTTAGATTTACGTCCTTTAGGGGTAATTGTTGATAGTAACAGTCTAGATTTAAGCGAGAAAATGAATCTCTTGTCCAAACAATTAGAGAAGATGAGTTTTCAAGCAAGGGATGAAAATTGGGAGAGTTTTTCTGGCAGAATTGCTGAATTAGGGGCAATTGTCGAAGCTTTTATTGAAGGAGAAGAAAAGCGATCGCCAAGTGTGCAAGGTTATATTACACCCACGGGAGAAGTGAATATTCTTTCCACTCACGATCAAATTTTAGGCGGTCCCGATGGTCAAATTTATCTAGGTTGTCATTTTCCTGCCGATGAAAATTATCGCCTGCAATTACAGGAATTAGGTCTAAAAATAGGGGAAATTCTGGCAGCAAAGGGGGCAATTGAACGCTATGGAGTTGATTTCGTCGCTGTCAAAAATCCAGAAACTTTAGTCTGGGATTTACAGGCGATCGAAATTAATCTGCGAAAAGGAGGAACTACCCATCCTTTCATGACTTTGAAGCTTTTAACTAATGGTGAATACGATCAAAAAACCGGATTGTTTTTCAGTCAACCTCACCAAGAAAAGTATTATATTGCCTCCGATAATCTCCACAAACCCCAATACAAAGGTTTACTTCCCGATGATTTAATGGATATTATTGCTAAACATCACTTACATTTTGATAGTAGCAGTAAAACAGGAACAGTTTTTCATCTCATGGGTGCGCTGTCAGAATTTGGTAAATTAGGGTTAACTTGTATCGGCAATTCTAGTGAGGAAGCTGCGGCAATTTATCAGCGTGTGGAACAGGTGTTAGATTGGGAAACAGAGCATAGTTCCATAAATTTAGGTTATTATTATTCTGGATTACCGATCACTTGGATATAGAAGGTTTTTCTGGCAAGAATTTGCGTTTTAGGGAATCGATAGCTCGTCCGGGTACTTCCGTCGCTTGAGCGAGAATTAAATTCCAAAGATAACCGTATTTAGGGAAATTTCTCAGGAGAATCACCTCGGCAATAAAGTAAAAACGTTTAGTTCTTTTATACTCAGGAGGATTATCTTCAATCCGCAGTTGTTCGGCTATTTCTGGCAGCCAATGACCGATAGTTTTACCTTGCTCAAAAAACTTGGCCTGAATATACAAACCCAGTAATCTATCTAAACACCAAAAGGGAATATATTTAATCGGACCAGTGACACTCATGGAAGCAGTAATCTCTTTAACTGCCGGTTGTACCAGTTCGTTTTTCCAAACTTTTTTATCAAAGTTTTCCATGTGAGGACCCTTGTGATCTCGACGTTTCCCGATCAGGGCGCTAGGATTAAAAGGATTATCTAAAGGAGCGATCGGTACTTCTAATAAATAATTATTCTCTTTAAACAAGTTACTATTATTCTCTCTCCTGCTACAGATAGCTAAACTTTTTACATCGGGAATTGTTGGCCAAGGACTCTCCAATTTTTCTCGTTCACCGTAGGGAAATCCACATCTGGCTAATCTTAATACCCAACTATTGGGAAAGCGGTCAAAATAGTCTTTGACTAAGGTGACGATCTCAGGGTGTAAATATTCATCGCAATTGATTGTGAGAATATAAGTACCTCTGGCATTTAAAAATCCTGTACTTCTTTGAATAATTTCACCTCGTAAAGCACAGACAATCTGTTTCATGCGTGGATCATTGACTGGGGAAGGTTTGACCCCAGGAGGATGAACTAAAATAAATTCTATGTCTCCCTTGACTTTCAATAATTCTCCTAGCCAATGTTCGCTAAATCCCTCGCGCATCGGGATAACGATCGATAGAAAAGTATTGGACATAAATTAACTCTTTAGATTTGCCTGTGATTTATCAAAGTTGTCTTGACTGCGATGCACTTAACTGGTTTAAATGGCCTCTAAATATTTGCTATCGAGCAGAAATGAGCCTCGAGCGAATTTTACACCCCAATAACCCCCCGGCCGGCGATCGATTACCGTGCCGATATCGTCGATATCGAGCAGCTCTGGCGGCCGTAACATAGGCATGGGATCGGCGGTTTTCAGGTAAGGGGGAATGGCAATCAGACGGACTTTTCCCCCGACGCTAATTTCACTCATGGTACTGGCTAGATGCGATCGTGATAATTTTCCAAGTTAGCATATTTCAAATCATTCTCAAGATAGATTCCCTAGGGAATAGGTATTCTGTAAGCTGTTGCCATCCGCCTTTGGCGTTGGGTTGGGCTGTTGCCTAACCTAGCGGCGAGGGGGGCGATCGCTATCGGTACAATCAAAAAGACCCAAAATCTTAATCGCTAGTTAGGGAGAGGAATGTAAAGATTTATTAAATATAGAGAAATTGCGGCATGAGATATGATTGATATGGTTGCCTATTAGTCTAAGTCAAATGAACATTGAACAAGTTATCATTAAAAACCTAAGAAAACTTCCCTTAGAAAAACAACAAGAAGTGTTATCCTTCACCGAATCTCTCACCTCAAGAATTTCCCTCCCTTCCCCAGATTATAGTCTCACTCCCCAGGAAAAAGCTCAAAAATGGCAGAAAGTAATCGCTAAACTTCCTAAAACAAGTGCGAATTTACCTGATGAAGCTTTACACCGTGACACTATGTATGAAGACTAATGACTCAATATTTACTGGATACTAACATTTTGCTTCGGGCGGCTGATACGTCTTCAGCAACTTATTCTCTTGCTAATAATGTAATTACTCAAATCGTCGAAACAGCTAATGAATGTGTTATTATTCCTCAAGTTTTAATTGAATTTTGGGTAGTTGCAACCCGACCCCTTGATGTTAATGGTTTAGGTTGGACTCCAGCACAAGCTACAAATTATGTCAATGATTTATTAGATAACTTTACATTAATTGCAGAAACGCCGGATATTTTTCCCCTTTGGTTTCAATTAGTCACCATCTACAACATTAAAGGAAAACGCACTCATGATATTAGGCTTCTTGCTGTCATGAAAGCTTCTAACATTACCCATTTATTAACCTTTAATCCTGATGACTTTATCCCTATTCCCAATATTACCATCGTTCATCCTCAAGATTTCATTAATTCCCAATAATTAGGCAGCAAATCCGACATACCGCACCACAATCCCTCACGGAAGGCAATAGGTCGCCTGAGAAGGAGTAAAACAGTGGAAAACGCATGAAATTCCTTCCTCTGTGAATCACTGTCTTATGGCGAAAGGAGAAACAGCAGTCTAGAAAAGAGTTCTGGTATTATTTATAGACATCGCCGCGAGGTTTAATAGTTGTAATGACGTATAGATTGTTGTCTCTATCTTCAAAAAACAACACTCGATACTTACCTACTCGCAATCTTAGTTCATCTCTTCCGTAAAGGGGTTTAATATCTAATTTTGTAGAATCCGAAATCAAAGTATCCAAAGCTTCAAGAAGACGAATTTGATCATTTTTAGGCATCCTTTCTAAGGAGCGTTCTGCTTGTCTAAGTAGAATATAATCAGCCAAGTTTATCTCCAAATAATTTGTATTTTAATTCTGTTGAAGTGATTCCAGTATCTCGACCGGATAAATAATCTTGCCATGCTGCTTGGCTTTCAGCAAGTTCTTCGGCTGGAATGATCTCATCGTCATCTTTTGGCGCTACGGTCGGCTTGATGATAGTTTTTAAATCCTCTAAAAGTCGCAACTTATCCGTAAGGGGAAGATTCTCTATTTGGCTGAGGATTTCATAGTAAGTTGTCATAGACCTTGATCGTATCAGATAATCCGAACACACCTCAAATAATACCACATCCAGATACTAACCAAAAATGGTAAAAGCGGTGGGCTGTTCACAACCGACTTGGTTCTGCGGTTTCTTTATCGGGATTAAGAGAGGAATATAAAGATTTGTTAAATTGTAGCTTTTACTACAATTTGGGGGGGGGAAATGTGTATTGTTGTCTTTGCTGACCCTTTAGGGTTAGGTAAAACTGCTGGTTAACTTGGCTGCTAAAAAAGCGATCGTATCAATTTACTCTTTGCCAACTTTGCCAAAAAACAGTTAAATCCCACTAACAACTTCAATGTCTTGAGGCATCTATCATGGTATTCATTAAACTTGTCAAAAATTCTATTGGGGGAGCCGTACTTATCAGTTTGGCAACAATAGGTACTGCTAATGCTCTTCAAATTACACCTATCAGTTATGATATGGAAAATGGAGGCGGAGGATTGTTTAAATACTGGGACAAGAAATATAATGGCACTGGAAACACGTCGCTAGATTATGCTCCTCTCAGCGGAGGAGTTGGAGATCTAACTGATGGCATAATTCCTACACAAAACTGGAATGTTGTAGAAAATGCAGAGGGTACAGGACCTTATGTTGGTTGGGAAAACCGGAATCCTGTCATTACTTTTAACTTTGCTGGCACAGTAAAGTTAAACTCAGTTACTGTCCATGTGGATGACTCAAATGGTAATGGTGGTGTTTCCGTACCGCAAAGTATATTATTAAGTATGGGTAGCTCTAATTACAATTCGGGAACTCTTACTGATCCGCCTAGTGCAGCGCCAACATCCTATACTTTTTCAGGATTAAATTTTAGTGGTAGTTCCCTACAACTTACTCTAAATCGACGCACTGCGTGGGTCCTTGCCAGCGAAGTTACTTTTGATGGCGAACTTTTGGGTGTCCAACCAGTTCCCGAACCCACTTCTACTTTAGGCTTCCTCGCTCTCGGCACTATCGGCGCAGCTTCAACCCTGAAGCGTAAACTAAAATCATCCCAATCTACCGAAAAAGAAACCACAAAAGTAGGCTAAATTGCCCACTAAAATACCATAAATGCCTCTTCATTCGGTCAGTTGAGGGGGTATTTTTTGCATAACTCTCTCAATTCTCATGATTTCAAGGAGGATGGTTTATTTTTTCATCCGCTATCTGCTACAATACAGATACAGGAAATAAAATTTTGATCAGTAGGGTAGAAGTCTTTTCCGTTATCTTAGAAGGTAAGCATCATGAAAAATTTAGAAGAAATTAAAGCGATTTTGGGTCAAGTTAAGTCCTTAGTAAAAGAAAAGTATCATGTCAGTGAATTAGGTATTTTTGGAGATTATGTAAAAGGAGAAGTGCAGGAAAATAGTGAAGTTAATATTCTGATAGATTATACAGAACCGCCTAGTTTACTAGATTTAGTAGATCTGGAATATTATTTAAGTGATTTACTTAAGGTAAAAGCGGATGTTATCAGTAAAAATGGCTTAAAAGGAAGAAGGAGAGAAAGAATTTTATCCGAGGTTATTTATGTATGACACAACGGGAATTTAGAGATTTCTTGCAAGACATTCTAGAGGCAATTTCTCAACTAGAAAAGATGACTCAGGATCTAAGCTTTGCCGAATTTTCAACTAAGATAGAAATCTTTCTTTCGGCAGTAAAATTAATTGAAATAATCGGGGAAGCAGTCAAAAATATTCCTGATGAAGTGAGAGTTAATTATCCCAATATTCCTTGGAAAAACATCGCAGGTATGCGGGATAAATTAGTTCATGAATATTGGGCAATTGATGAAAAAGTCGTCTGGAAAGTGATTCAAAACAATCTCCCCCAGCTAAAGAGAATCATTATCAGTATCATTGAGAAATTACAATAAATTTTCCTTCCTCCTTTAAAAACCCACCTCCCCACTTCCCACTTCCCCATTCATAATTATTCCCACTTGCAAGAGTGCCTTTTTGAACCTTTCCCTAAAAAGGTTTTGATTTTAGGGAAATACAGTTAAAGGAATCCATTCGTAGGTGTTGACAATGCCTTGAAAATAATCATTAATAGTTTCTCTGGAATAGGGAACAACACCCTCTTCACCAAACCAACGTTCATAAATTGTCACCGCTTGTTGTTGGTCACTAACGATCCCTTCCATGAATTTTAATAGGGTATAATTAACCGTATCGCGCCATTTAGAGTCATTTTCAGGTAAAGTACAGGCATAGGATTCGTAGGCGTAGGGATAGGAGGGAACTATGGCTAAATTATTGGGATTTTTAGCGTTTTTCCTTAAACCTTCTAGGGTAATGCCATCACTGGCAAAACCATCAATTTCTCCCGCTTCTAGTTTTTGTAAACCCTCGCCACGATTTTTAACTTTGACCAAAATAGCGGCGGGTTGTTGGGTTTTAATTACTGCTTCATTAGTAGTATTGGCAATTACTCCAATGCGTCTGCCTGCCAAGCTACCGATGTCATCAAGATTACTACCTTTGCGGGTTAACAATTGAGTGCCACTGGCAAAATAACTAACGGAAAAATCAACTTCATTTTCTCTTTTCCAAGTAAAAGTAGTGGAGCCACATTCGATATCTATCACCCCTGTTTTCAACTTTTCAAAACGATTTTGGGGAGTAATCTCAACAATTTTTAACTTAATTGGTTTTCCTAACTTCCGTTCGGTTTCTTTGCGAATTAACTCTAACATATCAAGGCTGTAACCCACCCACTTGCCCTGGGAGTTGACAAAACCAAAGGGAATAGCATCTTTACGAGCGCCGGCAGTAATTACCCCAGTTTTTTGAATGCGATCGAAGATTGCTCCCGCAAGGCTAGAATGGTTACTGGTGAGGGTTAAAGCTACTGTCATCGTCATGACGGCAAGTGTACGCTTCATTTTTTTTCCTAATCTGAAAGTGGCTCAAGTCTGGGACTGTTTCAGGAGACGGAGAGTTTCCCAGAGGAAGATTTTTCAGCGGCGATTGCTGGGGACAAAAAAAGAGGAGAGATGTTACTCTCTCCCCCTTTCAGTTTTTTCGACAGCATTTTAAATTGTTTTTTCAGTTGTCGCTGTCGGGCTGAACCGCCCTTGCCTTTGTCGTTACGTCCCTGACGGCGGGGGGACTCCCATCGCTTAAGTCGCATAGTTTTTAATTCAAATTTGGTTAGTTATCTGTATTGTAACAGGGTTAGCGTCAGTTTGGGTTAAGGAAATGAACTGACGGGGTGTAGGGTGTGGGGTGTGGGGTGTGGGGTTTTACCCATTTTCAGTAACCCATGCGGGCGTTGGGTTTCATGCTTCAACCCAACCTACATTCATCTTATATTTAATTCCACCCACCCACTTAACCAACCTTGTCCACCTAATTAGTATTTTCCTATGCTTAGTCAGCAACTTTGGCACAGCCATCAAGATCTAGTACAAGCTTGTCTAGAACACCCTTTTGTGCGAGGTATCGCCACAGGAGAGCTTAAACGGGACTGTTTCGCTTTCTATGTCGGTCAAGATGCTTTTTTTCTGGAATCTTTCGCCCGTGCTTACAGTATCGCCGCCGCTAAAGCTCCCGATTGGCAGGGATTCACTAGCTTTCATCGGTTAGCGGCAGGGGTATTACAGGAATTAGGATTACATGAAAATTATGCTTTACAGTGGGGAGTTGACCTGAGAAAGGTTCAGCCCGCTAATGCCACCCGTCGCTATCGGGATTTTCTTCTCGCTACCGCTTGGATGGGTGACATCGGTGCGATTGCCGTGGCGATGAGTCCCTGTATGCGTCTTTATGCTTATCTGGGTCAACAATTAGCCTTAGAGCCGATTTCTGAGAATCCCTATCAAGCTTGGATTGATAGTTATAGTGGGGATGAATTCGCCGCTTTAGCAAGCCAGTTAGAGGAATTGGCGGATAAATACGCCCCGATGACGGAAAATATCTCTTTATCCTATCGTTATGCCCTTAGTTGTGAACAGGACTTCTTTAGTGCCGCCTACAGCCGGGGCAAATCTTAAAATTTTCCCGTCACAATGTTAAGAAATATAAATGACGCTAAGATTAAGGTAAGCAAAATCGTCATTATAAAAATAATGTTTCCTTCGCAACCCACCGAAAACGAACTCCTGAAAACTATCTTGGAACCTCTACTAGAGGATTTCACCTATTGGTTTTCCCGTTCCCGTCTTCTCCTCGAATCCGAGAGATTATCCTTTCTCAGCGTCGAGGAACAAAACGATTTATTAGCAAGAGTCAAAAACGCCCAACAGGAGGTAGCCACGGCTCATTTACTCTTTAAAACCACAGGTGGTCAGGTGGGTATCGAGGCCAAGATGTTGTTGCCTTGGCATCAGCTGGTGGCAGAGTGTTGGGGGGTCAGCAGTCGTCGTCGTCGATTACAGGGTTGGGGAGAACATCAATCTCCTCAAACTGACGCTTAACCTGAAACTTTTTTGGTAAGCTAGAGAGTTGAGCGAATTTTTAGCATAAAGTTTTGGCAATTAGGAATATTCACACATAATTCATGGGAGACTCGGCCAATGTTACATCTGCTCTATATCCTCGCCTTCACAGTTATCGCTTTTTTGACCATTAATAATTTAATTCGGAGTCTGATTACTGTCAGCATGGATTCCCAGAAACGTCCTGCTAAATCGGCTAATTCCTATAATCCCTACGGTTATCCCATGACTTCCCATCCCGAACTTTTGGACGAGGCCGGACAACCGATTAATGAACCTCTGTTAGTGATTCGTTCTCTCACTGTCGAAGATGCTCGTCAACAGTTAGATGCCATTTATAATTCTTCTCCCAGTGCCACCAAAGAGCAAGATGAAGAAATCTAATTGGGGTTGGCTGAATAAATCTAAAAATCTTGTTGGGTAAGACTTTGAGACCTTTTTGAAATCCAAAAGTGCTAGGCAAGAGAGTGATCAGGGGGAAAATTCAGGTGCTTTTTCCCCGAAAATTAGGTAATTGACCTCCTCAAAATCGGTAAAACCCTACACCCCACACCCCACACCCCACACCCTGCCCCCACCAGCAAACTTTTTCAGCAGACCCTAATTGGTTCTAGAATGGCGGTCTTTGAAAACAGATATATTTATCTACACGGTTTTGCTTCTGGCCCCCAATCAACAAAAGCGCAATTTTTGAGACATTGTTGGCAAAAGAGGGGTTTAGCAATGGAAATTCCCGATCTTAACGGTGATGACTTTTCTAGCTTAACTCTCACTCGTCAGATTGTCCAAATCGGCCAATTGATTGAACAATCTCAGCTTCCTGTTACACTGATTGGTTCCAGTTTTGGCGGTTTAACGGCAGCTTGGCTGGCAGAAACTTATTTTCAGGTGCAAAGGCTCGTTTTATTAGCTCCCGCTTTTAATTTCGGGCCGATTTGGTTAGGACAATTGGGAGCAGAAACCCTAGCCAATTGGCAAAAATCTGGGAGTTTATCGGTTTATCACTACGGTTATCGTCGTTATCTGCCGATTTATTACAAGTTTATTGAGGATTTAGCTAATTATCCCCAAGAAAAGTTAATCAGGCAGCTCCCCACCCTGATTATTCATGGCAGTAACGATGGGGTAATTCCCCCAGAAAATAGTCGCTATTATGCTTTTTCTCGTCCTTGGGTACAGTTAATCGAATTAAATAGCGATCATGCCCTTACCGATGTTTTGACGAGAATCTGGGCTGAAATACAATTATTTCTCAATTTTTGACTAAATAGGGTTGGCTGAATAAATCTAAAAACCTTGTTGGATAAGGCTTTTAGACTTTTTTTCCCTCAAAAAGTGCCAACCATTGGAGTGATCGGGGGTAAAATCCCTGGACTTTTTCCCTGAAAATTAGGTAATTGACCCCCTCAAAATCGGTAAAACCCTACACCCTACACCCCACACCCTACCCCCACGAAAAACTTTTTCAGCAAACCCTAAATAAAAAACCCCCCCTTCGATCGGAAAAAGAGGAGGAAGTTTAGTGCATTTGTATTGGGCTTTGAGAAGATTTTTCAGCTTCTCAGTCTAAAGACAAGAGATTTTCTCCTGATGTCTTCCCACTACCAAAGTCCGCGGATAGGAGATACACTAGGCTCGGGAGCGGGTTGAGGAGCAACTTCAGTAAAGGTTCTGGTTTCCGGCGGTAAAGCGGGAAGTCCCCAAGCGGGTTCTTTTTGGTTAACTTCTCTTAAAAGTTGCGAGCGAGTAGCGCTGGTGGAGATTTCCGATTTTAGTTTCAAGCGGGAAACCCAATAGGGACGAGCTTTACCCACATAAACTAATTTGCCATCTACCACTTGCAAAATCACGTCATCACCACCCATGGCATCCCCAACAATACGAGCGGTGGTTCCGTCGGCAAAGTCGCCACTGAAAATTTCTTTGCCATCCACTGTCACAGGTCTGATCAATTGGATGGACAGAATTCCACCCACGGTTCCCCGGACGCGACCCAGTATATAGTCACCGGGGTTGAGTTGTGGCTCACCTCTGTAGGTGTTATGGCCGCGCAGTTGACTGATCAAGATTTCGTTATTTTGTGGTCCTGCTTGTGCGGGTACAGCGCCAAGGGTAGTTAGGGCAACTAAACCGGCAAAACCAGCGACAAGGGAAATTTTGTTAAACACAATTACCTCAAGCAAAAAGTTAGTAAATTACCTAGAGACGTTCTAGATTATAACTTAGTTCCCAATTTTGTCTATATTGCGAAATATTTGTTTAATAATTTCTCGATCGAGGTGTTGAGGGTTGGGGGTTGGGTTTTTAGGGTGTTAGGGTGTTGGGGTGTTAGGGTGTTAGGGTGTTAGGGTTTTAGTTGAAATTCCCCCATTCCCCTACCCCCCCACCTCCTAATTCATAATTCATAATTCCCACCTCCCCACTTCCCCATTACCCTCATTACCCTATCCCCTAAAAACTCGATTAAGCTGGGTTTTAAGATCGATCGATATTGCTGAATAATTCAGGATCGAGGATGGGTAGTTCGATATCTGTTTCTGCTGGGGGAGAGGGTAACTGGAAACGATTTAAGGTTTGTTGAATGCGATCGAAAATGGTGATTTTTTGCTCGCTATTGTTCTGGGGTTCGGGAATAGGTTCCACTTCTACCGGAGGCTAAATACTAGAGGCCGGTTCGTTAATCTCCTTTGTCTCCGGTATGGTGGTTAAGGGAGATTCGATCGCTTCAGGGGTTTCCTCTACCTTTTCGATTGTTTCTGTCTCTACTGGTTTTTCTTCCACTATTGGGGTTTCTGGCTCAATAACAGGAGTTTCTTCCACTATAGGGGTTTCTGGCTCAATAACAGGAGTTTCTTCCACTATAGGGGTTTCTGGCTCAATAACAGGAGTTTCCTCCTCAATAACAGGGATTTCCTGAACTATAGGGGTTTCTGGCTCAATAACGGGGGTTTCTTCCACTATAGGGGTTTCTGGCTCAATAACGGGGGTTTCTTCCACTATTGGGCTTTCTGGCTCAATAACGGGAGTTTTTTCCTGTAGACTGGGAATGGTTTTATAGTTGGGATCAACAATGCTACGGGCAATTGTAGGGGATAAATCGCCGCGGACTAATTGACTAAGGCCGTCTCGGTAAGAGGGATCAAAGCTAATCACGCGCACGCTGGTATTAAACTCGTTTTCGATTTTATTTCCCTTACCATCGATGAATTCTAATTGTACCCAGTTATTGCCCTTGGCAAAACCCTTGAGATAGATCGGTTCCCAAGTATCAAGCAGAAAACTTTCACCGTTGACAGTGACACGAATGCGCCAATTTTGAAGACTATTATCCTCGTTGGCAGTATTGGGCAGACGTAGAGGAGCATTACTCAGATAAAAATCGAGCAGGATCGGTTCTGCGCCGTAGATTCCTTGCGGACTACTGTAGGTTAACAGGGGTAAGTTGTTATCAGGGGCATTTTTGCCTGTTTTTGTCAGAATATGAAAGGTTGTTTCAGCGAAGGCCCCATCATTTTTAAAACTTTCCTGCCAAGGCCGCATGGACAAGACGCGGAGGGTGTGAGTACCGGGGGCAAGATTTTCTAGGATAATCGGTTGCTTGAGGTCGTAGATAGCCGCTGCTGGTTCATTATCGACAATTAGGCTCAAGTGGGGTCCTAATTTCAGGGTATCGTCTTGGAAAATTGGCAGATCTGACACTTGTAGTTTAACTGTCACCTGAGGGTCATCGAAAACTTGTTCGGCCAGAGGACTGAGAATCGTTACTTGGGGAGCGTAACGATCTAAACTGGGTCGCAGTTCCTGAATTAGGGCCGGGGGGGCAACCTCAGAAATGCGGCCTTGGACGACGGGAAGATGAAGGGTTTCGGAAGTGGGGAGATTGGTAGCCGTCAGGCGATCGCCACAGGCGGTTAACAGAATGGTCAGTAAACCGATCACAAGACATATACGAAGGGTTTTGACTGGGATTAATTTATGTAGTAGGGATAGCACGTTCCTCCTAGAGCCAAGGCCAAAATCTATACAAACCATTGATTTTTGCTAGAGTCATTGAATGCTCTGGTGTCAGCAAAAGCGCGAGAAGATCAGGTTATGGCCTCAATTTTACAGAATTGTTTGATTGTTTTTTGAGAATCTATCTATTGAATTTTCTATATGGTCTGGTGAGGGAGAAAAAGGTGAAATCGGCTTCTGGGGCGACAATTAATAAACTTTTGTAAAGAAAAATTACCGGTCTGACCCTGACTAAGACCGTCCATAGCAGAAAATGTCTCTCCTATCAAGGATTGAGAGAATTTTAATTATTGTTAAGCACAACGAACAGAGGAGAGAACAAAGACTTATCATCTACTATTGATGCTTTCGACTGGAATCTCACCCAAGAGGAAAGTCAAGCGACATTAACAAAAGGTGGGTCAGATTTCAACTTGCCTTTTTTAGGTTAAAAAATCTATCCTCAAATAAAACGCTAAGTCTATTGTCGAGAGAGGAGAATCCTCATGGCACTCCCCCCCAAAGCGGTAGCTAAAGTGATTGTAGATAAAGACCCAGTACCTACTTCCTTTGAGAAGTGGGGTCAACCGGGGCATTTTGATCGCACTTTAGCCAAAGGACCCAAAACCACTACCTGGATTTGGAACCTACACGCCAACGTCCACGATTTTGATAGTCAAACCAGCGATCTAGAAGATATTTCTCGGAAAATCTTCAGCGCCCACTTCGGACATCTCGCCGTTGTCTTCGTTTGGCTAAGTGGAATGTACTTCCACGGCGCGAAATTTTCTAACTATGAAGCTTGGTTAACCAACCCGCTCGCCATCAAACCCAGCGCCCAAGTGGTCTGGCCGATCGTCGGTCAAGGCATCCTCAACGGCGATGTGGGCGGCGGTTTCCACGGGATTCAGATCACCTCTGGTCTGTTCTACCTCTGGCGAGCTTCTGGTTTCACCAACAGCTATCAGCTATACTGCACCGCTATCGGTGGTTTAGTGATGGCGGGCCTGATGCTGTTTGCTGGTTGGTTCCATTACCACAAAAGCGCACCGAAACTGGAATGGTTCCAAAACGTGGAATCGATGATGAACCACCACTTGGCGGGTTTACTCGGCTTAGGTTCCCTAGGTTGGGCTGGTCATCAGATTCACGTTTCTTTACCGGTGAACAAACTCCTCGATGCGGGAGTCGCTCCCCAAGACATCCCCTTGCCCCACGAGTTCATTCTCGAACCGAGCAAGATGGCGGATTTATATCCCAGTTTCGCCCAGGGTTTGACCCCCTTCTTTACCCTTAACTGGGGTGCTTACTCGGATTTCCTCACCTTCAAAGGTGGCTTGAACCCCGTGACTGGTGGTCTCTGGCTTTCCGATACCGCTCACCATCACTTGGCGATCGCTGTATTATTCATCATTGCCGGTCATATGTACCGTACCAACTGGGGTATCGGTCACAGCATGAAGGAAATCCTCGAAAACCACAAAGGTCCCTTCACCGGTCAAGGTCACAAAGGACTGTACGAAATCCTGACCACCTCTTGGCACGCCCAGTTAGCGATTAACCTGGCTCTCTTAGGTTCGCTAACCATCATCGTGGCCCACCATATGTACGCCATGCCGCCCTATCCCTATCAGGCGACTGACTACGCCACCCAACTATCCTTGTTTACTCACCACACTTGGATCGGTGGCTTCTTAATCGTCGGTGCGGGAGCGCACGGAGCGATCTTCATGGTACGGGACTACGATCCGGCCAAAAACGTGGATAACCTGCTCGATCGGATGATCCGTCATCGCGACGCAATTATCTCCCACCTGAACTGGGTATGTATTTTCCTTGGCTTCCATAGCTTCGGTTTATACATTCACAACGACACCATGCGGGCTTTTGGTCGTCCCCAAGATATGTTCTCGGATACGGGAATTCAACTACAACCCATCTTTGCCCAATGGGTACAAAGTCTCCACACCCTGGCCCCCGGCAACACCGCTCCTAACGCTCTCACTACCGCTAGTTATGCTTTCGGTGGCGACGTAGTAGCAGTGGGTGGCAAAGTGGCCATGATGCCGATCACTCTCGGTACTGCCGATTTCCTCGTGCATCACATCCACGCCTTCACCATCCATGTCACCGTGTTGATTCTCCTCAAAGGGGTTCTCTACGCTCGCGGTTCCCGTCTGATTCCCGATAAAGCGAATCTCGGTTTCCGTTTCCCCTGCGATGGTCCCGGTCGCGGCGGTACCTGCCAAGTTTCCGGTTGGGATCACGTTTTCCTCGGCCTGTTCTGGATGTACAACTCCATCTCGGTCGTAATCTTCCACTTTAGCTGGAAAATGCAGTCCGATGTCTGGGGAACCGTCGCCCCCGATGGCACTGTCACCCACGTTACCCTCGGTAACTTCGCCCAAAGTGCCATCACCATCAACGGTTGGTTACGGGATTTCCTCTGGGCGCAAGCAGCGCAAGTCATTAATTCCTATGGCTCTGCCCTGTCTGCCTACGGAATCATGTTCCTAGCCGGTCACTTCGTCTTCGCGTTTAGCTTGATGTTCCTGTTCAGTGGTCGCGGCTACTGGCAAGAATTAATCGAGTCGATCGTCTGGGCGCACAACAAGTTAAGAGTTGCCCCCGCTATCCAACCTCGCGCCCTGAGCATCATTCAAGGTCGTGCCGTTGGTGTGGCTCACTACCTCTTAGGCGGTATTGTCACCACTTGGGCATTCTTCTTGGCCAGAAGTCTCTCGATTGGCTAAACTTGCCTATAAGGGCTTGCCAGTCCCCCGGGGATTGGCAAGACTAGGCAGAACCAGCGTCGATTGACCGATACCTCTGTAAGCGTTTCCTATTACAGTGGGTGAATTGAAAAAAGGAAATAACCAGCACTCGTGTAAGAGCCTCAGTTATTTAGAGAGGAGAATTTCCTAAACAGCTATGGCAACTAAATTCCCTAAATTTAGCCAAGATCTAGCCCAAGATCCGACTACCCGTCGGATTTGGTACGGGATCGCCACAGCCCACGATTTTGAAAGTCATGATGGCATGACGGAAGAGAATCTCTACCAAAAGATTTTCGCGTCGCACTTCGGCCACATTGCAATCATTTTCCTGTGGACTTCCGGTACTATATTCCACGTCGCTTGGCAAGGTAACTTCGAGCAGTGGATCAAAGATCCCTTAAACATCCGTCCCATCGCCCATGCGATTTGGGATCCCCAGTTCGGTAAAGGCGCTGTAGATGCCTTCACCCAAGCTGGCGCTTCTAATCCGGTTAACATCGCCTATTCCGGGGTTTACCACTGGTTCTACACCATCGGTATGACCTCCAACCAAGACCTATACCAAGGTGCGGTGTTCCTGCTGATTCTCTCGGCGATTTTCCTCTTTGCTGGCTGGTTACACTTACAACCTAAGTTCCGTCCTAGCCTCGCTTGGTTCAAAAACGCTGAATCTCGCCTGAACCACCACCTCGCCGCTCTGTTCGGTGTTAGCTCTCTGGCTTGGACCGGACACCTCGTTCACGTTGCTATCCCCGAATCCCGCGGTCAGCACGTTGGTTGGGACAACTTCCTCTCCACTCCTCCCCACCCGGCGGGTTTACTACCCTTCTTCACCGGTGACTGGGGTGTGTATGCAGAAAACCCCGATACTGCTAACCACATTTTCGGTACTGCCCAAGGCGCGGGAACTGCGATCCTCACCTTCTTAGGTGGTTTCCATCCCCAAACCGAGTCCCTCTGGTTAACCGATATGGCTCACCACCACTTGGCGATCGCTGTGATCTTCATTGTGGCTGGTCATATGTACCGCACCAACTGGGGCATCGGTCACAGCATCAAGGACATCCTTAATGCACACAGACCCCCCAGTGGTAAGTTAGGAGCCGGTCACAAAAATCTTTATGACACGGTTAACAACTCTCTCCACTTCCAACTCGGTTTGGCTCTCGCTTCTTTAGGCGTGATCACCTCTCTGGTGGCGCAGCATATGTACGCGCTACCCCCTTATGCCTTTATCGCTAAGGACTACACTACCCAAGCGGCTCTTTATACCCACCACCAATACATCGCTGGTTTCCTAGCGGTGGGTGCTTTCGCCCACGGTGCTATCTTCTTCGTGCGTGACTATGATCCCGAAGCGAACAAAGATAACGTGCTGGCGCGGATGCTGGAGCATAAAGAAGCGATCATCTCTCACCTAAGCTGGGTTTCCCTTTTCTTAGGTTTCCACACCCTCGGCCTCTACGTTCATAACGATGTGGTCGTCGCTTTCGGTACTCCCGAAAAACAAATCCTGATCGAACCTGTGTTCGCTCAATTCGTGCAAGCAGCTTCGGGTAAAACCCTGTACGGCATGAACGTACTGTTGTCTAACCCCGATAGTATCGCTTACACCGCCTATCCCAACTACGGTGATGTTTGGTTACCCGGTTGGCTAGACGCAATCAATAGCGGCACTAACTCCTTATTCTTAACCATCGGTCCTGGCGACTTCCTCGTTCACCATGCGATCGCTCTTGGTTTACACACCACCGTTCTAATCCTGGTTAAAGGTGCTTTAGACGCTCGTGGTTCCAAATTAATGCCCGATAAAAAAGACTTCGGGTATTCCTTCCCTTGCGACGGTCCCGGCCGTGGCGGTACTTGCGACATCTCTGCTTGGGATTCCTTCTACTTAGCCATGTTCTGGATGTTGAACACCCTGGGTTGGTTAACCTTCTACTGGCACTGGAAACACCTCGGTGTCTGGTCGGGTAACGTGGCTCAGTTTAACGAAAACTCCACCTACCTGATGGGCTGGTTCCGCGATTACCTCTGGGCTAACTCGGCTCAGTTAATCAACGGTTACAACCCCTACGGTGTTAATAACCTTTCTGTCTGGGCCTGGATGTTCCTCTTTGGACACCTCGTTTGGGCAACCGGTTTCATGTTCCTGATCTCTTGGCGTGGTTACTGGCAAGAGTTGATCGAAACTATCGTTTGGGCCCACGAACGTACTCCTCTGGCGAACCTCGTTCGTTGGAAAGACAAACCCGTGGCTCTCTCGATCGTTCAGGCTCGTTTGGTTGGTTTAGCTCACTTCACCGTTGGCTATATCTTCACCTACGCCGCCTTCTTGATCGCTTCCACTGCCGGCAAGTTCGGCTAAACCTTGAATTAGGTGACTAAAAAACCCCCCGCCCATTGGTGGGGGGTTTTGTTTATGATCGATAATAAAAGCGCGGCTCAATCTCAAAAATCTATGCAGGTGGAAGAATTAAAACAACTTTATGATCAGGACTTTGTTTTGTGGATTGAGCGAACCACCGAACAAATTCGACGCGGGGAGATTAAAAATTTAGATTGGGAACATCTTTTAACGGAGATAGAAGATTTGGGGCGAGAACAAAGAAACAAAGTGGAAAGCTATCTAATTCAAACCGTTAAACATTTATTAATGTATCAGTATTGGCTGACTGAAAAAGGTAATTGTGGCTGGGAATGGGCCGATAAAATCGATAATTTTCGTCTAGAACTAGAAATTTTATTCCAGTCAAAAACCCTCTACAATTATGGGGCTTCTAGGCTAGATATAATTTATGATAAAGCCAAGCGATCGGTGATCAAAAAAACTGGTTTATCTTTGGATACGTTTCCGCAAGTTTGTCCTTATACCTTTGCGGAAATTATAGATTTTGACTTTTTACCAGTTTAGAACACGAGAATTAAAGGCAAGAAAGAAAATTATCGTTATAATGAAGTTGTGGCTTATTCTTGAATCAGCTTATTCTGTCAGCGATAGAGTATTATGGGTCAAAAATCTTACGAAGTTTTCCAAGCAGTGGAAAATAAAGCTAACCTTCTAGCGGGTTATTGGGGTGACTTCAAAACGGAGATTATTCAGCATTTGCCTGAATCCTATCATGGTGAAATCCACGAACTTTCTAGTAACCTAGAGAAAGCTTTAGAAGTGTTAATCAATGAATTGCGCCATCCTACCCTGATTTTAGCGACGACTGGCACGACGAGCAGTGGTAAGAGTACCTTAGTGAATTTCCTCTGTGGTGCTGATATTGTGCCAACCGCCGTCAGTGAAATGAGTGCAGGAGCAGTTACGATTGAATATAACCAAGAAAAAGGTTTAATTATTGAAAAAACACCGGGAGCCTTGTGGAAATGTGGTGAATGGAAAAATATTAGCGATGAGGAAATTTATGACCTTTTATATGATGCAATGAGTAGTTATATTGATGCTAGAGAAGAACAACCTAATTTAGCTTGTCCTCAAGCAAATATTTATTATCCTTTCAGACTGGTTAAAGATGAAAGTCTCTTAGAATTGCCTAAAGGGGTTAGAGTTAAGTTATTAGATTTACCCGGATTATCTTATGTCGGAGATGAGAGAAATCTAGCTATTATTAAACAGTGTCGTGAGGCTTTATGTTTAGTGACTTATAATAGTGAAGAAACAGATCCTTACAAAGTTGATAATTTGTTATCAGAAGTTGTTGATCAAGTTAAAGATTTAGGAGGCTCTCCTGCACGAATGCTATTTATTCTCAATAAAATTGATGTTTTTAGAAAAGATCAAAGATGGCCGAGGAGTGAACAGCGTTTTATTGAAAAGACTACCAAGAATATTAAATTAGAATTAACAAAACAACTAAGAGAGTACAATGAAGAGATTGAAAATTTGACAATTCTGAAACTAAGTACATGGCCAGCTTTATTGGCTTTGCAAATCCAAGAAAATAAAGAATTAGTTGAAGATATTTTAGAAGAGTTACCTACTATAAAAGATAAATGGTCAGAACACGATCAAAGTAGAATTAATCAACTATTAAGACCCCATGAACAAGCTATTGATCACTTTCAATTCTTAATTAAGAATGCTATTAGAAAAGGAGAATTAGATAATGATCCTAAAAAATGGACTGTCTCTCAACAACAATTAATTGCTAAAGAGTTATTCAAACAATCCTATGCAGAAGAATTTGAAGACAAACTAAGCAAGCACATAGCAGAACATTTTCCTAAATTAGTTATTCCCCAAGCTATAGAAAAATTTAATGTAGCGGCAGGAAATAGTATTGCACAATGGGCAGTACAAACGACCACGGCAATTCTTAACAGTTCAGAAGAAAATTATCAGCAAGAATCTGAATTGTTATCACAAACAAAAGAAAATCTTGATTCTTTTCTCCAAGCTAGTAATGCCAAATTAAGACAGCCTCTAGCAGTTTTTGAAAAATTAGATATTGATACCAAAACAGCCGATAATTTAGTAGCTAGTTTAAGAGAGGCTATCAATGAACTTCAATTTACTCCCCCTTATGACCAAATTCAAGAGAAATTAGTTCCCTTAGTTGAGTGGAGAGAGGCACTAAAGACTGTTATTAGAAACGTCTTAGAAGCAGTAGTTAAATCTTTAGATAATGGCAGAGTTGATTTGGACAATATCAACTTTAAAAAGGCCCATGTTAATCAGGTTAATATGCTAAAAAACAACTTGGATATCCTAATTCAATTGGGCTATAGAGGTTCAGATGCAAGAAATGGTTTATTAATCACAGCAAAAAGGGATAAAGAGAAATTAAATCTTCAAATAATTAAGAAAGAGTTAAATAATTTATCAATTAATCTAACTATCATATTATCGCAAATATTAAAGAGAGTGTCTGCTCAGGAGATTAACAGAATAGAGGAATCTGTATCTGAATTGTTTAGATTTCATATTAAACATATAGAAAAGGGTGCTGAAGAAAAAGCACCAAATTTTGTTATAAAATTTCCACAATCTGAACTTAATACATTGACTAGAAAACTGGAATTTGACTTTAATTTGGAGTCTGATATTGAAATCAGTTCTGGTACTTACAGAAGTTTTAAACACTGGCTATGGATGAAAAAAAAGGAAAGCATGATTGCAGAAATTCCCAGCCCTGAAACTCTTTTACAGAATTGGATTCATCAATTCCAGCAACAGGGCGAACCTGAAATGTTATGTTTAATGTTTGAATGGCTATTAGAACAGATTGATGATTTAAAAAAAAATGTAGATCATAAAACCAATGATATTTTTAATAGCTATTTAACGAGCCTAGAAAAAGCTCAACAGGAAATAACCACTAACTACGAGGAAACACAAATTATATGGAAACCTATCCAAGAAAGAGCTAAATTTTTAGAACAAAACCTCGCTGAATTAGAAAATTTTGAAAAAGAGGATGTGAATTAGTGAAAGATGTTTTGAATATTGGCAAAAAATTTCGTGAATTTGTATCTTCCATAAAATCTAATACTATAGACAAGGACAAGACTCGTTCTACAAAGCAAGGTAATTCAACAGCTTCTTTATGTCTAGCCGTTCCTGCATCAGAAGTTTATAAGTTGCGGAAAGGGGATCCTCTTAGTAGAGATGATGTTGTAAGATTAATTGATTGTGCCACAGAATTTTTATGTGTGCCAGAGTCTAAAAATATATCTGTGGAGATTATCGACGAAGAACCCTCTTCGGAAAGTCGATTAAAATTCTACGTTAGAATTAATCTCAAAAATGGAGGTAATATCATTGGTAAAGAAACTCAGTATGGAATGAAGCGAGAACTGCCACTTAATGTAACAGGAAAAGTTATACAGATAGGGTTTCTCAAAAATGTCTCTATTCTCAGAAAATTCAACCGTATTTAAGGAGTTAATTTAATGGATTGGAAATCTGCCTCATCCTACTATGAAACCCGTCTCAGTGATGTCTTAAATATCCAACATTTTGCCGTTGACTTAGCCAAACTCCCCCAAGCTGAAATTCCCTCTCAATTAACAGAAATCCTCCTGCAAGAGGCAATACCTGCTAACCGTCAACTCGAAAGACTGAGAAAAAGAGAATTTCGTATTGCTGTGGTTGGCTTAGAAAAGGCTGGAAAAAGTACCTTTATTAACGCATGGTTAGAATGTGATTTACTTCCTGCCAAAGGAGGAAGATGTACCTTTACCACCACTCAAATTTATTCCGTTAAAAGCGAATCTGAACAAAGATTAGAAGTGCAAACCCGCAGCGAAGAACAATTTATTCATCTCCTCAAAGAATTAGAAACCGTTGGCGCAAAAGAAGACTTAAACACCATTAGAGAAAACGAAATCACTCTACAACAAGTCAGAAAGGAAGGTAATTTAGTTATTCCTTTTACTCGACTAGAAGACATCCGAGAACAACTAAAAAAATACGTTGCCGATGAAAAATACGCCCATGCAGTCCTAGAAGCCCGACTTTATACTAATAAACTCGCTCAAGCAGAAGGAATCGTCTTTTATGATGTCCCTGGTTCAGATTCTGGGTTAGCCAAGCACGTTGATGAAGCCCAACAAATGTTATCCGACTGTGATGCAGTCATCGTGATTCAGCGTTTTCGCAGTATTAGAGAAGCCGAATTAGAAATTATTAAATTTACAGAACAAGGTGATAAGAATGTCACCATTGCTGATAAATTATTTGTCTTTTTAAGTCATATTGACTCTCTTGGTAGCCCAGAAGCCCTTAAAACTCATATTACAGAAGCCTCTCAGGATTGGTTAAAACGCGCTAATTTACCGGTTAATCGCATTGTTTCTGGTTCAGCAGGAGCTTATTTAATCTTAAATAATCTGGCGGAAGAACATACTCAATTAGAAATCGGACAAGCCAGCAATATTCAAGATAAATTAAAAACTTTAACTGGAATTATAGATGATGAAATGTTAAAAACTCAAGCGACAGGAATCCCTAAAATTAAACAAAAAATCTTTAATTATATTAATACTGAGCGAGTGGCAATTCTCAAGAAACGCTGTGAAGCTTCCATTGATAAAATTCTCAGCACCTCAGAGGATATTCATCATCTTGTCAGTCAAAGATTTCCCGAAAATCCTGAAGAAGCACAACGCTTTGAAGAAGAAAGAAGAAGAATTGATTTTTCAGAATGGTGGCATAGAAAATGGGAACAGATAAAAGCTGATTTACAAAATTTTTATGAAACATCTGTCATTAACAAACCCTTAGAAAAAGTTAATAACGAATCTTCCAGTAGTATCGAAAAATTTAAAGAACGCTATGGTCAACTTTTAGCCAGTGAAATGGCAAAATTAAGACAGGAAACTTTAAGAAAAAAAGAAATTATTTTTGACGCAAATTCTTTTCCAGACTTCGACAAAGTAAGAGCTAATTATGCTTGGCGGGATGACTTGTATGGGGATGTTAGAACATTTTTGGCTGCCCTTGCTCGACAATTAGCGGCAGAATTAAAAGATGAAGCCTTAAAATTAGTCGATTATATGTCCTCTTTATTATGGGGAAGTTCTCAAGTAAAAGAACGACTTATTGGTTATTCAGAACAGGAGTTTTTAACCCGCTTAGAAAATAGTTTATCAGTGTTATTTTTAAGATTTGCTCGTCCCGTTGCTGAAGCATTAATTCGCGGACCTGTTAACAGTGATACCCGCAGCCAAATTGTCAAATCCTTAGGGGCTGATGTGGAACTGATTGATAACTATTATCAAGGAGATGAACCTGCTTTTAGGGTCTTAAAAAAATACGTTAAATATGGTTCTGATTTACTCTTTAACCCTAGTCTTCGTCAACAGGTGTTAGGTGTAACAGAAATTGCCAAAAACGTTATCGGAATGACGGTAGATACAGTTATCGATTTAGCCGACCAATTAACCCCACCCAGAGAGGTTGTTACCTTTGAAGTAACTAATGATATTAACGCTTTTGAAGAATATCTACGCAATGGTATTTTTGAAGCGGCAGGATTTGAGTCCTACTGTATTCAAGAATTAAGAGGATTAGTGGATATTTTTCGAGAAAAAGAAGGAACATGGGCAGGTGTCGCTCAAAACGAATGGTATAAAGAGAATCCTCAGCTTGTAGCAGAATTACCCGCTAATTTGCAATCTCAAGAATTTAATTTAGAAGTTAGTGAACGACTGAGACAATTAGCAATTGCCTTGAAAAGAAATAGTTCCTCTCAGTAGCGTTAGCTATAGCAAAGCACCGCTATTATTGCGACGATGGCGGTGAATTACGGTGATTTGGGGATGTGGATTAAGCTTCGCTAATCCTAATTAGGGTTTGCTGAAAAAGTTTTTCCTGGGGGCAGCGTGTGGGGTGTAGGGTGTGGGGTTTTACCGATTTTGAGGTGGTCAATTACCTAATTTTCAGGGAAAAAGTCCCTGAATTTTCCCCCCGCTCACTCCCATGTCCGGTACTTTTTGATTTCCAAAAAGGTCTAAAAGTCTTATCCAGCAAGATTTTTAGATTTATTCAGCCAACCCTAATTAAATCTCCACCTCTTAAACTACAAATCGACTATTAAAAGTAAATCCGTAGTCAATTACTCATAACTTCGGTGGCCGATTGTAACCTTTAAGGTGTTTGTCCAAAGACCATATATAGACGCGGCGGCCTAGATTTTGATCACAAATTCTTTGCCAATCATGAATGATAGAAAGGTCTCCCAGTCCCCTACCTTGCATCGCTTCATCAGGAAACTCTTTTAACCATCCTTGCAGGTCTTCTTTCTTTAGAAAACTAATGGGGGTAAAGGGAGATTCTCCTTCAAGAGCTTGTGTTACCCAATTGACAAATTTTTCTGCACAAGTGCGTCGCTGATTGCCATCTACCTTTTTGGCCTTGGCAATATGATTGCCAGTTTCCAGAATAGTCGCCATTGGCAAAAAAAGAGATTCTCTAGCTTCAATTTTCTCTTTTAACTCTTGAAATATTAACTCAGATTGACTCGCTTTGTGGGGTACATTAAGTATCTCTAAAAAGATCGAAGTATCGATCAGACAAATAGCTCCCATCAGGCTACTTCTCCCTGTTTTAATTGCTCTAACCAACTTAGCGCGTTTTGTTGACGTTGTTCTGCTGTGGACTTATCCTTTAAGAACTTATCTAATACTTGTTTAGTCATCAACTGACCAAGAGTTCCCTGCACAATTAATTCGGGGAAACGCTCTAAATCAGCTAATCGGACAATACGACTATCTCCTGCTTGCGGATCTCGGTAACAACAAAGTACATTTCCAATATCACTATCGGGTACTGCATCTAGTAACGCTGGGTTATGGGAGGTGATCAGTACCCTCAGTTTTCTTTCTAAGGCGATCTCCCGAATTTGCTTAACTAAATTATCTGCACGACTGGGATGAACACCATTATCGATCTCTTCAATAATTACGAAAGTTCCAGGATTTACACTTAGTAGAGTTGCAGCAATCGCTAAAACTCTCAGAGTACCATCAGACAACAAAGGAGCATCTATCTGATGTTCTTTGTTCCCAAAAGACTCTATTAGTTTCACCATAACATCCTTGCGGTCTGTAATGATAAAGCGAATATCGGTAATATCCTGTTCTGGTAATGAACGAATGAAGTCAAGCAACTTGTTTTTTTGAGTCTCTCCCTGCTGACAAACTGCGTAAAGAACACTAGAAAGGTTAGAGCCATCTTCTTTAATATCATCATCTTTAGCGTAAGCATAATCCCGCATTACTGCTGGACGAGGATCAAGAAAGACGATATTCCTCAAGGTTTCTCGAATTACTTTAGTAACTGCTGGAATAATTTTTTGTGATTTAGTATGACTTTGCTGGAACCGACTGGGAGTTTCCAATTGATAAAAAATGGCTTGTCGGTTAGAGCAAGGTATGTGGGGCTTATTTTTACCTTTGTTAAAATTGTTATACATCACCCTAATTTCATCGGTGTGTGAGTTGGGATCGCCATCAATTTTGTAAAGTGTTAATTCCTGATCTTTACTAGCTTTACTGACACTTTCTCCGATTATAATAAGTTGGTCTGATAATAGCCCAATTTCAATCTCGAAATCAGTCCAACCGTCAGGAGCGTTATCAATGTGTGTTCCCAAGGTAAAATACTGTTTTTCTGCACCGAAAAGATCGATCGCTTGTCCACGGGCAATTGCATTACCGCTTTGAATATTGCGTTCAATGTCATCTAACCTGCTGCCTTTCGCTAACCACGAAAGTAAGCGAATTGCTTCTAGTGCATTACTTTTCCCTGACGCATTAGCACCGATTAAAAAGGTAATGGGTGCTAGAGACAAGGTTGCCTCCTGATAGCTTTTGAAATTCCGAAGAGTCAGCGATGTTAACATACTTTTCACCCATTAAATCTTGACTGGTGCAGTTTGAGCATTTGTACTAAAAGTTCCAATACCAGCGCAGCTTATAGACTCTAACAAGTACCGAAAACTAGCACCCATAACCTTGAAAACTCAAACTGTAGGGCAGGGCATATCCGAACAGTATAATCTAGGCTTGGGGAGATAAGGTCGCTGTTTATTGGCATTAGGGCGGAACCCTTACCCTTACTGCATGGGGCTTCTCAGAAAAAATTGACAAGTCGTTACTGAGTACATTTTCCCTTGAAAATGGCTGTACCGTTGACTGTATCTAGAGTAGAGCGATTCTGTGGAGTTGGCTGTATAGTGATCGCTAACCTTATGATCACAGATGATGTCATTAATCTCTAGAGTAAGCAATTCCCTCTGTAGCCATGTTTTTGCTGGTTTTCTGCCCCGAAACAAGCTATAATGGTCGAAAGGTCAAATTGGAATATTTTTGCCTCAAACCCTATCTGCGTAAAGACTTCAGGATTTTGTGTTCAGTAGTCCGTTAGTATTATATTGCTTTAACTCAGGCTCTGTAAGACTTTTAGCCATAGCTAGTATTTTTGTACGGGTAAAGTCCAGAGCTAAATGGTTGCCTTTTTTAACTTTTTTATTGATCTCATTAAGCATTTCTACTTATTGCAAGGGTGAGATGCTCCCTTATGAAATATGAAACTAGAGGCAAAGTCAAAATTAATAATCGTCTTAATTCCAATGAAATTAAAAGATATTGTCAACAAAGTCAAAATAGATTCTAGAAAATTAACCCAATATGCTCTCAATTTAGACAATCCAAAAGGATTAAATAAAGCCATCATGTTTCAACGCCACTTAGGATATACTCAAGATAATTATGAGCCACTTCTACAACAAATCGCTAACAAATCCCTTGAAGCAAAAGCTGTTTATCAAAGTACAGATCGACATGACAAACGCTATCAAGTTGACCTAGAAATTACAGGAATTGAACCAGGGCAACAAGAAATAGTGAGGACTGGATGGATTGTTGAGCCTGATAGTGATACAGCTAAATTAGTAACTTTATATGTGAGAAAAAGACCATGATTAAACCAGAATTATTTGACCTCGTGGAATTATTAGTTGACTTGCCTGAACATAACTTAATAATGGGAGAACAAGGGACAATTGTTGAAGACTACAATGATGGTTGTTACGAAATTGAATTTAGTAATGATCTAGGGGAAACTATAGCCCTTTGTTCTCTCCCAATGCAGCAATTTATTGTCATCTGGAAAGCTCAGAACAAAACTTGGTTATCTTTAACAGAAAAGCTAACAGCTTTAATCGATAAATTACCCAAAGAAAAGCAACAAAAAGTTTTAGATTTCACCCGCTCTTTGTATCAATAAAATCGGAAAAATAGGCTATTCCAGAATTGTTATGCAAATAATTAACTTAAAATAAAAAGCTAAAATTCATATAGGGAAGGACTTAAGGCACAAACAAGTTAAGGCCACAAAGATAGACAATAGAGTTAAGATTTGATATAATCGCCAAAAACGAGAGTATTTTACCTATGATAGTTGATAAATTTTTGAACCTAAAAGGAACCTCTATTCAAGGCTATCGACACCTAGAAAATATCGGTATATTTTGACGAATTGAATCAAAAAATAAAAAAGCAACCTGTCCTCGTTGTGGGTTAGAGAGCGATAAACTCCACCAAAATCATCGACATTTAGTCAAAGATTTACCGCTCTCAGGCTAACCAGTGTACCTACAAGTTAATCGTCGTCAATTTAAGTACGTTAATTGTCAGAAACCCTTTAGCAAAGAGTTAGATTTTGTCGCCAATGTCATCTAACCTGCTGCCTTTTGCTAACCACGAAAGTAAGCGAATTGCTTCTAGTGCATTACTTTTCCCTGACGCATTAGCACCGATTAAAAAGGTGATGGCTGCTAGAGACAAGGTTGCCTCCTGATAGCTTTTGAAATTCCGAAGAGTCAGGGATGTTAACATACTTTTAAATTAAGGTATTTAAAAACATCTAAAGTAAGGGGATTAAGGTTTTATCAGATTCTTTATTCCAGCTACGGCACAACCTAGCCCAGCTAGACCCAGTGTAGCACCTCCAAGATAAAGCGTGGGTTGTACGAAAAATCTTATGAACTGATTTTGCACCTCCTTATCAGCTTTATAAGCTAAACGGCTTTTACTTCGGATCACCGATATAGACTCCAAAAGGGTTATAGCTGTTGGATCATGCAGGTTAAGCGCCGTTTAGCTTACGTTTTGGCAGCGGTGGTAGAATCGGGCCAAGATTTAAGCGATCTTTACGCGCAGAAAACGGGTTTCTTCAAGAAACCCGTTTTCTATCAAAAAAAAGGGAGGTTTAAGAACCCCCCTCAACAGTTAATAATTAGATGACAGCCAAATTAGTAGCGGCCAGCATTGGGTTTATGAACAATAAAGCTCATGGTTTGACATTGTTTGATGTTGTCAAAAGCGATAACGCGGATGTAGCAATCAGAATATTCAGTGCGGCACTCGCGAACTTCATTAAGAACTTCTTGGGGACCAGAAACAGAGAATAAAGGCAGTTTCCACATCGTCCAATGATAATCCGCGGGTTTGGGATCTTTTTCAAATTCCACAGCAGGAATATAACCCTGATCGATCATGTATTGAATTTGTTTAGCAATTTGTTGATCGGTGAGGGGGGGCAAGTAGGAAAGAGTTTCGTAACGCTTCTCTTTAGGTAAAGTTTTCATGGGTTTCTTGATTCCTTATGGGTTGGGTAGATCATCAACATCGAGATTTAATTCCGATGTCTCTGGTTGACTTATAGCAGTACGGGTGAGACGTTCCAAAAGTTGCCGACGATGTTCGGTATTGTCATTAATAATTCCCGTTTTTACCATCTCTGGCAAGAACTCTAAAACCTGTTCGGCTAGATGTTCTCTTACCGTCATGATCCGCAAAACTAACTCTTTATTCTCAGCCATTAACCCCGCAATATAGGCCTCGCCATCCTGAATGGAATGGCTAGAAGTATAGTGACTCAGCCAAATAGCTAAAGTGGGATTAGTTTCTGACAATTGATCGATAATCGTGCGAACCGCTTGGTAAGTTAGGTAACTTTGTAAGACTTTCGCGGTATCTTGAGCAACTTTTTTCGGATACATTTTATACAGTTTTCAGTTATTGGCTAGACAGTTATCAGTGTTGAAATTCTAGCGACTGCTTCCCGATTTTGGGCAAGTCCCCGGCATTATTTTGCACCGATAACTGCTAACAACCTTCTGAAGGGCTGTATTAGAGGGTATCCATAGCCTCGAACTCGAATTTGATTTCTTTCCAGAGTTCGCAAGCGGCAGCCAGTTCAGGACTCCAACGGCAAGCTTCCCGGATAACGTCGTTACCTTCGCGGGCCAAGGAGCGTCCTTCGTTACGAGCTTGGATACAAGCTTCCAGAGCCACACGGTTAGCGGTGGCACCAGGTGCGTTACCCCAGGGGTGGCCGAGGGTTCCACCACCGAACTGTAAGCAGGAATCGTCACCGAAGATTTCCACCAACGCGGGCATATGCCAAACGTGGATACCACCAGAAGCAACCGGCATTACCCCGGGTAAGGAAGCGTAGTCTTGGGTGAAGAAAATACCACGAGCGCGATCTTCTTCTACATAGTCTTCACGCATTAGGTCAACAAAACCCATCGTGATGCCGCGTTCACCTTCGAGTTTACCGACAACGGTTCCCGAGTGCAGGTGATCACCACCAGAGAGACGTAAGCACTTAGCCAAAACGCGGAAGTGGATACCATGATTTTTCTGACGGTCGATAACCGCGTGCATTGCCCGGTGAATGTGGAGCAGTAACCCTTTGTCGCGGCAGAATTTCGCTAGGGTGGTGTTAGCGGTGAAACCACCGGTGAGGTAGTCGTGCATGATGATGGGGGTTTTGATTTCGGCAGCGAATTCAGCCCGTTGCATCATCTGCTCGCAGGTAGGAGCAGTTACGTTGAGGTAATGTCCTTTAACTTCGTTGGTTTCTGCTTGGGATTTAACGATCGCCTCTTGGACGAAAAGGAAACGATCGCGCCAACGCATGAAGGGTTGAGAGTTAATATTTTCGTCGTCTTTGGTGAAGTCTAAACCACCGCGGAGACATTCATAAACGGCACGACCATAGTTTTTAGCGGAAAGGCCGAGTTTGGGTTTGATGGTGCAACCGAGTAGGGGGCGACCGTATTTGTTTAATTTGTCCCGTTCAACGGTGATACCGTGGGGAGGACCTTGGAAGGTTTTGATTAAAGCGACGGGGAAACGGATATCTTCTAAACGGAGACCGCGTAGAGCTTTGAAACCGAAAACGTTACCAACGATCGAGGTGAGGATGTTGGTGACGGAACCTTCTTCAAATAGATCTAAAGGATAGGCAACGAAACAGAAGAATTGGTTATCTTCGTTGGGTACGGGTTCGATATCATAACAACGACCTTTATAGCGATCGAGGTCGGTTAAGTTATCGGTCCAAACGGTGGTCCAGGTACCTGTGGAAGATTCCGCCGCTACTGCCGCACCTGCTTCTTCCGGAGGAACTCCGGGTTGGGGTGTCACCCGGAAGCAAGCTAGTAGATCGGTATCTTTGGGGGTGTAGTCGGGGGTGTAGTAGGTCAGTCGGTAGTCTTTTACGCCGGCCTGGAAACCTTTGGATTTGGCTTGCACCATTGGGATTATTCCTCCATAAACTGCATGATTAGTCGCACCTGTAAAATCTCGCCGTCAACCGACATAGATTTTTCTTAAGCTCCTTTCCCCTGCTGCCAGGAGCGAAGTTAGGGAGCAATTTTCACTAATGTTTTTTTCAACTGATCATCTTAACACGAACTTTATCCTATTCTGATCATTTTTTTTCTCTATCCCTAAAATTTTGATTGTTTTTTTTTCTCGGGGGGATTAGTTTCTTTAATCTGTCGTCATCTAACTTTAACAATCTCTACAAAAACACAAAAAAATCAACAAAAATTTACCTGATTGACACGCAGAAACTTCTGCTCATCAGGCTTTGAGCGATTAAAACTACTCTTTAATTGAGGAAGATTATCAATAATTACAACCTCAAAAAATTGTCGGCAATCGCTAAATATTAACTGGATTTCTAAGCAATTATACCCAGTACCTAGAGCACAGTTAGACAGCAGTGAACTCTAGATAAATTAGGTCTAATTACTTAGTAATTATTGTTGAGATTTTTGGCTTGTGAACGATTATTTTCCCCTTCAAGAATTATGGTTATTGTTGCCATTAAAACGATGACGTTCTGGAAATAGCGTGACCAATAACTGATTGATATAGACCTTTCCGACCACCGATGCTTGATTCGGTCGGTTAGTAGTAGATGCTTGTTCTCTGGTTTCCGCGGGACTGGCCTCGGCGACCATTTCCTCGCCATCCCAAGGACTGGCCACGGTTTCGGATATCACTTCCTCCACTGACGGCACTGGGGACACTTGACTGACTACGGGTTGCGGTTCCGGTAAAGGGGGTCTTTCCGGTTCCGATGGGGTCGCTGACACCTCGATGGTAATTTGACGGGAAGTATCTCCGATCAGGGAACCAGACGGCACGATCGACATCGCTGCCACAGAAGCATTAAAAATCGTTGTGGTTGACCCAATACAGGCATTTTCACCGATTTCACCCCGACCGACGACGAGAACACCTGTACCTAAAATTGCTCCCGCACCGATAGCAATAACACCCTGATAGGCGGTTAAAATTGTTCCCATACCCAGGCAAGCACCCGCACCGATAATTATTTGGCTATTGGGGGCTGCTCGGAGAATCACCCCCGGAGCCACGATCGCACTCTCATCAATGGTTACATCACCATTGACATAGAATTCCGAGCGGCTAATAGGTTGAACGGGGGGTAAGGACATAATTGACAGTTATTCAGTGATCAGTGATCAGTGATCGGGGGTTAGGGGGTAGGGGTTAGAGTTTCGGGTATTTTTCCCAGTCCGCCAACACCTAACACCTATCTCCCTTCACCGATCGCCGAGTCCTGAAATTAAGGGCGTTGAATAATCGATTCGAGAACACGGCGTTTCGCTTGGGAGTCAATCCCGATCAGACGAACGTATTCCCCTTGATGGTCGCGCAGACAGGTTTCTAAAGCGGCCACCACATCGGATTCGCGACTGCTCTCGATCGGGGTGCAGCTTTGCCAAGAACTGGTTTTAAAACGACGTTTATCCGCGTGTTCGGCCCCGATTTTGTGACCTTGGTTCAATAAAGAGCGAATTTGAGTGATCGTTTCTGCGGTTAAGGTACTGGTTAAAGTGGCAGTACCGCCGCCAGAAGAACCAGAAGCATAGCTTTTGAAACTCGGTTCAGCAACGGTGGCGGTTTTACTGCTGCCATTACTACTCACCGAACCATCGGGACGCTGGATCACCGTTTCTAAAACCCGTTTTTTGGCTTTAGCATCGATACCGAGTAAGCGGACGTATTCGCCGCTATGTTCCCGTAAACAATCTTCCAAAGCAGTAATTACATCAGATTCGCGATTGCTTTCGATCGGGGCGCAACTCTGCCAAGAACTGGTTTTAAACCGGCGTTTATCCGCGTGTTCGGTGCCGATTTTGTAGCCTTGGGCGAGCAGGGAACGAATTTGAGCGATCGTTTCCCCACTTAAGCTACCACTACTGCTATAACTGGCTCCGTTACTAGCGGGGGCGCTGTAGCTGCTGGCTTTGCCGCTGCCGTTACTAGCGGGGGTGCTGCCGGGGCGGTGAATAATCATTTCGACGACGCGTTTTTTCGCTTGCGGGTCGATCCCGATCAGACGGACGTACTCATCGCTATTTTCAGTCACGATCGCTTCAATATCGCGAATGATGCCCGCTTCGCTCTTGGTTTCGATCGCCGGTCCGGTTAACCAAGAACTGGTTTTAAACCGGCGTTTATCCGCGTGTTCGGTGGCGATTTTCAGTCCTTGGGCCAGCAGGGAACGCACTTGTACGGACAGGTCGGAATGGCCGTTACCGTTGCCATGACCGCCGTGGACGGCGGTGGTGGTGCGGGCCGGTTCTCCCGGGGTGTCTTCGGGGCGTTGGATAATCATTTCCAGTATGCGCCGTTTAGCGGCGGGATCTACTCCGATCAGGCGGACGTATTCGCCTTGCAGGTCTCTCAGGGAGGCTTCTAGGGATTGGGATACCTGTTCTTCGCGGCCGCCGTCGATAAAGCCGGCACTTAACCAAGAACTGGTTTTAAAGCGGCGTTTGTCAGCGTATTCGATGCCGATCTTGTAGCCTTGGGAGAGGAGGGAGCGAACCTGCGCTCGAATGTTTGTATTTAAACTCATAGGTGTCACCGAATTTCTATATAGCGTCTCATTAGCGATGTTTATAGCGGCTGCCGGTGGAGGAGTCGCTGGGCTGTGGGCTTTGACCGGGACGCTGGGGGCGAGGTCGATATCGACAATGTGACGGGTGAAGGCTCGATCGATTTCTGTGACATCGGGTAAGCGATCAGCCTGCTGTTGGCTGGTGATCACGGAACCGGATGGCACGAATTTACCGGCGGGGATTTCCACGTCTTGAACGAGGGCGTGCATCATGACGATGCAATCGGCACCAATGCGGGCATTAAAGACGGTGGAGCGAAAACCGATAAAACAGCGATCGCCCACATAGGCAGGCCCGTGAATGAGTGCCATGTGGGTGATACAGCTGCCCCGGCCGATCCACACCGAATATTCTCGGCCGTCATCTCCCACCACACGGCTTTTTTCTAAACCGTGGATGATTGCTCCGTCCTGAATTTTGCTGTCGTCGCCAATGTGAAAGGGGGTTCCTTCATCGGCGCGGATGGAAGTCCCCGGAGCAATCACCACTCGCGCCCCGATCTCGATAGCGCCACTGAGGTTAGAGAAGGTGTGGACTTTGGCACTCTCGTCTATGTGCGTTTCCTCTGGGGATTTGGTCCGCTTTTTCGGACTAGCCGCCGTTGTGCGGACGACCATAGTTAGTCTTCCTCCATACTGAATTTGGCTGGCTGGTTGTTACTTAACTGTGTTTGGGTTCTATCGATGTTTAACCGGATTGACGAAATTCGTCCCTCTTGCTGTAGAGGGTGCGATTTTCTACGGTTATAGTGTCAATAATCCCCACCACCATCGCGTCAAGGGGGCGATTGTTCTGTCCGTCTTCGATACGGGCGGCTCCTCCCCGGGACACTAGCACCCATTCATTAATCCCCGCTCCGACAATATCACCCGCTACTTCGTATTTAGGCAAAAGTTGCCCCTGTGCGTCGATGAATTGCAAAAGCAGAAGTTTCACTCCCGTCATACTGCGCGGTTTCAGGGAGCTAACGACGGTGCCGCAAACTTTGGCAATTTGCATGGAATTTGTTTACACTAAAAGTTAGTTGCGCTCTAGATTCGTCTTAAAGGTTGCGGGTTAACACTTTCACGAAACTGTTCCACGGCTTCTGTATAACGGATGGGAAGAACGTATTCGAGGTTTTCGTGGGGACGGGCGATGATGTGGGTCGAGAGGACTTGACCACCCTTAACACGATTAGATGCCGCTTCTGTCCCCGCCGATACGGAGGCCTGTACTTCCGAAACGTCCCCCCGGACGATGACGGTGACGCGACCACTACCAATTTTTTCGTAACCTACTAGGGTTACGCGGGCGGCTTTCACCATGGCATCAGCCGCCTCGACGACGGCCGGGAAACCCAAGGTTTCCACCATGCCCACTGCAATTGACATAATATTTTTGTCTCCTAATGGTTGGCTTTCTTCGACTCTATAGATGCTGACCCCGATCAACGGTGTTTAATAGCTGCGGAATTGCTCTACTTCTTCGGTGTAGCGAATGGGCAGCACGTATTCGAGGTTTTCGTGGGGACGAGCGATGATATGGGTAGATAGCACTTGTCCTCCGTTAACCCGGTTGGCGTTTTCCACTCCGGCAGCCACAGAAGCTTGCACTTCTGAAACGTCTCCCCGGACGATGACAGTGACGCGACCACTACCGATCTTTTCGTAACCCACTAGAGTCACCCTGGCGGCTTTGACCATGGCATCGGCCGCTTCCACAACGGCGGGAAATCCTAGGGTTTCAATCATTCCTACTGCAATTGGCATTTTTTTGTTCCTCGCTTGTCAAGCCAAACTAAACTATTAATTTTGTTAGCGTTATCAATTTTGTTTCAGTCAAATTCTTTCCTTGTTACTTTTCCTGCTCTAGCTCTGGTGGCAGTCGGGATCGTGGCAAGGTGGGTAAGACCATCCTGAATTTTATCTCGATCGTGACCGTTTTCATCCACTAATTTTATTTTCTAGGGCCGGTTGGTAAAAATTTGACGAGTCAGGCAAAATTATCAACCTAAAAAAAGCATAGGAAACTATGACACCTTTGACAATATAAAACATTATGATTATTTCTCATCTTCAGGTTAACGAAAGTTAATCATTCCTTGACTTCGCCCATCAGCCTCAGCAATTCTCAGGAGATTTACCGCTAAAACCTTTGCTATGAGCCGATTTCCGCTTTAAGTTTTCTCTTGGCGGCTTGCTTGTCTCTGCTGGATTTATTGGCAGATAAAAGCCTATTTTCCCTGATTTCGGCTTTTTTATAATTTTTTTATACTATATACGGCTGGGGTGGGGGAGTGGGGAGAAGGGGAGCCTTTTTCAGTGATCAGTAAACAGTGAACAGTAATCAGTGAACTGAAAACTCACATCTGATCACTGATCACTGATTCTAGCGATCGATCTCACCTTCGTAGGGTTGGACACCGATCGAGGGATAATTATCGTGGTTAGGACTGAAAACTTCTAACACTGCATGAGCTAACTTTTGGAAAAAGTCGGGACTCTCGTGCAAGGATTTGAGTGCCGCTTCTAATTCAGGAAGGGAGAAATCGAAGCCTTGCGAGCGAGCTATCTCTAGTAATTGCTGAGGATCTTGGGTTGAGCGCATTTTTTGACCCAATTCTTCGTTTTTAGCGGCTAAGGCGAAAAAGTCGAACACTTGATTTTTAGACATATAAATACTTTTCCTTTGATGATTAAAGGTGTGGCCTCGGCGGCGTGGAGGTTAAACTGCCTAGTATGGTTCATTTTTATCCTACCAGTCAGGAGATATCCTCAAAGCAAAAGTTTCGTTTTTATTTGCTTGTATAGCTGAGTATGCTTTAAGGCTAATTCTGGGGTGTGGGGTGTGGGGAAGTGGGGAAGTGGGGAAGTGGGGAGTTTTTTCAGTAATCAGTAATCAGTGAAAGGATGGCGGTTTTTGGCCATCGGGGCAGGCCATAGTCAGAGGATAAATAGCCTAAAATAGAAACCTGCACTATTGTTTCTGTAGCCAGCATCATGAATAAGTCCCCACGTCGTTACCATATCACCACCTTTGGTTGTCAGATGAATAAAGCTGACTCCGAACGCATGGCGGGTATTTTAGAAGATTTGGGGTTTCAATGGTCTGAGGATGCCAACGAAGCCGATTTAATCCTCTACAATACCTGTACAATTCGCGATAATGCCGAACAGAAGGTGTATTCCTATCTCGGTAGACAGGCTAAACGCAAACAAACTCAACCCGACCTTACTTTAATTGTCGCTGGCTGCGTGGCTCAACAGGAAGGGGAACAATTATTAAGACGGGTTCCCGAAGTGGATTTAATTATCGGTCCCCAACACGCAAACCGCTTGGGAGACTTATTACAACAAGTTTTTGACGGTTCCCAGGTGGTGGCCACCGAACCCATCCACATCATGGAAGATATCACCAAACCGCGCCGGGATAGTAATATTACCGCTTGGGTGAACGTCATCTATGGTTGCAATGAACGCTGTACCTATTGTGTGGTTCCGGGGGTGCGCGGGGTGGAACAATCTCGCACTCCTGCGGCAATTCGAGCAGAAATGGCACAATTAGGACAACAGGGTTATCAAGAAATCACCCTTTTAGGTCAAAATATCGATGCCTACGGACGGGATTTACCCGGAGTGACGGCAAGCGGCCGACATCTGCACAATTTCACCGATTTACTCTACTACGTTCACGATGTGGCCGGCATTGAACGTCTCCGTTTTGCCACCAGTCACCCCCGCTATTTTACCGAACGTTTGATTAAAGCTTGTCAGGAATTACCTAAAGTTTGTGAACATTTTCATATCCCTTTTCAATCGGGGGATAATGATATCCTCAAGGCCATGAAACGGGGCTATACTCAGGAAAAATACCGACAAATTATTGCTAATATTCGCGATTTAATGCCGGATGCTGCCATTAGTGCCGATGCGATTGTCGGATTCCCCGGAGAAACAGAGGCACAGTTCGAGAATACTTTAAAATTAGTCGATGAGATTGGTTTTGATCAATTAAATACCGCTGCCTATTCTCCCCGTCCCGGGACTCCTGCCGCTATTTGGGATGATCAATTAAGTGAGCAGGTAAAAAGCGATCGCTTACAAAGATTAAATCATTTAGTGGCCACAAAAGCCGCTGAACGTTCCCAAAGATATTTAGGCAGAATTGAGGAAATTTTAGTGGAAGACGTTAACCCTAAAGATGCTGGTCAAGTTATGGGAAGAACTAGAGGCAATCGCTTAACTTTCTTTACGGGAGATATTGAGGAATTGCGAGGCAAATTTGTTAAGGTTAAAATTACCGAAGTCCGTCCCTTTAGTTTGACGGGAGTGATCTTTTAATAGTTAACAGTGACCCCTCAGCAGTGAAAAAAGGCAATAGCTATCGGGAATAATTTGCCAAGTAGGTAGCTGTTAAAAATTGTCAGATACCCCCCTTATCAAGGGGGGCAGGGGGGATCAAAGGCAAAATCTATCTTCAATTTAATTATAACTAATTACTTATTTTATGGATATTATCGCTATTTTGCAGCAAGATTATCAAAGATTTCCCCTCGATCAAACCTATGATATTTATGCTGATAACGTTTATTTTCAAGACCCTCTCAATCAATTTCGGGGGATTAAACGCTATCGGGAAATGATTGGTTTTATGAGTCAATGGTTCCAAGCTATCAAGATGGATGTCCACGCAATTGAACAGCAGGGAAATATTATTAATACCCGTTGGACATTGCACTGGACAACTCCTTTACCTTGGCGGCCCCGCATCGCTATTTCTGGAGGCAGTGAATTAACTCTCGATGACAATAATCTGATTATTTCTCATATCGATTATTGGGATTGTTCGCGCTGGGATGTGCTGCGTCAGCATTTACCTTTTCCCGGTTCTTAACTAGGGTCTGCTGAAAAAGTTTTTCGTGGGGACAGGGTGTGGGGTGTGGGGTGTGGGGTGTAGGGTGTGGGGTGTGGGGAGAATAAATAAAATAATCTCCTATCTCCTGACTCCTGAATACTGACTCCTGAATACTGACTCCTCAAAACCTAAGACTCTGTACCTCACAACTATGGAAATTGCTATAGATTTTTTAACTGGAAAATGCCGACCAACGAGCGCTCGTTTGCTTGACAAAATCCTGTAAAAATGCTAGGCGCTGATTTTGTTCCCAGACCTGTTTAACTTTATTCTGCAAACTCGTCCAATTCCAATCATTATTCAGCTGCTCGTTAATTTCCTGTTCTTGGAAATATTCAATTAAAGTTAAACCAGCTAAACGAGTTAGATAGGCTGCCCCAATTCCCTGCACTGTACCACCAGCGATATAAGTAATCGCATTTCCCTTGAGAATCGTTCCTAATGCCTGGGTTGTCACTTCTACCATGCCTAATTGTACCATCATCTTCCCTAGGGTGGCCATGGCTGTTTTTGCTTGTTCAAGGGACATTTTTTGTTGATAAATTGCCCCTAAATCCACTAACATTTGAGCGTTAGTAGCTGCCGCTAAAACTAAATCTAGGGCCGCGAGAGGATTAGCAAAAGTGGCAGTAGCGGCTATCCATTGGTATTGTTCGATAACAGGTAAAGCCTTTTTGCGTCGGGATTGATTGAGTAATTGTTTGGTTTCCTTTGCTAATTCTAGCGCTTGTCTCCAGATAGTTCCCAGAACTAATTCGGACTTTTCTTGTTCGATAATTTTTCGGAGATGATTATCTAAAGGAGCGATAACTACCGTTTGGGGTTCCGTCCATTCCTTGATTTCCCCATTGCTTTGATGTTGACGAACTTTTAGGGGTTCAGGGGCAGCGGCTATGGCTAAAATATGATGAGCAGGAATAGTTTCTTTCAGTCTTTGTTTTAGGGAAAGGAGAATTTCTTCTCTGGTTTCGGCGGGTAAACGATCCTGTTTATTGAGTAACAGGATAACACGCTGGTGCATTCGATCGAATTGCTGGAGGATTTGCCATTCGGAATCGGTTAAATCCCCATTGATCAGATACAAAACTAAGTCGGCTGCCAGGGACTTTTTCTGGTTAGCGGTGCAGTCGAGAGTCAGAAGCGGTTCCGTTTCCAGAAAAGCGATAGATTCTGCAAAGTTGCCGCTTTCTAGTAGTTTTTTTAAGGCAGTTTTACCGGTTTTTCTAGCGCCGGTAATGGCAATTTTCAGGTCTTGGCGACTAAATTCTTGGTTTAATTGGGTTAAAGTGGTTTTCAGTGGGGTTAAGTCTTGATTGGGGTCTTCTTTGGCCAGATAATTCATTATCTTCTCGGCCTTGCTAATCGCTTGTTTAACCTTTTCTAGAGTCAGGGGAGTGGGATGGGAAAAATCGATTTTCGAGTTGGGTTTTTGCCAAAACCAGATACCAGCACCAAGAGCAATCGCACCTAGAACACCCCAGGAACCGATTTCGCTCACTGTACTATTGAGAGTTTCCCCCAGGGTGAAAGCGATGGTAATGCCTATCCCCGTCACTAAAACCGGTTTACCCAATCTTACCGTCATTTTTCCTCATCCTCGCCAACTGCTGTGATTATTCTAGCTTTTTTGTGCTGGATTTCATCCCAAACTGAACTTTTTAGCCGACAATTCCCTGCGTTCGCCCCGGCCGCTCTTGCCTAAAAAGCCCCAGATATGTCATAATGATCGATTGCGTGTAAATTTACCCGATCCCCTGTTGTTATGGCTAGTAAAAAAGGCGTTCGCCTGATCATCACTGTAGAATGCACGGAATGCCGCAGTAATCCCGATAAGCGTACCCCCGGCGTTTCTCGCTACACCACCAGCAAAAACCGGCGCAATACCACCGGCAGACTGGAAATCAAAAAATACTGTCCCCACTGCAATAAGCACACCGTCCACAAGGAAATTAAGTAATCATACTTTAGTTAAAAAGTCAAGCAATCTTTACAAATCTATGAGCTACTATCGTAAACGTCTCTCCCCCATCTCCCCCAGTCAACCGATTGACTACAAAGACACCGAACTCCTCCGCAAATTCATCACCGAACGCGGCAAACTTCTACCTAGACGCATCACCGGTTTAACTTCTAAACAACAGCGAGATTTAACTGAAGCGGTGAAACGGGCCCGTTTAATGGCTTTATTGCCTTTTGTCAACCAAGAAGCCTAAATTCAGTGATCAGTAATCAGTAATCAGTGAGCAGTGATCACTGAAAATAACACATATAAGTAATAGGACAAAATTAACTTCTTGGTGAGGATAGGCACTCATGCACTCATGGAAGAAGTAGTTAGATATACTTAATTAATTGTGTCTAGCTACTTAACTTAAAACTTAAACCTGATCACTGATAACTGGTCACTGATAACTGATAACTGATAACTGATAAGCGATCTCAGTATATTGGGGTTGCTTTCTCGTTTTTGCAAAGAAATATATCGAAATCGGCAGCGGATAGGAAAATTCGTGCGAGAATCTTAAAAAATAATTAAATCGCTCTAGGAGTAGCCAACGATTTTGTGATTATCGATCCAAATCCACCAATTAGCACAATAGGAGGCTCTTATGGAAAAGCAGCCGTCAGAAATCGATACCGAGTTGGATGCACAGCTAAAAGAGGAGGATTCCGAGCAGTTTCTGCGTAGTATATTTAATTCCGTGCAAGCGTCGATTTTTGTGGTGGACGTGCTGGAAAATAGAGATTTTCGCTATGTGGGGTCAAACCCCGTTCATGAACGCTGGACAGGATTGCGTTCATCAGAGATTAAAGGCAAAACTCCCGAACAAATCCTTCCCCCCGATGATGCGCGTAGTGTGCGGCAACACTATAGTGATTGTGTACGTTACGGAACGACTATTTCCTACGAACAGTATTTACCTTTTCAAAATATACCCTACTGGTGGCTAACAACTTTAACACCCCTACGGGATAACAATGCGCGCATCTATCGTTTAGTGGGAACCAGTACCAATATCACCGAACGCAAACAGGCCGAAGAAGCTTTAAGATTACAAGCAGAACGGGAACAACTACTGGGGGTAATGCAGGAAAGAATCCGGCAATCGTTGGATCTCGATCGCATTTTGCAAAGAACCGTTAAAGAAGTGCGACAATTTCTCAACTGCGATCGAGTGTTAATTTATCGTTTATTTCCCGATCATAGTGGCATGATTGTGGTGGAATCCCATACTGCGAGGATTAATTCTGTCTTAGGAAACAGGATCCAGGATCCCTGTTTTAATTTATCCCCAGAACGTCTGGAAAATTATCGTCGCGGGAGAATTCAGGTTATTGAAAATGTCCATAATTCGGGACTTGATCCCTGTTATCGCAACTTACTTACTTCTTTGCAAGTACAGGCTAACTTAGTGGTGCCAATTCTCTGCGATAACCAACTCTGGGGGTTACTAATTGCCCAAAATTGCCAAAAAACTCGCTCTTGGCAATCCCAAGAAATCGATCTGCTCAAACAATTAGCCATTCAAGTGGGAATTGCCATTCAACAAGCAGAACTACACCAACGGGTAAAATGCTTGAATACTGCCCTAGAATCGGAGGTTCAGCAAAGAACCGCCGAATTGCAGATGACTTTGAAGTATGAAGCATTAATCGGACGGATTACCGAAAAAATTCGTGATAGTCTCGATGAAAATCATATTCTGCAAACCACCACTAGGGAATTAGTCCAGGTTTTACCCGTAGAACGGGCCCAAATTGAGCTTTATGATCCCAGTCGCAGCAAAGCCACCATTGTCCACGAATATACCACTCAAAAGCTTATCTGTCAGGGAATTACCCGTCAAATTAGCGATTTTCCCGAAATCTATCAACCGCTGCTGCACAAACAAATTTTACAATTTGTTGATCGTCTTCCCCTTGGTAATCCGCAAATTGGTCGTGTTAACCGTTGCGCTTGTGCTATCTTTGACGATCAGGGTTTTTTGGGCAATCTTTGGCTAATTCGACCAGCTAATCATATTTTTAACTCTTTAGAAACTAATTTGATTCAACATATTGCCACCGAATGTGCGATCGCTATTCGACAAGCGCGACTTTACGAATCTTCCCAAGCACAAGTGAGGGAATTAGAAAAACTGGAAAGATTAAAAAGCGAATTCCTGAAAACCCTTTCCCATGAACTGCGAACCCCGATTACCAGCATTCGTCTAGCGGTGGAAACCCTAGAAAGTCTCCTAGAAGATCAAGGGATCGAGATCGATCCAGAGAATTCGATCGGTCAACTGTTGCAAATTCTTAACATTGAATCTCAACGTCAGAGTAAGTTAGTTAATGATCTGTTGACTTTAACCTATCTGGATGCGGAAAGCGAACCCCCGGCGATCGAAACAATCGACTTACTTTCTTGGCTACCCTTATTAGTGGAACCTTTTCGCACTCTCACCCGCGAGCGACAACAGCAGTTAATTGTAGATATAGATGGGGATATACCGGAGATTAACACCAGTCTGTGTCATATCGAGCGCATCATAGCGGAATTACTGACCAATGCTTCTAAATATACCCCAGAACAAGGAATAATTCGGGTAAATGTCTGGCGTGCGGACGAGCAAATATTAATTAGTGTGAGCAATTCAGGGGTAGAAATCGTCCCAGAGGAATTATCAAAAATATTCGCCCCTTTTTATCGCATTCCTAACCACGATCCCTGGCGCTACAGTGGTACTGGTTTAGGTTTAGCTTTGGTCGGCAAACTGATTAAACCCCTGAATGCTACCATCGATGTCACCAGTGCCAACGCTGTCACCACCTTTACCCTCACCCTGCCAATCTAGTCGAGCGGAAAACTTTTTAGAAAAAAACCTTGCAATTATTTCGAGGGCGTGCTATGTTGAGAAAGGACAAAAAAAACGCCGAGATAGCTCAGTTGGTAGAGCAGAGGACTGAAAATCCTCGTGTCCGCGGTTCAAATCCGCGTCTTGGCATCGCAAAAACAATAGAATTTGCCCTGTATTTACTTTCTAGTCTGCTAGGTTTTGTAAATGCAAGAATAGGCGGTGAGAATGCGTCTTAGCTTATCAGTGATGATACGGGCTGCCTATCTTCGCTCGGATTTGGATCTTCAGTTCACTGATAACTGATAACTGATAACTGATAACTGATAACTGATAAGTCTCCCCAACCAGCAACTACTTTTTGATTTTGGGCTTGACGTAAGCGGTCACGGATTAAGATAATCTAACAAGTATGTACGACAATGAAATCCTAGACCCTAGCAACTCCTTAAATAATCCTCTCGATGGGAGCGATCCAGATCAAGCAGCGGAAATCCCCCCCGATCCAGAGGAAATGCTCTCATTGCTTACTTCTGATCATCTGAGCGAGAGAATGATCGCGGCCCGCGCCTTTTGTGAATTGCGTGACGAAAGAGCGATCGCCCCGTTACTGGAGATGTTAAACGATGTCTGTCCCCTGGTGCGTGTCAGTGTCGCCTATGCTTTGGGCAGAAATCCCAGTCTTAGCGCCGTGGAGCCTTTAATCGAGCTACTGGCCAGAGATTGGAATGGTTACGTCAGAAAAGGGGTAGTTTGGGCCCTGGGTAACTGCGGAGAGCGCAGAGCGATCGAGCCTTTGGTTCATGCTCTCAAAACTGATATTTCGGCGGTGCGATTATGGGCCGCCAGTAGTTTGGCCCAGATTGCCAAGGTCAATTATGAAGATATCATCACCGTGTTGCCGCCTTTAATTGAAGGATTGCGCCGGGATTTAATCGCAGCGGTGCGGAGTAATTGCGCTTGGTCGATCGGTCAATTATGCCGAGAATTGCCCTTAAATGTGATTTATGCCACGGCGATCGATGCTTTGATCGAGGCCTTGGTGGAAGATGAGGATTTAGGTGTCAAGGAAGATGCCAGGGGTGCTTTATTAAAAGTGGGCGACCCGAGAGGATTACAATTGATCGAGGAATTAGAGCTTGAAGGAATTATCTAAACCGCTAATTTTGGGCGTTACGGGGGCATCAGGGCTGATTTATGCCGTCCGTACTCTCAAATATCTACTTTTAGCCGACTACACGATCGATCTAGTGGCCTCCAAATCAGCTTACACTGTCTGGCAAGCAGAAGATAATGTGCGGATGCCTCCAGAACCAGAGCTGCAAGAACAATTTTGGCGCAGTCAATCCGGGGTGATGGAAGGGGGAAAACTACGCTGTCATCGTTGGGGTGATGTGGGGGCAACGATCGCCAGTGGTTCCTATCGCACCCTTGGTATGGTAATTATTCCCTGTAGCATGAGTACAGTGGCCAAATTAGCGGGGGGATTAAGTTCCGATTTGCTAGAAAGAGCGGCCGATGTGCAGATTAAGGAGGGCAGAAAATTGGTTTTAGTGCCGCGAGAAACCCCTTTTAGTTTAATTCATCTGCGTAATTTAACTACTTTAGCCGAGGCGGGCGTTAGAATTGTACCGGCAATACCGGCCTGGTATCATCATCCCCAATCGATCGAGGATTTGGTCGATTTTGTCATCGCTCGTACTCTCGATCAGTTAGATATCGATTGTGTGGCCATTAATCGCTGGCAAGGACATTGACAGTTATCAGTTATCAGTTATCAGTGGGTAAGTTATCAGTTATCAGATGTAAGTTTTAAGTTAATTAGTTAGTTAGTTATCTTTATCTTTATACCTGATCACTGTTTACTGATTACTGTTTACTGATCACTGAATCAAGGGAGGTAAAAATGGGCTGGATTATGGTCTTATTTGCGATCGCTGTAGGCGGATTACTGATCTGGCAGAATCTGGGGGTGATCACTTTGGTCTTTTTTGGCGGTATTATGACGGTAAAACTGCCCCTAGCTGTCTGGGTGTTACTTTTCACCCTAGCGGGAATTATCAGTGGTTTAACCCTGCAATTTCTCTATAGTTTTGGTCGTCCTTTGGCTGCCCCAAAAGCCTCCCCTCCTATAGCCAATAATCCTCAAGTCCCACCCCCATCTCCCCGACCTACCTATATTCAAGATCGCGCCGCTTCTCCACCGGGTAACGATTGGGAAAGAGATAGCGGTGATGATTGGAATTTTGATACACCCCCCGAAAAACCGACTACCATTCAGGATCGGGAAGAATTCCCGCCTAGTCTTGCTGATGAGGAAAGAGCGAATTTTGTCAAGCCTCCAGAGGACAGTTCTCAAACTGGCTCAGTTTATTCCTATAGTTACCGCACGGCCAAACAGACTCGCGGGGAAAAAGCCGAGCAAGTTTACGATGTCAATTATCGGATTATTACGCCCCCCGCCCAGGATGAAAACCAAGAGCGGGAGGTAAACAAAGGGGATGAGGAAGATTGGATATAAACTTTGACAGAGTAGAGGTTTCTACCTGAATCCCTCAGAGAAGACAAACTGTTCCGGCCTTGTCTCCTGTCTTACCGAAAACTTGGGTTTAAGGTTCCCCGCCATGCCCGCGTAGCAGAGGGCGGCTTTTAGGTGATGGGTTGTCAGTTTAATATTTAATGTGTTAAAATAAGTTTATTCTTAAAATTTTAGAGTAAATGTTTGTCCTAGAGTTTAAAGTTGAGGCTAAATTAAAACAGTATCAGGCTATAGACGATGCTATCCGCACCGCTCAATTCATCCGTAATAAATGCTTAAAGTATTGGATGGACAACAAAGGTGTAAATAAGTATGATCTATCAGCTTATTGTCGAGTTTTGTCCCATGACTTTAAATTTGCTAGTCAATTAAATTCTCAAGCAAGGCAAGCATCGGCTGAAAGGGCATGGTCTTCTATTTCCCGTTTCTTTGACAACTGTAAGCAGAAGGTAATCGGAAAGAAAGGCTATCCTCAGTTTAAAAAGTTTTCCCGCTCGGTTGAATACAAAACAACAGGATGGAAGCTTCTTAACCCTAAAACCATTCATTTCAGTGATAAAAAGGAGATTGGAACACTTAAACTAAAAGGGACTTGGGACTTAGGATACTTTCAGCAGTCTGACATTAAACGAGTTAGGCTTATTAAACGTGCTGACGGCTATTATTGTCAATTTGTTCTCTCTTGTGAAGTAAAAGAGGATGTTAAACCATCAGGTAAGTGTATCGGAATAGATGTGGGATTAGCTTCTTTTTATACTGATCATGAAGGTAATAAAGTTGACAATCCTAAATTTTTAAAAAAGTCCGAGAAAAGATTAAAACGACTTCAAAGACGATTATCTAAAAAGAAAAAGGGAAGTAAAAATCGTCAAAAAGCTAGACAAAGATTGGCTAAGGCTCATCTTAAAATAAGTAGGCAACGTAAAGACTTTGCTGTAAAGTTAGCAAGGTGCGTAGTTCGCTTCTTAGATGTGATAGCCCAGGTCGATTTAAGAATTAAGAACTTAGTCAAGAATCATTGTTTAGCTAAATCGATCAATGATGCGGCCTGGTATCAGTTTCGAGAATGGCTGGAGTATTTTGGGGTTAAATTCGGCAAGATAACGATTGCTGTCCCACCGAACTATACAAGCCAAAACTGTTCAAACTGTGGTGAAGTTGTTAAAAAATCTTTATCGACTAGAACCCATCAGTGTAAGTGTGGGTGTGTTTTAGATAGGGATGAAAACGCCGCTATTAATATCCTTAAAAAAGGGTTAAGTACCGTAGGGCATACGGGAACTTTTGGGCTAGACCCGATGAACGCTTGGGGAGAGAATACCTCTACTTTTTCAGAAGTAATTCTGTCTAAGCAAGTAATCTCTTGGAACCAAGAATCCCCGTCGCTTTAGCGCGGGGAGTGTCAAAATGGGGAAATCTAGGTTGTGTAGATAGAGCGCCATGAAACACACATTATCCGTATTAGTTGAAGATGAAGCGGGAGTCTTAACCCGTATTGCTGGATTATTCGCCCGTCGCGGCTTTAATATTGAAAGTCTAGCCGTGGGTCCTGCCGAACAGATGGGAGTTTCTCGGATTACGATGGTAGTACCAGGAGATGAGGACAGCATCGAACAGTTAACCAAACAACTTTACAAATTAATTAACGTCCTCAAGGTGCAGGATATCACCCAAACCCCTTGTGTGGAAAGGGAATTAATGCTGATTAAAGTTAATGCTACCGCCGAGCGCCGGGCCGAAGTGATCGAATTAGCGCAGGTATTCCGGGCGCGGATTGTGGATATTTCCGAGGAAACCCTGACCATCGAAGTGGTGGGGGATCCGGGTAAAATGGTGGCGATTATGCAAATGCTGAATAAATTTGGCGTTCGCGAGGTGGCCCGTACCGGTAAAATTGCTCTGATTCGCGAGTCGGGAGTCAATACGGAATACCTCAAAGCTTTAGAGGCTAAAATGTCAATTTAGGGATATTGGGTATGAATTGGGAATTGGGGAGATGGGGTGTTGGGGTGTTAGGGTTTTAGGGTGTTGGGGTGTTAGGGTGGTCACTGCGTGCGCGTTGCGGGGGGTGTTAGGGTGTTGGGGTTTTAGTTGAAATTCCCCACTCCCCACTTCCCCTATTGCCTATTGCCTTCAGAAGCTGATAACTGATAAAAACTATGTCTAAGCAGTCGCCGAAAACCCAAATTAGTCAACTTGTCACCGTTGCCGTGCAGAAATTGCAAGGAAAGGTGAATTTTCAGGCGGTAAATCTCAAAAAAGGGGCGAGAGTTCCCGAATTACGCCTTAAAAACGAGAATGGCAGCGGGGAAAGCAAATATCCCCTTATCGGCGATCGCTATTTGTTAGGCCGTAGTTCCAGTTCCTGTGATATTACTATCCGTAATACCGTGGTCAGTCAGATTCATTGTTCCCTGCAGCGTGACCCGAAAAATCCCCATAATTTCCTGCTCACAGATGAAAACTCCACCAACGGGGTTTATATGGGTAAACGTCGTCTCAAAAGCGTTTCCCTGCGTCATGGTGATACCTTTACCCTAGCCCCCCCAGACTTAGCCAATTGTGTCACCATCTCCTACTACTGTCCCCCTCCCCTGTGGGCGCGACTTTTGCGCTATGGTTTCTATGGTGCGGGTGGTATTTTCGGTTTATTAGTTCTAGGGATTATCTGGGAAAGTCGCAAAGTTAATGTTTATCCACTCCCTTCCGGGGTGAGCGGTCCGGTGGTGGTTTACCCTAGGGATGGTCAAACTCCCCTCAATCCCATTCGACAGGAAACTCACCGAGAATTAGATAATCTGGGGGATTTTTCTCCCTATCTGCCCCAGGCGGTTGTCGCTTCCGAAGATAGTCGTTTTTACTGGCATTTTGGCGTTGATCCTTTCGGGATTGTCCGGGCTGTTATGATTAATTGGCAAGGTCAAGGCATTCGTCAAGGGGCCAGCACCCTGACTCAACAGTTAGCGCGTAGTTTATTCCCCGAAGTCGGTCGCCAAAATACTGCCGATCGCAAACTCCGGGAGGCTGTGGTCGCTTTACAATTAGAAGCGGTCTATAGTAAGGATACAATTCTCAAAACCTATCTCAATCGAGTTTATCTCGGTCTGGCCGGTTACGGTTTTGAAGATGCGGCCCGCTTTTATTTCGATAAATCCGCTAGAGATTTAGATATCTCCGAGGCTGCTACTCTTGTGGCTATGTTACCCGCCCCGAATCGATTTAATCCCATTCAAGATTACGACACTTCCGTACAATTACGCAATCGTGTCATCGATCGCATGGCTCAATTAGGCATGATTTCCCCGGAAGCGGCCGCCAGCGCTCGCAGATCCCGCATTGAAATCAGTCCCCAAGCCAAAAAATCCCTATCTAGTACGATTGCACCATATTTTTATAGTTACGTTTTCGAGGAATTACAGGACCTTTTAGGGGAAGAAGTGGCCAAAGAGGGCAATTTTATCGTTGAAACCAGTTTAGACCGCCGGCTGCAAGCGATCGCAGAAAAAAGCTTAAAAAATAATGTCTTAAAGCAAGGACCCCGCTATCGATACTCCCAAGGGGCTTTAGTTACCCTAAACAGTCAAACTGGGGAAATTCTCGCTTTAGTCGGGGGAGTTGATTATCAAAAAAGCCAATTTAACCGCGCTATCCAAGCTAAACGTCAACCCGGTTCCACTTTTAAGGTATTTGCTTATGCTGCCGCCCTAGAAAAGGGAATATCGCCCTATAAAACCTATACCTGCGCTGGACTCTCTTGGCAAGGACAAGCCTATTCTCCCTGTGAACGTAGTAGCGGGGGGGTCAATATGTTTCAAGGTTTAGCGCGATCGGAAAATAGCGTCGCCCTTCGCATTGCTCGCGAGGCAGGATTAAGTAATGTGGTCAATGTGGCGGAACGTTTGGGGGTCAAATCACCTTTAAATCCCGTACCGGGGCTAATTTTAGGGCAAAGCGAGGTAAATGTCTTGGAAATGACCGGCGCTTATGGGGTTTTTGACCATGGCGGGCGCTGGAATCGTCCCCACGCCATTAAACGCATTCTCGACGCTTCCGACTGTAAAAATGTGGAGGATTTGAGTACTTGTCGGGTTATTTATGACTATGGCGAGGATAACGAGAGAAATCAGCAGGTAATCTCCCCTAAAACCGCCGAAACAATGAATAGCTTATTGGGGGGGGTGATAACTAATGGTACAGGAGGTGCTGCTAGTATTGGCATGGGAGAAGCGGGTAAAACGGGAACTACGGATAATTATGTGGATCTCTGGTTTATCGGCTATCTTCCCCGTCGCCACTGGGTGACAGGCATTTGGTTAGGGAATGATAATAATTCTCCCACTGCGGGCAGTAGTCAACAGGCAGCCAAGTTATGGGGCGATTATCACCGTCAGTTAATCACTACACAAAACTAATCCCAATGACTCTCAAGCTCAGACCCATTTTAACCGTCTATCCTTAAGATTGGTGGAAGGAACCACAGAGACACAAAGGACACAAAGATTAGGTTTGTTAATTCTTCTTCCCATCTAATCAGAATTGGGTGGGTTAGTGACAGCGTAACCCCCCCAACTGGACTACTTTATTGGGGAGATGAAGTTAAATAAAGTTAGCAGTTGCCAGATTATCAGAGTCAACCCCACTCAAAAGAACTGAGGAAGCGTTGGCTAAAAAAGAACCCCCAGTACCTTGAATAATCAGCGCAGATGAGCCATCAGTCCCATTAGCGACAATGGTGAAGACATTACCACTAACGGTGCCAGAGAGGTAGTAGTTCGTACCACTAACCAGGCCACCAGCAGTTTGAGCAAGGCCAATCGCCGATGTCGGTAATACGCCGACAGCACCTTGAATGTCAAGCTGATCTCCCGTTGCACCGGGCTTAAAGTCTGTAATGATATCTAAGCTATTGTCGAAAGTGATGGTCATACCAACGGCAAAAACACCGGCACTACTTACAGCTGTTCGCGCAGTACTCTGCGCGGTTCCCTGGACAAATCTGTTCACATCAGCCCCACCTGTCAGCGTATCGGAACCAGCGCCACCCAATAGGGTATCGGAACCAGTGTCACCGATTAGGGTATCGTTTCCCGAACCACCGTTTAGGCTATCGTTTGCATTGCCACCCAATAGGGTGTCGTTTCCATTGGCACCCAATAGGGTGTCGTTTCCATTGCCACCGTTTAGGCTATCGTTTCCCTCGCCACCGTTTAGGCTATCGTTTCCCTCGCCACCGTTTAGGCTATCGTCACCTAGAACGCCACCCAATAGGGTGTCGTTTCCATTGCCACCGATTAGGGTATCGTTTCCATTGCCACCGTTTAGGCTATCGCCGGAAGCACTGCCTGTAATGTAATAGGGAGCCGTGTTGGAGAGTGGTTCGATCGTAGTTTGACCCTCGATGGACATATTCTCCAAATTTATTGGTGTCGTACCTGCGGCTTTCGTGTACGAAGGACCGTTGGGGTTGATTTTTAGTATATGAGTGCTGGGAGCCGTAGATCTAACAAAGGTATTGGTATTTGCTAACAGGGAAAATTCCTTAGAAAAGCCCCCACCGTAAGCGGAAAGGGTTGCGCTACTAACATCACTGGTCGTTCCGTTGAATAATCTCCAAACCGTATCGCCGTTATCGAAAACGCCAATGGAAGTGAGATTATATGTACCAGTGGCTGTTGTCGACAGAGAAATAGGGGTATTAGCATAGGAGTCCAAGAACTGGGCAACTGTTAATTGCACACCAACCGAGAAACTAGCAGGGGTTGTGGAGTCAGCAAAAGATATAGTGATAGTGGACATAGTTTTTTTTTGAGTGGTATGTTTGAACCTGAGGATTTTGACAATATTCTACCCGATTATTACACACCCAGAAAAAAATGCAACCTTTTTCTCTTGGTTTGTTTCCTGAATTGTTGCTAATGGTTAAATTTTTATCAATTTTGGGTTAATTTTCGGCTGGGTGTGACATAAATCACGCCAGAAATTAAAGTTAATGCTACTGATAGCCAAAAGGCAATCTGAGAAATTAAGTTATATTCAGAAGGCAAGGGAGCAATTAAGAGAGCGATAGCGATAATTTGGCTGACTGTTTTGCTTTTTCCCCACCAATTAGCCCCTTTTATGTCGCTATTTCCTGTTAAATTCGGATTAATGCGCCAACCAGCGATCGCTAATTCGCGAGCGAGAATCAAAAATACTCCCCAAGCAGCAATTAAATCCATTTCAATCAGAGCTAAGAGGGGAGCGAGAACCAGTAATTTATCGACCAAAGGATCGAGAAATTTGCCTAATTCGGTGATTTGATTTAATTTTCGCGCTAGATAACCATCGAGCCAATCGGTGCTGGCAGCAATCAGAAAGATAATTAAACTTAACCAGCGATCGATTTCTGTGCCTTGGTGCAACCAGTATAAAATTAATGGCAGTCCCAAGAGTCGTGATAGGGTAATCGAGTTGGGTAGGTTCATTTTTGTTAGGGAAGTGGGGAAGTGGGGTGTAGGGTGTGGGGTGTAGGGTGTGGGGTGTAGGGTGTAGGGTGTAGGGTGTGGGGAAGTGGGGAAGTGGGGAAATTTCAACTAATACCCCAAAACCCTAAAACTCCAACTCCCTAAAACTCCAACTCTCAACTCCTGCCTCCTGTCTCCCGGCTCCTGACTCCTGATTTTAGCTGGCTAATTTGAGATCGAAATTACTTTGTTTATTGCCTAATTGTCTGAGCCAACGATAATTATAAGTTAAAGCACCTCGCAGGGTGGGATAAACGGCATAATTAACGCCAAATTCTTGGCAAACTTCCGCTAAGATTGGGGCAATTTTTGGGTAGTGAATATGACAAATTTGCGGAAAAAGATGGTGAACAACTTGATAATTTAATCCCCCTAAATACCAATTTAAAAAGGCATTTTTAGGAGCAAAATCTACGGTAGTTCGCACTTGAAAGATTGCCCATTCGTCTTCGATTTGGTTAGCTGCCGAGGGTTGAATAAATTCGGCGGGTTCCAAAACGTGAGCTAACATAAATACATGACAGGCAAGCACTCCATAGGTCATAAAAGCAATGAGAAAACCGATCGCTATTTCTAGGGGACTATAACCAACTAAGAGAGGAATGCCAATAAACCAAAAGAGATAAACAACTTTTCCGCTCAATAAAACGAATAAATCGATCGGTTTAGGATTGGGAATTTTAATCTCGCCAAAACGATTACAAAAGAGGATAGAGCGCACATCGGAGAATGACCAATAGATAGGAATTATAGCGTAGAGAATCGGGATAAATAAATGTTGATAACGATGATACCATTTATGCTCGGCATGGGGAGTCATTCGCACGATACCATCGCCGTGAATTTCCACATCGTACCCTAAAACATTGGTGTAGGTATGATGGAGATAATTATGACGAAAACGCCAGAGATAACTGGAAGTACCGATGATATAATCGTAGGTCATGCCAAGGAGAGAATTAACCCATTTTTTACTAGAATAGCCGCCATGGTTTGCATCATGACCAATGCTAAAACCGATTCCTGCTAATCCTCCTCCTAAAACCAGACAACCGATAATTTTTAGCCACCAGATATCCGGACCAAAAAGTACAAATAGCCAAGCGGCAATTACCCAAGTTAAAATCGTGATCGTCTTCAGGTACATGGCAAAATTATCTCTGGTGGGGATGCCGTTTTCGGTAAAATAAGCATCAACCCGTTTATTCAATTCCTTTCTAAAACCCTGATTTTCGGTAAAAGTTACTCGCATTCCTAATTTTTGTCCTAGAAGTTGATATGACGGCTATTTGTGGCAGCTCAGAGTGAATTTATGGGTCTTGTACTGGTTTGCTAAGGCTGTCTCAGCATAACTGATAATTTCTCATCAGTCCCTCATCTATTGTCAGAGAAAGAGGTGCGCTTGGCAAGGCAATCGCTCAATTTGTTTGCTACTCTTGCAGAAAATCCTCGGTTTTTACCTAATCAGATATCAGATACCTGTAGCCGGTGATAGAAATGAGCGTTAGGTACTTTTATACTACTATTAAAGCCATTGAAGGCGATCGAGTTTTCTGGTGCGAAGTGCCACAATTAAGAAAATCGATCGATGCGATCGCTGGAAGCGTGGCCGATGATGAAGCGGTGTATTTTTATCTGTGGCAATGCTTACAGAATGATCCTAATAACCAATTAGTCAAGTCCCATTGGATGGTTTTCTTACAATATCGCTCCTGTATGGTAACTCAAAGGGTCTATCAAAATGTCGGCCATCGGATCGATGCTGATTATGAAACCCTCTTCTACTATTTGCTGAATTTGCTTTCTACGGCAATCATTTTTTACGGTAATTTTCAGGATAACAAGACCAAACCGGGATTTTTTCGCTTAATCTTAGAAAAATGGACAGATAAAAAATTAAGAAATACTCTCTATAATTTCCTGCGAGGAGAGTATAAAACGATTGGCAGGACTAATCTCGGTATAGTCAGTCTTTTTAGTGCGAATAAAATTCAAAAAGTTTTACGAACATCGGGTATCTTTAACGAGAATCATCTGCTAATATTTAACTGTTTTCGAGAGGTTAAAAAAGCTTCTCTTAGATCATTGGATAAGTGGCAAGAGGAGGATTGGCAACAAGTAATCGATCGCCTACAGCAGTTACAACCGCAAGTTATTCTCACCGTTGAGGAAGTGCAAGCAAAACTCAATCAAATAGGGGAGATAATGCGTAATCATATCGATCCTCCTTACTCTAGATTTGAGCCTACTAATTATGACGATAATAGCAATTACTTTTGGGAAAATCTCTCCAGCAAGAAGCCAAGTAACGATTTACTACAACAGCAAGAAATCCAGGAAGATATTAATAAGTTATTAATCACTCTTGAGTATGAAGTTAAACAGATTGCATATTGTTACTATCATCAAAAGATGACGCAAGCACAGATCGCTAATCGATTGGGAGTTCACTCATCTACTATTAGTCGAGAAATAACCCAATTATGTAAAAAAATTTATCAGCTACTCTGTGCAAGGGAAGGCAAAGATTGTCCTATTTTGTTAAATGAGATTAAATTACAATCTCGGCAAAAACAAGAGATCGATGCTTATCTGGAATATTTTTGTCAGTCCTACTTAACTCAAATCTAATCTGTTAGGAGATACCATGAAAGTCAACCTCGATATTTTGCAACAAATTAACCCGAAATCCCTTTGGCTAACTTTTTCGGAAACAGAGATTAAACAAGCTCGATCGATTCTCGGTCAATACTCTAATCAAACCGCCAAAAATCAGGCTTTGATTAATTACTTAGTGCAAATATGCCTAAGCAATTGGCTGAAAGATAATCTTGATTGTTCCCTTCAAATAATACCTGAAAACCATCAGTATCTTTGGGAGTTTATTAACGGGTTTACTTGGCAAATTGAAGATAAAAAAGTTACCACTATTCCCAGTCAAGCTATTGACATTGAGGGATTGACAATAGAGCAAGAATGGGTTGATATTCCCGATTTAGCGGCCGATTTTTATCTAGGGGTGCAGGTAGATTTAGCAGAAAAATTTCTCAATATCTGGGGTTTTATATCCAGAAAAGATGTTAAAAGTCTCGCAAAATACGATCCAATTTACCATCAATATTATTTGGACAGTGAGCAAATAATTGATGATTTAGATATTCTTTGGCAGAGTTGTTTAGAGGGAGAGAGTGAAAAAGGAAAACTCGAATCTTTAGCAAACTTATCGCCAGCAACAGCAGAAAATTTAATTAAAAAGTTAGGTCAAGTTTCACCCTATTCTCCGAGATTAGATATTAGTTGTCAGCAGTGGTTAGCTTTGTTGAATAATCAACAATGGCGAGAAAAACTTTATCAGCAGCGTTTAGAGGTAATCCCCACCAAACTTAGTCAATGGTTGCAGGGAATTATTACCGAAAAATGGCAGGAAATCCTCAGCACTATCGACAATTATCGTCCAATTAATCCGGGTTTTTTGTTGGCTGCTGAAAAAATCAGCAGCCGAGAATCTCTGACAGATATTCAGCGAGAAATTAGACAACTGTATGCTAGTCAAAAAGAGGTGGAATTTTCGGAACATTTAACCCCAGAGGAAGCTTTAGCAAAACTGCAACATCAAACCCAAGATGAAACTATTCGCTGGCAAGCGGCCGAATATCTCTGGAATATCGATCCTCATTATCCTAATGCTGCTATCCGCAAAATGCTCGATGTGGGTAGTCAATTAATGGGTTATAAAATCGCTTTAATGGTGGGAGTTTTATCGACCAGTCACCAGAGAATTGCTGTCTTAATTCGTGCCTATGCCATGGACAATTTTGCCAAGCTACCCCCCGGTTTATCTTTGCAAATTAGCGATGAAATAGGCCAATTAATCCCCGGTTTAGAAGCAAGAGCAAGGGAGAAACCCTTAGATAGCTATCTACAGCTTTATTTTCTAGCTGATGCCGACGATCGCTTTAATGTTAACCTAAGTTTAGGGGACAGTAGCATTACCGAGCAGTTTAGGATTTAATAGAGATAGCAGAAAATGTCAAGGGTAAAGACATGAGCAGAGTTGTGATTCTGAAAATTGGTGATGGCAGTTTTGAAACGGGATTTTCCGTCACTCTAGAAATTCGTGACAATCATCTCTTGATAGCACCTTTTGCTGAGGGGAAATTAGTCCCGAGCCTTGACATTGCTGCCGCTTTGCAAAATTATCGTCGAGCTTATTATCATTGGGTAGAAAGTCAACCCAGTTTAGGAATTACCGTTCCTCATAGTATGATCACCCATGCAGCGGTAGGTGATCCTAGAGACAACCTCAGAAAAGCCACTCAAACTTTAAAAGATAGCTTAAATGAATGGCTAAATTCCAGTTCTCTGAGTTCGATACAAAATCGTATCTTGTTCCATATAGGTACTGAGTCAGAAGTAAGATTTTTTATCCAAACTACCCACTTTGATTTACAACAAATTCCCTGGGAGTGTTGGAATTTTTTACGGGATTGGTGGAATGATGTGGAAATTGCTCTTACTATCCAGAGAAATCCTCCGATAATTAACCTTACTCCTCCGATTCATGTTTTAGTAATTTTGGGTAATATTGACATCGAAAACGAGCATAATTCCCTGTGTTTATCCAGTTTGCAAACGGCACTAGGAAACCCAGATAAGGTTTATATACAAATATTAAGTCCCAGTTCAGAAGTTCCTCTTTCAACGATAAATATTCACAATGAGTTGATCAAAAATCCATGGGATATTGTAGTTTATTTAGGTCATAGTCAAACCAGTAGCGACGGACATGATGGAGTTTTTATCATTGATAATGATACGGCTTTATCTCCCGAACATAATTTAAGAAATTCCCTAGAAATAGCTTTTAAAAAAGGCTTAAAACTTGTTATCTGTAACTCCTGCGATGGGTTAGGTATTGGTCGTCAGTTGGCTAATATCGGAGTACCCCATATTATTGTTATGAAAGAACCCATCGCTGTGCGGGTTGCTTTGAGATTTCTAGAAGTTTTTCTTCCCAATTTTCTTGAACATAAATCCCTACAGGAATCCTTAACAAGCGCTCGACAAGAATTAAGATTACATGAATTTGAGAAGGATGCTGCTAGTTCTTCTTTACTGCCTCGTTTGATAGAAAATCCTGAAGAACCACCGTTAATTTTACCTTTACCCCCTGAAAATACGGAGGAAAATCACCAAAATAATGATGAGCAAAGTTGGCCTTTACGTCTATCTAGTCGCTGGAAACAAGCTCTGTTATTTATTTTAAGTCTTCTGGTAACTTTATCAGTTTTATATTGGGGAGGAGTATTTTCCGATGATGCTAGTAAATACCCAGAAATTAGCTTAGGTGAAGAAATATTATTAAAGACAAACCGACAAGATAACAGTATTGAACGGGGAAGACAAGCTTTTAAAAACAAAGAATATAAACAAGCAATTCAGCTTTTTAAAAAATCCCTCGATCGCTTGCCCAATAATCCAGAGATTCGCATCTATTATAATAACGCTCGTGCGGCTCATCAAGACAGAAATCCCTTAAAAATTGCCACCAGTGTTCCTATTGGTAATAATCCAGAAATAGCTCAAGAAATTTTACGAGGTATTGCTTTATTGCAACAGGAGTTAAATGATGAACAGGCCAACAACCCCGATTTTCACTTTCTACAGGTAGTGGTCGCTAATGATAATAATAGCCCCGTAGATGCCAAAGATCGAGCCGAAAAATTTGTTAAAGATCCGTCAATTATAGCAGTGGTTGGTCATAATGCTTCTGCTGCTAGTGAAGCGGCCAAAGATAGCTATGTACAAGGGAAAATTGTTGCCCTATCTCCCACCAGCTTTTCCCCGAAAATCTCCGGTAATGGCTATGTGTATAAGATGGTTCCCGATCTGGAAACTTTTGCCACAACCTTAAGTGAATACATCCGCAAACAAACTGACAAGCTAATTATCCAAAACCCCACTAATTTAATTTGTTACGATAATCGCTCTGGGGATAATTATAACTTCGCTCAAAAATATAGAAACATTCTTCTCGGTCAGCAGTTTCAAAAAGTCATTAAAGATGCAGATTTTGACTGCAATATCGAACCAAAAAATAATTTAGATCAAGAGAAAATTTATCAAAAAATCGCTCAATACCAAGTAAATATTCTCATGGTTGCTCCCTATATTGACGATCTGAAAAGAGCCGTCAGTATCTTTAAGCAACGTCCCGCACAACAGTTAAACTTAGTAACTTTAGGTTCACCCACTTTTCAAAGTTATCTCACCCTTGCAGAAGGTAAACAAGGAGTAGAAAATTTAGTTATCACCGTGCCTTGGTATGATCTCAAAAAAGATAATTATATCCACAGTTTTTGGCAAAATAAGATCAATGTTTGGCGCACTCCCATGGCCTACGATGCGACTAAAGTTATCCTCACCGCTTTGCGACAGTTATACCAACAAGGACAAAAATTCGCTCGAGAATCATTAAATCAAGTTTTAAGAAACGATTTTTCTATCGAAGGAATGACTGGCACTGTTACATTTGATCAGAATGGTGTCCGCAACATGAATAATAATCCTGATGATCGCCGCTACTTGATTCTACAGGTCAAAAATGGTCAATTTGTCCCCCTCGCTCCCATTAAATCTGCCGGTCCACTCTAAACCGGTGGTGATTCGGTAGTAGTGATGGCGGCTTAATCCTTTGCTTTGCTGTGCATTGTAGTCATGAATAAAATACCAAAGGGTTCCCCAACGTGATTCTCCATTTTTTTAGAGAAAGATAGACTCTCTCTCACCAGCCGAGAAATCCTTTGTCGAAAGGTATTAT
>VYLE01000247.1_pt1 | contig 70480 bp, 71 predicted proteins | sample 5114391 | NCBI WGS metagenome assembly VYLE01 (sample SAMN12291771, study PRJNA351875) | freshwater metagenome | isolation source: freshwater lake | place: USA: Michigan, Kent Lake | collected 2013-08-15 | reverse complement strand
GAGCCGGCCTCGGCGCCGCGCCCTCCCGCTGCAGCGGCCGGCGCGCCGGCCGCGTCACCCCCGGCGGTCGCTGCGGCCCCTGCACCTGTGAAGGCGTCATGAGCCGCCCGCCGGAGTCCGGCCGCGCCTCGACCGGCCAGAAGATCGAACAGGCCATCGAAAAGGCCTTTGATCCGCTGGCCACGGCCCTGAAACGCGCCACGACCCCATCGCTGCCCAAATCGCCGGCACCGGCTGCGCCGGGCAAGCCGGGGCTCGAGATTTCGCCCCTCGCCGTGCCCTTCCCGGCCATTCCACCCATCGGCGGGGTCGAGATCGCGACCGCCCGGGCCGGCTTCTACAAGCATGAGCGCGACGATCTGGTGGTGTTCAGCTTCGCGCGCGGCACGACCTGCGCGGGGGTCTTCACCCGACACAAGATCGGCTCCGCCCCGGTGGACTGGTGCAAACGCCAGCTGGACTCGGCCGAGGGTGGCCAGGATGTGCGGGCCCTGGTGGTCAATGCCGGTTGCGCCAATGCCTTCACCGGCAAGGCCGGGGCGGATGCGGCCCGCCGCACGGCCTCCGAGGTCGCCAAACGCTTCGGCTGCCGCCAGCGCGACGTCATGCTGGCCTCGACCGGAGTGATCGGCGTTGTGCTGGACGACCGCAAGATCGTCGCCCGCATGCCGGACATCGAGGCGGGGCTGGACGCCGACAACTGGGCCCTCGCCGGCCGGGCCATCATGACCACCGACACCTTCCCCAAGGGGTCCTATGCCGAATGCGAGATCGAGGGCCGCAAGGTCCGCATCGCCGGCATTGCCAAGGGGTCAGGCATGATCGCCCCCGACATGGCCACCATGCTGGGCTTCATCGTCACCGACGCCGCCATCGCCCCGGCGGTGCTGCGCGCCCTGCTGGGCCTGCATGTCCGCACGACCTTCAACAGCGTCACCGTGGACGGCGATACCTCGACCAATGACACCTGCCTGCTGTTCGCCACGGGCGCCTCGGGTGCGCCGCGCATCGGCCGGGTCGGCGACCGCCGGCTGAAGGATTTCTCGGCGGCGCTGGAAAAGGTCATGCTCGACCTCGCCCACCAGCTGGTCCGCGACGGCGAGGGGGCGACCAAATTCGTCAAGGTCACCGTCGATGGCGCCGCCAGCCCCGCCTCGGCCCGCAAACTGGCCAAGTCGATCGCCGACAGCCCTCTGGTCAAGACTGCCCTGGCCGGCGAGGATGCCAACTGGGGCCGGGTCGTCATGGCCGTCGGCAAGACCGAGGAACCGGTCGACCGCGACAGCCTCGCCATCCGTTTTGGCCCCCATGTGGCGGCGATCGACGGTGCCCCCGCCCCCAACTACGACGAGGCGAAGATGAGCGCCTATATGAAGAAGGCCGAGATCGACATCACCGTCGACGTCGGCTGGGGCCGGGCCTCGGCCACGGTCTGGACCTGCGACCTGACCAAGCGGTACGTCGAGATCAACGGCGACTACCGCTCGTGAGCGACGGCCCCGGAACAGCCCTCCCCACCGTCCTCGTCGTCGCCGTGGCCCTGATCGACGCCGACGGCCGGGTGCTGATCGCCCGGCGGCCGGAGGGCAAGAAACTGGCCGGGCTGTGGGAGTTTCCGGGCGGCAAGGTCGAGCCGGGTGAGCGTCCCGAACAGGCCCTGGTCCGGGAGCTGAAGGAAGAACTCGGCATCGACGTGACCGAGGCCTGCCTGGCTCCGTTCGTTTTTGCGAGCCACGCTTACGATTCGTTTCACCTCTTGATGCCATTGTACCTCTGCCGACGCTGGTCGGGGGTAGTCCAGAACCGCGAGCACGCGGCGCTGAAATGGGTCAGGCCGAACCAGCTTTCGGACTATCCCATGCCTCCGGCCGACGAACCCCTGGTCGCCTGGTTGCGCGACCTGCTCTAGCCGCCGGAAGGAGGGGGCCGATGATCAGACGCTTCCTTTCCCGCTTCCGGCGCGACGAGAGCGGCGCGACCGCCATCGAGTACGGCATTATTCTCGCCCTGATGTTTCTGGTCATCCTCGGGACCGTGCAGGCCTTCGGCGGCTCGGGCAGCGGCATTTTCAACACGGCCATGACCAAGCTGCGGACCGCCATGGGCGGCTGAGGCTCAGTCCTCGCCGGTCTGTTCCCTGACCCCCAGCGCGTCCGCCAGCCGCATCTTCGCTGATCCCCTCGGCAGCGGCTTCTGCTGGCTCTCGTGCGGCGCCCAGCCCGCCAGATGGACAATCTCGAAGGTCGCCGGGATGCGGCCGTCGGCGTCGGCGTATCGTTCCGCATAGAGCTGCGCCGTTCGGGCCAGAATCCCGCGGGTCAGGGGCCGCACCGACCCTGCCAGCCCATTGGTCTCGCCCATGGCGCGCAGATCCCGGATAAGGGCGAGCAGGTCGCGATAGCGCACCGTCACCCGGTCGACGTCGGCCACGGGCAGGGCGAATCCGGCCCGCTGCAACAACGCCGCCCCATCGAAGCCGTCGGCGAAGGGCGAGATCCGGGCCTGGGCCCCGCCACGGGCCTCCAGCTCGGCCTCGGTCAGGACCGCGCGCAGCTCCTTCAGTGTCCCGGCTCCCAGCAGCGTCCCGAGGAACAGCCCGTCCGGCTTCAGCGCTCGCCGGATCTGGCTCAGGGCCCCGGGCAGGTCATTGGCCCAATGCAGGCTCATCAGCGAGACGATCAGGTCCTGCGACCCGTCGGCCAGATCGATCGATGCGGTGCCCGGTCCGGCCCGCGACGCCCGGTCGCCGACCGTCTTCACCGGCCCGACCCGGCTTGCCGCCGCGCTTTCGGCCAGGGCGGCGGCAAATGCTCCCGGATGCGCGGACAGATCAGCCGCCCCGGGCCAGTCGCGGACCAGGGCTTCGAGACTGCCCACGGCATTCTCCGCCGCCCGCGAATGCAGGAAGTCGACGCGGGCAGGCGATCTTTCGCTGCGTTCAAGCCTTGCCGTGCGGCGCTGAACGTCGAAGATGCGGGGAGGACCGGAGGAAGGGCTCATGGGGCTTCAGGATGGGGTCTGGCGCGACCGATTGAAAGCGGCCGTCCCGCGGATCGTGCTCGGTGCCCGCACCCTAGGCCGCGGCGTCACCGACCTTCTGCTTCCGTCGCTGGCGCACGACAGCCCGGAGGCTGCTGCCTCGCCCGGCCTCACGGCCGGGGCCTGGAGCCGGGTCACCTTCCTCGAGGACCCGGTCTGCGACGGCTGCGGCGCGGGCTTCGGGATGGACGGCGGTGTCTTTGCCTCGCCCCGGTGCGCCGCCTGCCTGACCCAGCCCTACGCCTTCGCCCGCGCCCGGGCCGCCTGCGTCTATGACGAGGCCTCGCGCGGCCTGATCCTCAGGTTCAAACATGGCGACCACCAGCCCTTTGCCCCGCTGTTCGCGCGCTGGGTCGCCCGTTCGGCCGCGCCCCTGCTGGATGAGGCCGACGCCGTCGTTCCGGTACCCCTGCACCGCCTCCGCCTGCTGTCACGCCGTTTCAACCAGGCCGCCGAGATCGCCCGGCCGCTGGCCCGCAATGTCGGCCTCGACTATCTGCCCGACGCCCTGGTCCGCACCACCCACACCACGACCCAGGGGGGAAAGTCCGCGCGTGGCCGCCGTCTGAATGTGAAAAAGGCCTTCGCCGTCAGCGAGGCGGGGCGGCGTCAGGTCAGGGGTCGCCGCATCCTCCTGGTCGACGACGTCCTGACCACGGGTGCCACGGCCGAGGCCTGCGCCCGGGCCCTGATCGAGGCCGGGGCCCGTGCCGTGGACCTGGCGGTCGTGGCCCGGGTGCGAACGGCACGGCAATTGCCTACATAGGGCGGGCCCAACCACTCGCCGTATGGCGGCTCACTGCCCGAGGGCAGCGATTCAACACTGGAGTTCCCATTTGGCCGACGTCGTCCTCTACACCAAGCCGGGTTGCGGCTACTGCCACGCCGCCCGTGACCTGCTCGACCGCAAGGGCGCGACCTATGAGGACATCGTCGCCTCCCATGACCCGGCGAAAAAGCAGGAGATGATCCAGCGTTCCGGCGGCCGCATGACCTTCCCGCAGATCTTCATCGGCGGAAAACACATCGGCGGCTCCGACGACCTGCACGCGCTTGACCGCAAAGGCGAGCTGGACGCATTGCTCGAGGCCTGATGGCAAAGCTCCCGATCGCCCTGATCCAGACCCGGACCCCGGCCAGCCCGGCGGCGGCTCTCGCCCATGTCGAACCCCTGATCCGCGAGGCGGCGGCGGGTGGGGCGAAACTGATCCTGACGCCGGAAGCGACCAATTTCCTGATCCGGGACCCTGCCGCCCGCGCGGCCGTCCTGACGGACCAGAATGACGATGCGGTTGTCGTCGGTCTCAGGGCGCTCGCCCGCGAGCTGGGCGTCTGGTTGCTGATCGGCTCGGCCGTTGTGAAATCGGGGCATGAGGGCGATGAGCGCGCCGCCAACCGTTCCCTGCTGATCGACGACGCCGGAGTGGTGGTGTCGACCTATGACAAGCTGCACGTCTATGACGTCGATCTGCCGACCGGTGAGCGCTGGCGGGAAAGCGCCGCCATCCGTCCCGGCGACGATGCCGTCGTGGCCGACACGCCCTGGGCCCGGCTCGGCCTGACCATCTGCTACGATATCCGCTTCCCGCAGCTGTATCGCGCCCTGGCCAGGGTCGGGGCCGGGATGATCTCTGTCCCCGCCGCCTTCACCGTTCCGACCGGTGAGGCCCATTGGGAGACCCTGTTGCGGGCCCGGGCCATCGAGACCGGTTGCTGGATTCTCGCCCCTGCCCAGGCCGGCCTGCATGAGGACGGCCGCCGCACCTGGGGGCGGTCGACCGTCATTGGTCCCTGGGGCGAGGTGGTCGCCGGACTCGACCACGACGAACCGGGTGTCCTCTTCGCCACCCTGGATTTCGACGCTGTGGTAAGCGCCCGTAACGCCGTGCCGCAGTTGACCCACGACCGCACCTTTGGCGGGCCGGCATGATCCGCTACGCCCTCCAGTGCGATCAGGACCATGGCTTCGAGGCCTGGTTCAGCGACTCGGCCGCCTATGATGACCAGGCCGCGCGGGGACTGGTCGAATGCCCGCTCTGCGGTTCGCGCAACGTATCCAAACAGATCATGGCCCCGGCTGTGGCCGGGACCCGCAAGACGGCTTCGGGCCCCGATCTCGCGAAGATGCAGACCATGATGACGCAGATGGCCCGCGAGGTGAGGTCGCACGTCGAGCAGAATTTCGACTATGTCGGCGACGCCTTCGCCCGCGAGGCCCGCGATATCCATGAGGGCCGGTCAGAAAAGCGCGAGATCTACGGCGAGGCCACGCCGGCCGAGGTGAAAAAGCTCAAGGATGACGGCGTCCCCTGCGCCGCCCTGCCGCCGCTCCCGCCCGATCCGGCCAAGGCCCACTGACCGGTGGGGGAGGGGGATCGCTACCAGGAGTTCGAACCGCCCGCCGCGCTTCGGCCCTTCGTCCGCACGATCTGGACCTATGCCGCGCCGGCTCCGGAGCCGATCGTCCAGCGGATCGCGCCCGACGGCTGTCCCGAACTGATCCTCGACATCGGCGCCCCCTATGAGGAACAGGGCGAGGACGGGGTCTTCCGCCTTCAGCCGCAGGCTCTTTTCGCCGGCCAGATGACCCGGCCGCTGGCCCTGCGCCCCGTCGGACCGGTGGAACTGGTCGCGGTTCGCTTCGAGCCCGACGGTGCCCGCGACTGGCTGGGTCACCCGGCGGTCGAGGCGGTCGACCGCCGCCTCGACATGACCGCCCGCCTCGCCGGCGTGAGCGCCCCCGCGGGTGATCCGGCGGCCCAGGTTCAGGTCATGGTCCAGGTCCTTGAAGACCACAGACGCCGCAACGGTTGGTCGCTGGATGCTGCCGTCCGCGCCGAAATCGATGCCGCCGCTGCCGACCGTCCGGGTACGGAGCGGTCGCCGGGCCAGCAGCGCGCCTTGCAGCGCCGCTTCCGTGACCGGGTCGGTGTTCCGCCCCGCATCCTGCGTTCCATCTTCCGCTTTCGCCGCGTCTTCGACCATGCCGCCGAGCCGGGGCCGGAGGCACTGGGCTGGCTGGAGGCGGGGTTGGAGGCCGGCTATTTCGACCAGCCCCAGCTGGCCCGCGATTTCCGCCGTTTCCTCGGCTGCACCGCCACCGAATGGGCCCGCGACCAGGCCGGGCTGGCGCGCAGGCTGGCGTCGCAATCCTACAAGCCCGGACCACTGTCGCCGCACTAGGGTGCTGTTGAAGCCGAACCCAAGGGGACATTGCCATGCTGACCACCACCCTCGTCGCCGCCCTTCTCCAGACCGCACCCGCGGCGGCACCTGACCTGTCCTGGATCGCCGGCTACTGGCTCGACTGTTCCGATGGCCGTGAGGTCTCGGAAACCTGGAGCGACCCCCGCGCGGGCCTGATGGCGGGCCATGCCCTCACCGTGGCGCGAGGCCGCGTCTCGTTTGAACTGTCGCACATCGGCCCGACGCCGCAGGGATATGCCTATGTCGCCCAGCCCGGCGGCTCTCCGCCGACGGCGTTCGTCGTGGCTGAAACCGGTCCGATGCGGGTGGTCTTCGCCAATGCCGAAAACGACTTCCCGAGCCGCATCGTCTATGAACGCGATGGTGACGCCCTCAAGGCCCGGATCGAGGGCGAGATCGGCGGCCAGGCGCGGAGCATGGAATGGAATTTCAGGGCGGCACCACTGAATACCCGCTGCCCGGCCTGAGCTGGCGGGCGATGATGGCGACCGATCTGGACGCCGTGACCGCGATTGCCGCCGTCGGCTTCCCCGACCATTTCGAGGGCCGTGACTGTTTCGCAAACCGGTTGACCCTCAACCCGGCCGGCTGTTTCGTGCTGGTGGAGGAGGGCAGCCCGGTGCGCGGCTATCTGGTCGCCTATCCGTGGACGGAACACGCCGCTCCTGCGCTCAACACCCTGATCGAGGCGATCCCGGCCGACGCTTCGGTGATGTATCTGCACGACCTCGCCATCGCCCCGGCGGCCCGTGGTGGTGGCTGGTCACGGCCGATCGTCGAGCGCCTGGCGCAGGATGCCCGCGCTGCCGGCTGGCTGGCCCTGACACTGGTCGCGGTCAATGAAGCCGCGCCGTTCTGGGAACGGCACGGCTTCGTGATCGCCGATCCGCCGGGGATGGCGGACAAACTGGCCGGCTACGGCCCGGAAGCCCGCTACATGGTCCGGCGGCTGATCGCCTAGCTGCGGGTCCAGCCCTTGCCGGCCATGCAGTCGCGGAAGGCGTCGCTGCGCTGGCCCCGGTCGGTCGAGGCGCGGCATTCGGCCCGGGCACCGTCGAACGGCTGGGCGTTCTGGCCGTGCCAGGCCAGGTCGTCATCGTCGCCGGCGTCGATCACGGTGACGCAGGCCGAGGTCATCAGGGCCGCCGACAGGGCGGCAAGGACCAGAAAGCGTTTCATTTGGGGCTCCTGTTCGGAAGGCTGAAGGAAAATCCCTCATCTCACCGTCCCCCGGTCCTGTCCCGTTACATCGAGGTCAGGTCCATGAACCGCAGATGAACCGGAGCCGGTCTGCCCGGTTGTCAGGCCGCCGGCGTGGCAGGTGGGGGCGGTGGTGCCCAGCTGCGATCCCGCTGCCCGGAACAGTCCGGCAGGGGTTCGGTCGCCGGGGGGCTTTCGGCACCCCCGACAGCCATCCAGATGCCGAGCCACTGGCCGCGGTAGTCGTCCACGCCGGTAGGCCAGTCCATCGTGGGGATCGCGTCGGAGATGCGGCGGTCCAGCGTCCGGTTGCCGGTTGAGCGCACGATGACCGCCTCGGCGACCCGCGAAGGCCGCCCTCGCCCCCAGCGGATGCAGAGGCCCGCCACCCCGCGCCGGTCGGTCGCTGCCTCCTGGGGCGCGATGAGGGGCGGGGCGGGGGTGGTGGCTGTGGCCAGCAGGGCGGCGGACAGGATGGCGATCATTCGGAACTCCTTGCCGCGGGTGTCAGTCCCGCGTGGCGATCATCAGATAGTTGATAGCGGTATCGTCGCTCTCACTCCAACGATCCGTAAGCGGATCATAGGCCAGGCCGAACGGTCCGCTGACCGCCACAGGCTCTTGCGACAGCATCATCCGGATCTCGTCCGGCTTCAAGAACTGGTTCCAGTCGTGCGTTCCCGCCGGCACCCAGCGCAGGATGTATTCCGCCGCCACCTTGCCGAGGGCCAGGGCCTTCAGCGTCCGGTTCAGGGTGGCGACGACCAGCATCCCGCCCGGCTTCACCAGCCGCGAACAGGCGCGGATGAAGGCCTCGGGGTCGGCGACGTGCTCGATCACCTCCAGCGTCAGCACCACATCGAACGGACCGGCCCCTTCGGCCTCGAGCTGCTCCACCGTCGCCGCGCGATAGGCGATGTCGAGCCCCTGTTGTGCCGCATGGGCCCGTGCCGTGCCGATGTTTTCGCTCGAGGCGTCGACAGCCGTGACCGCGAAGCCCAGCCGCCGCATCGGCTCGGCGATGAGCCCGCCGCCGCAACCGACATCCAGCAGGGTCAGCCCATCAAAGGCAGCCCGTGTCTTCACATCGCGCCCGAACCGTTCCGCCGCCCGGTCACGCACGAAGGCCAGCCGGGCCGGATTGAATTTGTGCAGCGGTGCGAACGGTCCGCGGGCGTCCCACCATTCCGCCGCCTGGGCCGAAAACCGGGCCACATCGGCGGGATCGATCGAGGGCCCTGCGGCCCCGCCGTCGAATTCCGCGCCGCTTTGGGGTTTGCGCGCCGATACCGTGTCGTTAGAAGCGGCCATGGGCCGAGGGATGAACCCGCGCGGCCCTCCATGCAAGATGGGACGATCCGCCACGATGACGCGGCCAGCTACGACGCGACTGGTGATGAAGTTCGGCGGCACCTCGATGGGCGACCTCGAACGTATCCGCCGCGCCGCCCGCATTGTTGCGGCCGAGGCGGCTGCGGGCAAACAGGTCGCGGTTGTTGTCTCCGCCATGGCCGGCAAGACCAATGAGCTGGTCGCCTGGACCGACGGTGCCGGCCGGCCCGGCCAGGGGATCGCGCTTTCGGATGACGAATATGACATCGTCGTCGCCTCCGGCGAACAGGTCACCGCCGGTCTGCTGGCCCTGACCCTGCGCAACATGGGGCTCAACGCCCGCAGCTGGATGGGCTGGCAGATTCCCATCCTCACCGACGACGCCCATGGTCGCGCCCGGATCGAGGATGTGCCCGGCGAGGTATTGGGTGCTGCCATGGACAAGGGCGAGATCGCCGTAGTGCCCGGCTTCCAGGGCGTCAGCCGCTCGGGCCGGATCACCACCCTCGGCCGCGGGGGATCGGACACCTCGGCTGTGGCCGTGGCCGCGGCCCTGGAGTGCCCTTGCGACATCTACACCGACGTGGACGGCGTCTATACGACCGACCCCCGCATCGAATCGCGGGCGCGGCGGCTCGAGAAGATCTCCTATGAGGAGATGCTGGAAATGGCCTCGCTCGGGGCCAAGGTGCTGCAGACCCGGTCGGTCGAACTGGCCATGGCCAAGCGGGTGCCGCTACGGGTGCTGTCCAGCTTCATCGAACCCGACGAAAACGGCATCCTGCCCGCCAAGTCCGGCACACTGATCTGCGACGAGGAGGAAATCGTGGAAAAACGCATCGTATCCGGCGTGACCATGAGCCGTGACGAGGCCCGGATCACCCTGCTGGGCCTGGCCGACCGGGTCGAGGCTCCGGCCGACGTCTTCACCCGGCTGGCCGGGGCCAACGTCAATGTCGACATGATCGTCCAGAGCCAGGCCCGCACGGGGGACGCGGTCAACCTGACCTTCACCACCGGCCGTCGCGACGCCGCCCGCGCTGCCGAACTGATGCGCGCCGCCCAGGGCCAGCTCGGCTTCGAGGAACTGCGCGTTGATGAGGATGTGGCCAAGGTCTCGGTTGTCGGGGTCGGCATGCGCAGCCACGCGGGGGTGGCCCAGACCATGTTCCGGGCCCTCGCTGACAAGGGCGTGAAATTTCAGGCTATCTCGACATCCGAGATCAAGATCAGCGTATTGATCGACGCCGCCTATGCGGAACTGGCCGTTCGTGCGCTTCATGCGGCGTACGGACTTGAGGCAGTCTAGGAATTGAGCCGGGCGGCGCCCATCTGCGGCGTCGTTCACAAGGAGGGGCCATGCCGGTTGGCGGATTGACGACGGGGCCACGGAACCTCCTTCGCCAGATTCGCGAAGCCATGGCCGGCGCGTCTCCGGCCCAGGACCGGCTCGATACGGTCGTGCGCATCATCGCCCAGTCGATGGTGGCCGAGGTCTGCTCCATCTATCTGCGCCGCGCCTCCGGTGAGCTTGAACTGTTCGCCACCCAGGGTCTGAAGCCCGAAGCCGTTCACACCACCCGCCTGCGTCCCGGCGAGGGCCTGGTCGGTGAGGTCGCGCGCTCCGCCGCCCCCATCAGCCTGTCGGACGCCCCGTCCCACCCCAGCTTCGCCTACCGGCCGGAGACGGGCGAGGATCCCTATCACGCCTTCCTCGGCGCCCCCCTGCTGCGCGGCGGCCGCGCCATCGGGGTTCTGGTCGTCCAGAACCGCTCCGAGCGGCGCTATGATGACGAGGAAGTCGAGGACATCCAGACCATTGCCATGGTCCTGGCCGAGACTGTGGCCTCGGGCGAGCTGCTGGCCCAGGATGAACTGCGCGACATCGAGGTCGCTCCGCATCGGCCCGAACGGCTCAAGGGCCAGCGCTTCGCCGAGGGCCTCGCCTATGGCCACGTCATCCTGCACGAGGCCCCGGTCCCGCCCGAAAACCTGCTGGCCGAGAACCAGCAGGTCGAGGAGATCCGCCTGCGCGAGGCCCTGATCGGCCTCAAGGCGGGGATCGATTCCATACTCGACGGGGGTCAGGGCAAGCTGGCGGGCCAGTCCTTCGAGGTGCTGGAAACCTACCGCATGTTCGCCGACGACCGGGGCTGGAACCGGTCGCTGGAAGAGGCGGTGCGCACCGGCCTGACCGCCGAGGCGGCCGTCGACCGCGTCCGCAACGAGCACAGGGCCCGGTTCGCCCAGGCCCGCGACCCCTATATCAAGGAGCGACTGCACGATTTCGAGGACCTGGCGAACCGTCTGTTGCGGGTGCTGGCCGGTGACAGGCCCGGCGAACGCGACATCCCGCCTGATGCCATCCTGGTGGCCCGCAACCTCGGCCCCGCCGACCTGCTCGAATATCCCCGCCACAAACTGCGGGGCCTGCTGTTGGAGGAAGGCTCGGCCGCCAGCCACGCGGCCATCGTGGCCCGCGCCCTGCAGATTCCCTGTGTCGGCCGCATCATGGGCCTGCGCGACCGGCTCTCCGAAGGTGATCTGGTCATCGTCGACGGCGAGACCGGCGAGACCTATCTGCGCCCGCGGCCGGACATGCTGGCCGCGGTCCAGTCGCGCATGCTGGTCCGCAGCGCACGCCAGGCCGAGTTCGCCAAGCTCCGCGACGTCCCGGCCGTCACCCTCGACGGCACCCGCGTCACCGTCCTTACCAACGCCGGCCTCGCCGTCGATCTGGAAAACCTGGACGCCACCGGCGCAGAGGGCATCGGCCTGTTCCGCACGGAATTCCAGTTCATGGTCTCCGAGGAACTGCCGCGTCTGACCAGTCAGACCGCCCTGTACAAGCTGGTTCTCGACACTGCCGGTGACCGGCCCGTCACCTTCCGCACCCTCGATATCGGCGGCGACAAGGTGCTGCCCTATCTGGAGACCGAGCGGGAAGAGAATCCGGCCCTGGGCCGTCGTGCCATCCGCCTCGGCCTCGACCGGCCCGGCCTGCTGCGTCTGCAGCTGCGCGCCCTGCTGGCCGCCGCCGCCGGGCGGGAACTTCGGGTGATGTTCCCGATGATCGCCACGGTCGATGAGTTCCGCGCCGCGCGCGAACTGGTTGATGTCGAATGCGCCTGGGCCCGGCGTCGGGGCAGGGCGCTGCCGGCCCTGCTGCGGGTCGGGGCCATGATCGAATGCCCCTCCCTGCTCTGGCACCTCGACGCCCTGTTGCCGCTGACGGATTTCGTCTCGGTCGGGACCAATGACCTGTTCCAGTACATGTTCGCCGCGGACCGCACGAACCCGCTGGTCTCCGACCGCTATGACCCCCTGTCGCCTCCGGCCATGCGCGCCCTGGCAGAGATCCAGAAGAAATGCGCCGATACCGGAACGCCGGTGTCCGTATGCGGAGAATTGGCCGGCCGGCCGCTTGAGGCCTTCGCCCTGCTGACCCTCGGCTACACCCGGCTTTCCGCCCCCGCGGGCGGCGTCGGACCGGTCAAGCGGATGATTCTTTCGGCCGATCTGACGGCTGCCCGGCGCACCATGGCCAACCTTCTCGGCTCGTCCGCCGGCTCGATCCGGGGCGAGCTCGAATCCCTGGCCCGGAAGTTGAACGTCACGATCTGAACCGTCCCGATCCGACACATCGGCATGGCTAACAAATCGTTGATCGGGCGGCTCAAATGAGTTATCCACAAGCTGGAACCTGGTGGTCCGCAGGGGCAGGCCGGAACTGTCATCCCGACATGTTACAGGCCGCCAGTTCGAGTATGGCGACGCGTGGGCAATCCTCGCGGCCGCCGAGTGTGGGGTCAGGCGTAATGGCGCTGGATGCGGGGGGATTCTCCGAAGAGCTCAGGGCTCATCCAGACTGGAAGGATGTCGTTCCTTCCGTCATGGAAGCGCCGACTCTCGGCGACGGTCTGAGGATCGCCCGCGAACACTCCGGCCGGTCACTCGCCGAACTGTCCAGCATCACCCGTGTGCCGTCGCGCTATCTGACCGCGCTGGAGCAGAACGATTTCTCGACCCTGCCCAACCGGGTCTTCTCCATCGGCTATGTCCGCGCCTATGCCGGTGCCCTGGGACTCGACGAACAGCTTGCTGTCGAGCGGTTCAAGCGTGAAAGCCCGGACCCCTCGGTGCCGCTCCAGGCCCCGGTCGGTGTGGCCTTCGAGGAGGTCCGCCGCTATTCCCCGCGCCTGATCGCCGCCGGCCTGGCGCTGCTTCTCGCGGTCGTCGGCTGGAATGTGTTCCAGCGGGTCAGCCTGATGCAGGCACCCCAGCCGTCCGACCTGACCGCTGTGCCGGAAAGCTGGACCCTGGGCGCCGTCCCCGGTCAGCCGGCGGCCCTGAGCCTGACTGCGCCGCGCCCGGCTCCGCCCGACCAGACCATTCCTGCCCTCTACATTACGCCCGGTCTCGAGACCGAACTGACCGGCATCGACCCGACCTCGCCCGAGGCCGTCGCTGCGGCCTCTACCGTCGCACCGCCGGTGCAGCGGGCCTTCAATCCGCGCGGTGCCATCTACGGTGCCTCGGCCAACGCCTCCCAGGTGGTGATCCAGGCCCGCAAGGCGGCGAGCCTGGTCGTCCGGATGGCGGACGGCCGGGTCCTTTTCGCCCGCCAGCTGGCGGCCGGGGACGCCTGGCGCGCACCTGTCGGGGTTGTTGCGGTCGTGGACGTCTCCAGCCATTTCACTGATTTCGATGTCTATCTGAACGGCGAGCACGGCGGCACGCTGACGGCCGAACAGACCCCGCTCAGCCAGTTGAACGCCCGTGCCCAGACCCTGGCCCGTCAAGCTGCGGCCGAGGTGCTGGCCCGCACCCAGGCCGCCCAGGCGGAGGCCCAGGCTGAAGCCGCTGCGGTCGAGACAGCGGTGGTCACCGCAACGGGCGGCTGATCGCGACCTCAGGTGTCGTGGCCATGCCGCAATCAAGGCCCTATGTTGCGTTCCCATGAGCGCTGACCTTTCCCACATCCGTCCCTGGCGACACATCGAGCGCCGCAAGAGCCGACAGATCATGGTCGGGTCCGTGCCCGTCGGCGGCGATGCGCCGATCTCCGTCCAGTCGATGACCAATACGCCGACGTCCGACGCCGCGGCGACGCTGGAGCAGATCCGCCAGCTCGAGGAGGCCGGGGCCGACATCGTCCGCGTCTCCTGCCCGGACGAGGCCTCGACCGCGGCCTTTCGCACCATCGCCCGCGAGTCCCGTGTCCCGCTCGTTGCCGACATCCATTTTCACTACAAACGCGGCATCGAGGCCGCCCAGGCCGGCGCTGCCTGTCTGCGGATCAATCCCGGCAATATCGGCTCGGCCGATCGCGTCCGCGAGGTGATCCAGGCTGCCCGCGACCACGGCTGCTCCATGCGCATCGGCGTCAACGCCGGCTCGCTGGAGAAGGAGCTGCTCGAGAAGTACGGTGAGCCCTGTCCCGAGGCCATGGTCGAGTCCGCCCTCAACCACGCCCGCATCCTGCAGGATCACGACTTCCACGAGTTCAAGATCTCGGTGAAGGCCTCCGATCCCTTCCTGACCGTCGCCGCCTATCAGCAGCTGGCCGAGGCCATCGACTGCCCCCTGCACCTTGGGGTGACCGAGGCCGGCCCCCTGCGGTCGGGCACGATCAAGTCCGCCATCGGCCTGGGCTCGATGCTCTGGGCCGGGATCGGCGACACCATCCGCGTCAGCCTCGCCGCGGATCCGGTCGAGGAGATCAAGGTCGGGTTCGACATCCTAAAGTCGCTGGGCCTGCGCCATCGCGGCGTGAACATCATCGCCTGCCCGTCCTGCGCCCGCCAGGGCTTCAATGTCATCGAGACCGTCGGCATCCTTGAGGAGCGGCTGGCCCATGTGACCACGCCCATGTCGCTGTCGATCATCGGCTGTGTCGTCAACGGACCGGGCGAGGCCCTGTACACGGACGTGGGCTTCACCGGCGGGGGGGCCGGCTCGGGCATGGTCTATGTCAACGGCAGGATGGCCCACAAACAGCACAACGACGGCATGGTCGATCACATCGTCGAACTGGTCGAGGCCAAGGCGGCGGAGCTGGATGCAGCGCGCGCCGCCGCCCTCGAAGCTGCCGAGTGAGCATGAAACTCTACATCACCGTCCCGTCCCCCTTCGCCCGCAAATGCCGCATCGTGGCCCGCGAGAAGGGGCTGATCGACCGCATCGAGGAGGTCGCGGTCGATCCCTATGCCAATGCGCCCGAACTGCTGGCCACCAATCCGGTCGTTCAGGTCCCGACCCTGATCGCGGAGGACGGCCTGCCGATCAGCGACAGTCCGGTGATCTGCGACTATCTCGACGCCCTGGGCGACGGCCCCCGCCTGCTGCCCGCCGACGGGCCGGAGCGGCTGCGCGTCCGCCGGCTTGAGACCCTGGGCAATCAGGCGCTGGAGATGGGCGTCAAACTGGTGCTGGAAAAGCGCCGCCCCGAGCATGAGCGCTCCCCGACCTGGATCGCCCGCTGGACCGAAAACATGGGCCGGGCCCTTGATGCGCTGGAAGCGGCCCGGCCCGATCCGGCCCGGCTGGACCTCGGCGTCATCACCGCGGGTGTCGCCGTCACCTGGATCGGCTTCCGCCATCCGGACTTCGATCTCGCCACGGGCCGTCCCGGGCTGCTGGCCCTGCAGAAGGCGCTTGAGGCCCGGCCGAGCTTCGCGGACACACGGCCGGGCTGAGCCGTCCCGGCAGGTCGCGCCTGCCATGCCGTCCGGCCCGACATCCCTGCATCGACAGGGCGGTGTCCGTCGGAGTAAACACCGCCTCCCGTTTTGAAGAGGCGCTTCCCCCTTGCGACTGCCCCAGGCCCGGCTCGATCAGGTGCTCGACCGCTTCCACCAGGTGGAGGCGCGCATGGGTGCGGCCAGCGACGGGCAGGAGATCGTCCGTCTGTCGAAAGAGCATGCGGAGATGAAGCCCGTCGCCGACGCCGTCATGGCGCTGGCGAGGACGCGGGCCGAGATGGCCGATCTCGAGGCCATGGCCGCTGACCCCGAGATGGCGGAGATGGCCGCCGATGAGCTGCAGGTTCTGAAGGACTCCCTGCCCGAGATGGAGCGCGGCGTCGCCCTGCTGCTGGCCCCGCGTGACGCCGACGAGAACGCCTCGGCCGTGCTGGAAGTCCGCGCAGGCACCGGTGGCGACGAGGCGGCCCTGTTCGCCGGCGACCTGTTCCGCATGTACTCCCGCTACGCCTCCACCCGCGGCTGGAAGGTCGAACTGGACTCGGCCACCGAGGGTGATGCCGGCGGCTACAAGGAGATCATCGCCACCGTCACCGGTGAGGGCGTCTTCGGCCGGCTGAAGTTCGAAAGCGGCGTCCACCGCGTCCAGCGCGTTCCGACCACCGAGGCCGGCGGCCGGATCCACACCTCGGCCGCCACCGTCGCGGTCCTGCCCGAGGTCGAGGATGTCGAGATCGAGATCCACGACAAGGACATCCGCATCGACACCTTCCGCGCCTCCGGCTCGGGCGGCCAGCACGTCAACAAGACTGATTCCGCCGTGCGCATCACCCATTTCCCGTCCGGGATCGTGGTGACCTCCTCGGAGAAGTCGCAGCACGTCAACCGCGACAAGGCGATGAAGAACCTGCGCGTCCGCCTCTATGACATGCAGCGCCAGATGAAGGACGACGCCCGCTCCGACTCGCGCAAATCCCAGGTCGGCTCCGGTGACCGTTCGGAACGTATCCGGACCTATAATTTCCCGCAGGGCCGGGTCACCGACCACCGCATCGGCCTGACCCTGCACAGCCTGCCGCAGATCCTCGAGGGCGACATCGATCCGCTGTTGAACGCCCTGATCGCCGAGGACCAGGCTGCGCGCCTCGCCGATCTGGAAGCCGAGTTCGGCTGATCAGCCCATCGAAACCGGCCGCTTGCAAAGGGGGCCATGCTCCGGCACCAAACGCCATGGACGACCGTCTGCCTTCTTCTGCTTCCGGCGTGGTCGCGGCCCTGTGGCGTCACCCGGTCAAGGGTTTCACGCCCGAGCCGCTGGCCAGCGTCGAACTGCCGACCGGCGGCTGGTTCCCCGGCGACCGGATGTTCGCGGTCGAGGACGGTCCCTCGGGCTTCGACCGCGACGCGCCCGAACACCTGCCGAAGCAGAAATTCACCGTCCTGATGCGCACGGCCGAGGTCGCCGGAGTCCGGACGCGCTGGAATGAAGCGACCAGAATGATGGACGCTGTCTCTGACGATCATGGCTCGATCTCGTTCTCCGTCGACGATCCCCGCTCGCGTGACTATTTCACGGCCTGGCTGGCGGATGTGCTGGGCGATGCCGTCGCCGGCCCCCTGCGGTTCGTTTCGGCCGAGGGTCTCGACCACCGGTTCATGGACCACCCGCTGGGCCGCATCTCCCTGCTCAATCTCGCAAGCGTGCGCGATTTCGAGGCCCGCGTCGGCCGCCCGGTCGATCCGCGCCGCTTTCGCGCCAATGTCTGGATTGATGGCTGGCCGGCATGGATCGAGAACGAGTGCAGCGACCGCGACCTGACCCTCGGCGGGGCGCGTCTGCGCGGGGTCAAGCCGATCGTCCGTTGCGCTGCGGCCGACGTGGATCCGGACACCGGCGTCCGCGATTTCGATCTGGTCCGGGCGCTGTTCGATCTCTATGGCCACCGCTGGTTCGGCCTGTATGCGACCCTCGCCGCGGGCGGTGCGGTGCGCGTCGGCGATCGTGTGGAGATGGCATGACCCAAACGCTCGTCACGGCCTGGAAGTCAGCCACAGCGACCCTCAAGGCCGGCCGCATCGACAGCCCCTCGATCGACGCCCGCCTGCTGCTGGAGGTCGCCACCGGCGCGACCCGCACCGACATCCTGACCGACCCCTATCGCGCCGTGACGCCTGACCAGCAGACTGCGCTGGACGCCTTCGTCGAGCGTCGCCTGCGCCGCGAGCCGGTGTCGCGCATCCTCGGCAGGAAGGGCTTCTGGAAGATCATGCTGAACGTCACCCCCGACGTGCTCAGCCCCCGGCCCGACACCGAAGCCATCCTCGATGTGGTCATGCTGGCCTATCCGCCGCACCAGGCCTTCGAGATGATCGACCTGGGTACCGGTTCGGGTGCCATCCTGCTGGCCACCCTGGCCGAGCGCGCCGGGGCCCGCGGCGTCGGCACCGACATTTCCTTCGAGGCCCTGGCCGTGGCCCGGGAGAATGCGACCAACCTCGAACTCGACAATCGCGCCACCTTCCTGCGCACCGAATGGGCTGCAGGATTCGGCGATGACAGCTTCGACCTGGTGGTGTCCAACCCGCCCTACATCCCCTCGGGCGACATCCCCGGCCTCGACCCCGAGGTGCGCGAGCATGACCCGCATCTGGCCCTGGACGGCGGCCCCGACGGCCTCGTCGCCTATCGCGAACTGGCCCCCGAGATCCGCCGCATCCTCCGCCCCGACGGGATTTTCGCCGTCGAGATCGGCTGGGACCAGGGGCCGCAGGTCAGGGCCCTGTTCGAGGCGGCGGGCTTCGAGCACGTCATCATCGTCAAGGACCTGTCCGACCGCGATCGTGTGGTGACCAACGGCCCGGACCCGAGGACCAACCCCATTCCGAAGATGTAGGCGCGCCAAACAATCCCCTTGGAAACCGGCCCGGCCCGCGCTAAGTCTTCGTCTGTCTCCCACCCAAAACGCACGCCTTGGTCCGTTTCCGGCCCATCCACGCGCGCTCAGGGCAGTGACGGTCGGGCCAGGTCGCCCGGCGGACCACGGGGCGGCACGTATTTCCGATCACATCGTCAGCGGGGATTGGCCCCGGAACGAAGCGGAACGACCCAACGGACAGCACCGGCGGCCATCGCCCCGGACCGTCCCTCATACAAAGCACGGTACGTCCGATGAGAGATTTCAAGGGCATGAAGCGTCAGCGCGGACGCAACAGGAAGCCCGGCAGCGGCGGCGGCAACAGCAACGCCAATGCCACCAATCCGAACCGGTCCTGGGACTCGCAAGGCCCCGAGAACATCAAGGTCCGCGGCAACGCCCAGACCGTCTATGAGCGCTATATGCAGCTGGCGCGCGACGCCTCGGCCGCCGGCGACCGCGTCCTGGCCGAGAACTATACCCAGCACGCCGAACACTATTTCCGCGTCCTGCGCGCCCTGCAGCCCTCACGCCCGGTGTCCGAAATCGCCCAGCGCGAACTGGCCGGCCAGGGCTTCGATATCGATTTCGAGGACGAGACCGGGGCCCAGGCGGCCGCCATCATGGCTGCCGAAAAGGTCGAGGCCGACCGTCTTGCCCAGATCGAGGCCCGCCAGCGCGAGGCCGAGGAACGCCAGAACGACCGCGCGAATGATCGCTCCAATGACCGTCAGGGCGAACAGCCCCGTCGGGAGTGGCGCGATCGTGACGACCAGCCGCGTCAGGACCGCGAACCGCGCGAGCCCCGCGCCGAAGGAGAAGGCGGCTTCAACCCCGACGGCAGCCGCCGCGAGACCCGCCGCGAACGCTGGGAGCGCCGTCAGCTGGAACGCAACGCCCGCTTTGAACGCGAGGGCGGCGAGCCGCGCGCGGAAGGCGAGGCCCCTCCGGCCGGGCCGACCGAAGCCGCTCCGGAGGTCCGCGCCGAACGTCCCGAACGGGCTGACCGTCCGGCCCGCGCCGAGCGCGCAGAACGTCCCGAGCGCAAGCCCCGCCGAGATGCCGGCGTGGCCACCGACGAAGGGATTGGTGCGGCCCTGCCGGGCTTCCTGACCCGTTCGACCGCCCCGGCTCCGGCCGCGCCCGAAGCCGTCGAGGCACCGGAAGAGGCCGCCGCGCCCAAGCGTCGCGCCCCCCGCCGCAAGGTCGAGGCATCCGCCGCCGAGGACTGATCAGGACGCCGCCTTGCGCGCGAGGTCGCTTGACGCCGCCTCGCTTCGCTGGCCCAAGGAGCTCTGGATCTCTCCCGGAGCGCCCATGTCCCGCCTGTCGCGGTCTTCGGCCCTGAGCCTTCTCGCGAGCCTTGTCCTCGCCGCCTGCGCCTCCACGCCCCCTCCGCCACCACCCCCGCCGCCGCCGGCCGCTTCCGGGGCGGCCGCCGGGCCTGTGGCCCTGCGCGACTGGCGCGGCATCATCACGGCCTCTGACCGCGACCGCTACAGCCGCCGCGACGCTGCCTGGTCCCTCGCCCTGCAACAGGCCCGCCGCCAGCCCGGCTCGGGCGACCTGACCGGCCTCGGCGATCTGATCGATCCGCGTGCCGCCCGGCCTTCCGTCGCGCCACCGCCCGGCGATTATCGCTGCCGCACCGTCAAACTGGGTTCCCAGGGCGGCGAGGCGGGCCTGGGCTCCGTCGTCTATGGCTGGTTCGCCTGCCGTATCGAAGCGACGCCGAACGGGCTGAAATTCTCCAAACTGACAGGCAGCCAGCGCCCTGCCGGCCTCCTGTTCACCGAAAACGATCGCCAGATGGTCATGCTCGGTTCCCTGGCCCTGGCTGCCGAACCGCCCGCCAACTCCTATGGCCAGCGCCCCGACCGCGACCTTGTCGCGGTGCTGGAACGGATCGGCGACCGTCGCTGGCGGCTGGTCATTCCCTGGCCCCAGGCCGAGTCCAACCTCGACCTGATCGAGCTGGTGCCCGCCTGAGCATGGCCGCGTCGGATCGGGAGGTCCCGAAGGGCCGACGACCGCGGCCAGACAAAATGGCTGTCGTAGGGGCCGGCCCCTCCGGCCTGGCGGCGGCCCTGATGCTGGCGCGACAGGGGCGGGATGTCGTCGTCTTTGAGCGTTTCGAACAGGCCGGGCCGGTCGGGGCCGGCTTCATGCTCCAGCCGACCGGACTGGCCGTGCTCGATGCCCTCGGCCTGACCCCGGCGGTCGAGGCCATGGCCCAGCCGATCGACCACATCTTCGGGCGGGAGGCCCGGCGCGGCCGCATCGTGCTGGATGTCCGCTACGACGATCTGCATCGCCCGCGACTCGCGCTCGGCGTCCACCGGGCCGCCCTGTTCGACGTCCTGCACCGGGCCTGTCTCGAGGCCGGGATCCGGTTCGAGACCGGCCGCGAGATGGTCGCCGCCGATGCGGGGCAGCTGAGGGACGCGCGCGGCGTCTCCACCCCCGCCTTCGATCTCGTCATCGATGCCTCGGGGGCCCGCTCGCGGATCGCCGCCGGCCGGGGGGCTGCGCCGAAACCGCTGGTCTGGGGGGCCCTGTGGGGGACCGTACCCTGGCCGGGCGAGCCCTTCGACCCCCGCGCCCTGCAACAGGTCTATCGTGGTGCCGCCAAGATGGTCGGTGTCCTGCCGGTTGGGGCCCGGCCCGGCAGCCCGGACCGGCTCGCTACCTTCTTCTGGAGTCTGCGGACGGAGGACCGTGCCGCCTGGCTGGAGGCCGGCCTCGAGCCCTGGAAGGCCGAGGTCCGCGCCCTCTGGCCCGAGACCGCCGGCCTGCTGGAGACCCTGACAGACCCGGACCAGCTGACCCTTGCCCGCTACGGCCATCACACCCTTGCCCGCCCCGTCGCCGACCGGCTGGCGATCATCGGCGACGCCGCCCATTCGACCAGTCCGCAGCTGGGGCAGGGGGTCAATATGGGCCTGCTCGATGCCTGGAGCCTGACCGAAGCCCTGGCGTCGCAGACCGATCTGTCGGACGCCCTGTCCGCCTACGCCGCCGTCCGCCGCTGGCACGTGCGCCTCTATCAGGCGCTCAGCTACGGCTTCACCCCCTTCTACCAGGCCGACGGCCGGGTTCTGCCGTGGATCCGCGACCATATCCTCGGCAAGGTGTCGCGGCTGCCGTTGTCGCCGCGCCTGCTGGCGGCCACCGTCTCGGGCCTGCTGCTGGACCCGCGCCCGTCACACCGCCCTTGACCCCGATCGCCCGGACCGCGACTCTCGCACAGCGGGATGGTCCCGCCCTGTCAGGAGGTTCTCATGCGCGGCGTCAGCATCACCATCGGCTCGGTCATCGCAGTGGTCATCGTCCTCGCCGTCGTTATGATCGGCCTGCCGACCTACAACGTCTATTCCAAGCAGATGCAGGGCAAGGCCGCCTATGAGCAGGCCGTCCAGGACCGGCGGATCCGGGTGCTGGAAGCCCAGGCCGCCCTCGATTCGGCCCAGCTGACCGCCCAGGCCGAGGTCGCCCGCGCCCGCGGCACCAATGAGGCCAACCGCATCATGGCCGAAAGCCTCGGCGGGCCGGAGAACTACCTGCGCTGGGCCTATATCGACATGCTCAAGGAAACCGCCGGCAAGGCCGGTCGCGAAACCATCTACATCCCGACCGAGGCCGGGATGCCCGTACTGGAGGCGGGCCGGGTCTCGCGCCGTCAGACCGAGTAGGACGGCCTCAAACCTTCGTCAGTCGCAGGTCGTGGTAGTCATAGGAAAAGTCCGCATCCGGACTGACGGCCTTCATCGTCGCTGACACCGGTCGTCCGTTCTCCAGCTTGAAGCTGATGAAGACATCCTCCTCGCGCCTGTCCGTGAACCGGGTCCTGAGGGTGTCGCCGTCATACGGCTCGACGGGCCCCTGCAGCGCCGGCGTGCGGCTGAAGCTCAGCCACAGCTGAAGGTCACGCGCCTGGATGGTGATGTCGCCGTACCAGGGGTCGCGCCAGGTTCCAGCATAGGCTGACAGTGGCAGGGACGGTGGCGCGCCGGCGGCCTGTTTTGCATCGATCGCGGTCGCGGCCTCGATCGATTTCGCATTCCCCTCGGCCTGCAGCCGCACCCCGTCCGCGACCCAGTCGAAGCCGGTCTTGCCCATGACGATGTCGGTGATGCCGCTGCGCAGGGCCCGCGTCAGGAAGCTTTCCTCGGCATTGGTGAAATAGCTGAAGCCGGCGTTGCGTCCGGGGATCAGCACCGTGCCCGAGACATAGCCGGGGGCCCCGCCGCCGTGGGTGATCATCCGCTCGCCGCGATAGTCCTGCACCTGCCAGCCGGTCGCATAGGTCGAGGCGATGGCCCGCCCGGGCAGGGTCTCGGTCGGTCCGGCCGAGTTGGAGATGATGATATTGGGCCGCCACATCTCATTGGCCCGTGTTTCCGAATACAGCCGCGTCCCGTCCGGCAGTTCGCCGCGGGCCAGCTGCACGGCGATCCATTTGGCCCAGTCGACCGGGGTGGTGACGAAGCCGCCCGCGGCCCCCGCCGCGGACCAGTTCCAGACCTCCTGGATCGACTGACCGATGGTCTGCATCTCGCCCTGGTACCGTAGCGGCGGCCCGATCCGTCCGTGCGGCAGGGCCGATTTCGCCGGATCGGCCCCGATCATCACGGGCAGGGTCTCGGTCATGCCCAGCCGGTCGAGGATGCGGGTCTGGATGAAATCCTCCCACGCCATGCCAGAGGCCGCCGCGATCACCTCGCCGGCCACCACGAACATCAGATTGCAGTAGTGGTAGGTGGTCCGGAAACTGTCCTCGATCGGCACATGCGGCACGGCGGCCATGATCTCCGCCCGGGTCCGGTCGCTGTTGGGCCAGAACAGCAGGTCGCCGGCCCCGAGGCCGAAGCCGATCCTGTGGCTGACCAGATCGCGCACCGTGACCATGTCGTTCAGCTCGGGCTTCGACAGGCTGAAGCCGGGCAGATACGTCCGCACCGGCTCGTCCCACTTCACCTTGCCCTCGTCGATGAGGATGGCCAGGGCGGCGCAGGTCACCGCCTTGGTGTTGGAGGCGATGGCGAACAGGGTGTGTTCATCCACCGCCGCCCCGCCGATGGCCCGCACGCCATAGCCGCGCGTCAGCACCGCCTGGCCGTCCTTGACCACGGCCACCGACACGGCCGGCTGGTCCGGAAAACCGGCCATGACCCGTTTGACATAGGCGTCGACCTGATCGGCCAGGGAGGCGCTGTCATTCGCGGCAGCCTGGGCCCAGCCGGTCGAGGGCAGGGCGGCCGCCCCGGCCACGGAGGAAACCAGCGCCGCGCGGCGGGTCAGGCGGATAGACATTCAGAAGGCTCCGGACAGGTTCGGCGCGGACGCTAGCCCGCGCGTGCGGAGCCTGTCCATCGCCGCCTCAACCCCGCGTCTCCCACGCCATCCACACGGCCACCAGGGCGATACCGCCCGCCATCAGGGCGCGCGCCGCTGGCCCCTGCATACGTTTCAGCACCAGCCCGCCGGCGCTCGCCGCCCCCAGGACGATCAACGAGTGGATCGCCACCGCCACCGCCAGATGCAGGCCGCCGAGGGTCAGCGCCTGCGTCAGCGGCGAGCCGTGGTCCGGCCGCATGAAGGTCGGCAGCAGGGCGACATAGAAGAGCGCCGCCTTGGGGTTGAGCAGATTGCCGGTCATCCCGCGCAGGAACAGGCCGCGCATCGTGCTGAGGTCCTTGCCGTCCGGCGCGGCCGGGTCGCTGTCGCCGCGCCAGGCCTCCCACGCGAGCCACAGCAGGAAGGCTACCCCGGCCCAGCGGATGATCTGGAACAGCGGAGGCCAGATCAGCAGCGCCTGGGTCAGGCCGAAGGCCGCGGCCAGCATCCACACCGCCAGCCCGACCGTCACCCCCGCCACCGCCGCGAACCCGGCCAGCCGTCCCCGCCCCAGCGACACCAGCGCCAGCCAGCCCATGTTCGGCCCGGGCGTCAGCTCGATCAGGGCGACGGCCAGCAGGAAGGGCGCGATGACGGCGGGATCGACGGGCCAGACGGCATGGGGAATCAAGCGGACACTCCGGAGACCACCGAGGTCGATCGCCTGACTTATCGGCTGCCTCTCTGGAAGGCCAGCGACGGCACCGGACCTCCCGCCCTCATCGCCTCTCGGCACCGCCGTCAGTCTGCGGCGGAAACGTGGCCGGTTCTGACGGCAGCGTAATGAAGAAGATGTAACTCGCTCCGGCGGCAGGCGACCGGTATGGAAAGGAAACTTGACGGGCCCGGTCGCCCAATCACGCGCAGGGGGCGCCCGCCATGACTTCCATCCGTTTCCTGCTGCTGGTCGGCACAGCCCTCGCCACCTCCTCCGGCGCGGCCTTCGCCCAGACCCCGGCCCCGGCTCCCGCCCAGACCCCGGCACCGGCACCGGCTCCGGCCCCCGCCCAGGCCCCGCAGCCGGAGACGCCGACAGAGGAGGCCGAGGCGAACAAGGACGAGGCCGCCGCGCTCGACGACGTGGTCGTCACCGCCCAGTCGAACGAGGTCCGCACCTCCAGCGAGGGCACCAGCTACAGCCTCGCCAATGACCTGCAGGCTGCGACCGGCACCCTGGCCGAGGCCCTGCGCAACATTCCCTCGGTCGAGGTCGATCCCGATGGAAACGTCAGCCTGCGCGGCGATGCCAATGTCACCATCCTGGTCGACGGCCGGCCCGCCAGCCAGTTCAACGGTCCCAGCCGGGGGCAGCTGCTGCAGCAGGTTCCCGCCGCCCAGTATGCCCGTATCGAAATCCTGACCAATCCGTCCGCCGCCTACAGCCCCGAGGGCTCGGGCGGGGTCATCAACCTGATTTCCAAGCCGACGACGGTCCGCCCCGGACGGACCACGACCGGCTCGGTGCGCGCCAATGTCGGCGACAGCGGCCGCTACAATATCGGCGGCAATGTCTCGCATGTGAACGGACCGACGACCCTGTCCGCCGACGTCGGTGTGCGCCACGACGCCTATCTGCAGGAACTGGAGCGGCTGCGGACGCGATTTGACGCCGGTTCCGGCCGGTTCCTCGAGGCGCGCCAGACCCAGGATGTCGAGGGCGATTCCGACAGTGTCTTCGTGCGCCTCGCGGTCGAGCACAATCTGGACGCCAAGACCCAGCTGACCGGAGACGTTCGCCATACGGACGTCGACAGCTTCGCCGACAGTCTGGACCTGTATGAGGCCGATGCGGCCGGCGGCGGCATCGCCTCGGCCTATCGGCGGACTGCAGGGGGTGGCTTTGCGGGCCAGTTCTCGGGCGCGAGCGCCCGGGTCCTGCGCCGGTTCGACGAGGCGGGCCATGAGTGGTCCAACGAGCTGCGCTATGACCGCAACCGGTTCGGTGTCGAGCTCGCCACCCTCGCCGACCGGATGATCCCCGTAAGGGCCCCCTTCAATGAATTGCTCAGCAACCAGAACCGGCTGGACCAGATCGGATTCACCAGCGCCTATGTCCGGCCGATGGCCGACGGCGGCCGCCTGCGCCTGGGCTATGAGCGTCAGGCCCTGACCCTCGAACAGGACAATCTCTTCGCCCGCGGGCCCACCCCGGCGACCGTGGTCCCCGACCCCGTCGTGTCCAATGAGTTCCACCTCGATCAGACGGTGCACGCCGTCTATGCAACGCTCGAACGGCCCTTTGGCGAGAAGCTGACCGCCCAGTTCGGCCTGCGCCTCGAACAGGCCGATCTCGAACTGAACCAGGTCACCACCGGCCTCCGGTCGTCGCAGGACTATTTCCGCGCCTATCCGACCCTGAACGTCTCTTACCAGATTGACGATACCCAGACCCTGCGGGCCAGCTACGGCCGCCGGATCCAGCGCCCCGGTCCGGGCGATCTCAACCCCTTCCTGACCTATCAGGATGATCTGAACCGCCGCGCCGGCAATCCCGACCTGCTGCCGCAGGAGACGGACGCCTTTGAACTGATCTGGGGCTATCGCCAGCAGCAGACCTTCTACCAGGCCACCCTCTACTATCGCGACACCCGCGACGCCTTTACGGCGGTCACCAGCGATCTGGGCGGTGGCGTCTTCCTGACGCGGCCCGAAAACCTCGGGGCCAATACTTCGACGGGGCTGGAGCTGGTGGCCAACGGGGCCCTGCATCCGACCCTGCGCTACAGTGCCAGCCTCAACCTCTTCCGTCAGCAGATCGAGGCCGCCGGTGCGCCGGGTGCCGTCGACAGCGAGGGCGAGAGTGCCTCCGGCCGTCTGACCCTGAACTGGACGCCGACGCAGGAAGATTTCGTGCAGGTCTCCGGCATCTGGGGCGGCGAGCAGTTGCTGGCCCAGGGCAGCCGCGAACAGTCGACCCTCGTCAATCTCGGCTATCGTCGCAAGATCAACGACGCCTGGTCGCTCAATGTGACGGTCCGGGACGTGTTCGACGATTTCGGCTCCACCACTACCATCACCACCCCGACCTTCACCGACCGGGCGGACCAGGTGTTCGGCGGCCGGGCTGCCTTCATCGGCCTGACCTGGAATTTCGGTGGCGGCCAGCGGCGGCCGGAACAGTTCGACTTCACGGCCCCGACCACCGGCGGGTGATCCCGCCGGCTTCGGTCGGACCCCCAGCCCCCTTGCGTGGCGTTTCGGTCACACCCACCTGAGCTGCAGCCGCACGGCGCGTTGCTTGCATCAGAGGGCGCGACGGCGGAATCCGCCATCAGGGGATAGCCAAGTGAATCTCGACCTCTACTCCGACCGCGCCAAACAGGCCGTCCAGTCCGCCCAGTCTCTGGCGCTTGCCCGCCGGCACCAGCAGTTCGCGCCCGAACACCTGCTCAAGGTGCTGCTGGAAGAGCGCGACGGCCTCGCCCGCAATCTGATCACCGCCGCCGGCGGCGACCCGGCCAAGGCCGAGACCGCGACCGAGACCGCCCTGAAGAAGCGCGCCCAGGTCACGGGCGGCAACGGCCAGATCTATCTCGACGGCGACACCGCCCGCGTCTTCTCCAGCGCTGAGGAAGCCTCGAAAAAGGCCGGCGACGCCTTCGTCACCACCGAACGCCTGCTCAGCGCCATCGCCCGCGAGGGCGGGGTCGCGGCCGAGGTGCTGAAATCCGTCGGCGCAACCCCCGCCGCCCTCGACGCCGCCATCGCCGATGTCCGCAAGGGCAAGACCGCCGACAGCGCCGGGGCCGAGGACGCCTATGACGCCCTCAAACGCTATGCCCGCGACCTGACCCTGGCCGCCCGCGACGGCAAGATCGATCCGGTCATCGGCCGCGACGAGGAGATCCGCCGCACCATCCAGGTCCTCGCCCGCCGCACCAAGAACAACCCCGTCCTGATCGGCGAGCCCGGCGTCGGCAAGACCGCCATCGTCGAGGGCCTGGCCCTGCGCATCGTCAACGGCGACGTGCCGGAGAGCCTGCGCGACAAGACCGTCATGGCCCTCGACATGGGCTCCCTGATCGCCGGCGCGAAATATCGCGGGGAGTTCGAGGAGCGGCTGAAAGCGGTCCTCGCCGAGGTCACCGCGGCCGAGGGCGGCATCATCCTGTTCATCGACGAGATGCACACCCTGGTCGGTGCCGGAAAGGGCGACGGCGCCATGGACGCCTCCAACCTGCTCAAGCCCGCCCTCGCGCGCGGCGAGCTGCACTGCGTCGGCGCCACCACGCTCGATGAATACCGCAAGCACGTCGAGAAGGACGCGGCCCTCGCCCGCCGCTTCCAGCCCGTCTTCATCGAGGAGCCCAGCGTCGAGGACACCGTCTCCATCCTGCGCGGCATCAAGGAGAAATATGAGGTCCACCACGGGGTGCGCATCTCCGACAGCGCCATCGTCGCCGCCGCCACCCTCAGCCACCGCTACATCACCGACCGCTTCCTGCCCGACAAGGCCATCGATCTGATCGACGAGGCCGGCAGCCGCGTCCGCATGGCCGTCGATTCCAAGCCCGAGGCCCTGGACGAGATCGACCGCCGTCTGGTCCAGCTGAAGATCGAGCGCGAGGCCCTGAAGAAGGAATCCGATGCCGCGTCCAAGGCCCGGCTTGAAAAGCTGGAAGACGAGATCATCGACCTCGAAGCCGAGTCCGAAGACCTCACGACGCGCTGGAAGTCCGAGAAGGAAAAGGTGGGGCAGGGGGCCCAGTTGCGCGAAACCCTCGACCGCCTGCGCGCCGAACTGATCGCCGTCCAGCGCGCCGGCGACCTCGGCCGCGCGTCAGAGATCGCCTACGGCCAGATCCCCCAGATCGAGAAACAGCTCGCCGACGCCGAGGCGGCCGAGGCCGACAAGTCCGGCCCGCTCACGCCGGAAGTGGTCGACGCCGAACAGATCGCCCAGGTCGTCTCCCGCTGGACCGGCGTCCCCGTCGACAAGATGCTGGAGGGCGAGCGCGAGAAACTGCTGGCCATGGAGGACGCCCTGCGCCGTCGCGTGGTCGGCCAGGACGAGGCCCTGACCGCCGTCGCCGATGCGGTCCGCCGCGCCCGCGCCGGCCTCAATGACCCCAACCGCCCGCTCGGCAGCTTCCTGTTTCTCGGCCCCACCGGCGTCGGCAAGACCGAGCTGACCAAGGCGCTGGCCGCCTTCCTGTTCGACGACGAGGCCGCCATCACCCGGATGGACATGTCCGAATACATGGAGAAGCACAGCGTCTCCCGCCTGATCGGCGCCCCGCCCGGATACGTCGGCTATGACGAGGGCGGTGCCCTGACCGAGGCCGTGCGTCGCCGCCCCTATCAGGTCATCCTGTTCGACGAGGTCGAAAAGGCCCACCCCGACGTCTTCAACGTCCTGCTGCAGGTGCTGGACGACGGCCGCCTGACCGACGGCCAGGGCCGCGTCATCGACTTCAAGAACACCCTGATCATCATGACCTCCAACCTGGGGTCAGAGGCGCTGGCCGGTCAGGGCGAGGGCGACGACGTCGAGACCGTCCGCCCCTATGTCATGGAACAGGTCCGCGGCCATTTCCGCCCCGAGTTCCTCAACCGCATCGACGAGATCATCCTCTTCCGCCGCCTCGGCCGCGACCAGATGGCCGGTATCGTCCGTATACAGATGGCCCGGTTCGAGAAACTGCTCGCCGACCGCCGCCTGACCCTCTCGCTGGACGACAGCGCCTACGCCTGGCTCGCCGACAAGGGCTACGACCCGGTGTACGGCGCGCGCCCGCTGAAACGCGTCATCCAGAAGGACCTCGTCGACCCGATCGCAAAGAAGCTGCTGGCCGGCGAGATCGAGGACGGGAGCGTGATCGCCGTGTCAGCGGGGGCGGAAGGGTTGGCGATCGGGAAGGCGCGGGTGCATTAGGCTTGTCCGGAGCCCTTGGCCCCTGCAAGTTCCTCTTTTGTTCAAGCGAAAATTCGGTAAGCTTAGGGTTCGCAGGGAGGTCAAGCCGTGAGCGCAGAAGAGACGATTTCCGCCCGGTTGGAGCCTGTTCTCGCTGCCGTCGCAGAGCGAATTCACTACGCCGAAGGACGACGGACGAACTATTCCGTAATGGCCGCCGCGTTTATTGCGGCCGCTCTCACGATTCTAACCTTCGCAGTCGGGGTGCTTGATCCCCTCTGGCTCCGGTATGCGGCTTTCGGCGGCTCAATTTCGCTACTCGCGGTCGGTCTCACACTTATCTGGCTCTTCAACCGCCAAACTAACCGGTATCCATTCACCGGAGCGACTAAGGCTTGGAAGTGGTTCTATCGCGACGCCCTCCCCGACCAGAAGAAATTTAACACCACTTGGGGCAGTTACTTTGTTTGGGGGGCCGACAAAAATCGCATTGAGCTAGAATATGCCAGCCAACTCTCGACATTTAAGCAGAAAATTTCTGGTCTTGTGTCAAACTCAACTAACTTAGATCAAGACATAGAGCAGCTGTATGTTTTGCACATAACCGAGAAGTATAAGAATCTATTCTTGTCGGACATGCGCACCGCCGTAAACGTGGGAATGTATGTCGTCCTGGCTGCCGTTGCGCTTGGCGCGATAGTCGGCGTGAGCCACGACAGACACAACGCTAGAACACGAACTGCAGAGTTTGGGGACGTAGCGCTCCGCCAAGAAGCGACTTGGAGACCGATATCGAGAAACGGTTCGGACACAGTTTGGCTGTCGACCATCGTCCTGAGCAATAGATCCAAAGTCGCGACGGAACCCACGGGCCTCGTGGCTAGGCTGACCACTGGGCCGGCCATTCCATTGGACGCTCGAGTTAGCCCGGGCGCGCTGACTGCCATCCCGCCGAAGAGCACCCGGCGGATCGACTTCACCTTCACAACGCCCTCCAGCCTGGCAAGCAAAATCCAGCGTCCGGAAATGCTCGTTAAGTGAGCGGTGGGTATCGGTACTTTCTCGCGCTTACGAGCCAACTACCCTTCTGCGGCATCCCATTGCGCTTGGACTCCAGCTCCCGGTGCCAATTCGCTTGCCGATATTGCTTTGTCTCGGCCCGAGGCGGCGCGTCGTCGCCCAAATCCCTCAAACTTGCCGACCCTTCCTCCTTGAAAAATCGCCTTTCTAGGGTTGGCCGAGGCCAAGTTCGGTCTGCGCTAGATGAGATGCTGGATCGAAAGGTGCCCATCCATTTTGGGGGAATGAGCGACCCTTTTATGCCGCATGTCATTGAGACGGGCACTACACGTAAGCTCTTGGAGGCGCTGGCCTCTCACGGTTATCCGACAATCATCAGCACTAAATCGGACTTGGTGGCGAGCCCGGAATTCACGGAGCTGTTGTGCAGCGGGCGGTTTGCTGTCCAATTTTCGTTTTCATCGCCGGACGATGCATTCGCCAGAGACGTGGACTCAGGAACTCCAAACCCAACAAGCCGAATAGCAGCAGCAGAAACGCTATCTAAGCATGGAATACCGGTAGGGTTTCGACACCAGCCGCTGTTTCCTGGACGGGAGAGGGAAATCTTAGAGCTGATGCGGCAGGCGAGCGGCGTTGGCGCAAGTCACTACGCAGTCGAGTATTACAAGCATCCTGCAGAGCTTTCTTGGATTCACCGAGATCGCCTAAACAGCGCTTTGGGATTTGACCTCGACGAATTTTATCGAAAGCTGAATTCTCGCCGAAGCGGGCGCGAGTGGATTTTGCCGGTTGAGTACCGGCTGGACGCCATCCTATCTGCGAGAGAGCAAGCTCATACATTTGGGCTGTCTTTCGGGGCGGCAGATAGCGATCTCCTCCATCTTAGCGACGGTGAAGTCTGCTGCAGCGGAGCCGACATCCTTGGCTTCGGTGGAGGCCTAAGGTTCAACTTCCTCACCGCCGTCAGGAAGGGACTTCAAACCGGGGCGGTCCGCTTTGAATCAATCCGAGACGAATGGCGGCCTCAGGGTTCGATCGCTCACTTCGTCAATTCGACGTCACGTCGAGATAGCCGAACAGTGACTGATTACATCCAACGCCGTTGGAACGGCGTAACAAGTGGCCCTTCGCCAGCTGCATTCTACGGCGTCGAAGCTACCCAAGACTTCGACGACGATGGATTCAGAATCTACACGGTGTCGGACCGGGTTCAGGCTCTGCGATCCGAGCGTATTTGCTGAATGCCTAAACCGGCCTCGCTAGCTCCGGAGGCCACCGCCTCCCCCGCCACCCGATCCGTCCACGCCTGCTTGCACGCCGCATACGCCCCGCTGTCGTCCGGATGCAGGGCCGCGCACCGCGCCTTCTCCCGCCCATAGGCCGCCGCCGTCTTCGGCTCCGCCCTCAGACGATCCCGGAACGCCAGATGCCAGGCGATCATCGCATCCCCGGCCGCATGGACGTGCAGGTGGGCGGACCGCTCGCCCGTCTCCGGATCGTCCCGCGTGAAATACCGCCGCCCGGCCGCGCCGTTCTCGCCGCGCCAGCGCCAGCCGAGCGCCTCCAGCCCCGGCCGCGCCGCGTCAATCGCCGCCAGACCTTCCGCCTCGCCCAGCAGGTCGATCACCGGCTTGGCCGCCAGCCCCGGCACGGCGGTCGAGCCGATGTGATGCAGGGCGGTGAAAGCCTCGGGCGCGGCCGCCCGCAGGTCGGCCATCAGCGCCTCTGCCCGGACGGCCCACTGCGGATCATGGGGTGAGAGGGCGACGGGTCTGGGCATGGGCCATGATCCGGAGCGGCACGGGCGGGGTCAAGCGCGGGGAAGCTGAGAAGGACAGGCGGCCGACCCCGCGCTATCCTCCTTCCCCATGTGCGCCTCCTATGAAGCCAGATTCTCCGTCACCCAGCTGGTCGAGGCCTTTGACCGGCACGGGGCCCCGCTGGCCTTCCCGGGCGGGCTGCCGAACATCGAGCCGGTCGATGAGGTCCGGCCCACCGATATTGCCCGGGCGGTCCGCGCCTCGTCTGCTGCCGCTGAACTGGTGCCCATGCGGTTCGGCTTTCGCGGGCCTGTGCGGCCGGGGGGCAGTAAGCCGCCGCCGGTGATCAATTTCCGCTCGGAGGGCCGCAGCTTCGGCAATGGCGAGACCGGCGGCCGGGCCCTGATTCCGGCCTCGGGCTTCTATGAGTTCACAGGCGACAAATATCCCAAGACCCGCTGGCGGCTGCGGGGTGCCGACGGCGGGTTTCTGGCCCTCGCCGCCGTCTGGCGTGCCGGCCGTGACGGCGAGCCCGACGCCTTCGCCCTGCTGACCGCCGAGCCCGGGCCGGACGTGGCCCCCTATCATACGCGCGGGGTCATCCCCCTGCCGCCCGCCCTCTGGGCCGACTGGCTGTTCGACCGCCGTCCGGCGGAGGCGATGCTGGTGCCGCCGCCGGCCGGAACCCTGCTGGCCGAGGCGGCCCCGCGCGGCTGAGGGGCGGCCGACCTGTTCACTCGCGTTTCGCGAATGAACACCGGCCGCCATTCGCGAACGGCAGCCGCCCGAAGCCGCAATCGGCGTGGCGGCGGGCCCGGCGGTGCATCACGGTCCGTCCATCGAAACGGCCCGGTCGTCGGGCTGCTCACACAAGGACCTCCGCCATGCTCCGCCTCGCCACCGCCGCCGCCGCCCTGCTGCTGACCGCCGCCCCGGCCCTGGCCCAGTCGGCCGACAACAAGCTCGTCCTGACCTTCGAGACCGGTGCCCGGACCGGCCTGGTCATGATCGCCCTGTATGACTCGGCCCGCGCCTTCAACGGCGAGGGCACGGATGCCGATGCCAACCGCGCCGTGGCCCGCACCGCCATCAGCGCCCAGGGTCGCGTTATCGCCACCTTCGATAACCTGCCCGCCGGCGACTATGCGGTGAAGGCGTTCCATGACGTCAACGGCGACGGCCAGATGAACACCAACCCCTTCGGCATGCCGACCGAGCCCTATGCCTTCTCCAACAATGCCGTCGGAAACATGGGCCCCGCCCGCTGGGACCGCGCGCATTTCACCGTCTCCGGCGAGACGACGCAAACCATCAGCATCCGCTGATCCGCCCCTCGCAGCGCCCGTCAGGAGAGACTTCCATGCTCGCTTCCCGCCGCAACTTCCTGATGGGTGCCGCCGCCCTGTCAGCCGCCGTGGTCACCCCCGAGACCGTCCGGGCCATGGCGGCCCTGCAGGCGACGGCCGACTGGGCCCTGGCCACCGCCGACCTCGAGGCCGATGTCGCACCCCGGGCCATGCGGCTGGTACACGGCCGCGCACCGGCCGGCCTGACCGGAACCCTGTTCCGCAACGGCCCCGGCAAATTCCGTCGCCCGGGTGGCTCGGCCACCCACTGGTTCGACGGCGACGGCCTGATGCGGGCCTTCCGCGTCCATGAGGGTCAGGTCACCCTCGAGGCCCGGTTTGCCGACACCCCCAAACGCCGCTGGGAAAGCGAGATCGACGCCGTCGTCACCCCCGGCTTCGGCACGGCCGGCGACGACCGCGCCCGCCTCGGCTCCAACGATGACGCCAATGCCGCCAACACCGCCGTCATGGTCGCCGGCGACGAGGTCTGGGCCCTGTGGGAAGGCGGCGCGGCCCTGGCCATGTCCGCCTCCGACCTGTCGACCAGGGGCTTCGTGACCCTGCGCGACGACCTCAAGGGCATGCCCTTCCAGGCCCACCCCCGGTACGACCCCGACGGCACCATCTGGAACATCGGCCTGAACGGCGACAAGGCCGTCGTCTGGCACCTCAACGCCGACCGCAGCCTGCGCACCGCCCGGGTCATCGACCTGCCGCGGGCCAGCTATATGCACGACTTCACCGCCACGGCCCGCCACCTGATCATCGTGCTGCAGCCCTGGGTCTTCGACCACCGCGGCATGCCCTACGCCAGCCAGTTCGCCTGGAAGCCGGAGCTGGGCACCCGGGTGCTGGTCATCGACAAGGCCGACCTGTCGCGCCGCCGGATCTTCGAGCTGCCGACCTTCAGCTATTTCCACCTTGGCGACGCCTGGGAAGACGCCTCGGGGACGATCCGCTTCGACGTCGCCGCCGGCAAGGATGTGGCCTTCGCCATCGACGGCGCGCGCATTCTGGTCGAACAGCGCGGCGTGGTGCCGGGCGAGCACGCCGTTCTCAACCTGATTACGCTGCATACGGACGGTCGCGCCGAAATGGTCTCATCGGGCGTCACCGCCGAATTCCCGAAGAGCGATCCGCGCCGCGCCGGCCTGCCGCGTCGCCTGACCGCCCATGTCGCCGGCGAACGCCCGGACCGGCCCCTGCCCAATGGCCTCGCCACCTGGGATTGGGACACGGGCCGCTCGGACCGCTTCCTGTTCGGCGACAGCCAGATCGTGGAAGAGGCGGTTTTTGTGCCCAAGGCCGGCGCGACCGCCGAAGCCGACGCCTGGCTGGTCGCACCCTCGATCAACCTCGCCGAGGGCGTCACCGAACTGCACGCCTTCGACGCCGCCCGCGTCGCCGACGGCCCGGTCGCCAGCTGGCGGGCCGACGTCGCCCTGCCGGCCGGCTTCCATGGTGTCTGGGCCGGCTAGGGTGCGGACCTCAGTACCAGCCGGCGTCGCGCAGGGCCCTGGCATAGCGCCGGCTGACCGGGGCCTGGATCCCGCCCTCCAGCGTCAGTGTCGCCCGCCCGTCGCCGCGGCTGACGTCGCGCACGGCGTCCTTCGCCACCCACCAGCTGCGGTGGGTCTGCGCGCCTTCCAGCCCCTCAAGCTCGGTCAGGGCGTCGGACAACCGCATCAGGATCAGGTCCGAACCGCGGTCTGTATGGATGCGCAGATAGTGGTCCTCGGACTGGACCGCCCGGATGGCCGCGCCCCTCAGCCTGGGCGGCAGCCGGTCGATGAAGCGCGCCGGCTTCGCTCCCGCCGGCGCTGCATGGGTCTGGACCGGGGTTCGCGCCAGAAAGACGTTCAGCGTGCTCAAGGCGCCGGTCACCACCACCACCGGCAGGAAGAACTCCGGCAGCTGGGCCAGGATGAGCGTCCGTCCTTCGTTGAAGGACAGGCCGGTGATCGCCCAGACCGCCGCCGACAAGGGGCCGGAGATCACCAGGGTCAGGCCCACGACCGTCAGCCAGGGCCGCCGGTCCATATCAATGTACCGCTCGATCAGCCGCGAACAGACGTGGCCCCAGAGGGCACCGATCAGCATGACCGGCAGCCAGTAGGCCAGGCGCGAAACCAACGACAGGCCGTTCATCCCGAAGGCCCCGGTGAAGGCCAGCAGGGCCCCGAACGCCAGGGCGGTCGAAACTCCCCGCACCACGGTCCTGTCGATGGTGATGCGCACGACATCCTGTGTCGGCTCGCTCGCACTCATGCTGGACGGCCCTTTGTCCGGGTGGTCTGTCAGGACCGCCTTGAGACCACGAAATCACCCCGGAATGAAGGCCGCATCTGCAATCCTCCCGGCCCGACCGCAGCAGCCTTCCCGCCCGTCCGGCCACGACAGGCCATCACTCTTCCAGACTCAAGCCCGAACCGGAGCTCCTCATGACCAGCCGGAGCCCCTCCACCTTCTTTCCCGCACGCCGGTTGTGGCTGCTCATTGCGGTGGCCGTTGGCGTGGGCCTGGCGTTGGCGGCCGCATCGACGGTCGCCCATGCACCCGACTGGGCCCTGCTCGCCCGCCAGCCCCGGGTGATCCAGCTCCATATCGCCGCCGCCCTGCTCGCCCTGCTGCTCGGCACGGTCCAGCTGGTCGGGATCAAGGGCACGGGCCTGCATCGGCTGATCGGCTGGAGCTGGGTCATCGCCATGGTGACTGTTGCCGTCAGCTCGCTGTTCATCCGGCAGATCAACCCCGGCGCATTTTCGTGGATCCACCTGTTGAGCGGCTGGACCCTGATCGCCCTGCCGATGGCGATCTTCGCCATTCGCAAGGGCCGTGTCGGCAGCCATGCAAGCGGAATGACCTGGACCTTCGTCGGCGGCCTGATTGTCGCCGGGGCCTTCACCTTGCTCCCGGGGCGTCTGATGTGGGAGGTCTTTTTCGGCTAGGCCGGGGGGGCGCAGACCGCCCTGAACCCCGCGGCCGCGAACCGGACCATATAGTCGCAGGCGCTCTCCAGATCGCCGGAGCGGCACAGCCCGCCCGAGAGGCGATCCAGCCGCCCCGTCTCGCCCAGGGTCAGGGTCAGGGCACCGGAAAGGTTGTGATAGGCCCAGTAAAGATCGACCTCACGCGCGTCCGGCAGGATCCGTTTGATCAGCTCGATCAGGCGCCGGATCGCCGGGTCGTAATAACGGGCCATGGTCTCGCCGCCGAAGGTCGGATTGGCATTGGTCTGGGCGACGAGGGCCGAATAGTGTTTCCAGCCCGGCCCGCCCTTCATCGACCACTGGAACGGCGGTCGCAGGAAGGCTTCGAACAGGCCCTCCAGCGTCATGCCCTCGCCCATTTCGGCGGCGTAGCGGTTGATGGCGTCGACCCGCTCATTGTTCCAGACCTCGGCCCGGCGCAGGAAGACTGCGTCGAACAGCCCGCGCTTGGCCCCGAAATAGTAGTGGACCAGGGCCGTATCCACACCCGCCTCCCGCGCCACCTCGCGGATGGTGACGCCATAGAAGCCGTGCTTGGAGAACAGGTCCTCGGCGGCGTCGAGGATCAGGTCCCGCGTGTCGGCGGCACCGTCGGCCCGGGCCTTGGGCGGGCGGCCCCGTTTGGCGGTCGGCGCGTCGAGCTTGGTCATGGCACTGAAGCTAGGCCGCATCGCCCCGCCTGTGCAACGGCGCCACAGGTCAGGGTGCCGGTGATGGATGCGACGAGGCGTCGTTTGACAGGCGACTGAAAACGATTACGTTCCGTAAAATCATTGAACGCTGAATAAAAGCGTCATCGGGTCGGAAATCACAGGACTGGGGCTACCATGAACCGCTATGTAAAGACCGCCTTGCTCGCCGGAGCCGCCTGGAGCGCGCTCTCCACCTTCGCCGTGGCCCAGGATTCGGCCCCGCAGGACGGAGTCTCCTCGCTCGATGACGTCGTCGTCAGTGCCCGTCGTCGCGACGAACTGCTGAAGGATGTGCCGATCTCGGTTTCGGCCATCGGTGCCGAGCGCCTGGAGCAGACCGGTGCCGCGGACATCACCGCCCTGCAGCAGCAGACCCCGAACGCCACCGTTCAGGTCGCCCGCGGGTCGAACTCCACCCTGATCTCCTTCATCCGCGGCGTCGGCCAGCAGGACCCGCTGTGGGGCTTCGAGCCCGGCGTCGGCCTGTATGTCGACGACGTCTACGTCGCCCGTCCGCAGGGTGCCGTTCTCGACATCTATGACGTCCAGCGCATCGAGGTCCTGCGCGGCCCGCAGGGATCGCTGTATGGCCGCAACACGGTCGGCGGTGCCGTCAAATATGTCACCAACACCCTGTCGAACGATCCGGAACTGACCCTGCGCGGGGCCTACGGCAGCTACAACCAGATCGACCTGATGGCTGCGGGCAGCCTTCCCCTTGCTGACAATTTCCGCGTCGGCGGTGCGATCGCCTCCTACCAGCGCGACGGTTACGGCACCAACCTCAACACCGGTGCCGAACACTACAACAAGGACGTCCTCGCCGGCCGCATCAGCGCCGAGTGGGAGCCGCGCGACGACATGTCGATCCGCCTGGCCTATGACCGCGTCCAGGACGACTCCAATCCCCGCCACGGACACCGTGAAGTGGCCGGTGCCACGCCGGCCGGTGCCGTCCGACCCAGCGTCTATGACACCAACGCCGGCGTCGGCGACGTCAACTCGGTGATGAACCAGGGCGCGTCGGCCACGGTGCGCGTGGAGCTCAACGACAACTGGACCTTCAAGTCGATCACCGCATGGCGCGAGGGCGATACCGATACCGTTATCGACTTCGACAACACCCCGGCCGCCACGCTCGACATCCCGGCCTACTATGCCGACGACCAGTTTACGCAGGAGTTCCAGTTCCTGTTCGACTACGACCGGATCCAGGGCGTCGCAGGCTTCTTCTACCTCGACGGCCATGCGGAAGGTGCGTTCGACACCATCCTGGCCGGTGCCGGCATCGTCATCGGCACCGCGGGCGAGGTCAACACGGAGAGCTGGGCCGGCTTCGCCGACATCAACTTCGACCTGACCGACCGCCTGCACCTCGGTATCGGCATGCGCTATACCCTGGACGAGAAGCAGGGCACGGTTTTCCGCGCCAACTATCTCGGTGCCACGCGCAGCCCGCTGCTCGGCGGCACGGTACGCACCCCCCTGCTGGTGCGGACAAACTACACCAACAGCAAGGACTTCACCCAGTTCACGCCGCGCATCGCCCTGTCGTATGACCTGACGGACGATCTGACGACCTACGCCTCCTTCTCCCAGGGCTTCAAGTCGGGCGGCTTCGACATGCGCGGCGACGCCGTCTTCACCCCGAACACCGTCAACGGCTACGATCCCGAGACCGTCGATTCCTACGAGATCGGCCTCAAGGGCTCGGTTGACCGGCTGACGTTCGCTGCCTCGGTCTTCTACAACGAATACCAGGACCAGCAGGTCACCACCCAGGTGCCCGCCGTCGGCGGCATCGCCAGCTTCGTGGACAACGTCGGTTCCTCGACCTTCTACGGCGCCGAGTTCGAAGGCCGGCTGCGCATTCTCGACAATCTGTCGGCGAATTTCGCGGTCGGCTATCTGAACTCCGATTTCGAACAGTTCCTGCGCTACAACCTCGCCCTCGCCCGCTATGAGGATATCTCGAGCCAGGTCGTGCTGCAGAACGCTCCGGAATGGACCGGCTACCTCGGCTTTACCTGGATCGGCGATGTGGCCGGTGGTGCCCTGGCGGTGACCCCGTCGGTCAGCTACCGCGGCGACTACAGCCAGTTCGAGTTCCCGAACCCGATCCTCGACCAGAAGGCCTATTCGCTGGTTGACCTGTCGATCGTCTGGACCGACCCGAGCGACCGTTTCACCCTTGGCCTCTATGGCAAGAACCTGACCGACGAAGCCTATCGTGTCGGCGGCTACAACTTCCCGGGTGCCCTCTTCGACAACTCGATCATCGGCTACTACGGCCCGCCGCAGACGGTTACCGCCTCGCTGCAGGTCAAGTTCTGACCCGACGAAAAGACTCCTGAAGCCTGATCGCATCTGATCCAGGGCGGTGGTTCATCCGAGCCGCCGCCCTTTTTCTTTGGCGCTGCCGAAAAGCGACGCTACCGTTCCGTCAATCAAGAAGACCAAGTCGAGGGAAACGCCATGAGCATGACGGAACAGGGCATCGGGCCTGCCGCCAACCCGGCCTATCGCGCCTATGTGCTGGCGCTGCTGATGGTGGTCTACACCTTCAACTTCATCGACCGGCAGATCCTCGCCATCCTGGCCCCCTACATCCAGGCCGAGATGGGCTTTGATGACGAGATGATGGGGCTGCTGGGTGGCCCGGCCTTCGCCGTCGTCTATTCGACCCTGGCCCTGCCGATCGCCTGGCTGGCCGACCGGATGAGCCGGGTGTCGATCATCGGCGTGTCGCTGGCGGTGTGGAGCGGGTTCACCGCCCTGTGCGGCCTTGCCACCAGCTTCTGGCCACTGTTCGGGGCCCGTATGGGGGTCGGCGTCGGCGAGGCAGGCGGGGTCGCGCCGTCCTATTCCCTGGTGGCGGACTATTTCCCCAAGGCCCAGCGGGCCCGCGCCCTGGCGGTCTATTCCTTCGGCGTCCCCATCGGCACGGCGCTGGGATATCTGTTCGGCGGGATTCTGGCGGCCCTGATCGACTGGCGCATGGCCTTCATCGTCGTCGGTCTCGCCGGCGTGCTGCTCGCGCCGCTCCTTAAATGGACGGTCAAGGATCCGGTCCGGGGTGGCTTTGACCGTGCTGAACCGATCGCCGGCGCGGCTGAAGTGGCGCATGTCCCGACCAAGGCTGCCGGGTTCGGCGAGGTCTGGGGCGTCCTGCTGAAGAAGCCCAGCTTCTGGTTCCTGGCCTTCGGGGCGGCCTGCTCCTCGGTCTACGGCTACGGCTCGGCCTTCTGGCTCCCCAGCTTCTTCGAACGCTCGCTTGGCATGGCGGGGGTCGAACGCGCCGTCTACATCGCGGGAATCGCCTTCATCGGCGGCACCGTCGGCATCTGGTTCGGCGGCTGGCTCGCCGACAAGCTCGGCAAGGGCGTCAACCGGGCCTGGTATCCGCTGGTCCCCGCGATCGGCTTCCTCATTGCCGTGCCGCTGTTCTTCCTGGCCATGAACGTCCACGACAAATGGCTGGCCTTTGTGCTGTTCCTGATTCCGCAGGCGCTCAGCCTGGCGTGGTTGGGGCCCGTGATCACGGCCGTGCAGCATCTGGTCCCGTCGCATATGCGTTCGACCGCTTCGGCCAGCTTCCTGCTGATCAACAACCTGGTCGGCATCGGCCTCGGCATCTATCTGCTGGGAGCCGTGTCCAAGGCCCTGACGCCGATCTTCGCCGAGGAGGCACTGCGCTATTCGCTCTATGTCGGACAGTGGTTCTACGCCCTGGCCGCCATCCTTCTGATCATCTCGGCGCGGAGCCTGAAGAAGGACTGGGTGGATTGATCGCGGGGTGACGGTTGCGCCTGCGAAGGCGCAACCCCTATAAGCGCCGCAACTCCTCCCAGCAGTCCGGCGGCGCCTCCCCATGAACATCCACGAATACCAGGCCAAACAGGTCCTGAAGGGCTTTGGCGCACCGGTCGCCGAGGGCGTCGCCATCACCTCGGCCGACCAGGCCGAGGCCGCCGCCCGGCAACTGCCCGGCCCCCTGTATGTGGTGAAGTCGCAGATCCACGCCGGCGGTCGCGGCAAGGGCAAGTTCAAGGAACTGCCCGCTGATGCCAAGGGCGGCGTGCGTCTGGCCTTCTCGATCGAGGATGTGGTCACGAACGCCCGCGAGATGCTGGGCAATACGCTTGTCACCGCCCAGACCGGCCCCGCCGGCAAACAGGTCAACCGCCTCTATATCGAGGACGGCGCCGACATTGACCGCGAACTCTATTGCTCGCTGCTGGTCGACCGCGCGACGGGCCGGGTGTCCTTCGTCGTCTCGACCGAGGGCGGCATGGATATCGAGGCGGTCGCCCACGACACGCCCGAGAAGATCCTGACCATCGACATCCATCCGGAAGCCGGCGTCACCGCCGCCAATGTCGCCGAGATCAACGCCGCCTATGGCCTGACCGGCGATGCGGCCAAGGATGGCGAGAGCCTGTTCCCGATTCTCTACAAGGCCTTCGTCGAGAAGGACATGGCGATGCTGGAGGTCAATCCGCTGATCGTCATGAAGAACGGCCATCTGCGGGTGCTGGACGCCAAGGTCAGTTTCGACGGCAATGCCCTGTTCCGCCACGAGGACATGAAGGCGCTGCGCGACGAGACCGAGGAAGACGCCAAGGAGATCGAGGCCTCGGAATGGGACCTCGCCTATGTCGCCCTGGACGGCAACATCGGCTGCATGGTCAACGGTGCCGGCCTGGCCATGGCGACCATGGACATCATCAAACTGTACGGGAAAAGGTCGCGGCGGCCTTCAAGATCATCACCGCCGACCCGGCCGTCCAGGGCATCCTGGTCAACATCTTCGGCGGCATCATGAAGTGCGACGTGATCGCCGAGGGCGTGGTCGCGGCCGTGAAGGAAGTGGGCCTGAAGGTGCCGCTGGTCGTCCGCCTCGAAGGTACCAATGTCACCGAGGGCAAGCGCATCCTCAACGAATCGGGTCTGGCCATCACGGCCGCCGACGACCTTGACGACGCCGCCCAGAAGATCGTCGCGGCGGTCGGCTGAGCCTTCGGGCCCGCCACCGACCGTCCCGCTGACCGAATTATCAGAGCAGACCCATGTCCATCCTCGTCGACAAGAACACCAAGGTCATCGTCCAGGGCCTGACCGGCAAGACCGGCGGCTTCCACACCGAACAGGCGCTGGCCTATTTCGGCACCCAGATGGTCGGCGGCGTCCATCCGGCCAAGGGCGGCCAGACCTGGACGGGCTCGCATGGCGAGACCCTGCCGATCTTCGCCTCGGTCGGCGAAGCGAAAGAGGCCACCGGCGCGACCGCCTCGGTCATCTATGTCCCGCCGGCAGGTGCCGCAGACGCCATCATCGAGGCCATCGAGGCCGAGGTTCCCTTCATCACCTGCATCACCGAGGGCATCCCGGTGCTCGACATGGTGCGGGTCAAGGCGCGGCTGGACCGGTCGAACTCCCGCCTGCTGGGCCCCAACTGTCCCGGCATCCTGACCCCGGAAGAGTGCAAGATCGGCATCATGCCGGGCTCGATCTTCAAGAAGGGCAATGTCGGCATCGTCTCGCGTTCGGGCACCCTGACCTATGAGGCGGTGTTCCAGACCTCGAACGAGGGTCTCGGCCAGACCACGGCCGTCGGCATCGGCGGCGATCCGGTCAAGGGCACGGAATTCATCGACGTGCTGGAGCTGTTCCTCGCCGACCCCGCGACCCAGTCGATCGTCATGATCGGCGAGATCGGCGGCGGGGCCGAGGAAGACGCTGCCCAGTTCCTGATCGACGAGGCGAAGAAGGGCCGCAAGAAGCCCATGGTCGGCTTCATCGCCGGCGTCACCGCCCCCAAGGGCCGGACCATGGGCCACGCCGGGGCCGTCGTCTCGGGCGGCAAGGGCGATGCGGAGTCCAAGATCGCTGCCATGCAGGCCGCGGGCATCCGCGTCTCGCCGTCGCCCGCGCGTCTGGGCAAGACGCTCGTGGAAGTGCTCAAGGGCTAGCCCGCGTCTTCCCGTCCGGCCCCGTCAGATCGGGGTCTGGCTCGCGTATGACGGTCCGGAACACACCGATATTGTCCCGGTGGCGGGACACGAAACGTACGAATTTCACCCGATTCAGGCGAATTTCGTCCCTTTCGCCCCCATTCGGTCATGACCCATAAGGAAACACCGCCTATATCAGCGGTGCCGGTTGCGCGCAGGCGTGCGCGCGCCGCCTCAGGGACGTGACGAGAACAATGGCGGACGATGCCGGTCGGCTGAACCAGGTCTTTGCCGAGACCAGCTTCCTGTATGGCTCCAACGCCTCGTTCATCGAGGACCTGCACGAGAAATGGGCGGCCGATCCGGCGTCCGTCTCCGTCGAATGGCGCGCCTTCTTCGACCAGCTGCGGGACAATGCCGAGAGCGTGAAGGCCTCGGGTGCCGCGGGCTCCTGGGGCCGTTCGGTCACGACCGAGCCGACCGAGGCGACCGGCGTGTTCGACGGCCGCTGGCCGGCTCCGAAACCTGACCCCAGGAAGCCGGCCGCTGCGGCTCCGGCAGCGGCACCTGCCGTCGCGACGGCTCCGGACGCCGCCATCCTCGCCGAGGCCGTCCGGACCGCCGCCCATGACTCCATCCGGGCACTGATGCTGATTCGCAGCTATCGCGTCCGCGGTCACCTGCAGGCCAATCTGGACCCGCTTGGCATCGAACAGCCGACCAGCAACCCGGAACTGACCCCCGAATTCTACGGCTTCAGCGAGGCCGACCTCGATCGCCCCATCTATCTCGACGGCGTGCTGGGCTTCCAGACCGGCACCATCCGCGAGGTCCTGGCCCTGCTCAAGCGCACCTACTGCGGCACCCTGGGCATTCAGTTCATGCATATCGCCGAGCCGGAGGAGAAGTCCTGGCTGCAGGCACGGTTCGAGGGTTCGGACAAATTCGCCCAGAACGGCTTCACCCGCGAGGGCAAGCTGGCGATCCTGTACAAGCTGATCGAGGCCGAGGGTTTCGAGCGCTTCCTGCACAAACGCTTCCCCGGCACCAAGCGGTTCGGGCTGGACGGCGGCGAGGCCATGGTCCCGGCGCTGGAGCAGATCATCAAGCGCGGCGGTGCCCTGGGCGTCGACGAGATCGTGCTGGGCATGGCGCACCGCGGGCGGTTGAACACCCTGGCGGCGGTGATGGGTAAACCCTATCGCGCCATCTTCCACGAGTTCCAGGGCGGCTCGACCGTGCCCTCGGACATCGAGGGCTCGGGTGACGTCAAATATCACATGGGGGCCTCGTCGGACCGCGCGTTCGACGGCAACAACGTCCACCTGTCCCTGACCGCCAACCCGTCCCACCTCGAGATCGTCAATCCGGTGGTCCTGGGCAAGGCGCGGGCGAAACAGGCCTTTGACATTCGCGCCGCCAATGCCGGCCGGCCGGAAGAGACCTGGGCCCTCGACCGCTCCAAGGTCATGCCCCTGCTGATCCACGGCGACGCCGCCTTCGCCGGCCAGGGCGTCGTGGCCGAATGCTTCGCCCTGATGGGGCTGAAGGGCTACCGCACCGGCGGGACGATGCATTTCGTCGTCAACAACCAGATCGGCTTTACGACGAGCCCGCGGAACAGCCGCTCCTCGCCCTATCCGTCGGACGTGGCCCTGATGGTCCAGGCCCCGATCTTCCACGTCAACGGCGACGATCCGGAGGCGGTGGTTTTCGCCGCCAAGGTCGCGACCGAGTTCCGTCAGAAATTCCACAAGGATGTGGTGGTGGACATGTTCTGCTACCGCCGCTTCGGCCACAACGAGGGCGACGATCCGACCTTCACCCAGCCGCTGATGTATTCGAAGATCCGCGCCCTCAAGTCGACGCGCGAGATCTATGCCGAGCGTCTGATCGCCGAAGGGGTGATCGACCAGGCCGCTGTCGACGCGGAGGTGAACCGCTTCGAGGCCTTCCTCGACGCCGAGTTTGAGGCCGGCAAGACCTTCGAGGCCCACAAGGCCGACTGGATGGACGGCCAGTGGCAGGGCATCGGCCAGCCGGACGGCGAGGAGCGCCGCGGCGAGACATCGGTCCCGGCCGCGAAGCTGGCCGATCTCGGCCACAAGCTGACGACCATTCCGAATGCCGTCGACATGCACAAGACGCTGAAGCGCGTCATCGACGGCCGACGCGAGATGATCACCTCGGGCGAGAACATCGACTGGGCCACGGCCGAGAGCCTGGCTTTCGGCTCGCTGCTGGACGAGGGCTTCCCGGTCCGTCTGTCGGGCCAGGATTCGGTGCGCGGCACCTTCTCCCAGCGCCACTCGGGCATCATCGACCAGACCACCGAGGCCCGCTACGTCCCGCTGAACAACATCCGCGACGGCCAGGCCGAGTTCGAGGTCATCGACTCCGCCCTGTCGGAAGAGGCGGTACTCGGCTTTGAATACGGTTACGCCCTGACCGACCCCAACACCCTGGTGATGTGGGAAGCCCAGTTCGGCGATTTCGTGAACGGTGCCCAGGTGGTGATCGACCAGTTCATCAGCTCGGGCGAGCGCAAATGGCTGCGGATGTGCGGCCTGACCATGCTGCTGCCGCACGGTTATGAAGGGCAGGGACCGGAACACTCCTCGGCCCGTCTCGAGCGCTTCCTGCAGGCCTGCGCCGAGGACAACATGCAGGTCGCCAACTGCTCGACCCCGGCCAACTATTTCCACATCCTGCGCCGCCAGATGCACCGGCCGTTCCGCAAGCCGCTGATCATCATGACGCCCAAGAGCCTGCTGCGGCACAAGAAGGCGGTCTCGAGCCTCGCCGAACTGGCCGAGGGCAGCTCCTTCCACCGCGTCCTGCACGACGACGCCGAGCGCCGTCCCGACGTTGCCGGGATCACGATCAAGCCGGACACGGACATCCGTCGCGTCATCCTCTGCTCGGGCAAGGTCTATTACGACCTGCTGGAACGGCGCGAGCGTGAAGGGATCGACGACATCTATCTGATGCGTCTGGAGCAATTCTATCCCTGGCCCATGAAGTCGCTGCTGACCGAGCTGGGACGCTTCCCCAACGCCGAACTGGTCTGGTGCCAGGAAGAGCCCAAGAATATGGGCGGCTGGACCTTCGTCGACCCCTGGCTGGAGCTGACGCTGGAGAAGCTGTCGGTGAAGGCGAAGCGCGCCCGCTATGTCGGTCGCCCGGCCTCCGCTTCGACCGCCGCCGGCCTGATGAGCCGGCACCTGAAAGAACTCGACGCCTTCCTGACCGAAGCCTTCGCCTGACTCCATCCCGGACAGCGGCTGCGTTGTTTCCGGGATGACAAATGAACGAACCTGAGAGAGCCCGTCCCATGGCCGATATCCTGACCCCCGCCCTCGGCGAATCCGTCTCCGAAGCCACGATCGGAAAGTGGACGAAGAAGGCCGGCGACGCCGTGAAGAAGGACGAGGTCCTGGTCGAGCTGGAGACCGACAAGGTCTCGCTGGAAGTGGTCGCGCCGTCGGACGGCGTCCTGACCGAGATCCGCGCTGCCGACGGTGCGACCGTGACCCCGGGCACCGTTCTGGGCGTGGTCAGCGAGGGAGCCTCCGCCGCACCCGCCGACAACGCTCCCAAGGCTGAAGCGCCGAAGGCCGCACCGGCGGCCGAAGCGCCTCCCGCCGCCCCGGCCGCCGCCCCGGCCGCCGCCTCGGGCGGCTCGGTTCCGATCATGACCCCCACCATGGGGGAGAGCGTCGCCGAGGGCACGATGGGGACCTGGCTGAAGAAGTCCGGCGACACCGTCGCCAGGGATGAAATGCTGGTCGAGATTGAGACCGACAAGGTCGCGGTCGAGGTGTCGGCACCTGTCGCCGGCGTCCTGACCATCGCTGCCGAAGCGGGTTCCAGCGTCACCCCCGGCCAGCAGCTCGGCTCGATCGCCGCTTCGGGCGAGGGCGCCAGCCCGGCTCCGGCTCAAGCCGCCGCCGCGCCCGCTGCGGCTCCGGCATCCGACGCCCCGCACCTGTCGCCCGCCGTCCAGCGCGTGGTGACCGAGAACAACCTCGACCCCAGGGCCATCGCCGCCACCGGCCCCAAGGGCAACATCACCAAGGCCGACGCCGTGAACGCCATCTCCGCCGCCCCCGCTGCTCCCGCTGCCGCCGCTCCGGCCCCGGCTGCCGCGCCTGCCGCCCCGCGTGCCGACCAGCCGCGTGAGGAGCGGGTCAAGATGACCCGGCTGCGCCAGACCATCGCCCGCCGCCTCAAGGAGTCCCAGAACACCGCCGCCCAGCTGACCACCTTCAACGAGGTGGACATGACCAATGTCATGGCCCTGCGGAATCAGTACAAGGAAGTGTTCGAGAAGCGCCACGGCGTGAAGCTGGGCTTCATGTCCTTCTTCACCAAGGCGGTGGTCGCGGCCCTGAAGGAGATTCCGGCGGTCAATGCCGAGATCGACGGCACCGACATCATCTACAAGAACCACTATGATATCGGCGTCGCCGTCGGCACCGAAAAGGGTCTGGTCGTGCCGGTCCTGCGGGACGCTGACCACCTGTCGCTGGCCGGGATCGAAAAGGGCATTGCGGCGCTCGGCAAGGCGGCCCGCGATGGTGCCCTGACTCTCGACCAGCTGCAGGGCGGCACCTTCACCATCACCAACGGCGGCACCTATGGCTCGCTGATGTCGACGCCGATCCTGAATGCGCCGCAGTCGGGCATTCTGGGCATGCACAACATCGTCCAGCGCCCGATGGCGGTGGACGGTCAGGTGGTGATCCGGCCGATGATGTATCTGGCCCTCAGCTACGATCACCGCATCGTCGACGGCAAGGAAGCCGTGACCTTCCTCGTCCGCGTCAAGGAACTGCTGGAAGACCCGGCGCGAGCGCTGCTGGACCTTTAGGGGTTGGAACCGATCTTCCACCTGTCGCTGTCAGTCTCCGACCTGATGGCGACCCGCGCCTTCTACGAAAATGCCTTCGGCGCGAAGGTGGGACGCAGCACCGGAGACTGGATCGACATCTGGCTGTTCGGCGCCCAGCTCACCGCCTATCGCCGACCGGCGGCGGTCACGCCCTCGCCGTATCGCGAGGCACAGCATTTCGGTGCGACCGTCAGTTGGGACGAGTGGGCAGATATCACCGCTCGCGCCGGCGGTGTCGCCGGTGGCTTTGCGGCCGCGCCGTTGCTGGATGACGTCGGTGGGACAGCGAAGGCGATGGTGGCCGACCCGGACGGCTATCTGATCGAGATCAAGGCGTATCGGGAACCCATCGTCATCCTGATGCGGCCAGACGAGGCCAGGCTCTTCCCATGAGCCTTCGCGAGATCGCCCGTTATACCGATGTCTACGAGGCTGATCTGGCGGCGGCGTTCCTTGCCTCGCACGGGATCGAGGTCAGCGTCACCGAACGGTTCCAGACGACGGTCGATCCTCTGATGCAGCGCGCGCTCGGAATCCGCCTGATGGGGCCGGCGTCGGTGGTCGCGGAGGCCCGCGCCTTGCTGGCCCGGGTGCAGGCCGGGGAGTTCGCGACGACCGAAGGCGACGATCTGCCCGAAATGGCGATCGGAACCCGCGCGGCGGGCACACTTATGGCCCTGGCGGCTTTCTTCACGGGCGGTTTCTGGGGCAACAGTCTGCCGCGCCGGTTCCGGGCACCGCCCTGGCAAGGCATGCTGCTCGCCTTCGGTCTCTTCGCTGCCGCGGCCGCCGTTGTCCTGATCGGCGCCGAGATGTTGCTGAATCCGCCCTAGGCCGGGAAGGCCTTCAGGGCTTGAGTCCGCCCAGCACCTCATCCGTATCCGCCCCCAGCGCCGGCGGGGCACGGTCGTAGGCCACCGGCGTCACCGACATCCGGATCGGCGAGGCCACCGTCCGCACCGGCCCGGACAGGTCGGACCGCGCCTGCGTCACCTCCAGTCCGCGATACTTGGCCTGCGGCTCGTCGAACACCTGGTCGATCGTATTGACCGGGCCGCAGGGCACGCCTGCCGCCTCCAGCGCCGTCATGAGGCCGTGCATGGTCAGGCCTGCCGTCAGGGCCGACAGCTCGGCTGTCATCACGGCGCGATGCTCGATCCGCAGGGCGTTGGTCAGGAAGCGCGGGTCGGCGCCCATGCCAACCGCCCCCAGGGCCCCGCAAAGGGCCCGGAATTGGCCGTCATTTCCGACGGCGATGACCACCATACCGTCCGTGCACGGAAAAGGCTGGTAGGGCGCGAGGTTCGGATGCGCATTGCCCATCCGCGTCGGGGCCTTGCCGGAGACGAACCAGTTGGTCGCCTGATTGGCCAGCATGGCGGCCTGGACGTCGAACAGGGCGATGTCGATGGACTGGCCTTGTCCCGTCGCCCGGGCATGCAGCAGGGCCGCCATGATGGCATTTGAGGCATACAGGCCGGTGAACAGGTCGACGACGGCGACCCCGACCTTCATCGGCTCGGCCCCGGCCGCGCCGTCGGGCTGGCCGGTGATCGACATCAGCCCGCCCATGGCCTGGATCATATAGTCATAGCCGGCCCGATGGGCGTCCGGCCCGTCCTGGCCGAAGCCGGTGATGGAGCAATAGACCAGCTTCGGATTGATCGCCGACAGGGCGGCGTGGTCGAGGCCGTATTTCTTCAGCCCGCCGGTCTTGAAGTTTTCCACCACCACATCGCAGGTCTTGCTCAGCTCACGGACGATCTCCGCACCTTCACGCGAGGCGAGGTCGAGTTCGACCGACTTCTTGCCCCGGTTGGCGCACAGGAAATAGGCGGCGTCGCCCTTTGATCCGTCGGCCTTGGTCGTGAAGGGTGGGCCCCAGGCGCGGGTGTCGTCGCCGACGCCGGGCCGCTCGATCTTGATCACCTCGGCCCCGAGATCGGCCAGCATCTGCGTCGCCCACGGACCGGCCAGGACGCGGCTGAGATCGAGAACGCGAACGCCGGAGAGGGGGCCCTTGGGGGCTGCCGTCACAAGCCCGGATCCCACACGCCCGCATCCCGCATCCGGCACTCCCGCGCCTCGCGCGCCCGGCCGTCCATCTCCTCGGCCATCACGCAGACGGCCTTTGAAACCGTCGCCTTGTGAACGCCCGGGATCAGGGCATGGGTGAAGGCGCAGCCGGCCAGTTTCAGCAGCCGAAAGCCGAATCGCGCCGAGGCGGCCATATGGTGGAAATAGCTCTCGTCGACCTCGCGCGGGTGTTCGACGAACAGGCGATGAAAGGTGCGGCTCATCTCTACAGTCTAGCCTGCGTCGGCCCGTCCCTCTACCCGACCGGTGCATTTTGGCCTAAACCGCCCGCCAGAACAGGGGGAGGCCGGGATCGCGCGACGATTCTACTGCGCGCCCCCGCCACGCTCAGGAAAGACGACCCATGGCCGACGGCTCCGCTTCTCCCGCCAAGACCTTTCGCTGGGATGACCCGCTGGACCTGTCGGGCCGGCTGACTGACGACGAGCGAATGATCCAGGACGCGGCGCGCGCCTATGCCCGCGAGAAGCTGCTGCCCCGGGTGGTCGAGGCCTTCCGCGACGAGACCTTCGACCGCGCCATCATGACGGAGCTCGGCGAGATGGGCTTCCTCGGGGCCATGCTGCCGGAACAGTACGGCGGCTCCTCGGTCAGCCATGTCGCCTATGGCCTGATCGCGCGCGAGATCGAGGCGGTCGACAGCGGCTACCGCTCGGCCATGTCGGTCCAGTCGTCCCTGGCCATGTACCCCATCTACGCCTTTGGTTCGGAAGAGCAGAAGATGCGCTTCCTGCCGCGCATGGCGGCCGGCGAACTGGTCGGCTGTTTCGGCCTGACCGAGGCGGATGGCGGCTCTGACCCGGCCTCCATGAAGACCAAGGCCGTGGCCGTGGACGGCGGCTACCGCCTCAACGGTGCCAAATACTGGATCACCAACTCGCCGATCTCCGACCTCGCTGTGGTCTGGGCCAAGCTGGATGACGTGATCCGGGGCTTCATCGTCGAGCGCGGTATGGACGGCTTCACCACCGACAAGATCGGCGACAAGCTGTCCTTGCGCGCCTCCATCACCGGCGACATCGGCCTGAACGACGTCTTCGTGCCGGAAGAAAATCTGCTGCCGGGCGTCAAGGGTCTGCGCGGACCCTTCTCCTGCCTGAACAAGGCCCGCTACGGCATCGCCTGGGGGGCCATGGGTGCGGCCGAGGCCTGTTTCCACCTGACCCGCGACTATGTCGGCGAGCGGATGCTGTTCGGCCGGCCGCTGTCGTCGCGCCAGCTGGTGCAGAAGAAGCTGGCCGACATGCAGACCGAGATCTTCCTCGGCTTCGAAGGCGCGCTGGCGCTGGGCCGGCTGCTCGACCAGGGGGCCTGGGTCCCCGAGGCCATCTCGATGATGAAGCGCAACAACTGCGGCAAGGCGCTGGATATCGCCCGCGTCGCCCGCGACATGCACGGCGGTGCCGGCATCACCGGCGAAATGCACGTCATGCGCCACGCCATGAACCTCGAGACGGTCAACACCTATGAGGGGGCCCACGACGTCCACGCCCTGATCCTGGGCCGGGCGATCACGGGGCAGAGCGCCTTCTAGGGACGGGGCGCTTCCGCCGGGGCGTCTTCCCGCGACCCGGTATTGACCTCGGGCACATAGAGTCCGGTCACCAGCCGGGTCAGGAAGCCGCCCGGCTGGTTCCGCGGACCGTAGCGGCCGCAGGGGTCCGGATCGGCGATGGCGCGTACCGGCCGATCCGCAGGGGCCAGGGCATCACCGACGGCGTCGGCGAAGGGTTCGGCCATCTGCAGGGCGTCGCCCACACGCGAGAGCGACGGCGAATCGGTCCCCAGCACATTGGCGTTACGCGCCCAGGCGATGGCCGCAGCCTGACGGCCCTGCGGGTCCAGCAATTCGGCCTCGGCCGCCAGACCGCCGGTGGTTCCGGGCACCCGAACAGTCCCGGGGCCGGGGATGAAGGCATTGGCCACGGCCGCCACGGCCGATCCTGCGGGCGCGGTCGCGTCGATCCGCACCACGGCCGACCGAACCCGGGACGTCCCATCGGGAGAGGCAGCGAGGGTGAACCGCTCGCTGATCTCGTAGCAGACCTGCCGGTCAACCTCGCGCAGCACCAGGGCGCGTTCCTCGGCCGTCAGCGCCTCGCCCGCCCGGCCGACCAGGACCGTCGGCTCGAGCCAGACCTGCTCGATTGCGGAGGTCGAGGCCTCGTCGCGGTGTTGCCGGATCGAGGCACGTACGGTGTCCTCGCGGGTCTCAAGTTGGCCGTAGTCGGTCAGAAAGCCACTGTTGGCGTCGGGCGCAGTCTGACACGCGGCAAGGCCGCAGACAGCCAGAAGACAGGCGGGCAGAAGGTTTTTCACGGTCATCGGAGCTCCTTGTACCCACATACATGTTTGCCGCTGATCCGGATGCGCCCGACACGCCAGAATTTCTGTCTGCGTCAGGAAGTATCAGCCCACCCGCAGGGACACAGCGCCTAGTCTGGACGAACGCGGTCCGTTGAGCATTGTCATTCCGCTTCAACGCCGTATCGTCGCCTCAGGGCGGAGCGGGGACCATGGACGGGGAAACGGCCGGCATCGAGGACGACGATCCCTTCGCCCAGCTGCGCGATGTGTTCAACGGTCGCCGCGCCCTGCTTCTGGAAGATGATCCGGCCCTGTCGGAACACGTCGCCGAACGGCTGCTGCGGGCCGGCTTTGACGCGGTGGAACGCGTCGAGAGCGGAGAGGCCGCCATCGCTGCCGCGGCGGCTCCCTTTGACGTGCTCATTCTCGACCGCCTGACTGCCGGGCTCGACGGGCTGGAGACCCTGAAGCGCCTGCGCGCCGGCGGCGGCCCCTGTGCCGACGCCCCGGCCCTGATGCTGACGGCGCTCGGGGGTGAGCGGCAAAAGGTCGAGGGCTTGCTGGGCGGGGCCGATGACTATCTGTCCAAGCCCGTTGGCGATGAGGAACTGCTGGCGCGCATCGCCGCCCAGCTGCGTCGCGCCGCCCGGCGCTCGGCCCCGGTCGGGAGCGATCTGGTCAACGGTCCCTTCCGGCTGGCTTTCGGTGCCCGGACCCTGAAGTTTGACACCGCCGCCGGCTCCCGGCTGATCGACCTGTCGCCTCTGGAGTTCGCCATCGTCTCTGAACTGATGACCGCGCGCGGCCAGCCCGTGACCAAGACCATGCTCTGGGAACGCTGCTGGGTCGAATGGCGCTTCCTGCCGGATAATTTCGTCAACATCATCGACGCCCGGATCAGCGCCCTGCGCCGCCGGCTCAAGGAACAGGCACCCGAACTGGGTGAGGACCTGCATCCGTTGATCGTTTCGGCGCGCAGCCAGAGCCTGATCTTCCGCGATCTGTCCGTCTGGACGGGCTGAGCCGCCGTGCCCCTGCGCTTGCTTCCCCTGCGGGCCTGGCTGGCGCGGCGGACCTCGACCCAGCTGGCGGCCGGCATCGCCGTCATGGCCGCCTTGGCCCTGACCGGCTCGCTCATGGCCACCAGCGCAGCGGTCCGGATGGACCAGCGGGAGAAGGCAGCCCTGGCGGCGCTGAACGACTACAGCTCCATGGTCGGCAAGCTGGGCGTGGAGTCCACCCTGACCGCCGCAAACATCACGGCAGCCGACGCGGCCTATCTGTCGGCCTGGCTGAGTGCCTTCCAGGCCGGTCCGGCGCGTGAGGCAGGCAGTCTCGAGGCCACCTGCCGGACCGGTCAGGGCGGTGCCGGCGTACGATTCATCCGGGCACCCGTGGGCAAGCCCGCCGGTCTCGCGGCGCTCGAGACAATCCGGGGCGAGCGCGCGCCGCGGCTCGGAGACGGCGTCTATGTCGTCCAGCTGGACCGGGGCGTCCTGTGTCGCTCCCGCGCTGTGGAGGTGGTCGTGGTCCGGCAGTCGGTGGGGGCCCTGGACATTGCCGTCGGGCGCGTGGTCGACCGCTCCGGCCAGGCCTGGGGCTGGGCCGTGGCGGCGGTGGCCGCCGCCGCCACCCTGCTCCTGGCCTTCGGCCTGACGGCGGCGACCTTCGCCCGGCGCCGCCTGACCAGCGCCCTTGCGGACGTCAGCCGGGCGCTGGATCTCGCGTCCGTGGGCGATTTCTCGGTCCGGGCCCCGGAGACGGCGGTGGCGCCCGAGCTGACCGAACTGACCGGACAGGTGAATCTGACGCTTGATCGACTGGAGGAACTGCTCAGCTGGCTGAGGGATTCGGCGGACCAGCTGGCGCATGATTTCCGGACCCCGCTGGCGCGGGCCTCGGCCCGGCTGGATCGGCTGAGGGAGGTGTCGACGACGCCCGAGGCCCGCACGCTCGCGGAGGAGGCCCGCGCCGACCTGACACGACTGACCCGGGCCATGAATGAGGCCATGACCCTGCGCGACGGCGAGGCCTGGGTGTTCGAAAAGGTGCGGCTGGATCGCCTGGTGGCCTCGGCCGCGGAGCTGTACCAGCCCCTGGCGGAGGAGGGCGGTGTGGTCATCCGGGTCGAGACCGCACCGGTGTCGATCCTGGGCGTCCGGTCACTCCTGCAGCGGGTGGTGGCCAATCTGGTGGACAATGCGGTGAAATTCTCGCCCGAGGGCGGGGTTGTGACCCTCACGGCGCGGCTCGATGACGGCAAGCCGCTGCTCTCGGTCACCGATCAGGGGCCGGGCTTCGATCCCGAGCTGCTGGACGACCCGGTCCGGGCGGTGGCAAGGGCGGCAGATGAAGGCCGCGAAAGCCACGGCATGGGCCTGGCCTTCGTGCGCGCCATCCTAAAACGGCACGGTGCCACAATGACGATTGATGACGCAGGCCCGGGGGCTGTCGTCACGGCGCGTTTCTCGCGCTAGGGTCCCCTCAACAACAGGGGATAGGCGATGCGTTCCAACATTCGGGTCGGCGGTTTTTCCATGCTGGCGCTCGTCCTCGCAGTGCCGCTGCTGGCGGCCACCCCGGCCGCCGCCCAGCAATCGCCGGTGCCGTTCGATGCCCAGCGCGGCGTCTTCACCTTCGCCACCGGACTCGAGCGGGCCCTGCCCGCGGTGGTTCAGGTGACCACTCTCGGCCAGTCCGAAGGCCCCAGTTCCGGCGAGAACGAGCCGCGCCCGATTTCCAGCGGCTCGGGTGCCATCATCGACGCCCGTCAGGGCATCATTGTCACGAACAACCATGTGGTCGAGGGCGGGCGGAAATTCACCGTCGACATGACCGATGGCCGCATTTTCGACGCCGTACTGATCGGCACGGACAAGGCCACGGACCTTGCGGTGCTCAGGATCGAGGCGACCGGCCTGTCGCAGATCGAGGTGGTCAATTCCGATTCGCTGCGGACGGGCGACCTCGCCTTCGCCGTCGGCTATCCGCTGGGCCTCGACCAGACGCTGACCATGGGCGTGATTTCCGGCCTGGGCCGCTCCGGCATGGGCGACCGGATTGAAGACTATATCCAGACCGATGCGGCGGTGAATTCGGGCAATTCGGGTGGCCCGTTGCTGGACAGCCGGGGGCGGCTGATCGGCATCAACACCTCCATCCTGTCGGGTGGCGGGGGCGGCAATGATGGCATCGCCTTCGCCGTGCCCAGCCGTATCCTGATGTATGTGGTCGCCCAGCTCCGCGAGATCGGCGAGGTCCGGCGCGGTACGACCGGTGCCATTTTCGGCTCGCTCAATGCGGAACGCTCACGGGACCTCGGCCTCGGTATCGTGCGCGGCGCGGTGATCGAGGACGTCGCTCCCGGGTCCTCGGCCGAGTCGGCCGGGCTTAAACGCGGCGACATCATCACCCGGATCCAGGGCCGTCCCGTCTCCAATGCCGGCACCGTCGCCGCCACAATCGGGATCGCCGAGCGCGGGACCCGGCTGGAGGTCGTCTATCTGCGCGAGGGACGTGAAGGGCGCACCACACTCACGGTCGAAACGCCCTCGGAGCGCATGGCCATTGCCGGTGCCGACGTCATCATGGCGCGTGGAGCGTCGATGCGGGTTGCCCCGGATGGCCTGCAGGTGTTCGCAGTCGAGGGCGGATCCCCCGCCGCCGCGGCCGGCCTCCAGGCCGGCGACATGATCTCCCGGTTGGACGGTGCCGCGATCGCCAGCCTCGAAAGCCTGGCCATGAGTCTGGGCGCTGAAGGGGCCCGGGTTCTGTCGGTTGTGCGGGGCGGAGAGCCGCTCGAGATCACCCTGCCCTGAGCCGCGAAGCGCCCTGCCCGCCCTGATCCCGGACAGCAAAACGCCCGCTCTGCCGGGGGGGGGAGGGTGGCGGAACGGGCGTCTCTGCTTTGGAGGAAGCATCGGCCCGTCAGAGCCCTTGGTGGAGTGATCCGGAAGGGGCTGGGGGGGCTGATCAGGATCCGGAAACGCTCCGAACTCCAACAGGCCGATGGCTTCTGTGTCTCCCCCCAAGGGGGCGGGCACTGGGCAGAAGCGAGGCCATTTCATGTTCATCGCGAATTGTTCGTGTCGCGGCCTGACCGACACGGTGCCCGGCCAGGCGCCGGTCTGGAATGCGCGGAGACCCACTGGCGTTTTCAGGATGGCGGCGTAACCTTGTGGGGATGAGCGACGCCGCTGATTTGCCGTCCGTTCCCGGCCCGGTCTTCTTCGACCGGCGTGAACTCGACCTGATCCTGAGGGTCTACGGCCGGATGGTCGCCGCAGCCGAGTGGCGCGACTACGCCATGGTCGGACACAGGGACGTCGCCGAATTCGCCGTCTTCCGCCGCTCGGGCGACGCCCCCCTTTACCGGATCGAGAAACGCCCCTCGCTGCGCCTCAAACAGGGCCAGTGGGCTGTCATCGGAGAGGGCGGGATCGTGCTGCGTCGGGGCCGCGAGCTGGCCCAGGTGCTGCGCGTTTTCGACAGCCGAAAATTCACGATCGTGGAATAGAAAAGGCCCCGGATTGCTCCGGGGCCTTTCCGCAGACGAGAATGGCGCTCGCCTATTCGCGGTTGCCGCCCATGAAGGCCAGCAGGAACTGGAACAGGTTCACGAAGTTGATGAACAGGCTCAGCGCGCCGAAGCCCGTGGCCACACCCATCGCCGCCTGGTCACCGCCGAGAGAGTAGTAGGTCATCTTCAGGCGCTGGGTGTCGAAGGCGATCAGTCCCGAGAAAATCAGGACGCCGAGGGCGCTGATGATCAGGTAGAGCGTCCCGGACTGCATGAACATGTTCACAATGGAGGCGATGACCAGGCCGATCACGCCCATGATCAGGAAGCTGCCCATGGCGGTCAGATCCTTCTTGGTCGTGTAGCCGAACAGGCTGAGACCACCGAACGCCGCAGCCGTGACGAAGAAGGTTGAGGCGACCGACTCGCCCGTATAGCGCAGGAAGATGATACCCAGGCCCGCGCCGATGGTGGCGACCACGGCCCAGTACAGCAGGTTCACACCGCCGGCCGTCGGGTTCTTCATGAAGAACATCGAGCCGAACAGCATGACCAGCGGCGAGAATTGCACGATCATGCCGAGCATGGTCAGGCCGATGCGCCCGTCAGGGCCGGCGGCGAACAGCAGTTGCTGAACGGCCGGGACGTTGCCCGTGACATAGGCCAGGGCTCCGGCGACCACGAGGCCGAGGGCCAGCTTGTTGTAAACGCCCAGCATGAAGCTGCGCAGGCCCGCATCCACCGACATGTCGGCCGAGGCGGGGATCGAATAGCCGTTTCTGAAATCGCTCATGGCGAGATCGGTCCTCCATCCGGCCGGGCGAACCCCGGCCTTTGTGCAATTATCGGGTGGGTTCGATCCTTCCGCAAGGAAAACCGGACTTGGGAACGGCGTTCCAAGCCGCTACCAACGGTCGCATGATACGGCTGTTCACCGCCCTGCCTGTCCCGGATGAGGTTGCCGGGGCCCTCGCCCGCCGCCAGACCGGCCTGCCCGGGGCCAACTGGCGGACTGCCGACCAGCTCCATATCACCCTGGCCTTCTATGGCGAGATCGACGAGCGTCGCGCCGACGATCTGTCGCTTGAGCTGGAGCGGGCGGCGACAGGCGGCCCGTTCGAGATCACCCTGTCCGGCGTCGGTGCCTTCGGTGACGGCCACCGGACCCACGCCATCTGGGCCGGCGTGGCAGCCAACGAGCGGCTCTCGGTCCTCGCCGGCCGGTGCCGAAGCGCAGCCGAACGGGCTGCCATCACTCTCGAGCGCCGGGATTATCGTCCCCACCTGACCCTGGCCTATCTCAACACCCAGGCGGACCCTGCCCGGGTCGGGGGGTGGATTGCCGACCACAATCTGCTGCAGTCCCCGCCGATCCGGGTGGACCGGTTCGGTCTGTATTCCAGCGTTCTGACCCAGAGCGGCAGCCGCTATGACCTTGAGAGGGAGTACCTCCTGTGACCGGACCCGTGCTTGAAACCGAACGCCTCGTCCTGCGCCCCGTCGCCATGGAGGATTTTCCGCGCTGGGCGGAGATGATGGCGGATGCCGAAGCCGCAAGATTCCTCGGCGGGGTCCAGCCGGCGGCCGTGGCCTGGCGCGGGTTCATGACCATGGCCGGGGCCTGGAGCCTGACGGGCGTGTCCATGTTCTCTGTGATCGGGCGGGATACCGGTCTCTGGCTCGGTCGGATCGGCCCCTGGTACCCGGCCGGCTGGCCGGGCACCGAGGTCGGCTGGGGCCTGCATCCGGACGCCCAGGGCAAGGGCTATGGCGTGGAGGCGGCGATCGCGACCATCGACTATGCCTTCGATGTGCTGGGCTGGACCGAGGTCATCCATACCATCGCTCCGGACAACACCCCTTCACAGCGGCTGGCCGGGCGAATCGGCTCGCGCAATCTCGGCCCCACCCGCCTGCCGCCCCCTTACCAGGATTTGCCCGTCGACAGCTGGGGACAGAGTCGCGAGGAATGGCGGGCGCGACCCCGTTGATGAGATACTGACGCTTTGACGACATCGCCTGTTCCGCTAGTCAGGATGCAGGAAACGACGAGGATGGGCGATGCGGGTTCTGGTTCTGGGCGGTGACGGCTTTTGCGGCTGGCCGACGGCGTTGCATCTTTCGGCGCGGGGTTGGGACGTCTGCATCGTCGACAACCTCAGCCGCCGCAACATCGACAATGAACTCGAGGTCCAGTCCCTGACCCCGATCCGGACCATGGGCGAGCGCATCGCCGCCTGGAAGGACGTCAGCGGCAAGACCATTGAATTCGTCAACATGACCGTCGGCAAGGAGTTCGACCGGCTGGTCGCCCTGATCAACGACTGGAAGCCCGACAGCGTCGTCCATTTCGCAGAACAACGGGCCGCGCCCTATTCGATGAAGTCGGCACGGCACAAACTCTACACGGTCGACAACAATCTCAACGCCACCAACCACCTGCTGGCGGCCATCGTCGAGAGCGGTCGGGACATCCACCTGGCCCACCTCGGCACCATGGGCGTCTATGGCTACACCACTGCCGGCCTGCGCATTCCCGAGGGCTATCTGAAGGTCACTGTCGACACCGATTTCGGCCCCGCCGAGCAGGAGATCCTGTTCCCGCCGAACCCGGGCTCGATCTATCACATGACCAAGACCCAGGACGCCCTGCTGTTCCAGTTCTACGCCAAGAATGACGGGGTCCGGATCACCGACCTGCACCAGGGTATCGTCTGGGGTGCCCAGACCGAGGAGACCCGTCGCGACGAGCGGCTGATCAACCGTTTCGACTATGACGGCGACTACGGCACGGTCCTGAACCGCTTCCTGATGCAGGCGGCGGTCGGCTATCCGCTCACCGTGCATGGCACCGGCGGCCAGACCCGGGCCTTCATCCATATCCAGGACACGGTGCGCTGCGTCGAGCTGGCGCTGAACAACCCGCCCAAGGTCGGCGACCGGGTCAAGATCCTGAACCAGATGACCGAGAGCCGCCGGGTCCGCGACCTCGCCGCCCTGATCGCCGACATGACCGGGGCCGAGGTGCACAATGTGCCCAACCCGCGCCAGGAGGCCGACGAGAACGAACTGGTGGTCGCCAACGACCAGTTCCGCGAACTGGGGCTCAAGCCCATCACCCTCGCCGAGGGCCTGATGCAGGACGTGACCGGGATCGCCCGCCGCTTTGCCGATCGCGCCGACCTCTCCAAGGTGCCCTGTGTCTCGACCTGGAACGGCAAGCGGGCCGAGGCGGTCAAGGCTCCGGCCACCGTCGCCGCGCCGCCCACCAAGCCGGTACAGGCGCGTTCGGCCTGACCCCCGTGACGGAGCCGGCCGCTCCCTCGCTGCTGGTGTTCGGCGGCGGCTGGCTGGGCCGGGCGGCCGGGCTGGAAGCCTTGCGTCGCGGCGGTCGCGCGGTCCTGACCAGTCGCGACCCGGGCCGGCGGGCGGCCCTGTCCGCCGAGGGCCTGGGCGCGATTGACCCCGATGACGCTCCGGCCCTGGCCGATGCCGTGGCCGGGGCCTCCGCCATCCTGATCTGCGCCCCGCCCGTTGCGGACGGGTGTCCCGGACTGAAGGCCCTGTCTCCGGCCCTGTCTCTGGCGCTGGCGGCGGCAGACGGCCGGCCCGGCTGGATCGGCTATGTCTCCTCGACGGCCGTCTATGGCGACCGGGCGGGAGGCTGGGCGCTGGAGGACAGCGAACTCAACGCCGCCTCGCTCGAAGGCGCGCGCCGGGTGCGCGCCGAGCGCGACTGGCTCGACGCCGGCCAGGGTATGGGCCTGACCGTTCAGCTGTTCCGCCTGCCGGCCCTCTACGGCCCCGGTCGCTCACCTCTGGACCGGCTGCGTGACGGCACGGCCCGGATCGTGCGCAAGCCGGGACAGGTGTTCAACCGGGTCCATGTCGACGACGTCGTCTCGGGCCTGTTCGCCTCCATGGCCCGGCCCCGGCCGGGTGCCGCCTACATCCTGTGCGACGACGAGCCCGCCCCGGCCGATGTCGTCATTGAAGGCGGTGCGCGGCGTCTCGGCCTGCCCCTGCCGCCCGAGATCGACCTCGACGATCCCTCGGTGTCCGATGCCATGCGGCGCTTCTACCGTGACTCCAAACGGCTCTCGAACGCGCGGGCCAAGGCAGAGCTGGGCTGGCGGCCGAAATACCCGAGCTGGCGGGACGGGCTGGAGGCGATGATCGGCGACGGCGGAGCCTGACGCCCTAGGGATCGCGGACCCGACAGGTGGTGTTCGAGGGCGGCTCAAAGCGGTCGTACCAGAGTTGGTCGAGGGCCTCGGCGATGCACGCCTCGTCCGTCATGGGTTTCATCCACGGCAGTCGGAACCAGGACACCTCCTCCGACAGGATGACCTCGCCGTCGACGATCACATCCACGATCCGGCTGGGCATCCGCCTAGAACGGCAGCAGGTTCCGCTGGCGGCTGTAGGCCATCGTCCCGACATTGGCACCCGCGCGCAGGCCGACGCCGGTCCGGATCGGGGCGAGGATGATGCCGTCGGCGCGCTGGTAGTTCACGCCCAGACCGCCGACCAGATAGGCCGTACCCTCCACGCCGGGATAGCGGCGATAGAGCATGTCGGGGTGGTACAGGCCGTAGACCAGGGTGAAGACCCGGGACGCATTCCCGCCGACGTCCCAGCCGATCGAAATTCCCTGCCAGAACACTTCCTGCGAGGCCGACAGGTCCTTCATATGCAGGGCACCGCGGCCATAGCGCAGGCCGACACCCGCGGCACCAGCGGCTTCCTCTCCGGCGATATAGGCGGTCGGCCGGTCGCCCTGTTCGGCGAAAATGCGCTCGATGGCGGCCCCGATGGCCTCGGCGGCGATACCCAGTTCGCGCGAACCGGCGGCGATCAGTTCTTCGGATGTGTAGGCCGGGGCCTGCCCGTCCGAGGCGATCGGATAGCCAGGATCGGACGGCCCTCCTGCCGTGGCGCAGGCGGACAGGCCGGAGGCGCCGGCGGTGGCGGCGAGGCCCGACAGGATCATTTGGCGGCGATGCATGGCGATTCTCTCTGAGCGGCGGGACGGAGGAGCGTCACCGCATTTTGCGTCAGACTTGCGGCGGCAAGGTTAACGAGAGATTGCCGAACGGCGGCCCCGACGATTCAGCGCACCTTTGTCTGCGCCGTCAGCCAGTCCATCAGGGCCAGAAGGACGCCGGAACCGACGAAGGTCAGGTGGATGATCACCAGCCACATCAGCTGGGGTTCATCCAGGGGGGTTTCGGTCTCGCCGATCTCCATGAACCGTTTCAGCAGATGAATGCCGGAGATCGCCACGATCGAGGCGATCAGCTTCATCTTCAGGCCCGAAAAATCCACGGTCCCCATCCACGGCGGCCGGTCGGTGGTGTCCTCGATGTCCAGTTTGGAGACGAAATTCTCATACCCCGAGAACAGGACGATCAGCAGCAGGTTTCCCGCGAGGGACAGGTCGATCAGGGTCAGAATGACCAGGATCACCTGATCGCTGCTCATGGTGAAGGCCTGGGGCGCGTAATAGATCAGCTCGCGCATGAAGACGATGACCAGCATGGCAAGGGACACAATCAGCCCCAGGTACATCGGGGCCATCAGCCAGCGGGAGCCGAACAGCCCCCGCTCAAACCGGGTCTCGATCTGAGTTTTCTTTCCCACGTTCAGCTCCTCAAGGTCGCGCCCAGCTTGCCGGCCGCACCGACAATACTGGCCGACAGGGACTCGATTTCCGGTTCTGTCAATGTGGCTTCCCGGGGCTGGATCGAAACCTCCAGTGCCACCGACTTCATGCCCTCGGGCACGCCCGTGCCGCGATAGACGTCGAACACCGCCACCCCGGCGATCAGTGCCTTGTCGGCACCGGCGACGGCGCGGACCAGGTCGCCCACGGCCTTGCCGTCCTCGACCACGAAGGCGAAGTCGCGGGTCAGGGGCATCAGATTGGCCAGATTGGCCGACCCCCGTGCCTTGGACTTCTGGCCGCGCGGTTCGGGCACGGCGTCCAGCACGATCTCGAACGCCAGCATCGGTCCGTCGGCGTCCAGCGCCTTGAGCACGCGCGGATGCAGGGCACCGAACTCGACCATAATGGTCTTCGGACCGAGCTGAAGGCGCGCCGAACGGCCCGGATGCCACCAGTCGCGGTTCTGCCCCTGAACCAGCTGAAGCGAGGCCACGGGGGCACCGAGGGCCTCAAGTAACGCCATCAGGTCACCCTTGAGGCCGAACAGGGCGTCCTCCGGGGCAGCGCCCCAGTGTCGCGTGGCGCGCGGGGCGATCAGACCGGCGATGACCGTGCGCTGACCGTCCGGCTGGTCGTTCAGATAGATGGGGCCGATCTCGAACAGGGCCGCGTCGGCATGGCCGCGCGCGGCGTTTCGTGCCGCTGCCTGGATCAGATTGGGCAGGGCCGAGGGCCGCATACAGTCCAGATCGGCGGCGATGGGGTTCTCGACGCGAAGGGCATCGTCGCCGCCGCCGAACAGGGCCGCGGTCGACTGTTTGGTGAAGGACCAGGTGACGGCCTCGGCATAGCCCATGGCCGCCAGCGCGCGCCGGGCCAGCCTCACCCGCGCCTGACGCGGGTTGAGCACGCCCTTCGACGGCGCGCCGAGGTCCGGCAAGGGGGTGGACGGCAGGGCACCGAAGCCCTCGATCCGGGCGACCTCTTCGACCAGATCGGCCGGACCCTCGACGTCCCGGCGCCAGGACGGCGGCGTAACGGTCCAGGGTGTTCCGCGCACGACCTCGAACCCGAGCCGGGTCAGGATTTCCGCGATCCGGTCGTCGTCCAGCGACAGGCCGGTCAACGAGGCCACGCGGGCCGGGTCGAAGGCGAAGGCGGCCGGTTCGGCCGGCGCCTGTCCAGCCACCACGATCTCCGACGGCTCGCCGCCGCACAGGTCGAGGATCAGCCGGGTGGCCAGCTCAAGGCCCGGCACGACGGAAGCCGTATCAACGCCCCGTGCGAACCGGTACTGGGCATCGGAGCTCAGCGTCAGGGTCCGGCCGGTCTGGGCCGTGACCAGCGGATCGAACCAGGCGCTTTCGACGAAGACGTCGACGGTCCCGTCCGAACAGCCGGTCGACTCGCCGCCCATGACGCCGCCGAGGCCGATGGGGCGCTCGCCGCCGGCGTCCGCAATCAGGCACATGGCCGGATCGGCGGTGTAGGTCTTGCCGTCCAGCGCAAGCAGATGTTCGGGCTCGCCTGTCGGCTGCGCCACCTGGCCGCCGCGCACCACGATCTCGCCGCCGACCAGTTTGGCCGCGTCATAGACGTGCAGGGGCCGGCAGCGGTCGTAGGCGACCAGATTGGTGACATCGACCAGCCGGTTGATCGAGCGCAGGCCGATGGCCGTCAGCCGCCGTTGCAGCCACTCGGGCGAGGGGCCGTTCTTCACGCCCCGGATCAGTCGCCCGGCGAAGACCGGACACATCTCCGGCGCATCGATCCGCACGGTGATAGGCGAAGGGAAGGTTCCGGGGACCGGCAGGATTGACGGGGTCTTCAACTGACCCAGACTGGCCGCCGCCAGGTCGCGCGCGATGCCCGCCACGCCAAGCCAGTCGGGCCGGTTCGGGGTCACTTCGAAATCGATCACCGGCTCGGCACCGAAGACGCCGGCCGCCGGGGTTCCCACGGCCAGATCGTCGGCCAGTTCCAGAATGCCGTCGCTCTCGTCCGCCAGTTCCAGCTCCGAGGCGGAGCACAACATGCCGTTCGAGACCACGCCGCGCACCGGCTTCTCGACCAGGGTGACGCCCAGTCCGGGAACAAAGGCTCCGATCGGTGCATAGATGGTGGTCAGGCCTGCACGCGCATTCGGTGCGCCGCAGACGATCTCCTTCGGCCCGTCAACGGTATCGACCTGGCAGACCCTCAGCCGGTCGGCGTTGGGATGTTGTTCGGCCGAGACGATCCGGGCGACGGTGAACGGGGCCAGGGCGGCGATCGGGTCATGGACCTCCTCAACCTCAAGCCCGGCCATGGTCATGGCGTCGGCCACGGTCGCGACGTCAGCGTCCGTGTCGAGATGCTCCTTCAGCCACGAGAGGGTGAATTTCACGCCGCGCCGCCTCCGGCCTGCCCAAGCGCCCTGTTGCCAGCGACAATGCCGGATTCCAGCTCGGCCAGCAGGGCATCACTGCCGGTGAAGGCCACCTGGGCAAACTGGCAGCGCACGAAGCGGCAGTCCGCCATACCGACGGCACCGACGATCTTGTCTCCCAGCGGCTTGAGCAGCAGGTTCCGCGGATTGGCGGCCGCGCCCATGTTGCAGCTGTCGAAGGTCGTGCCGTTCATCACCGCCATCACGGCGGGCCCCTCGATGACGCAGTCGGTGAAGGTCTTGCCGGTGATCGCCATCTCGCCAGCGTTCCAGTGGTTCACGGCCAGCACGGGAAGCCAGACGGCCTCCTTCTCGAAGCTGGTGCGCGCGACCATGGCGCGGCCGGCGGCCTCAGCGGGCGACATTTTGGCGGTTTCTTCGGTCATGCTCGCAGGTCTTTCAAGGTTCAGTTCTGGCTGTCGTCGACGGTCTTGACCTGCTCGACCAGCATATTGAGCAGTTCGTCGTTCCCCGTGATCCCGAGCGTGAGGAACCGGCAGTTGGTGAAGGTACAGTTGCGCACCGGAATGGCGCCGATCGCCATGTCGCCCATCGGACGGAACAGCATATTGCGCATGTCTCCGCCGGTCGGGCCGAAATTGGTCCGGTCGAAAGAGACGTTCTCAAGCACCAGGATCACGGCCGGCCCCTCGATGGTGCAGTCCGTGAAGGTCCGGCCCTCGATCACCGCCCCGCCGCCGGCCTGCATACTGGCGCGGTAGAGGTCCAGGAGGCCAAACCGGCCGCCGCGGAATTCGGTCGCACGGGGGTCCATCGCACGGGGTGCTGTGTCCCGGGAAAGGGGCTGGTCGGTCATCAGGACAGTCCGCTGGCGGGATTGGGGGTGGCGAAGGCGGAGAAGCCGTAGTGGGCCAGCCACCGGGTGTCGGCGTCGAACATGGGGCGCAGGTCGGGAATGCCGTATTTCAGCATGGCCAGGCGGTCCACACCCATGCCGAAGGCAAAGCCCTGGAACTCGTCCGGGTCGATGCCGCAGTTCCGCAGGACATTGGGATGCACCATGCCGCAGCCGAGGATCTCCATCCAGCTGTCGCCCTGATTCAGCTTCAGCTCACCGCCCGAGCGGTCGCAGCGGATGTCCATCTCGGCGGACGGCTCGGTGAAAGGGAAATGGTGCGGCCGGAAGCGGGCGTCGACGCCATCCACCTCGAAGAAGCGGGCGACAAAGGTTTCCAGCGTCCACTTCAGATGGCCCATGTGGATGTCGCGGTCGATGACCAGCCCCTCGACCTGATGGAACATCGGCGTGTGGGTGGCGTCCGAATCCTTCCGGAAGGTCCGGCCCGGCGCGATGATCCGGATGGGCGGCTTCTGCGTCATCATGGTCCGCACCTGCACCGGGCTGGTGTGGGTGCGCAGGACCTTGCGCTCGCCCGTCTCGGGGTCGGGGCGCAGGAAGAAGGTGTCGTGCATCTCCCGCGCCGGGTGTTTGGGCGGGAAGTTCAGCGCGGTGAAATTGTGGAAATCGTCCTCGACGTCCGGCCCTTCGGCGACGGCGAAGCCCATGTCGGCGAAGATGGCGACCATCTCGTCCATGACCTGCATGGTCGGATGCACCGAGCCGGCGCGGCGCGGCCGCGAGGGCAGGGTCAGGTCGACACGTTCGGCCTGGAGGCGCGCATCCAGCTCGGCCGCTTCCAGTTCGCCCTTGCGGGCCGCCAGCGCCGCCGACACCCGGTCGCGCAGGCCGTTGATCAACGGCCCCTGTTCGCGCCGCTCATCTGGTGACAGGGCCCCCATGCCCTTGAGCAGGCCGGAGATCGAGCCGGACTTGCCCAGGGCCGCGACGCGCAGCTCCTCCACCGTCGCAGCGGTTTCGGCACCGGCGATGGCGGTGATCAGGTCGAGTTCGAGTTGGGCGAGGTCAGTCATTGCGTCTGTCGTCTAGCGGGTGGGGCGCAAAGCAAAAAGCCCCCCGGCGCGGGCCGGAGGGCTTTTGCGTCTTCCGTTGCCGGAAAATCAGGCCTTCAGCGCCTCGCGGACCTTGTCGGCCACGGCCTTGAAGGCGACTTCGTCAGCGGCCATCGCGGCCAGGACCTTGCGGTCCAGTTCAATCCCGGCCTCGCCGAGGCCGTGCATGAACTGCGAATAGGTGAAGCCTTCCAGACGCGCAGCGGCGTTGATGCGCTGGATCCACAGGGCGCGGAACGAGCGCTTCTTGTTGCGGCGGTCGCGGTAGGCGTACTGCCCGGCGCGATCGACCGCGGCCTTGGCGGTGCGGATCGTATTCTTGCGGCGGCCGTAGAAACCCTTGGCCTGCTTGAGAACCTTCTTGTGTCTGGCGTGGGAAACTACGCCGCGTTTGACGCGAGCCATGTCGCTATCCTTTCAAATTCTATGGGAAAATCAGGTCGTCGATGCGCGCGCCGATCAGGCGTACGGCATGTAGGACTTGATCTTCTTGGCGTCGGCGTCGGCCATGACCGAGGTGCCGCGGTTCTGGCGGATGTATTTGCTGTTGTGGCTGATCAAGCGGTGCCGCTTGCCTGCCACGCCGGCTTTGACCTTGCCAGTCGCCGTGAATTTGAAGCGCTTCTTGGCGCCAGACTTTGTCTTCAGTTTGGGCATTTTCACTCTCTTTTTGAGTGGGTTACCGGTTCTTCAGGCCTTGTGAGCCGTCTGATTGGAAACCCTGATGAGAACCGCCCAGGCATGCCTGTTAGCCCGGCGGTTCGGTACGCGAAGGCGCGGCTTCTAGGCCAGCCGGCGCGGGAAAGCAAGGCTCAGTCTATGGCGCGACGGCCGGGACGGCGGCCGCCTGCCGCTCGCGGAAGGCCTTTCCGGCATTGATCGCCATCACCGCTGCCGGAATGGTCAGGGCGGCACCGATGATCAGGGGCCAGTCGTGGCCGATCTGCGAGAAGATGGCGCCGGCGATGATCGGACCGAAGATCCGGGCGATCGAACTGGAGGCCATGTTCAGGCCCAGCATGGCTCCCTGGCGATCCGGATCGACCGAACGTGAGATCAGGGCCGAGATATTGGGCATGGTCAGCGCCATGCCGGAGGCTCCCAACGCCATGATGGCCGGCACCAGCCAGTCGGCATCGGGTAACAGGCGGCTGGCGAAGACCTGGGCAATCAGGCTGGTGCCGAAGGTCAGGCAGCCGAGCGCCAGCACGCGGGACTCACCGAACCGGCGCGCCAGCCGGCCGGCCAGAAAGCCCTGGCAGATCACCGAGACGATCCCGACGACCATGAAGCACAGGCCGACCTCGCGTGCGGTCCAGCCGTAGCGGGCCTCGGTCCAGAAGCCGAAGGTCGATTCCCAGCCCGAAAACCCGGCCATATAGATCAGGGTGACCAGCAGGATCCGCGACACCACCGGATTGGCCGCCGCATCCCGCACCCCGCCGAGGAAGGCCGGGCGTGGCGCAGCCGGGTCCGCCCTGACCCGGCTCTCCTTCAGCAGGACGGCGACGCCGATGGCTGCCAGAAGGCACAGGCCGGAGGCGGTGAAGATCGGCAGCTGATAGCCAAGCGTCCCAAGATCCGGACGGGTCAGCAGGCCGCCGATCGCCGGACCGAAGATGAAGCCGAGTCCGAAGGCAGCGCCGATCAGACCCATCCGGCCGGCACGCAGTTCGGGCGGGGTGACGTCCGCGACATAGCCCTGCGCCGTCGAGACATTGCCGGCACCCAGGCCGGTGAACAGCCGCACCGCGATTGCCAGCCAGATGTTGGGAACAAAGGCCAGCGCCAGATAGCCGGCGGCATTGGCCAGGATAGTGATCATCAGCACCGGCTTGCGTCCGATCCGGTCAGACAGCCGGCCCCAGAAGGGTTCGGCGACGAACTGGCCCAGCGAATAGGCCGAGAACATGATCGCCACCTGCCAGGGCGGGGCGTCCAGGGTCTGGCCGTAGAAGGGCAGCAGCGGGATGACGATGCCGAAGCCGACGAGGTTGATGAAGACCACCCCGAACAGGACGAACAGCGCCGATCGCGAGGGGGGCGGGGGCAGGGCGGCTGACGTCACGGGGCGATACTCGGGCGGGAGGCGACCCCTGTGTCAGACAGAACGCGCGGGGGCGCAAGGCGAAGGAGGAAAACGAAAACGCCCCGACCGTTTCGGGTCGGGGCGTCTCGAAGTCGGTGAGGCGTGCTGGCTATTTCGGCGCCAGGATCATGATCATCTGGCGGCCTTCCATGCGCGGGGCATATTCGACCTTGGCGATATCCTCGAAATCGGCCTGGACCTTGTTGAGCAGCTTCATGCCCAGTTCCGGGTGGGCCATTTCACGGCCGCGGAAGCGCAGCGTCACCTTGACCTTGTCGCCCTCGTCGAAGAAGCGGTGCATGGCCTTGGCCTTCACCTCATAGTCGTGGGTGTCGATATTGGGGCGGAGCTTGATCTCTTTCAGCTCGACGACCTTCTGGCGCTTGCGCGCCTCGGCCTTCTTCTTCTGCTCCTGGAAGCGGAATTTGCCGTAGTCGAGGATCTTGCAGACCGGCGGCTCGGACGTGGAGACGATCTGAACCAGATCCATGCCGGCCTCTTCGGCGGCTTCCAGCGCGGCTGACGTCGGCATGACGCCCTGTTTCTCGCCGTTCTGATCGATGAGCAGAACGCGCGGCGCGCGGATATCGTGGTTCATGGGCGGCCCATCCTTGACGGGCGGCTGGTTCATCGGACGGCGAATGAGCGTCGGTTCCTTGTGCGGATGAAGGGTCGTGGCGGAGGCAGAGTTCTGACGAGGATGAGCACGCGACGGATCGCGGCGTTCCTCCCATCGGCCTATATGACCGTGAAAGCCCCCGTCTTCAAGGTTTGAGCGGTGCGCGGTCGCCGATCCAGGTGTCGTGCAGGTCGAGGACGGCTTCAAAGACACGGTCCACCGTCAGTGCCTCGATGGGCGCAAACTCGCCGCGTGTCTCATTGGAAGCGGCCGTGCGGGTGCGCGGACCCCAGGGACCGTACAGCCACCACTCGGTCGGGCCGAACAGGCCCAGCGTCGGCCGGCCGAGGGCGGCGGAGACATGCATCAGGCCGGAATCATTGCCTACGAACAGGTCGGCGACATCGATGGCGGCGGCCGAGGCCAGGATGTCGCCCTTGCCGACGAAGTCGAGGCCGCGCGGCCCGGCGGCCTCCAGGGCCGGGGTCGCCGGCGGCCGGTCGCCCGGCCC